>Ga0116227_10000847_pt1 | contig 63806 bp, 47 predicted proteins | sample S1TSphgellanicum_FD_89693 | JGI IMG/M metagenome (GOLD analysis project Ga0116227, IMG submission 89693) | Host-associated microbial communities from peat moss isolated from Minnesota, USA - S1T2_Fb - Sphagnum magellanicum MG | ecosystem: Host-associated > Plants > Peat moss > Unclassified...
AAAAATTGGGTTTTTTTTTTTTGGATATATATGACGGAAGATCCACAATCTTGGCACACCAAATTTACCAATTCAAAACTGGTCAACAATTAAAAGTGGCCTGCCAGACATCATTCTTGTGTGACATAGAATCCATTATAGCCAGATTGAACCAACAGCCACCATTGCATCATGAGGGGTGGATGGATGGATGGATGGTGGGTGGACAGGGAATTCTTTTCCATTGGGTTCCAGGTCCCTAGTTAACCACAGTGGTTAACTCAGTTTCTGTTTTTATTACTTACCAACCTAACCAAACCTAGTTCCAAGGGAAGCTCCACAATCGAATTTCCAGCTACATCAAGAAACTTACCCTAATAACCCTTGCTCAGATTATCACTGCACTGTCTTGAAGCTCAGGTTCTCCCAACAACGTCTTCAGAGCTTGATGCAAGCTTGAGCTCCAGAGATTGCACACCCACAAACTTTACATACAGCTGTCCACATCAACCCTCCAACTTTGTGCGCTGAACAGAAAATGCGAGCTGAATTCACTAACTTTCTCAATTGTTTCTTAGGGTTTTTCTTTAGAAACAGAACAAGGTAAAACCCTAAAACAGAATTTGTAGGCAGGTGTTTTTTGAAGAGATTTTGGGCACAGGTGCCTGGTGTATTTTAAAGATTTTTGACACAAGTGTATTTTTGTGTTAATAACTTAATTGTCACACTCGTTGAAATGAGGTTCATCCACAATTGAGTCATAGCCAGGCTTCCAATGGATGGTCCGTGCTGGTCGGTGTTGGTTCACTCCAGCCATTTTTTTCCCTGGCTATATATAGGCAAAAAGCTATACTGAAAATTAAAAGTGCTAAAATCAAGTGCTATTTGAGGATTTTCAATAGCCAGAATTCAACCAAAATTTAAGAAAAATCACCAGATTTCTGTACATGGTTACCATATGTAGATCCAAAAATACAGAAGGATGTTTTTTTTCAAAAATTACTTTCATATTTAGCTTCGAGCCAAAATTTGGCTAAATGTTCCTGTGGATCATCACCACTTTGGCTACATCACAAAATTGACAAACAAAAACACTGGAAATTCAACTTCACCCTAGCCATCAATTATGGGCCCATGCACTCAATGATGCAGATTGAAAAAAACTAGTCAAACCCATTAACTGGAAAGGCCACCATTGAACTTGTGTGACATGAAATCATCATGTGCAAGATGGTGTGTGCGTGACAACAGCTTGGTCAATCTTCCAAATGCACAGTCCCATTGCTTGTAAGGACATTGCAAAGAGCTAGCTAGAGATCTATCTATATTGTTGTTACTTCCTGAATCTCCAACACTTGAAGTCTGTAAAGAGCTTGCAGCAGCTGGGATGTCTCTCCAGACCTGAGCTCTCTGTTGCAACTCCAGTTGGTAGGCCTGAGTTTTTCCCAAGGGAAAAAGATCTGATCAGATTTGTGGGGTATTTCCAGAGCTCATCAGTATTTGGCACCTCAATTGGCCGCCCATCTGCAACAGAAGGAAAGACTGTCTTCAATTGCAATGGTCAATATGATGCGGGCTGTGCAGTACTCGACATATGGTGGTGATGGACCTTCATCTCTTCAGGCAGACATATACCTCATCACACTTCTCACTCTAATTATTCATGAAACTTCAAAGTTATGCAATTCAAAATACATGCAGGATCCAAATTTGCAAGACCTTTTTGTAGACATTGGTTTTAGACACATTCAGGCTGAGTCTAGTATGGGTTTATGATTTATCTGTGACCTACATGGTAATCATGGCTTTTCATGCAGTTGGTGGATGTACCTCTGCCAAAGCCGAAGAAGGGAGAGGTTCTGGTGAAGGTTGAGGCAGCAGGGATCAATGCAGTTGACTGGAAAATCCAAGCAGGATTATTGAAGCACATTCTACCTCTCAAATTTCCGCACATCCCAGGTTCAAACTGCATGATTCAGGGACCTTAATATCTGGGGAAAAATTACTAAATTTTATATCAATTCGTTGTCAGTAGAAAGTTTTGACAAAGTTGCATTACCTTTAACCAGTAAAAGATTGGTACAAACTTCTCTAGATGTGGTGACAAAAGTTCTATGATCTGCGACCCAATTATACTCAAATATTGAACCTCTTCCAGAGCCTGTCTTCATCTTGCATTTGTTTGCAGGCACAGATATTTCAGGTGAGGTGGTGGGTGTGGGACCGGGAGTTGCAAACTTCATTCCTGGCGACAAAATAATCAGCTGGATCAACCTGTTGGTATGTAATTTTAGGGCCCAGCCCCATCAAGTAGAGTGCAGTCACAATGCGAAATACCCATCTGCAAAGTTGGACATATCTCATTTTCAGGGATAGAGTTGCAGGAATGACCTAAAATCCTCATCTTTGTTTTACCCATCTCACTGATTGTCCAAATTCTTTGGGCATCAGTCCTTGGTCCTTCACAATGTGAATATATCCTATTTGACTCAATGGGTTGATCAAGCAAATTGCCAATGCACTTGGAACTGAATGCAATGTCAAAACTTATGTTGTTTTTTCTGAAAATTTGGGAGTATGTGCAAATTACCTGCAGAAAGGTGGGTCACTAGCAGAGTATGCTGTAGCACCAATCACATCCACAGTGAAGCGACCACCCATCATCTCACCAGTAGAAGGCGCTTCTGTGCCTGTTACTGGTCTCACCGCTCTCCAAAGTGCTAAGAATGTGGCTGGCATCAGACTTGATGGAAGCAGCAATCTGAATGTGCTTATCACAGCTGCATCTGGTGGGGTTGGAACATTATATGTTCAGGTTTGCATTCCTGCCTCCTGTGCAACAAGAACAAAAAATAATTCAGAGTTCTGCAATGGTATTTTCCTTGTAGAATCTTTCAAACATATATATGGAGTTCATGACTGTTGGTTATTGTTTTGTTTAGTTAGCGAAGCTAGGAGGCTGTTTTGTAACAGCAACTTGTGGTGCTCGCAACATGGCCCTGGTGAAGAACCTAGGAGCTGATGAAGTGCTAGACTACAAAACACCAGAGGGCTTGAGATACCAAAGCCCATCAGGACGAAAATATGATGTGGTGGTGCACTTGGCACCCTACCAACCTTTGGAGGCCTTCAAAGCCGAACTTGCACCCAAGGGTATGGTGATTGACATGACGCCGACACTCAAGACCATAGCCCGGGATTGGTATAACAAGCTCACATTTGCAAAGCACAAATTTGTGCCATTTGTGATGACAGCCAATGCAGCAGACTTACAAGAGGTGATAGATCTGATGGAGGCAGGGAAGCTGAAGGTGATTGTGGATTCAACATACCCATTGGAGAAGTCGGCTGATGCTTGGGCTTGCAGCATCAGAGGCCATGCAACAGGTAAGGTTGTGGTCACCTGCAACAATTAGCTGCAGATGGTAGTGCCAACCAGAACACTGTGTCAAACATTGATTTTATCATACACTCTGAAATAAACTCAACACGAAAGGACAATAGAAAAAAGTCCCTACATTGTGAGGGTCTTGTCATGGACATACAAATGATCACTTTCAACTGCAGCTGCAGCATCTGCTGCAGCACATGAGAGCTTTTGTCTGCCTCGGATCCATAGGTCCACTGAAGTTACACGGATATGGCCTCTCTGTCTTTCATCTCTTGGAATACATGAGCAGCATCGTTCAACCTGTTTGCCTTTTCATACACCCTAGCCATTGTCAGATACAATCCTTTCTCAGACACCCCACCTTCCTCCTTGAGCTTCAGAAATATGGCCTCTGCTGCTTTGACATCACCAGAATGGCCATACAGCTCCATCATCTTCCAATGTACCTCCTCTGTGAACACTGCCCCTTCTTGCCACATCACCCTGTACACTTTCTCTGCTTCCTGCACAAGTTGCAGCTGCCCATAGGCACTCAATACCTGGAGACAAGTATCAGAGTCAGGTAAGAGCCCCCTTGCCCTGAGTGCTTCAAAAACTTTGACAGCAGGAGTAGCTTTCCTTTCCCGCATCAAAAGATCAATCATATTCTTGTATACGGACGGATCCTTAACCTCCCCAGCTTGCTCAGCTTTCCAAAAAAGCTTCACAGCTTCCTCCAGCTTCCCTGCCATGGCTAACACATTAACTGCCACATCTCGGGACACATTCTCGCGTTGTTTCAGCTCATCAAGAAGCCTTCGAGCATGACCCATCATTCCTGCCTTCTCATACACCACCACCATTGATTGATACAAAATTTCGTCCATTGGATAACCCTTCACTCGCAAGCTCTGGAACAGAAGTGCAGCTTTGTCATACTTGCCAGTTTTCCCATAGATTGATATGAGAGCAGTGTATGTCATTGTATTTGGTTCAATCCCCCTATTCTCCATCTGCTGCACCAAGTTTGTAACCCGTTGAAGGTCATACAGATTACCATATAGCTTGATCAGTGTGTTGTAAGTAACAATATTTGGAAGAATCTCCTTGTGATGCATAAAATGAAACAATCGAACAGCTTCATTCACCATCTCTGCTTCTCCATACACATTGATCATGGTGTTGAACGTCACCACATTTGGTATAATACCAAAATTTCGCAAACTCCGGAAGAGGTTTTCAGCCTCCTGCAGCAAATCAAGTTTGCCATAGACATCAATCATTATGTTGCAAGTGGTGAGGTCTGGGACACATCCTTTGGCTCGCATCTCAAAGAAAACTCCCTTGGCTTCTGAGAAACGCTCATTCTCTGCATACATGTTGATCAGAGTGGTGTAGCTCACAGTGTCAGGCTCAATTTGCAGTTCCTTCATCTCTGCAAAAAGGCTCTCTGCTTCTTTATAAAGCTGTGCCTTTCCAAATATGTTGATCATGGAGTTGAACACCACACGATCAGGCTTGATTCCTGCATGCACAGAAAAGAGAATCCCAGTGCAAGCAGAAATTGAAATTCATGCTTGTTCAGTTCTTGTTCTTTCTGCATTCCTTCCTCAAGACAGAATCACACACATGAAGAATTCAATTTGGCAAAGAATGCAGGCAGCATGTTGTGTACACAGATTATGAGGGTTTAGGGTTTAAGGTGGAGACAGAATCACACACAGGAAGAAATTCAGTAAAGAATGTGGGCAGCAGATGAAGTTGGTCACAGCCCAAATTTTCAGACAAAGAGACAGCAAGATTCTGGATCACAGTTTTGAGAGTTTAGATTCAAGCAGCATGTGGTGGACACAGATTATAAGGGTTTACGGTTCCGGGTTTTGGGTCGAGACAGAATCACACACATGAAGAAATTCAGCAAAGGATGCAGGCAGCAGATGAAGGCGGTAGGAGCCCTGATTTTCAGACAAAGAACAGACAGGAATATTCTGGGTTACAAAGTTTTGAGAGTTTAGATGCAAGCAGCATGTGGTGGACACAGATTATAAGGTTTTATGGTTTAGGGTTTTACCAGCAGCTCTCATCTTTGAGAATAGGGACACAGCCCTTGTGAAATTCTTCAACTTCCCTGCAAGCACAATGACAGTGCTGAAGGTGACAAGATCTGGAGTGATTCCTTTCTCTTCCATCCTGTGCAACCACATGAGTGCAGAATCGAACTTCCCAGCCTTGCCAAAGGAACTGATGAGAGTGGAGTACGTGAACTTGTCTGGTGCGACTTTTTTCTCTATCATCTCACTCACAAGGCCTTCACCTAGTGTCCATCTCCTATTCTTCAACACATTCCTGATCACAATATTGTAGCCAAAAGTGGAAGCTCTGTAGCCCCCTTCTTCCAGCATCCAGTCGTGAAGAGCAAGTGAGCGTTGCCAATCCCTTTCTTCCTTCAACAACGACATCATCAAACGGAAGGAGAGCTTCCCTTTCCAGTTCGCCATCACCTCGTGCAGTCCGTCTGCACTTGTCGTCTGTTTCAACGCACTCAGAATCTCGTCCAAGTTGATGAGATGGTCAGTTTGCGTTGGGAGTTGAGCTTGAATTGCAGTAAACAAAGTGCTGCGCGGAAATCTCTCCTTCCTCACCAACCGTGAGCTTGAACTAGACGAAGAAGAAGAAGAAGAAGAAGTAGAAACGTTAGTGAAATCAGTAGCAGAGGAGACGAGGAAGTCTCTAGAGCTGCTGCCATCTTCTGCTCTTGGATTCTCCTCTTGATGTCCTCCTCTTCTACCTTCTTCATTGCTTTCTTCCTCTCCTCCTCCTCCCTCTTCTCCATTTCTTTCCTCCGTGCTTCCTCCAAGTCTTTCTTCTTCGACTGCCTCCCCATGCGGCACTCCTGAAGACAAAGAAGAAGAAGAAGGAGAATTGCTAAGTCCCTCTTCTTCAACCGTAACGCTATAGCCTCCTTCGGCAGCACTACACCCAGGCTCTTCACTTTCTTCACGAGTTCCTTGTGGCTGTAGAAGAAGCACCTCCAAGCGAGCTCCAATTTGCGCAGTCTCTAGGTCGAGGGGGTTTTGCAGTGGCAAAGCAGCAGCAGCAGCAGCTCCTCCATCTCGGGATTCTTCGTCTTCTTCTTTGCCGTAAAACTGGGACAATTTCTCGTTGATGGCATCTCGTGAGGATCCACGATTGGAAAGGAAACTCTGACAACGGATGATACTAGGATCGACATTTCGCGACGACGACAACGACAAAGACGACGCATGCCGCCTTCTTGTCCCTAGCACAAATCTGCATCTCTCAAACGTAGAAGAACAACAACAAAAACCTCGGAATGTGAAAAAACCAGCAATCGGTCTACTACTGCAAGCTCTGTGGAACAAATCATAACTGGGATGCCGTTTGCTGGACACAAGCAACGAGAATGCTTGCGACGACGATGCATCCATCTGAGAAATTTGCAAGGTCTTGGTTTCTTGCTTCCTTCCTTGCTTGGGGGCCGTGCAAGAGCAATGGAAGAAGGAGAAGAAAGAATTCATGAAACACTAGGGTTTAGGGTTTTTTGAGCGTCGCGAGAACAACAAGAGACAGAATTAGGGTTTCGGGACACATGGGTTGTAGAGTGAGTGAGGCCTCTTGATGACTATAATTTTCAGACCAGGAAATGTTAGATTTGTGCTCTAATTAGAGACCTGGATTCAGTTTAAGCTTGAGATTTTTATCATGCTTAAGCTACATTTACACATGCTCCCATCAATCAATAGATAGTCTCCTTGTCATGTAGAGGTGGCTTACTATCAAACTTCCTATCTTCTATGTTAGTTTTTCTATTTTAATTTTTTTAGAAAATGTTCGTTCTCACATCTATTGACACTCACAAGTTATAACAAGAATTCACAAGAAGTAAACTATCAATGCCTCACCAAGTTCATCATTCAAGAATGGAAATGTATGTTCTACAAACCTTCTACAACTTTCCAAATCCTGTGCTTTGCATCTTCTTCCACTCTCAACATTCTTTTGTTCCTTCTCGCACACACCTACAAACACCAAACATAGGTGAATCAATTTGCAATAGATGCAACAAATTCTATCGAAAGAATCCTCCTGGGATGATAGGAGTACTCAACAATGCCAAACAAAATAGGACCACAATGAAGTGTGTGCAATCATCAAATGTAAACATGTTACATATGTTGCACAAAAAGAGCTTGTGGATCCAAAATCTCATATGGTTCTAGATGCACAAAAATGGGCAAAAATTGTAGATGATCTTCAAAACATGATCAATGCGTGGGTGCCATAGAATGTCAAGACATGTAAGGATAAGTGGAATGACATTAATTCAAATTACAAGAAAATTGTAGACTACCACAAGGGGACCGGTCACAACACTTATTTTGGGAGTTATTCATTGATGAATATGATAATTTGCACTTTCCAAAGCAATTCAACCATGAATATTATGAGGCAATATAGGTGTTTTAAGTAGAAAGGGGCATCAACATTCCATTCCATGTTAAGGATTTGCAAGCGAATGGAATTGTTAACTACATTGTGCGAATATTAGAACCAAATACATAGGACAATCAAGATTCAACACAGCCATAGTGAACATTCATGCAAAAGGAGATTCATGGTGACATATATGTGGTAGATGAACAATTTGCAAGTGATGGCAATGCAATAGTTCCAATTCGAGTGAATGTAATAAATTTGGATGATTTTTCAAACAACATTCATCCTCACAAAAATGTCTTTTGTAAATTTGCCAAGTAGTCGAACTTTGCATTAGTCTCAACAAGCAATGGAAAGACCCCAACTACACTTGGAAACAAAAGTGTCAAATGAAAAGGAAATAATGTCTTTTCACCAATTATTGAAGCAACTAATAGGAGCAACAATGCAATGGTGGAGGCCATGGATCATATCAATGCAACACATATTGAAATTGAAAATAGGTAAAACATAATCCACAAGTGCACCTTCAAATAGCACCTCCAATACTTAAAAGAAAGAAACAAGAAAATTCACAAGGCCAATCAAAACATAGCAAACATATTTTCCAACCTTAGCATAACCATGTGTCATGTTTTCATACATGATGAAAAACATATGCCTCCACCAATGAATTTTTAGTTCAATTTCATCAAGTAAAGAATGATTCAGATATAAAACAAGTGATTTAGTGACAAATCAAATGATTTAGTAATCATTCATAGACATATCAATGAAAATTCAATGATAGATCAAGTGAGAAATCACAATTTAATCTGCACAACATAATAATTCACAAACAATTTTGTTTCCATTTCAAGTAACATTGGAATTTTTTTTTTTGAAAAATAAAAAATGTACACAATGCAACCTATTTCCAAGATATTGTTCCAAAAATAGGTGCTAATTTGTTCCAAATATTTCTAAACCTTGTAATTTTGTTTCAACTTCAACTCCATGTTTTGCAACAATTCCATGTTCACTCATTTTTTTATGACCAATAGGATTAACATTTATATTTTTGTTCTCAAACTCTAACTACATCATCAAATTGTTTATGTCCAAGTCCTTTCCATTCAGGATCATGTTGTAAAAGATGTAACAACAGATCACAACATTTGGTAAAAATAGCACATGAAGTTTAATTTTCAACAATAATTATTTCAAAGATTTTTTTTAACATCTCGAAAGAGTTCTTGACAACATTTTTTTTTTTAAAAATTATCTATTGAACAAAGATCCTAAAATAATGTGTCAAACATTTCTTTGTTTATGAGGAATCATTAGCCAAGGTAATAAAGGATATATTTTATCACCTATGATGTAAGGCTTGATGTTGTATTCACCATGATCCATTTCAAACAAATTTTGATGAGTAGCCTTATGATGCAAAGATGAAATGCACAAAATGTAAGCATCATTTATTGACCTTGACATCCCAACAAATATAATTCTAAACTTTTTTTTATAGTCAACTATAGTTTGAAATTGCATGTTATAAACTTTTGACTTGTATGATAAGTACTCAGCTACATGTTGTCCTTTTGGTTTGAAAACGTGAATTTGTGTAATGTCAATTGTTCCATGGATTGTTAGAAGATTGCAAAATTTCCTAAAACCAATCATCACTTGAACCAAATCCTTTCCTTCGAACCATGTGATTTGAATTTGAAACATTTGGTTCACAAATCAAACAAATTCATGCAAAACCAAATTAATAGTGAACTTGCCCATTGTAGACATTTCATTATAATGTAGGTACTTAGTTCTATAAACAAACTTGTATAAAGAACATGCAACCCAAATAGTCACAAGAACTACACATCTATACATCGTATTTTTTTTCTACATCAAAGGTTTCAGTTTTGTGATTAAATTATCACATGAACTCCCATGTAACTCTAAAGTGTTCAATCCATCTAAAATCATCATACTACATCATCAAAAAATGTGTGAACCAAGTCATTGACCTTGTTTTCTCTCAATTTCATAATTCCTTACGAAGCATCAAATCATAAACAATGGATATTTGGTACTCATGCAACATAACAAAATTCACCAAAGTCTTGAAAATCTCCTCACTTGCCAAGAAATCCACATTGATGTTTTAAAATTGAGATTTTATGTATCAACATCTTCATAACACAAGAGCAATGATTCATTTGATATGTATAACATCTACAAGAAATGAACCAACAATACAAGCTTGATGAATTGCATGTTGCACAATGACAACAACAACCTACAAAACAACAAAGATCTACAAATAAACATCAAGAAACAAAAAACACAGAAGTTCACCACAAAAAAACATGAAAAATAAACAAAAGTTGAATAACTTGAACACTTGAGTGTGTGAACAAAATGTGCATGAAGAACAAGTTGGAGTGAGTAGTGAACAATTCCTTGATTAAACAAAATAACACATGAAGAAAATTAGCAACAAATGGACAAAACAACTCTCTAGCAAAAAAATGAACATACTAAAGTTGAAATGAGGATTGAGAGAATGAAAAGAACTTTACAAACTATCATTGTAATGGCAAAACAACTTTTTTTTATTGGCAAAAAAACTTTACAATAAAAGACACTCACTATTTGTAGGAGGCAACTAGAGACGGCACTTGTCGTCACAATGATTATTTCTCCAAAGAAAAGTTGTGAACAATGGCAAAGTTTAGATTAAATAAGGAATAATGGTAAAATATAGGGGGGTTGTGTTTGAATGACAATAAGCATGTTAGATAAGTTAGCTTAATAAAGTTGTATAGTTATTGATAAATATGTTAGTTGCTAATAAGTAGGTTAGTAAGTAGGGACTCATATCCTTATGTGTGACTATAGTTTTAAAAACAAGTTCAAAGGAATTTGGGATTTTAACCACGGTTCAAGTGTGGGTGTTGGTTCACTCAAGTTGGTGTGCACTTTGGAGCTTTGCTTAAGGAATCTTCCTCGAATTATGACTTCAAATCAAGTTTCTTCAATTTTTATGTCATTTCAACTAGGAAAAGGAATGTGACTACGTAGGGGCCACCACATCAAATTAGTGTAAAAAGTGAATGTGTCATTTTGAACTAGGTGAAAGAACTTGGACTTAATACTAAACTAAATTTTTGCAACTTCAAAAATAACACTATATAATCAAAATGGAAGTTGCAAAACCCAAGTTGTTTTTTATTCACCTAGTGGAAAAGGATTTGTTCTAATGTGTAGTAATAATAGTTCACCAAATATGATCAAATTCTTTTGTTGCAATCTATGTGCCCATTCATTCACATAGCCACGAACCTTAGTGGATGTATTTATGTGTGCATTTAACATAATTTTCAATCAACCTAAAAATTCATGCCATATGACACAACATTTGGAATCCATTACTAGAAAATACAAGACAAGAAACCTTTTTTCAGGATTCTTAGACTAGTCTCAAATTTATGATACTTCTTTGAATTGCTAGCTCACATCTCTAATCTCAACATATTTGCATTTTTATTTGATTTTTCAATATCTTCAAACAATACCAAAATATGAAACCATTTTGTTCCTAACATTGAAATAGTAGGAAAATTTTTACATGTCCTAATGTGCTCCAATACTGTGGGTTTTAAATCTGGTCACTAATTCAAATCATCTATTCAAAGTTTCACATTTTCTCTTATGTTGAAATTTGTTGCAACCCCACTTTGAGGGAAATGTGAGGTCGCCACTCACACTCTCGAAAATGGGACTTGGGAGTCCTCCAGGACTCCCAAAAACTCAGAACATGATTGTAGGGGTCAAAACACCTCGCATGGAGGTGTTCTTTATATCGTTGGAAAATTCTTGCAGTGTAGATATCCGAAATGGCCTCGCATGAGCCATTTGGACATCTGCAGCACAAATTATGGTCAAAAGAAGGGCCGAGAGTCAAATTGGCAATTTGATTCCTGACCACTAAAAGTCGGGAATCAACCCGATCTCGGTGTGTGCTGGTGAAGTGCGACACACCGTTGGAAAGCTCTCAAGGAAAGCTACAACTTTGCTTTAGACCTCGTCCCAATTGGAGGTTGGAGCGAGAAGTTATGAACGCCCAAAATCCCGGGAGTCCAAACTAGGACAATTTTGGGACTCCACTTTGGGAGTCCCGGGAAAAAGTGCCATTCGGATGCAAATGCGGCGGAGAGTCACATAGAATACTATATGGGGGTGGCTTCCCTCGAGTCCGGGTTGTGGTGAGTCAAGTGAGTCCAAGGTTGCCTGTGGCTTGTCCCAACACCTAGAGTGTTCCAAATGTGAACTAACCCACTGGATGGTTGGATTTGGATGTAGGACCGAGTAACTAAGTAGCTTGTCCTTCTTCCTAGTCTAATCCCAGAGCTTTCAGCATGCCCCTCTCACCCCCTTTAGTGCTGGAAGCTGGGAGCGTGCCCCGAGTCCCTCGCATTTCCGCTATTTGAATGACTTAGCCCCAACTTGGGCTAACTAGGGACTTGGGAGCGCATCAAAATTGAACAATTCTAGATTTGAGTTCTAGATTTATTTCACATTACCTAATTACCAAGAATGAAACACATGTATGATACTAGACCTTCTACGATTGTAAATTTTATCATATCCTTGTGCTTTAAGCTTTCAACCACATGTAAGATTTGTTACAGGTCTACAAGGGTGAGAGTTAAGGTACAAGAATATGGAAAAGAATATTTTATATGGAAGAGAGTATGAATGTTATTGAAGGAATGAGAAAGTATGTGTGGTGAAGAAATTTTATTAATGTGATCTCTAGCTGAAAATGCAGTCTAGTGCCCCCATCTTGTTACAAGGAATGATGCAGAGATGATCCAAATTGCATGCTTCAAGTTTGAAATGTTCTAGCAAGGGTGGTGTAAATAAAATCAATATGAGTGCAAAACTTCATGTAGGTAGCAAAAGTAGCCCACATGCTAGCTAGAAAAAATGGATAAGTTCTTGTAGAGGAGATTAATATCAAAAGGGAAAAGGGAAACATCATTGTGATGGCATTGCTAGATGGTGGAACTAATAACTATTAAAAGAGTTAGTTAAAAGTATACCCAATTTTCTCCACTATCCTACATTTGGATTTTTTGCTTTCTTCATTTTGTGATAGGCATGATATTTTTAAAAAAACATTGTCAAGTTCTCTCACCTAACATGTGAGAGTATGTTGTTAAATAGATAAGGTAGCTCGCAAGGTGTGCATTGCCTTTCCTCCATTTTTATTCTTAGTAACCACCTAAAAGAAGAGTGCATGGGATGTTGCATCATCTGTATCAACACGTAAGTTGCACCACTGATAGATGTTGGTGGGTACAATGGACCAAATAGGTCGGAGGATTAAGATGAAGCACCTGTGAGTGTGAGTGACAAGGAAATATGATGTGCAAGTAGATGCACTGATGGGAGCAGCAAAGGAAGGTGGTCATCTCCGGAAGCTTTTTAATGTTCACACCTATCCAGGGCAAACAATTCTAGTGAATGTCAACATTCCTTAGCACCAGTGATTCTTACAAAACTATGTTTGAAACAAATGGGCTAAAGTAGTATGATTTGTTGACTTAATCATTCCCATTTCATGAGACCATATCAACTATTTCTATGCTACTTTGTCATGTTTCATCAATTTTTACTTGCTAATCAATGCCAAGCACAAATCTAGCACAAGTTTTTAGTTGAAAATCTTAAAAAATCGCAAATGGTATGTAGTTGGTGTGGTATTGATGTAGTGCAAATGTCTTGTGTTTATTATAGGAGAATGTAGTTGATGCTCATATTTAACTTGAGGAGAAAATTCTTTCTTACATGCACTACAATTATGTGGTATGTTTTTTTGTAAGAAGAAGGACTTCGGAATAGATGATGAGGGGTCATAAGCTATGCAAATCATTGAGCATATCTTTTCAATTCTGTTGTCTTGATGAGATCCTCTTTTTCTCCATAGGGGTGTTTTCCATAATCAAATCTAGAGTTAAAACCTCTCAAGAATTTGCAAGTGTGTGAAAAACATGATAGACTACACGTGTTGTTTTCAATGTTACAAGAAGATGCTCCAAAGGTAGCCATTATTTTTGTTAATGACTTGGTTGTTGTTCTTTTTCCTACCATTTGGTCAAATATTTTACACAGTTCTATCAATGTTTATAGTTGATTCTTATAGTAGTAGGTTGAGGGTCAGATTTCAATCCAATGGTGCTATAACTATGAATCTTTCTGACAGATTAACATTTTGTATGAAAGTTCTCAACATTTTTGAAGAAATTTCAGCTTGGAAGGATGTGTGAAAAAAACTCGGAATGGAATGTCTTGGAGATAAATGTCATGTATGTGCTTTTAGTTTTGCACAAAAAGCCTCAAGAGGTTTAAGCAGTAGACATAAAATTCTTTTGGTTTCATGGGAAGTCCATCATCCTTGCTTTTATTTTCAAAGGTGGCATTATTTATTGATTTGTGGGTCTTGTTGATTGAGTGGATGCATGCATACACTAAACTGGATTTTGATCTTTTGTTTGATGTGGTGTGTTTCTCTGAAGTCTGAAAAGGCAAAGAAGGCTGGAAATGTGTTGACTACCATAGTTGTAGGAGAGTTTTTGGAGAAAAAGGTGGTGGCAAGACTAGTAGATGGAGTTGATCTGCAATGGGAACCTTTAATCTTGGAGGTAGATGACCATGTGCATACTTTCTTCTCTACTTTATCCAAAAGTACAAAGCAAAAACCTTTTTACCACCACCACCTTCACAAGAACAAGATCCACCACTGAGCTAGTCAAATGTGTTGATTTATCTGAGATAAAAATCATAGCATGATTGTGAGTAGTCCATTGTCGATCATTGTTGCATGATTTTGTGGTGATTCTTCAATTTTATGTTTGACTGATAAATAAAAGGTGAAACTAGATTTTTATATGTTATGGTGTGGGGTTTTTTGGTAGGTATAAGTAAGTGCATGTTTCAAAGGAATAGAACGAAGAGATTTGTCTATTTTTGGACCAAGTGATTTCAATACAATAATGTATTAAAATCATCATAGGATTTTTGAGAAGGCAACAACAGCTAATGTTTATCAATGGCAACATAGTTGGCAAGCAAGGGGTATCGATGTACCAAATGTAAGCCACATGTACAACTACTAGTTGCCACAACTGATAACATCTTACATTCATTGTGTAAGTAAAATGGGCTGTAGATCAACAAACATTAGTGAAATTTGCACCAACAAGCTCAAATTTTTGTTGATTGCATATGCCATAACCTATGGAGATAGTATGTTTTAGTTGATGGATGATGAGGTGGGCTTGAGAACTACTACTTCCAATAAAGTAAAATGTAATAATTGGTGGTCATATCAAGTATTAATGTGCTATCTTATTATTATTAATTTCTTAATGAACATTTTGATTCCTTGGTTGAAAAGGTCAAAGGTGAATCATCAATGTGTTGTGTTAATGTAAACATAGTCTATTAAAGTATGGGAGAAATCAATGAAGTTAGCTAGTTTCTAAACAATTGCCCCTTACATGGCTAGGAAATCTAGTGATTGAATATAGGTAATTGAAATAAGACCTTAAATCAAGATTTGTACAAATATATGTTAATGATAATGGCTGTAATTCACAAGCTTTGTAAAGTCATTATTGTCATGACTAGTTGTCGTTATTTCCAAATGCCATCTAGACCTAGGGTAATGGTCAATTATGTATAATTAATTAACCTAGTTTGGCAAAGCTGAAGTAGTTTCACAACATTTTGCACACTATTTGCCCTTGTCCCAATTTCTAAAATGACCGTTGGTACTCAGTTTGCATAAATAAAAATACAACAATAATATGCCATGATTCAAATCTGCATAAAGCTTATGGGGTTTTTTTCCAGCAATTCCACTACAATTGTAAGCATAATTGAAACACTGTCCAAGTGTTGTTTAGGTTTCAGGGTTTACATGGTAATGTCTGTTTAGTCTTCAGAGTTTCAGTGCTAAAAGCATCTCCAGCAGTGTTCAGTATGTTGCCCTGCACAAATATTTCTTGCATCCAAGTTTGGTTATTTACTTTTTTTCCAATCCCACCAATAAATCTAAAAGTGAGGCTACAAATAGGTGGGAGCCTACTAACAACAAACCACCTGGATGCATCAGAAACAAGGAGTAGCAGTTAGATCATATTTATTCCAAAGTCTCTGGCAGGTGTTAGACTTTGCTATGCAAAAATGCTGGGCCAAAACCATTTTGCTAAGCCAAACCAACATGTCTTGACTTTTCTTCATCCAATTTTAATTGGCAAGATCACATACTGAGCATTGGTGAAGTTGCTCTAACATACCAAGATGATGCAAAAGGGAAATCAAATAGTTAGGTTGTCATGCTTTTGTTTCATGATTGTGAGATTAGAATAGTTTACGACAGATGTTGCAATTAGATGAAGTGAAGGACACCAATGAGGTAAAAGATGCAATATGAACATCAACTTTGAAAGCAACCCTTCCTTTGCAATGGACTTGGTGATTATGTACCAACATAATGAGAAGATCACTATGGAGTAGTACTAGAAAGAGACCGGGCCAACAGATTCACACCCATCAATTTACAGCTAACAACAAACATTTTGTGAAGCAATCAAAGCATAGATAGAATCCAGCCTTTTACTCCAAAAAACATGATAACCAACTGCAGTGCACAATTCACAACTTTTAATTCACCAACCCAAAAGCAACCCCACTACACATTAGTCAACATTAACACCACTCTAACATTGTCTCATGAAAGGGAAAGGATGCTTCTGCAACTGCCATGTGCAATAAAGTGCCCAAAAACCCGATTAACATGTGCATCCCCATATAAACATTTGATAACAATATGTAACTTAGGCATTTCTAGACATGGTTACTCACTCCTAAAATTCTGGAGATCCATAAGATGAATGAAGAGCAACTGGATAACTCATTGACAAAGAAAAGTTGATGCACATTTCATAGGGAAAATCTTGCAGAAAAGTGGAGAGGCCATATATAGGTGTGAGGATGAGAAATCCAGTTTCCAAAGAAATGCAGAAGATGTTTGCATAAAAAACCAAAGCAGATCAATTAGGGAAAACTGTGGGCAAATGTACAAAGAAAGTGTTATACCACCACAGTCCTCAAAGAATTTGTGTGCACTCCCTAGTCTACATCAATGGTTTACCTGAATTCTTCTTTTTCTCCCCATCCTAGAATTGAAAACTTGTAGACCAGGTGCATTTGGTCTGACTCAAACTTCCGGTAAGAAGATCATTGATTTGCATAAAAGAGTTGACCACCCCCCACCCAGTAAAGTGAACCCCCAAAAAGAAAAGAGTACATTCCTGATTGTCTAAAGACTTGAATAGGTTCCCAAGGTAAAAAGTTGAATTGATGACGCCTCCAACATTTTGAAGAGTCTGAGTTAAAAGAGTCTTCAATTGGCAGTCCAGTTTTGGACACCAAACAGGAGATGAACGTAAACTGTTGGGGACAGTGCTGAGATCAAGGGGAAACGAAATGACCCCCCTCCCTTTCATCACAGCAGGAAATGTATGAACCCCATTTTGGTACTGAAATCAAAGAATTTGAATCCCATTTGTAGGCACTAAAAATCAGGGAACCCTTTTTTGGGGCGGCAGAATTTAGGGACCAGTTTGGAGGCCATGGGCATACCAGGAAATTTAGGTGGGTGGTAACTCTGTAACTGCTGAACAGGAGTCCACAATTGTGAGGCATTTGTCTAATGTTGAACCATCCACAAGATGGTGATTCCACAGCTTCACAAGCAATAGCATCAAACACCTGTTTCATGAAGAAGACACCCAAGTAAAATTGGAATTGGTATGCAAATCCTCTTCATAAGTCAATACTAGAACATTGACCATTGCCCATAACCGAAACAATTTGGTACTGATGAGGTGAGAAATCTTGAAACCCGCCAATTTTAACTACATGGGAAGTTGCTGTATCTGGGGCAAATTTGCTTACCTTCGTAAGGATGGTTTGCTTGCAAAATATTGCGAATGCAGTGTTGTAAATGCCTCACATGCCCATTGGCAATGCCCATCTGCAACCACCCTGCCAAACATGCAACCAAAATAAGAGGACATACTGATGACCTGATAACCAGGAAAAAAATCCTTCTCCTGTTCAAGTCAGAATTATCAAGAGGACCAAAAAGCCAGTCTCACAGGAACAACATATATACAAATCCAATGGCATATTTGGGATTCAAACAATTGCTGCTTCAATTGGTTTCACCAAAGAAAGTGATCTAAAAATCTTCAGGGTATGTAATACCCTTGATTCCCTTGGTCTATAATATGAAGCCAGTTGTCCTCTAAGTGTTGTTTCTGAGTGTTGGTGGATCAGAGAACTAAAGACCCCTGTCATAGATCTTCTCAATTTGGTTTTTCAAGTGGGAGAATCTGGCATCATACCGCTGCTTCCGCACAAAGGAGTTCCAGAGGTGCATGACGTCTTTCTCATCATTTGAAACATCCACAAAATCATCCAACATCTGCACACAACATATGAGGTTACACAACTGTAAGCTGCCGGCTCCAATCTTGCACACGCAGTAAGATGCCATTAAACATGCCATCCCCCAACATGACATCCTTCTGATAAATTTTCCAAGAACCATTTGAGAGAGGAAGCGAGAAAGGGAGAAAGTATCCCACCCTGCGATCTTCAAGAACAGCCAGCTCTTCATCCACATCATCTTCACTGTCTCTGTCTGACAAAACAGCTTCTGGTGCCATGGGCTGCAACACCACTCAAAACAAACCTGTAATTACAAGAGCTGCTGGATTCTCAAGAAACTCAACCCACATCAGTTTCCAGGCTATTTTCTACACACTTCTTTGATCACCTATGCACCCATTTCTATACAAGTTTCTCTTATATCCTAGAAGGTGAGATGGACTCCTTTGCCAGAGAAAAGTTTAATCTTGTTGGTGAAGGTTCTACTCATGTGTACATCAAATCCTAGATTTCTGGATATAGAACAGGGTTTAGGGATTAGGGCTTAAGGTTTAAGGTTTAGGATTTAGGGAGAATGGTTGAAGGAAGCAAAAAATGCATTCAACACCATGAAGCTGGACTTCTGATCTTCAGCATCATATAAGGTGCACCAACAAAAAACATTCCATATCTGTAGATCCTGACAGTGTACATGAAAAGAGATGCATGTATCCTGGAGAGCCCTTCCATGAATTCTGGAAGAGAGGCTGCCTAGACAATCAATGTGCTAAATTCCAGATTGACAACTTTCAGATTGAAAACTGAATCTGCAGAAAGGTCAAGTATCAGATGAGATAAAAAATGACCAATTACCTGTCCTGTATGAGAGTGGTAGAAAGGCCGTTTTAGGAGTTGAAGCCGGCTGTTTTTGCACAAAGAATGCATACAGCTTATCAGTAAAAATTATAACTTTGCATTCATCAGTTCCATCAGAATGTGGTCTACTCAGGAATCAATCTACCATAAGCCAGCCCAGCATGAATGTGTGAGGATGACCAGAAAATACCAATGTCACCACAGAGAGAATGACCAGAAAACCCTCAACTTCATATTCTACCAAGAAAAAAGAAACATGAAGATTATGGAAGGCAAAGAGGAGAAGAATATTTTCTGTAGCATACTTGCGAGCTTCAGCAGCTTCGGGAGTTGCTTGTCGGGTTTTTTCAGCACGGATTCGGACTGGTGGAGCGGATGGAAGTCCAAGTTCATCAAAAGGAGCACCAGCTGTTGCAACCTGCCCATGGGCATCAATTGGGGGTGACTCGTCTTCACGAGCCTGACCTCTTCTTGCATCACTAGAACGGGATTCAAGTCGCTGCCGCTTCACTGAAAGAACAATCTTCTCAGTCTCTGTAAGTGCTACAAACCCATCCCTTTCTTTTGTCTTCTCACCTCTAATCCTAGGCTTTTGGGGCTTCTGTCCAGAAGCATCCAAGGCTAAACGATTCAAAGGAATGTTTCGGTCCCTTGCAACCAGTGGCTCTGGGTTCCTACTACTCCCATCCACAAGGTCTCGGCCAATTTGACCCGGTAGGTATCCTCCATCACCCCTCAGTGGATTGCTCTTGGAACCACGCCGAAGAGGACCACTGCGTGACCTACGACACACAACCATTGAATTCTCCAAACCATGAAAATGCCTTCTCACCCCTTAATTTATGCACCATGTCCATGAACAAACAATCCTTGGATAAATAATGAGTGAGATTTAAGAGTTGCACTAATGGGTCAGATCCAAAACCTGGCATCCTTGACAATAGCAAATGCCAGAATGCTCTTGTGTACAAAACTGCATCAAAAGACGAACTTGTGAAGTTACTTACCAAAACATCCAGTTTCTAGTCCGTAAATCAGGTTCTAATTCCCGAATGTTACCCTGCATTCAAAAAAATTAACATATGAGAAGGAGAATCTAACACTCTGTAAACAGAAGTCATATTTCAGTTAATCTATAAATGTGTCCTAAAAAACCTTTCACATATCAAAAACTGAACCAGTAAATGCCATGAAACAGAACAGAACACCAGTTTCAGGATTCATTTCAAACATCAAAACACAGGTTTGACCAAATGAGGAGATTGTGGTTGGCTTTCAGAAGTCACAAACAACTACTATCAGGAAGTGCTAAATGAACATGACCATCAAGGCTGTTCCTTTCGAATCTAGAGCCCACAATGCAGGCTAAATAGGTCCACCAGACCTACATAACAATGTGTCTCTGTGGGCCAAGAAGCTCAAATACATGGTTGTACTGGGTAGGGTGCTATGGAAAACAGGAATGATAGTCTTTGTCTCACCACAAAATGCAAATCCTAAAACTCATAAAAACTCAAATGGAGTAGGCTGCAGGAATTGGGAATAGATAGATGGATTCAATTTCACCTCAGGCCCTAGCAGGTCTGTCCGGCATGTCACGTTTACAATTTGTGTTTCTGCAGCAGGCTGGCCAACCGCCAAAATTCCAGAAACTAGCAGAGTTATAGTCACATCCTAAAGGCGCTAAAAATATTTGTAAGATGAAAAGAGATAAAAGAAAGTGGTGACATTGTGCAAACTAGAAACAAACCATGTCCACAAGAAAAGAGCTCTGATAATCAGTGCACATGACATTTGAGCATGTGTGACATACCAAATATTCAAAATTAAATAGGTCATGGGTACAGTTCAGATGACAGCGTAAGCCCTGCATCCAAAGTTGAGGAAGAACAGTTGAGTGATGCATGATATTAAGGCATTGGTGCTGTTGAAAATGAGCAACAAATGTCCAGAAGTTCTTCTAGACCTATCTGTTCACACTCCTGTATTGAAATTAGCCTGATGCAACTTCAGTTATTTAGCAGCTAAATTACATCTGCAGGGAATGCAACTGATGGATATGTCTAGAGGCCACTTCCATGAGGAAATTGAGCAAATGATCACTAGTTACATGAGAATACAGCGAGCCAAAGAATGTGTTCATGCCAGTGGCCACTAACCTTGAAGGAGAAGCACCGAACCAAACAGAAGGGACATGAAAATTCCTCTGTTACTGCAGACCCATTCCACACAATGGCAGTTTAACAGATGGGTTAACAAAGAAGACAAAATATAATCTTGGAGGGAATAGAGGGAGTTACAAGGAGATGGGCAGGAGCATACCTTCAGTTTTTTCACAACGATTTGAGTAGTAAAGGTAGTGGAACTCCACATTGCCTCTGTGGTTTCTGTACCATAAAATTCCCCAACCACACAAAAGAGCTTCTAGCATAAATGGTGCTGCTGTCTGGTTTGAAGAGCATCCCAAGTTGCAAAAGAAAATACAGTACAGAATCTTCACCTGATATTTTGTACACCTCATGAATTTCACAATACCTGGAGTTTTCCAAGGGAACAGCATATGGAAGCTTAGCATGGGCTCCACTATCTGCCTGAGCAGATGAAGCACTATTTCCAAATTCTTTGCAAACAACATGCACTTGCAACCTAATCTGCATCAGAACAACAAGTTTTCAAACTCATCAATCTAACCAGAAACAAGTGTACAAGAAACAATCACAAAATGCAGACTTCCTGTTCACATGATAGAGGATAAAGCCTGAAAGTCAATGTTTCAACATGGCATTGACTTGTGCGGATTGAAAGGATGGACAGGAGGAGGCTAGATACAGACCACATTTCGTATAGGTGTGTCCCGGAAAGGTGTCATTTTGATTACTGGTCCCATTGCTGTATCAGCATGCTACCAACCCATCAAACCCAAGGATTAGCAAAACAAAAAGTTCCAATCCACTTCACAAAACCCAACAAAACACAACAAAGAAAAAGACCAGGATACCTACAGGACTAACATTACAAGTCTAGAGATAGCATGAATCGATCTGGACACATCATGAATTATCATATTTATTCCAAGACCTATCTGGTTGATCTTATGGCATTCAACCCTGAAAACCTTTATCTCGGTGGGTTGTCCAGGACAGAACTCAACTCATTTTATCACAAAACCTGTGAAGCAGTATACCTGCAGCTTGCCTTGTGCAAAATCTGGACATGACACAGCCTCAACAGGGAGCCCATTGAGTGTAAACAGTGATGTTCCGCCATTAGCATTTTTCAGCAAGTGATTGCAAAGAGATGCCATGCTCAGCTTCCCCCACACCACTTGGCCACTGCAATCCGCTGAAAAGTGAACACATCACTCAGTGACAAAATCCTCCTGCTTTTCAATAAAACAGGAAGCAGACACAGACCATCAACTCTACTAACCCTCAACACAATTGCAATCAGATAGCTCAATGTGAATCAGACAGAAGCCATATAGCATCTGGCAACAATTCCCTTCCTCCCAAAAATTCTCATTCTTTCAAATTTCTCTGTTCATGCAAAGGGACACATCCAGGTAGCCCTTTGCAATAATACATTGGCCCCAAATCCTAAAATCACACTTGGGACTCACTGTTTCACACACACAAAAAAAAGGAACACAGTGAACAATGCAAAAGCTTAAACAGACAATGAGGCCAGAATTATGGTTACTGGTTTCACCTAATGCTCGTACTTGTTGTGTGGCTGCATCAAGAACATTTGCTGGATCCACTGTAGGCATAAGAAACAGAGTTCAGATTTGGAATCAAAAGCCCCACGTAAATCCAAAGATTGTAAATAGGATACACCCTACTGCAAAATTTGGAGTTCCATCATAGTTATAGTCAAAACTCTGATATTTCTGCATTTTTCTCACTCTAAGTAGGAACGTAAAAGCAAGAAGAAAAATCATCTATCATGGCTCAACACTTTGTGTAAAGGAGAGTAGTACCAAATGCAAAGATTAAAATAAGATCGCCATTCTTTGCCTTCAGGACTAGCTTCTGCAGCTCTGGCAAAAGGAAGGTAATCGGAGCACTAAGAAGCTTGGAGTCCAATATTGGCACCCGTGATACTTTGACAGTTTTGCTCAATGAATACACCTGCCATCCAATTTTGCAAAATTGCTGAGTAGCATTTTTTAACCATGCCAAAGCCCTGAATTCTGACAAAATTGTTGAGAAAACAATTGAAAAGATTTCATGAGATTTTGAAACTGGCAGAAAATCTCCAATTTTAGTGCTACTCCCATCATTGAATGGAATCAAAAACCACAGGAGTTGCCAATTTAGGGGTGCCCAGACTGCTGCAAGTGGCAATGTAGCATCTTGGTTTTGGCAAATACAGAACCCCTTTGTTAGTACAGAGGATCAGTTATGAACAGATGAGAGCCTCACTGAAGGATATTCCAAGTCACACAGTCTCTATCAACCATTGGGTGGTTGGCAAAAAAAAATAAAAATCCCTGACAAATAACTGTGCAAAACATAAATAGAATGGAGAATCATACTTCTTGCGGGAAGCACATCTGGCTGGTCACCATCACAAAGACAGGTAGATAGTGATGTCGTGCTGTCATGCTTGGCCCTGGATCAATGCATAACTTGTCATTTGTCCACAAATTGAGTCCCACTGGATCAAGAAACCGCTTCATCTGGACTGTAACTTGAAGCCTGCTCCAAGCAAAGTAAAGCCCTCATGAGCACCAAGTTTTACAATTCTATGTTAAATTCTTCCACAAGATCCAGAAATGTGGTGGGGGAAAAGAGATGCCTACCGCCTTTGTCGCAGTGCACATATCTTGTAATTGAGACATCGCTGAAGAAACACTGGCTGCAAATACAAACACCCACAAGCTAAAAGTCAAAAGACCAATCGACACAGATTTAGGGTTGATGATACCATGGCCAAAGATAGCACTTGAGGACACCTAATTAACAGAAATGAAACAACCCCTTGGAAGATAAACGATACTTGCCAAATAACTGATACACAGTGACAACATTTTAGGGTTTAAGGTTTAGGGTTGGCAGCATGGCAGTATCATAGCAAATGGAAGCCAGGCAAGGGCAAGAAAGTAAGAACAAGAAACTGAATACTAGTGAAAGGGGGGTTGCTAGATGGATAGTTTACACGTTGAGAGAAGCGTGATCGAATGATGTTGTAGAGTTCAACTGGTTTGCAGTACAAAGCCAAGCTCTTGGCAGCAGCTTTCTCATCAATTGGACCCCCATCTCTTGAGCCCACATTTCGACAAGGCCCACCCATGTCTGTTATTGGCTCTCCATTCCTCAAAGGAATACCAATTCTCTTTGGGTGCAACATTCATTCTCCTGCATCATCATTGTCATATTCTTTAAAAACCCGACAACCTAAAGCAACATTGCATGGCTTTTTTCCTTCCCTTATCCATCATCTTGAATAAAGTATATACATATATATAGAAACTCAAATGAAGCTTTAAACAAGAAAAAGACAAATGAAGCTTTTGAAGATGAAAAAAGAATATCAAGCCAAATGAAAGCTTCAAAGAGGAATAGACACAATCCTATGTGGTTTTTTTTCTGGGGTTTTCATATTACATCCGGGGTTGTTGGATTTGCATCTTTTTGAATTCCACACTTTTGCAGTTAATCTTGAACAAAACAGAAAGTGAGCAAATGACTTGGGGTTTCAAAATGTGGAGCAAAATCCATCTTTCTTCTGAGTTCTGTGTGATTTTGAACATGATGGGTCTATGGGATTTGAACATGAGGGTCTGCTTCTTCTTTATGCAGGAAGATAGATGCCCACTTCAAGTAAAAAAAAGAAAAATTAAATACTGTGGTTGGTTTCTTTTTTAGGCCTCCTGTATATACTTGTGCCCACAATCTGATTCATAACCTCCAAGGATTGTAACAAAAATGAAAACAAACGTACCGACTCAGCAAGCCGGATCTCCATAGCCAGCCAGAGAAACCTGCAAGTGGAGGACATGCAAAGAACGCACACTGGAATCCGAGAACATAAGAAAGTAGCAAAAAGAAGACACCCACACTTTTTGCCTCCCTCTTTACCTCCTCCACCAACTCTCCCACATGTCAATAAGGAACCCCGCAGTCTCAGTCTCCTCCTCCTCCTCGTCCCAGGCTCCGCCGTACACACCAAAGGAAGAAAGAGCCCCTCGCCTACTCGAAAGCCAATGGAAACCCAAAAGAAAAAAATAACAGAAATCCCACAAAACCCACAACAAAAACCGAAAAAAAAAAAGGGTGTTATTAGAAGTGGATGCGAAGATTTAAGAGAAGATTACGAAGGGTCAGGAATAAATAGAATAAGAAAAGAAAAACAACGACAGAAAAACATACAAACACAGCGGAAGGGCTGAAGAAGACAGAAAAATCAAAAAGACAAATCCATCATCACAGAGGGCCACCCAATAAAACAAACACAAATGATTGGGGGGGAAAAGAAAAACACAAGAGAGAAGAGAGAGAGAGGGAGGGAAGGAGGGAGGAAGAAGTGGAGTGAGGGGATGTGTTCCAACACACACTTGCTATTCTAGGACTTGAGAAGGAGATAAAGAAAGAAGACAAAAAAGAATAACCACATGCATGGATCATGTAGAAGAAGAGAAGGAGATGAAGAAGAAGAAGAAGAAGAAGGTAATGATGATGATTGTGTTGATGGCAACTGCCATGGGCGGATTGGTGGGTGGGTAGGTGGGTGGTAGCCAAAGTATGTGAAGAGGAGAGGGGAAGCTGAAGAAGAAACAACGACAGGGGCGATGAAAAGAAAAAGGTGGTTTGTATTCCCAACCCCCTTTTCTTCTGTTATGGTTGCTCTTCTCGAACCACTCCTCTTCTTCTTCTTCTTCTTCCCTCGCTCCTCTCTCGCTTTTGCTTCTCTCTCTCTTTCTGGGCGTCTCTCTCCGCTTCTGCGCTCCTAACCCTATTCATACAAGCGAGGCTTGTCAGCGGTAGGTGTGTCAGTGCGAACAGGAGCAGTATTTGTTTGGGTGTCAGTGTGAACAGGAGTCATATACCTTAGTGTGTTACAGTGTAAATAGGAATGTTACTTCCGTGTGTTTGGTTCGTGTGAAACAGGAGTAAACATAACTTAGGGTATGTCAGTGAAGAGGAATGATGGTTATGTGTGTTTCGTTGGTGTGAACAGGAGTAACCTAATACCACCTTGGCGGTGTGTCAGTGTAAATAGGAATATTGGTTAGGTATGTTTGGTTAGTGTGAACAGGAGTAAAATATACCTTGGCGGTATGTTATTGTAAATAGGAATATTGGATAGGTGTGTTTGGTTAGTGTGAACAGGAGTAAAATATACCTTTGGCGGTGAGTCAGTGTAAACAGGAAATTAATGATTGGGTATGGTACTAGTGTAAAAGGAGATGTGGCACTTGGGTAGACTGTTCTTGGGTGTCGTAGATTAGTTGGTTTGCATTATTAGTGTGAACAGGAGTAAAATTGGTACACCAGACCCTACCCCTATCCGGCAGCCTTAAAGTAACAGAACCAAAAATGGATGAAACTTAGTTCTGTAATAACAGCAGGAGGAGGAGGATGAAGAAGAGGGCAACATAAAAAAAAAAAACGCCCAAATTAAAAAAAACATCCAAACGCACTTTTATAAAACCCAGCTCCACTTGAAGATGCCATCCAATCATCCATCCAATTAACCATCAAAATATCCATCCATTCATCCATCATCCGTGGGCCAATTGGATGAAATCTGTTACTGTTCTAAGAAATGGGTTTTTTGCCTGGTCTCCTCCTCCTCTCTCTTTCATGTGTTTTTTGTGTTTTGTGGACAAGGTTTGATAACTCAATCAAGAACATTACCAATTATGTTATAACTTCCAATGGAATAAATAAATAAATAAATAAAATTAATTATTTAATAAATAAATAAAAATAAAATAATGAACAATATTATGTTAACTTCCAAGGAAAATTTATTTTTTAATTTTTTAATTTTTTTAAATGTGTGGGTAATGATGTCCATGGGTGAGGGCATTGCGAGAATAAGGGGCCTATGATGAGGTGGTACCCAAGTGGAGCCCGGCATTTTGGGGAACAATGTTCCCCACCCACGGGCTTTATACCCTTCTTCTTGTAAGGATGATGAGGCTAGTGCTATCGTCAACCTAAAGATAGGTAGATCATGTGGTGTGACTTGGATGATTCTTTTATTTCTTTACGTCTAATTCTTTAAGAGTGGGAAGGATCTTATGCATACAATTAGGGCAGAATTCCCCCTCACATTACATTACATTCTCTAGGAGGAGACATAAGATCCTTGCTTTTGCTTTTTCTTTTCTTTTTATGGATATTCATAGAAATTAGTGTAGCCTTTCTTGTTGGCTTGGTTCAAGTGCACCGAACTGGTTACCCAACTAATTTTTCCTTTTAAAATGATTTTTTAATAATGTAATTGAATTATAATAATAACAAAAACTACTCAAAATTCCAATAGCTCCTAATAAATGTGCTTTAGGTCTAAAATTTTCCAAATTTGCCTTCATTAAATCCTACTCTCATGGATGGAGGGCTTTCCACCAATACCAAGATCACACTCAAATTCCACTACAATTTATTTTCTTCTTCTTCATTGTAAGTTTGAAATGTTATGAAACCCAACTAAGTGCACCACTACTTGATCATCAAAGGGCTTTCCAATGATACCAAGAGTGCAACAAAAGGCACGATGGTTTGGAAGGAAGATCTCAATGTGACAAACAAAAAACAAACAACTTTCCTTCCTTCGTTTGTATAGATATATAACATGCCCTCTAATTACTGTAGTACCTTTTCAAGTTCGGCATCTCATTGTCAAATAAATAATTATTTTATTTTGAAATTTTGATTTCAGCATTTTTGAAAATTTGAATTTTTGGCAAAACTTTATTTAAATTAAAAAATATTTAGCAACGGCCTGAAATCATTTAAAGTACATGCAATAATAATATACATTCTAAAACCCTAAAACTATCATGTAACAACTTCTTGAATCGTATGAAATTTCGGCATCAATAAATAATAGTTTAAAAAAATTTCAGCAGGAAGAGACCTTAATTTTTCAAAAGTTTTGCATTTAAAAAAAATTATATATATATATATATATATATATATTGCCAAAACTGAAAAGGTATTCCAGTCACAACACTGGTCCTAACATGCAAAAATGTGACAATCATATGGAAACTCAATAACCTAATTTGATCACCAAAACAAACTAATTGTAACATCCCAGAGGAGTTAAAGCCTATGCCAAGCCAGAGAATCCTTGCTGTGAAGGCCTCTACTTACATCAAGAAATGTTTTTTTGCTGAAATTTGTTTTGCATTCCCTGAAAGAAAAGCATTCCTTCCAACTAGGTGAGTACCATTCAAATACATGGCAAGTTCAACATTTCAGTGTCAAATAATTATTTTATTTTGAAGATTCTTTGTTGAAAATTTAAATATTTCATAATATTTTTGAATATTCTCTATGTTCCCTCAAAAAAACAATTACCTGGCAATTTTATTTTATTTTTGAAAATTTCAACATTTCAACATTAGTTGTTTGTGCTTAGTTGAGAAAGAGTAAACATCCTTTCTTTTTTCCGGTAATTGCCCCAAGTTGATGGACTGTGCATGTGTAGATTTTGGGTGCACCCATCGAATTGATGGGTTGTTTTGAAGTCTACTCATCTACTTGTTGAGTTTTTTCTCAAAATATAAATGCTGGATAACTGATTTAATCATGTCTCTATATCATTGTGTTTATTTGGGTTGTCACTTGCCTTTTTGTATCACGAGGTTTCATATCACTATAAAATGTAAAAAAATAAAATTCATAAGATTAATTTTTTAATGATTTTTTTTTGATAAACATTAAAATATTTAACTTTAATTCCTTTAAATCTTACAAAAATCAGATTATTAAAAAATTGAATTTGAAAGATTATGCAAGAATTGATTAAAATAAAACACATCAGTTTTAAAATAAATTAAAATTTTAATATCAAATTCGCTTTTGAGATATAAATGTTTAAAATTAATTTGATGTTACCTTAAAAACTTCAATAAGGTGTTGATGAAGATTTAATCACAAAAATTATAATGAAATCAAATCTTGATTGATTAATTTGTTTGTATTGTTGTTGCCTCTTATGTTATAAAAATTTATTATTGCCCTAAGACAGTAGACATGCATGTATAATAATACCCAATGCTGATTTGAAATGGTCAATTTATTCTCATGTGTAGATGAAGGGATTGGATTGGTGTGAGTTTTTTTTTCTTCACCTTTCATATTTTAATTTTGATTTTAAATTTTAAATAATTTAATTTATGTTCAAAAATACAGGTACTACAATATCATCCTATCCTCAATGGCACCCATTAAGGAGGGGGGCCATTGTTTCCCATTGTCCATTTTCGAGAGTCCAAATTGTAACAACTCAGTTTCCTTCTTGTCTATTCCACCATAGTCCATCACACCCGTATTCGAGACCTTTTTCGAATTCTTAACTTCCCATCTTCAAACCCTAGTTCTTTTTGTATAACCTCACAAATGTGTAGTTTGGTCCTTATGTGGTTTCCTTATCAACTTTGAAGATCTCATTTTTTCAATGCATACTCTTTATCTCAGATTTCATGCTTAGCCTCTTATCATTTGACCTTGTTTTGGTTCAAGTTTTCAAATGGTCTCATGTCATCAACTCGCATTGCTTCAACAACATTCCTAGAAAATTTAGCCCTTATTGTCTCACCCTTGCATCAAGGTTTGTGCTAAACCATCACTCTTTGCTTCTCAAAGTTATGGCCTTTGTAGACAATTGTGATCTTCCATTTCAACAACATTTATTGACAATTTGTGACCTCTTATTTCCTCTAACTCAAACATGCATTCCTCATTTGGAGTGATTGATTTCATGTCCTAGTATCATCTAATTTTTTAATATGCACATATTTTAGTCCTCTTATATTTTTATTTTTTATTTTAGTAAGCATGGAGCTGAAAAGGAAATCAAGATTGCATGTGTAAACACTTCACATGATCATAATAAAAATAAATAAAAAATATTCTTGACCCCTTATGTATATGATGAGGTTTGATAAATATGTTATGGCATTTTTAACTTTGCACATCATGTTGATTTGGTTGATGATTTGTTGTGATTCAATGCCCATTGTTTCATAAACCTTGTGAAACAATTCACAAGGATGTATGAACTTGATACTGATCGTTCCATAAATTAAAAAGTAAATTGTATATTAAAATTATGAATGAGAAATGGAAATGAAATAAAAATAAATGAATCAAAATACAATTATTATCATAAAACAAAATATTTATTTTTCAAGGGAATCAACAATCAAACAAAGCTTCCAATGATAATAAGCATAGAATGTAAAATTTGAAAAAATACAGTAATTCTTGAGTTAATAGCTTTTTCATCTAATAATTGAACCTACTACTAATTAATGCTTAAATTTTTAATACATATGCTATATATATAGTGGATTAAGATATATCTTATATTAATTATATTTTTATTTTTCAATTAAAAATAACCTTCTTTAAATAAGAATGTTCAATTACATTATAAAAGAGCCAAGCCACATCCTAACTCTCATTTATTACTCTACTCCCTAATCGGATTCAACAACAAACTACCAAATAATTAATTAAATTTCAAAACTTAACTTTGACAATTGATTTTTTAATTCTGAAAATTTCGTCATGTAATAATGATAAAATAATAATAAACACATTTTTGTTATGTTTATGGGATAGTCCAGTGGGTCTAAATTGTCTCAATTTTAAGGTTCTAAACTTTAAGATTTGCAATTAAAACCTGACTCTTGAAAATTTGCAGATTTTTAATTTCATAATAATTATAAAGATTTCAACACAAATAATAATTTTTTTTTTTTGTTATGGTAGGAACTTGGAAGCTTCAACAAATGTTTGTTAATTAATCAATTAATTAAAAATTCGTTTTGATTAATAAAATATGCTTGATGATTCAATACCCTCTGATTATCAAAGTACACAGTTTTTTTTTGGGTGTAATAACCGATGGTTATAAATAAGGGTTGGTTCTCAAATACCCATTGTTGGAATTGTTCGTTATACCACCTAGGTAGGTAAAGTTATAGGGTTTTTTTAATTTTTCCATTTTTTTTTTTTTTTTTCCTCAGAAACATGTTTACTACGGTTTGAGAATTGATAACCTAGTGGATGAAATTCTAATCATCTGGGTCAATGTTTTTTTTGGTTCCAAGTTTTTGCTTTTGCATCCGCGAGTGAGGGGCATCCCAAGAGGGATGGATGTAGCATTAAATGTGAACAAGTCTTTAGGACCTATCCCCCTCCCCAACCAAAAAAAATTTCCTTCTATAATATGGCTGCCTACTTCAAGCCCCCCTCCCCCAAAGGTTATGAACTTAACCCAAATTTGCTCCTTTTAAGGCAAATTTTTTAAATTTAAAAAAAAAAAGACAATCTTGCAACAGAATATTCCCTTTTTCTCCAAAAAAGAATTCACAACAATGCGAAATTGAGCACCAGAAGGGAAAAAAAAAATTAAAAAAATAGTTGATATGGGTAGGTTATTAACATTTGAAAATTCAATAACCAACTGGTGGGTTAGGTTATCCACCGATTTTGAAGAGAATCAAATAACCGGATGATACGTTAATGATACCCGAACTCAACCCTGCCGGTTACGGGTCAACACTCAGTAGCCGCCGATTATCACTGAAAATAATTTGGGGAGGAAAAATTGGCGCCAATTTCGCCTCTAAATTTAGCCGAGATCGTCCGTCAGCCACCAAGAAAGCCTGGAATTGCGCGAGATGGAAGACGCAGCGACGGGTTCGTCGTTGTCGTCGTCGAGGTTTTGCGCGTCGCCAGGCACGCACGGATCCGGAATTGCGCGACGTTCGGCGGCGAGATCCGACAATTCAGTGGTCACGCTTGCAATTTTCCATAACAAAGAATTGCTTGTTGATGGCGGCTTCAGGTAGAGAGAAATAATCTCATCTTTCTAGTTTCTGTTTCCATATTATTATAGTGCAATATGTTGGTTTCCTTTAGAGATTGCTGCTAAGGATTCCTGCCATTTTGAACAATGCTGTTTTCCATGATAGATGACGATGGCTTTGGTGGTGAATTCTTCATGGCCAACACATGTATGTGCCAGAGACATTGCAGCTATGAGTTTTGAGACAATGTAGTATGATGACCTTAGTGCATTTTTACATGAATGTTTGTCCGAGTGCCCATCAGGTGTCCGTGGATTTGTTTTTATTCTAGTAGAGCAGTCTTTGGGGTTCTGATTTTGTCTCTCATTTTGGTCAAGAGACTGATGTTCAATCCTGGACACAGAGTCATACAAACTTGTTGCTGCAGGCAGGATGCGGCATGCCTGGATCCATGCTCTATCTGTCCAGTGAAAGGCCATGGTTAATAGAGTGACCCCCTTTTTCTCTTCTTCTCTCAACTGTTTACTTAGAGGCCACATAGCAGATTACCACATCCCAGCATTTCATTTCATCTGGATCTGGATCATGAAAGCTTTGCTTTTGTAGCCCAAGTGGAAGTGTCATACAAGGGGTTTCAATCACAAATGCACCAGCAGTAAAATCTAAGGCTTATTTGGAGTTACTGTTGGAAGGGGTGTTTATTCTAGGTTGTGGTGTGACTGATCTTATGTAAAAACAGGAATCATGAGATGCATCAAATCAGGCCCAAAGGTTGACCACTCTTGGTTCCTCCTTCTGATCAAGTATGTTTTGTCTCCACTAATTGAGTTACTGTCTTGATGTCATCACTCTACTACTTCTCTAGTTCCACAACTTGTTATAGTTGGAACTCCTCAGAAGATGGTGGTGATGTTGAGGAGACAGAACCCAGTGAAATGCTCGGAATGCATCTTGTGCAGAACACAGAGGGATTTCCCAGAGCACTTCTGAGAACTGTTACATTTAATGGTGTGGTATGTGGACACAGAGGTTCAAGATGAGGAATACTGTTTCAGTTGGGTTCATCAGGGTCTCTTTCATGCAAACCTTTTGCACTGGGCATTGACCAAATGATGATACAGCAGTGTAGTTTTCAACATGGTGATTTGCATTGGAACCTCAGACTTTTCTGCATGTCAGAAAGTGCACACCACCTGGCCTGCCAGACTTACCTACAAGAAAAAAATTGGGAAGTATCTGGAATTATATGAGCCGGAAATGAGATGGTGATGAGCTTTCTGTTATCAGCAACTCTCAGGCCATGGCAGTTTTAGTCGATCTGGGCAGTATCCTCAATGACTTGCCAGTGTGTGGCTCTTTTGTTAAGTCTTGCTGGTCCCATATTCACCAGATAGTCTCACTCCAAGTTTATTTGCATGAGACAAAGCCAGAGAAGAGGAACGGGAGTAGCTGGAGGTCACTCTGGAGGAGAAAATTGTCATATTGAATACAGCTCAAAAGTGGTTTGATGTGGCAGAGCTGAGAAACAGTAGCAGATGTGTGGGGATGAATGAATACAGGTATGCCACTAGTGGGAATGGAAATGAGAACCTCAGGGACAGTCCCTGGCAAAAGGGTTGCAACTTGATATGACATTCACGTTCTAAGATTATTTCTCTATTATTGCACACCCAACTGGGAACTCACTGCAGGGATATTACCCAAAAAAGTCATCTGGCTGTGTACAGACAAGGCAATACAAACACAAATATACACACAATACACATACATATGCAATGGTGGACTGCTCATAATGGTGGTCTTCAGTTGTTAAGCAGATGCAAGAGCTCCAAGGAGTTCAAACAATTGGAATCTGTGGGAAGCTAGTCTGTGCAGCTATGCAGTCTCTGTGGCCAACCTGAAAGCCCTAAATCTCTTTTCTCCAGACGGCCCAAGCTTTACTATGTTTGTTAGGCAAAATTCTGACCCTGACCATTACTTCAAGCCTTTGGTCATACAAGTCCTGACAATGCCATGTGTTATCTGGGTACCAGAGGAGTTCTATCAATGGCAAGAATAGTGTCAAAACTGCAGCAAAGTGTATTCAATGGCAGAGACACTGTGTTTGGGACTAGGAGAGAAGGATACAGCAATCATCATCATGGAAATAGAGGATGCAACATCCTTTGAGAATTACAGGAGACTTTTGGATAGGCTTTCCATTCTCTTGCAACAGAGGCTACTGTTTCTTTGGCCAGCCAATGCTTTTGGAAGTCACATTTGTTTCCAAAGAGTTGCTCTCCTTTTTTTAGTAGGGCATGGCTTATGACACTCACTGAAAAGTTAGCAATTATACCCAGCTAGATTTCAGAAGATGGTTTTAGCTCACCCAGACATAGCACATCAGGCAGAGCTTGGTGTACACACATTACAGAAGAGGGATCATGCCCAGGAGCAACTCTTGTTACACTGGGAACCACAAAGGATTTCCAGTTTTGTTTCAGCAGAAAGGGATACACTATCTGGATGGGTTTGAGGAATTTGATGCTACATTCCATGATTGAAGACATAACAAGCTCAGCAGGAATTCATATACAGACCAGAAGCATATGTGAGGAAAGCTTACACGAGAATTCCCTGTGGAAGAATCTCCTCATGGAATCATTGGTTTGAGGAAGTGAAGTTTCCATTATTCGAGAAGTTGAACCCCTCCTGATTGTCCAAGCAGGGACAATTCCCTGTAGGAAATCTTGTCGTCACTCAACAAATTCTCCCAGAACTGTTATCATATGGAGCAACTCTTGATTTGGGTTTGGGGCACAAAAACCTGTATGAAATTGTACAGTTTCTGAATTTCCAATTGGTCTAAAATGTTGTTTCTAATTTTTGCATCACTATGCTGTTGTTATATTTCTGTGTTGAATAATGCCCGTGGGGACCTTGTGGCATGTGATCGCCCTATTTTCCTAGACAAAAGGTCCAAAAGTTGCCAGGTAGCATCCCCAATACGAAGGGGCTCTAAGAAGAGCAGCGCTTGTCTATTCTCTTCCTTCCATAGATTCTTCTGTATGACACTAAGATTGGTGGCTGCTACATGTAACAGAATTTTGGCCAATCTTGGAACATCTATTTCCCTGACTTTGAGGGAGATGGCATTCCAGTCTACTGCATGAGAGTATGGCAAGGCTATGTTGTCAGCGATTATAACAGGCACACATCCAAATACTACAGACTCCACAATCCGGGGGCTCCATGGTGCCCACCCAAGTGGGCAAAGACAGAATATAGATCTCAGCAGCTCAGCTTGATAGCCCTCTGCTCTCTGGCGTTTTAGATAGAACAGCTTATTGCGTCCATACCTGTGGTATATTGCTGTCCGCACACCCCTGCACACCCATGACATGCCCCTTCTGAAACCTTTCAGTCTCACCCTACATTGAAATCCACCAAAACTTGCAGGAAACTTTTAAGGGAGTTCAACTGTCTAATTTGCCACATCTCATATTGCAAATTTTGGAAGAAAGCACTCATATCCACAAAACCAGCCCTTGCGCATCCCTAACACCTCTCTGGCTCAAGTTTAAGGAGGGATGCAGGAATTCTGACCTGCTATACATGCGACCACTGTAGTTCTTAGGGTGGATCTCCATTTTTCCCCGGAAAAAGGCAAAGATATTGCGCTTTTGTTCTTCTGGTGGGAGCATATAAGGTGCAATAGCCAGAGGTGAAATGTATGGGGGAATCTGTATGTTCTCTACATCCTGACATGGGTGCCAGGTTGTTTCTCCAAAGGTTTGCAAAATGATGGAATTCCGCATGAACCCTGGGATTCCTTGTTCCATGGCCATATCCTCCTGTTGAGCACATGCCAATGGAACAGTATGAGAACAAATACAATGGTGTTGAATGCATTCCCCTCTCTGTCCTGATTATTTTAAGTATGTAGTGTTGCTCATAGAACCATCATATGCAGTGCCCACATGCACATCAGATCACCAGAAGCTCAAAAAGAAATGTGGGTCAGTCATATGCACATACCATGGAATGGAAACAAGCGCCGAAGTCATGAGTTGCAACAAAAATATGGTCACTTCCTTTGCTTCTGTTCCAGTAGGGCATTGCAGAGGAAACCAAAGATACTGCTGAATGAATAGTCCGGGGTGCATGGCCAATAGATGGGAATCCAGTCTTGGGACTAAATTTACAAGACACATACACAGGGAGGAAGAAGAAGTCAGCTTCATCTGGATTCAGAGTTCGAAGGGGGCTGCTCAATAGATTTTGATGAATGGCTACCTCTGCAGCAAACAAATGGCTGCTGCATCGCTTGTCAACCAGCCAATCCTCATTGAACTTCCTTGGCAGCTCATACACGTAAATTTGTATTGCAGCTGACAACTGCAAGGGATTCAAGTTGGCACCTGGTGTTCATCCACAGCAACATCCAGCAAGTACTTGTCAACTCCACTTTTCAAAATCATGGTCATAATTTCCCTTCTTAGAAAGGGCGTTCCATTGATTACTCAATTTTGGAGTCCAAAGAAAGAACAAACAGGTCTGTTTTGTGGATGCCTGTCTGTTTCCATTTGCCCTTAAATTTCTGCACACATGAGAAGCATCTAACAGCATCCATATCCAATTCAGAACAAAACCAGAAAATGTTATGTACAAGGCAAAACATGTGCAAGTAACTATTCTCCCTTGGCAGTCCCAGCTCAAAAACAAAGTCATTCACTTTCATTCATTCCTCTTTGGGTGCAAAAACCACAAATATCTATTTCTTGGTTGCCCACTAACAATTCCCAAAGTTCTGCTTGAATGACGGATTGTCATGAACTCCCTTCAAACATCAAAAGGCACAGAAAGAAAAAAAGATCTGAAGTAGCAGAAAATATTGCAACAATCACAGATGGATTATCCAAAAGTGGGTCTCAATTCTGACCAGATTAGGACAGAAGTAACCCTGAGTAATGCAAAAGGAAGGAGAAAGAGCATGAGAAACAGTTAACCTAATTATAGGTCAGGACCAATGCAGAGGCAAATGTGCAAAAGTCCTGAGAAAACCAGCAGGGGTTTGAAAAGTTTGCCTGAAGGAAGTTCTCCTCAAGGGAAAGAAACTTCAGAAACAATAGAAAAAGCCCATCTGTGTAGACAGAAATCTGGCATAAAACTTCCTTCACCTCAAGGGAAAGAAACTTCAGAAACAATAAAAAAAGCCCATCTGTGCAGACAGAAATCTGGGATAAAATATGAAGGAAGTCCAGAGGAAATTGGAAATTTTGTCTGGAGGAGGAGGACGTAGTAAACCCTTGACATCAAGGAAAGAGAATGCTGAAAACAATCAGCCACACCCCCTTGTTTAGATTCTTGCAGAAAGAGAAATCTGAACAAATGTACAAAGGCAGCGGCGCATGTGGGGAGGGAGGTAGATTGGAAATTTTGCCTGAAGGAGGAAGAAGAATGTCCTTCTGCACATCGTCCTGTAATCCTGTTCCCGCCCATCCTTGCACCCCCCGCACAGCTCCATGTGTGATTTCTTGTGCGACATCTAGGACAGAACTCCGAGATAACTCGCTGATCATCAGTCGTGCAGAATCCTGTTCCCCGGGCTGGACGGACCCCGCTACAAGTTCTGCGCTGCGTCGTGCTTCCAGCGATACTGAATCCAAGAGCTCGGGGATCATGATGAGGCAGACCGTGAAGACGAACAAAAACATAGTAATCGCCGGCCATACTTTGTGCGACCGCTCCCAGGAGTACCTCAACAGCTGAAGATCATTCTTGTTGTTGTTGCTGTGGTGATTGTTGTTCCCCTTGGCCAGGTTTTGCTGCCAATTCGAAATCGCTCCTCCTCCCAACGCTCCCTCCTCCTTTCTCGGACTTTCTTTCCAAACACTAGACACACGATGCATCAGGAATTCCAAGTGTACCGCACTGGTCGGAATGTCGCAGCCACCTCGTCTCCGTCTTTTGGCCACCGGCCTTGTGTCGAAGAGCAGTTGCGACAGAGCTTTCATGCCCGCCGACAACGATAGAAACCCTTCGAGAAACGCAAAACAAAATACTCCTCAAAACTGGAGCAGCCACAGCAGCAGCAGCAGCTCATCGATGGTGCCGTGCTGCCTCACAAGCAAAAGAAAGAGAAGCTCGAGAACAGAGTGATGCTCTAGAGACAAGCAGGGGGCAGCAGCACGTATAGGAGGAGGGATCCACATAAGCGATCTCCGACAAAGCTTGCATCGATTCGTCTCTGCAGCGATCATGGAGGACATGCTGCGGCTTCATTCTGTGATGATCGTCACAACAAGCCCCGCTGTGTGTTTGCGATCAAGAGAGAAAATTCTGCGGCAGCAGCAACAACAGCTATCTGCTTCTACTAATGTCTATTGTAACAACAGATTTTGCATCTGGAGTCGCGAGATGTACAGAAAATGTAAACAAGCGCTGTTCTGGCTGTTCTCTCTGTCTCTCGACAGGAGGAAACACCTACTTCTCATACCTCTGTATCTATGTCTTGCTTTCGCCTTTCGCAATAATAGCGCACTGTAATCACAATCCGGTTCCGCATGCTGATGAGAAAAACTGCAAGGCTAACACGGATCCAAAGACAGAGATTACTTCAGATTGTGAGATCGACCGAAAACACTACAATCTCTAAAGCAGAATCGTGCTTGCAAAACCAACCAAATTTAGGTGAACAACCAATAACAAGAACAAGCACGGGATAAAATCAAGGTAACAGAGCAGTCATCAAAGGGAAACAGATTGATAAGACAACAACACATCGCTGGAGGCGTTGCAGTTTGTTCGCACCTGCTGCAGATGGATTATAGAATAAAATACTCGAGGGATTCAAGAGCTGCGGCAGGAAGGTGATGACGATAATAAATAGAGAGCCAGCAAAGCAAGCAAGGTTTTTGTATCAAATAACGTGAGACTTATTTACTTACTTAAGATTTGCAGCAGTGGTTTGATTAACAAACAGGCGATGCGGTGGTTGTCACTGGGGAAGAGAAAAAACAAAAACGAAACGAACCAAAACAAAACAAAACAGAACACGCAGACACATCCACACACCATACAGAGAGAAGGAAAAAAAGAGAAAGAGGCGCAAGCTGGCATGACAGCTTATTGATCCAGATTACTTACAAGCAAGCCTGCCGGCATGTGCGGAAGGTTGTTTCTGAGTTGCATTTTGTTTTTCTTGCGCTTGCTTGCTTTCTTTCTCTATTTTTCTCTTTTTTTTTCTTCTTTTTTTTTGCCTGTTTTTATGGTGGTTGCTTTTTTGTTTCCTCTTTGAAAGTCTGGACCCCACCAACAACAACACCAAACAAACAGCATCAACAGCAGCAATATTGCTGCTGCTACCATGCAATATCCAACAACCAGTGCAACACGCAACTCTTGACTACCAGTGGTCCAACCACATTGCGACTCGGGACGACCATACCAGGACCGCGTCGCAAGGCAACGAAACTTGGGGAGGCCACTACCACTCGCAAGACGCAAAATACCACTCCCCCAACCAACAAATACACCATCGCCATCTCTCTCTCTCTCTCTCTTGTTCTTCTCTCCGTCTTGTCTGCAGTCTGTGGGTTTTTTTTTTAAAAAAAATATTTTTAACCCTATGTTTGAAACTGCTTGTCTTTGAAATCTTTTACCAAAGAGAACTATAACACGCTCTTTACTTACACTACAAAAATTCTAAGAAAATGTTGTTTTTTTTAAAACATTCTTTAAAGAAGTGTAAGCAATCGGGCGGAACCTTGCTTACCATGGGACTCTTTGGTGCACAATAATATGCAATTTTTCTTCATTTGAGCCTCAAAAAAAAAGGGGGCAATTTGGCCAGGGCTTTTTCTTTTCCTCTTTTAAGGAAAACAGATTTTAAAAAAACAAAAACTGGAAAAGAAGGTTTAAAAAAGAAGTAAATTGGAATAAATGAACACTTTTAAAAAGAAAATTAAAAATATATATGCACATTACCTTACTTACAAGTTACTATGGTAAACTGGACTTTGTGATGCAAACAATGCAATTTTGGCTGTTGCTTTGTATTTTTGGACAAATCCACAAGTGAAAAGAAGATGAAAAGAAGACACAAATAAAATTGGAATAAGTCTAGATGAACTTTTTGAAAAAGAAAACATCCATGAACCTTGTGTTAACTGCGTGTAATGGGAATTGATACAAAACATCCAATTTGGATGGGGCTTCTGTTCATCTTCTTATGGAAAATTGAACAAAACACGAAAATAGAATTAAAATTTGCAACATATTTATTTGAAATAATCCCTTAATTCGCCACCACATGTAAAATTTATTTTAAGAAGTGATAAATTGAAATTTGATAAAATGCAAATGCATTGTCTATGCTAGCAATATTATTTTCTTTTGCAACTTTTCACGCCATGGCTTAAAAAAAAGAAATTTATTGAATTTATTTTAACTTTGGGGTTTTAATTCGAAAAAAAATGCCAAAAAAGAAGAAAATTTCACCAAAGTTTCAAAATCATAAAATAGAAAAAACCCTAGTCTTAAATGCAATGAAATAAACAACATTAAACTTATAAAACAAAATATAAATCAATAGTTGATACTTATCTGAAGCTTCTCTACCAATCATACACATGTCCAATATGAGTATTATAAGAAGCCTCTCTCCCATAAGGACATCAGCCTCCTTATTTCATGACAAGAATTTTCATCTAATTTGTGGTGAGGCTTGTGAATCTGAGTTGCCTGTGGTTTGTTTATGCACCATTTTGACCCCAGATTACAATTATCACCTTTCTTCTTGATTTGTGTTTGTTGACATGATTGTGTATCCTACTTAAGAATTCATCATAGTCCCATCTCAAAGCTTTCACACTTTTTCTTTTTGGTGGAAAATAAAGAAAACGCCTTAGATTTGCATTTTAATACAAAATAATAAATATGCAAGGTTCTTGATATCATTTGATGAAACTAGGGGTGCATCAATGTGGAGCCATTGATGTGGTTCAAATTCATATCCAAAACTCAAAACTCTTGGTTTTTGTAATAGATTAAATTATTCTTCCAATCAAATGTGTATAGTTTGAATTATAAACCATTTTGAATCACATGAAAAAAATTCTTGATGTTTTTGTGGGGATGCCAAGGTTTGAATAAAGCTATGGTCTTGTTCCCCATGCAAAAACCCTCGATGAGAATTATGATCAATGAATAAATTTCTCCATGTATACTAGACCATTACATGGGGAAGGAGGTTAAGTTACATGGGGAAATTTATTCATTGAATGTAATTCTCAAAAAGGGCATCAAGCCTACTTACATAAGTTGGGACAAGGGGGGTTATCCATTGCTTCCATGGTTAATGGTGCCTCACAAACAAATTTGAGTTCAAAATCCCATTCTAGAAGCATTGTACAACAAATTTGAGTCTATTTCACCATGATTGTAATAAAAATCAACTTTGGTATACTAGAAGAAAACCTATTGGGAACTTATGATGGTTTAACATGTATGTGCATTTCCATTGGCATATGTGGTCATTTGCTATTGTATATTGCACGATATGAAAGCACAACTGACTAGCTTTCATTAGTATTTTGAACAAGAAATACATTGACAATCAAGGAGTTGAAGGAACAATTACATGTGGACAATGCAATAGAAACTAGATGTGGTTTGTGAGTAGCTAGACATGGTGAAAAGTTAAATGACTTTGACATTGGACCTACCTTGCAAGGTGGGGGGGGACTACATTAGGGGTGATCAACATACTACAATACAACAATATTTAAGTAACCATAGACCATAAAATCATAAGCATTTAATTAATCTTGCAACTTCATTTCTTATGAGTTTCTTGAACACTTGACTTTAAGTTGAAACACACATGAATTGATCTAAAACTATATCATTGAATTAAAACCATTGAATGTTTACAACATATACTATTACCTATACAATTATGTAGTTCTCCATGTCTTCATTCTAAATCAATTTCTTACTCTTCATCATTGAGAATGTGCAAGTTCCAAATTGGTAATTCATGTTATGAATCATTTGAAAAATCAAATAGGTCAATTAGAAGAGGCATGGATGCCTAATCCTTGAAAGTGTGATCATGTTGACATTTGTAGAATTTTGTTCAATTTCAAGTATAGTAGCATTCATCTTCCTTGTTACATTCACAAGTACCTTATTGGTTTCATTCTAGATTCAATGGTAAGAGAGTAGACAATGTTGCCAAACACATGTTGTAACATAAGAGTATCAATGAGATTAACGACAAAAGGGGGATGATTGTTGCTTGAGAGTAATGAGCCATATCTCCAAATTAGTTCACAAAATTTGCATCAACAACTTTTGTGCCTAACTATCTAGAAATGCATTTGGAATGTTTAGGCCTTGATCATTTGTAAATGGATTTTGAGCAATTAAAAAATTGTTTGGTGACAACATCTTTGTTTTCATCGTATTTTTCTTGTGTTGGTGGTCTATAAAATCCTTCCCCTTTAACATTGACATCCTTAATGTGCAACTTGGACTATTGATACTTTTTTTTTTTTTGAAAGGCTTCAATTAATTCATAAAATTCTTTGAACATCAAATTGATGAGACAAATAAAACCAATTTTCTTTTAAAAACAATTCACTAAAACATGTATGATTACCAATCCTTGTGTGATAGTCTATGAATTTCTTGTAATACAAGTTGAGCACAAATTCCAAATCATGTTTCACACATGGTGAATTTTTTTTGAAATTTTTTTTTCATCTTTATTTGTGACTTTTCAACAATATTTCATAGCATTATACAACAAGGAAAGGTGAACACAAGGTTGAGTGGACCAAAACGTGGTGGGAAAAGTCCCATAAATCCATTTGGGAAGCATTTCTTTTATATTTTTTTCAGTCCTTGAGATGACTAGGTGCTTAATTAAGTTGTAACATCACATTGATTTCAAGCCATTTTTTCCAAAAATCTCACATAAAGATCATTGCTTTGTACATGTGTGCACAGATCCAACACACACACACACATATTTTCAATATGATATGGACTTTGAAAAAAAAATCATGTAAAGAATAACATATTTGATTGACATGGTGTGAAATCCTCGAAACTTGTTTTCATCAATATATTATCTAATTGAATTTGAGTCCCTAACAACCATAATATCAATGAATGGAGCATTTGTAGTCATTTTCCACATTAGTTGTAAAATTCCTAATGCTCATTTTAAATGTCCATAATTTTATAAAAAATATGTATGATGCGTAAAATTCACCTGCATCACATAGACATTCAAATTAATTATGTCTCTAATTGATAACACCAATTTTTTAAATATTGCATTTGCCCCATTGGAATTACATTCACATTACAAATATGCCACTTTGACATCCATATTGGTCCAATATGACTTAATTGGCCCATGGTCAATTAACTCCTTCTAAACTAAATGTTCTACATGTTTACCACTTATGAGCACTAACATTTCATCATACGCTCCAATTGTCATGTCTTTGGCTTGGAATTGTTTGTTTTTTTCCATTGCCACCACTACGACCTTTACCTCAACCAACTAACTTGCTTCTTTGTGAGTTTAAGCTTGAACACAAATCTATTAGTGCATTCACACAAGTAGGAGAATGATTTTATCACAAGTACATTTGTTATTAGTTTTTTATTGCATTTTGTTAAACCTAAGGTTAACTTGCCAAATAGGTTTCACATGTTGATTACCTACCAATGTACAAATTATGTGTGAACAAAGTTAGCATACATAGTTTCTCTCAAAATAAAATGTCAAAAAAAAAAAAGCAAAAAAATTCCATATAAGAAATTGCATCTTGCTTGTTATTTTGAAAAAGAAAAATTTATTTCCTTTTTGATTTATTATTACAAGTTTCATTCTCATAGTTGATCTTTTCTCACCTGAGGAGCTTTTTCTTTTTCTTTTTTGCTAGCAAACATTAGGTTTTCAACCTCTGAAATAACTCTCCCCCAAAAATTTAGCCTTTTAAAATACCATTATCTCCTGCAAAAGAAAAGGGACAAATGAAGTTGGGACTTGAATGGGACCCTCAGGTGCAAACCAAAGCAAGAACAAGACTTAGAATTGGGAAAAACTTTCAGGGCTTTTTATATTTAAGATTGGTATCAAAAAAATGTACATATATAAGTACTAGCAAAGGTGTACTTGGTGCTTTTCTTCGTACATAAGGCGAGGCTCAAGGCGGGGAACTTTGTACTATAAACTTTGATATCAAAAGGAGCCCCATCCTCCCCCAATCTTCATCCTCAAATAGTGTATTTGAATTTTACCACGATTGACCGACTTGATGCAAAAAACACAATAAAACACTTTTGGAACCTTAGACAACAATAATCCATACATAGGGATGTTATAGGTTTCTCGAATCTTACCTAACATGAAGGAATTAGTTGGTGAAGAAGATTTGGTAAAAAACCCAAAGAATATCTTGTAAAATGATGTGTAGTATATGGGAAACATGATGAACAAATTTGTGAATTATGGAAGAACATGCAATAAAAAAATAATTGGGAAAATTTGGGAACATAGTTGGTGACACCCACTTGATGAATTCCCACCTCCCGGATGAATTAGGTATTTCTGTTGTACTGGACTGGGCTGAGCCTGTTTGTTTTGGCCGCCCTTCACCTTCTCGAGTGAGGCCTTTTTAGTGGCCAAATTAAACCCAAGAAATGTTAGATTTGGATTGACACAATTTGATCCATTTGAAAATAATAATAATAATAATAATAATGAAGCACTATGCCTATAATTAAGCCTCATGACAAAAGTTTACATTTTAATTCTCTAATGCCTAAATTTCAATTCACTTTAGGTGAAAAGGAATTGGATCTGACACTTTCAATGAATAAACATTCATGTAAATTGAGGCTTGAAAAAAAAACGCCCTTGTTGGGTAGCAATTGCCCAATTAGTAATACCTAACCCATTATTATCTAGCAAATGCCAAAAATAAAGGTAATTGACTAAACACCACCTACTATACTACACTACACTAGGGGGGCCTAGGCTGGGAGGGTTGACGAGGTGGGTTCTAACCCGTGGGCAACCCTCTCACAAGGAAAAGAAGTGGATGCATGGGATTTTATTTAATTTTTGACAAAACCTCCCTTAAATTTACATGGATGTCCTCAGTTAGTGCACCAATGAAAATATTTTCTAGTGCAATTAACAATTTTTTCTTTCAAACATTTAAATATGTGCTGTCCAGATTTGTTGAAATTTCTTTAATAAAAACACATATGCACTTATAGGGTTTAGGGGTTAACATACATCCTGAAGCTGTCACTGGAGCAATTGAGTAAGGTCACTTCCAGCCAGAGTAAACAAACACCCACCAGCACACCTTGAAGAACAAATGATAAGTGCTCACCAAACAATCATCAGTTGGGCTCCAGTTCCCGAGCTTCCTATGGTGGTTAGCTCCACTGGTTTTTTTTATTACTTAGTACTAACAACCTTTTGCGGGTTGTTAGTGGGTAGATAGTCAAAACAGCTCTTACCTATGTATTAGGGTATAAACTATAAACCAGCTACTTATTAAAGTTATTTATAAAGTCACACGATTCAATTAGGGGGTGAGAATGACCAGTTTTGGCATAATAGGGCATCAAACGTATAACGGGGAATGAAATTTTTTACAAAACGAAATAGCTGGGACCCAAACCAGTTTTTCCACCAATTTTGGTGGTAAACTAAGTTTCATCTTGTCTTTCCTTTTTCCTCAGCGTCCCACATTACTGCTACATATATTTTCACTACTCTTAACCCAGTGATTTTTTTTCAATTTTCTCATGTAGCATCATTGGCTAGCATCCCAAGAAGGATTTAGAACTAAATGGCAACAGGACAGGCAAAAGAGTAGAATTCTTTTGGTGTACTTACTTTGATTTGGCGACCTGCAGCAGCAGGGCTTCTAAATCTGGGGAACAAGGAATCTGCGACAGAATATTCCTTCCATTTTTTTTTTTTTTAAAAATTTCGCATTTTGGCGAAATCTCGCAAAAACAAAAACGCTGGTCCTACCTGTATGACTACTATAATCACTTTCGAACCTTGTGCATTAGATGCTGGGTTTCATCATTTCATTCTGGGACTTAATAAATTTTCGTACTTTGCGGATACCATTGAAAGAGGGGATAGGGGGTGAAAGACAGGGTGAAGACAGGGTAACTTTACGGATAAGTTTATTGAGTAGTCACCTATTTCATTCATTACCTATCTGTCTACTATATATAGGACCTGCTTCTTGCGCACCATCCACTGGATGCATGTTATTACTTAGTTTTGGATGAACCTCAACTGAGTTAATGTTTGGTTTCACCTTGGTAACCAATTTTGTAGGAAGGTCTCATTTACAGGTAGATAGGTACAAAAGTAGGTAAGTAGATGCTTTATACATAGGTAAGCGCTGTTTTCACTACCTATCTACTAACAACCCACTTGTGGGTTGTTAGTAGGTAGGTAGTAAAAAACAAAACACTGAGGTAAACCACCATGATTAGCTAGGGAACTGGAACCCAACAGAAAACTGTTTCCTAACCACTTACCATCCATCCTTCACGGTGTACTGGTGGGTGCTGGTTCAGTGTGGCCAGTGAAAGCACACAGTCCAGGTTCATCCAGAACTGAGGGCATGGGGGTAGATGGTGATCATTTGGTCACTCACCAGCCAGATGATTCCGTCTATGAGAATCCTGTTATGACTCAATTGTGGATGAATGCCAGCTGAGTTGATGTGGAATTTCACATTGATAATCAGTGAATTTTTTTTAATGGTGAATTTTCCTATTTAAAAGAAAAAAAAATTGGGTAAAACTTGAAAAACCATATTATTGAGGTAACATGTGCTTTTTCACAATACAAAATTATTTTAAAAAAATTGCCACTTTTCAAAATTAAAAAATTGATAGAAAAAAACAACCGATAAAGGATAGGTCTTGTAGGGAGGTAGGATAATACTTTATAATTACAAGGTAAATAGATGCATGTAGGTGTGTAGAACATAAGTGCTCAAGGGCTAGTGGGTTGTTGTTAGTAGGGAGGTAGGGTTACTTCATATTGTTATTCTCCACTCTTTTGTCACCACATGTACATTGGCACCTTCTTAAGGTCAGCCACAAAAGAATAAGTTGTGTCAAGTGTCAACTTCTCCCTTGTTTTTTCTCTTGTGTCAAGTAGTGCACTTGGGAAAGGCAAAAGGGGATGGAGGAGGAACAACTACATATAGCCTAGTACCACCCATGTTGTCTTCTTTAACCATGTACACTGAGTTGGGTTGTTGAAACAAAGTGTCTTTGATTTCATGGTTAGGTGGGAACTTGGCATTGGGAAAATACTCTAGGCCATCATAGCTTTGGAGGGTCCAGCACAAGAGGACTGGAAAGGACACTATAATTGTGCACAATGCGGCTTTTTTAAAACCTATTTTGTGCAATAGAGTGTGTGTTTACTATTTGTTTGTGTCAAAACATAAAAAACAAAATAAAGTTAGTACACCATAGATTTGCCAACTCTCTTCTTGGGGAACCTATTCATGACCTAAATGTGAACCCTAATTGTGATCTTTAATCATTGATTAGGTGTACAATATTCTTTGTCTCCAACACATTATTGTAAACTATCAAATGCCTTGGTCTGGTCCATTTTTGTAATTTGGAAAAAAACAAGAAAGAAGCTTTGGTCCCTATATAATAACAAGTAGCTTATCATGCAAAGTTTGTATTCTTTGTGGCAAATTAAACAAAATCATGAAATTTTGATGGAATTGTTAAATATGGTTAAATCATTTGATCGTGTGTAAACTTTACCAATAACCAATATATTGCACTTTATATTTTTATTTGTGTATTTTCTAAATTTAAAGAAGAGTGTCCCCCCTACGGCTTTAACAATATCAAACCTTGAAAGAATCATGAAAGCATTGTCATATTTCTTATTAGGCCCCACATTTTAGTGCATGTTGTTAGGCTTGACAATAAACATTCACAAAACAAGTAATTGCATAAGAATTTTGTCACCATTCTTGTGTTGAAATTTTGTCTCTTGTTGTCACCATTGTTGTGTTGAAATTTTGTTTCTTGTTGTCACCATTGTTGTATAAAAGCTTGAGCTTGCAATACATAAGAACTTGAACTTGCAATAGTGAAAAAGGGTAAGATTTCATGGTAGATGATGAGAAACAATTGTGTTCAAGTTTGCATTCCACATGTTGCAAGATTCAATTCCATGGAGTAAGCAAAAGAGCTAGGTCGGGGGAGTAGCTTGCTCATCATGCTACAACTCAAATTGACCCACTAGTTGTGGAGAGTTCCTAGCTAGGACCTTGGAGATGAAGCGAGGCTTGATAAAATGCAATGTGTTAAAGTTTTGTGATAATTATCATGTTGTTCATGCCCTGAATGAATTGGTAGTTTTAGTGAAGATGTTTTTAAAAAAAAACATGAGAATTGTACAAGTCCAAGCACCCAAAAAAACTTTCTTTATGTTCATTCATTGTTGGATGCTTTTCAAGAACACATCTTATTGAGCAAAATTAACTAAGAGGAGAATTTAAAATATTCATGTGCCCATGAAAATGTGACTACCTTCACCTACAAAAAACAAAGTGTGTAAGTGAAAGTGTATTAGGATTATTAAAGGTAGTTATAGAAGGTTTAATTGTTAGTGGGGGTTAGGATTTCATGAAATGCCTTTAAGTTTTTATGCAATGAAGGAAGATTTGAAGGTGTTGAAGATGAGAAAATGTGCAATCAAAAGTCAAACTAAGGCGACTACCAAAATGGTGGTTGTTGCTTTGAAAAAACTTTTATTGTAGATTTGAATTAAATGTTTAGCATTTTTCACAATTCACGATACCTAAGTGTTGAACAACAAAGCGCACAAATATTTGGCACCCCAATGCTAAAAGGAATTAATGAAGTTGAAGCAAGGGCTTCAACCTCCAACACCTTTGATTGCCATGCTGATATTATTTGCAACCTTGATTCCCCAACTACACCATGAATTCTTTTGATTGTGATGACTAAATACCCACCTCCTTCAATTCTACCCATTACAAATTTTAGCACAATACACTATATTTTGTAACTTTTGCAAACTTTAAAATGATTCAATTAGACCTTGGATAAAGTGTAATATTTTATGCATGAAGTATATAAGACATTACAAGCATTCATGAATGATAGAATATGATTGATAAAAAAATTTAATCAATGATGATGTGTTTTGTGACTCACACATGTCTACCAAATTGGATATTAAATTTCAATCTAGAGTTTGTGAATTCTCCTATTTATGTATCCTTGAAATTTTGCTTTGAAATTTTGTTCTTGAAAGTTTGTTCTAGATTCTGTTGTGTGTTGTCCACATGTATGTGTGATTCATGACAAATTATTATATGCACATTAATTCCATGTGAAAAGAAGAAAATTACAAGAAATAATGGTAATTTTGAGGACATATAGAGTTTTCATGATGATGGCATTTTGAAAGGCATGAAATGTCTTCATGATGTTTACATAAACAAAAGGCTGACAATGTTGGTATTTTTCTACATATATGGTTTTTTGCATGCAAGGCATCATCGATCAAGTCTACATTTTTGTGTGATAAGGATCATTTGTAGTGTATTCGATCGAAATGTTCTTGAAGCATCTCCACTGTCATGCACAAAAAGATCCAATGTAATTAATACTACATCAAGCAAAATGGGTTTGAGTGGAAATGCATCCCCATGATTATTATAAATCATGTCTTTTCCATTATTTTTTATGACTAGAATTTTATCTCAAAAGAGACTTGGACAAGGTGACATTATAAATTTTTTAAATCATTTATGAAACTTATTAAAAAATATATTAATAGTTTAGTCAAATTGTACATGATGGAAATGTTTAGTTGTGTCCAATATGTCATGTTTCTTTTAATTAAAAACTAGCATATAAGTGCTAGTTGATTTGAATAATTAGTAACATAAATTATGACTTGGGATTGTAAAATTTATTATTATAAATTTAAATTTATTAAAAGTACTAAGTAGGTAAGAAAAGTTGTCATTTGCAACTATGTGTTTGTACCAATTACATTGTAACTAGGCTACAACTTTGTGTGAGAAATATGGTCATTTTTTAATATCAAATTCCATGTTGAAAATGACTAGTTACACATGAGTTCTAAAAAGTTGTAAAGATATGAAATATTTTGAGTGTATTTTTGTCAATTATATGATTTTGATCAACTTGCATTGATTTCATGTTTTAGTTGTTATAAATAGTTCTAATATGCAACTCATGCACCCAAATACAATGATGTGGATTATACAATTGTTCTTCACACAAACACATCCAATGTGGCAATGACTAGTTGGCACAAATGTTGCCATCCTATATGCATCTAGTCTTTGTGATGAATCCATGTGCAATTACCTTACAACTTTAGCAACATTATGTTGCAATTAAATATCAACTTTAATATATGATTAGATTTTTTGACATGTCCAACTACAACATGATTAAATGCCAACTATAATATATATCATTCATATTATAATCCCACCTCTAACTACCTACATAATATTTTGATGGTGTGATGGAACTTAAACATCTAAATATAAATTGTCAATGAAGTTCAAATACATAAAATAATATGCATGCCCCTATCCTACCTTAATATCTTTTACTCCTCTTTGAATTATTTCATCCATAAGACCTAATTTTTTTTCTTGATAGTTCTTTAGCCCATACAAGGTTTGGGCCTTGAGGTGTGGGTGGCATTGTTAAGTAGTTATTTATCCATGGCCATCCCTGCACTAACACATCTGATGTGACAACTATCAATTAACTCAAATGTTAAGCCATGTCATTTATGTGATCTTTGCAATTACACCATGTGCAATTACTTTACAATTATAGCAAAACTATGTTACCATGAAAAATCAATTAGTCTATGATTAAGTTTTTATTTTTTAATTAAATCATTGGGTAATTATAAGTTGAATGTCATTTCGAAGATTCATCCATTTGCAAAACATTGTCTTAAAACCTTTTAAAACTCAACAACATCCATTTAATTGTAAAAGCCTTTAAACCTTCCATGTATATTGAATACTAAAATTTGAAATAATTGTAGCATTACAAGGTTAGAAGGTTTCATTAGAAGTTTCCATTACATCAATTTTTTTTTAAATTTCTTTATTTTCAATGAAGTAGATGTTGAAATCATAATGGAAGAACACACTCATTTGTTACAACTTTTTGGATCCAACTTTGTTTCGTGCTATGGTTTATTTATATTTCCATGTGGGAAAAAGTTGTTACCTTTCAAGGCATTAGAATTTTGGGTGAGAAATTTCATTGTCACCAATTGTAAACATATAATATATGCATGGAAAATATTGACAAAATAAGTAAAAGCCTCAAGGATGATGATATCTAAATACTATTTTTCACTTTTTGTTTTAGGTTTTGCTATCAAATTTTTTTACAACTATTGTATGTTTACAATAATTTGTTAAAAACAACAATAGTATGGTTACTTTGACTTCTTCTCTTTCACTAAGGTGGAGTCACTAAATTTTGTGTGTGATTAAAAAAAAAATGTTCATGGGAAAGAAGTTAGGTAAACAATAAAGGTAATGTTAGGGTCAAAGCACAATAAAATAAACAAAAATAATAAGCGTTTCTTCTTCAACCTTATGCCAGTCATATAACTAACCATAAAGTAACATCAAAGTAAGTGAAAATATGTGTCAAGTAGCATTAGTTTGCTCTATTAAATTTATAAGAATCTAATTCTAAGAAAATTAAAAGCAAATGAATTTAAAAGTAGATAAAAATATACATTTCAAACTGACTAAAAATATGTGCAAAAACCTGTTTTTGGAAAAATTAATGGAATTGAGATGTAATAAGTTAGGAAATGAAGATCAACATATGTTTTAGCAAGTTATAAAAAAAAATCTATTTCTTTTTTGGAAGAACCTACTTGACACCTACTCGAAACCAAAAGCCCACATTGAAAAGTAGACATCAAAAAGTTACTTGTATTTTGAAAAACCTACTTGACACCTACTTGAAACCAAAAGCCTACATTGAAAAGTAGACATCAAAAAGTTACTTGTATTTTGAAAAACCTACTTTTACAATTTGAAATATTAAAATTAATGCACATTAGTGTAAGCATATATTATATTTAATCATTGAATGAAAACATTCAATGTTCCACAATTTTATAATGGTTTTTGTTGTTATTTAAAATTTATTTGTTCCAATTTTGATAAGGTAATTAAGTTGTTCACTTTATTTTGTTTACACCCATTAATGCACAATTCCATGATCTCCATTGTTGGACAAGAATGTAAATAAGGTTCAAGTTTCAAGTTCATTTGGTTAGGATGTTCATTAAACTAACATGCATCCTTTTAATGCTTAAATGATTTCTAATGGAGTTTATTAAGAAATGGCTAAGAGCTAAAAGTATTGAACTTGTGTAGAAGTAGGAGAAGTAACAATCACCTTCAATTGTAGATGTGGACTTTGATGAATTATTTAACTTGAATTATTTAACTTGAAATTTAACCCCCTTACCATTTATTGTCATCTAGTTATTGCATTTCATTCATTATTTTACACAAAAGGTATGTAAGTTGCATAATGGATAAGCTAGTTGATTTGTAGTTGCATATAAATATAAACATTATAAATTGTAATTGCATAATGTGATGAAGCTAAAATTGTGGCATAGTTGGATGTTGGCACCCATTCATGCATGTGTTAATTGAATAATACCTGCATATTATAAGATGTGCAAATTGGGTCCTACGTATTGATTAATACAAATTTAGTTTCATGTTCATGATAATTCTAATTTAATCACATTTGTTCATGGTAGTGAAACTTTATAAAAGGATCAATGAATAGGTGGGTTAAAGCTCAACTCTATGTGCACAATTAGGATGTGGGCATTGGAAGGCAATATTGTTAACAATTTTCATGAAATGGACATGACATGATACATTTGGGTGCTTTAGATGGCAGTTTGGTGTGTCACATGTTAATTATAGAATATAACATTGGATATAATGTTAGTTACAATATACTTATTTAATGTAATTTCTGTTAGTTGCAAATTAACATTCCGTCCATTGCCTTAGTTATAAACTAGTACCATGTAATGAATTACATCATTTATAAATGAAAATGTAATAAATGTAATCATTTACATCACAATATTATGCATATTGTTAGTAGTTGCAATATGGTGTCATTGATACCACATATAGTCACAAAATAATAACATATATTCATTTATTTGAATAACATCACTTAAAAGAACTCATCATGTAGTTGCAAATTAGTGACATTATTAACAACATTAATTATAAGATTGTCACCATTCCAATACACTAGCAAAATAGTCAAAAAATAATGTTTACATCATTTTTGGGTAATTGCACTATAGTATTAAGATCACCTATCATATGATTCTTTGGACCCAATACCAAGCTTTTAATTGCAAGACAATATAACATTACAACTACATTAGTTACAAGGTAGTTTCATGTTAGTTAAACTATTTTTATCCATGCTAGATGAATGAAGATTGATAAATTTGCCATGTGCCATGGTGTTCATTTTCTCATGAAAAATATATGATAGTGAACTATACATTCTAATGCTTTAGTTGCAAAGTAGTCGCACTAAGTTGCATATATTTTGTTCATTATATATGATGACAAGGAATGCCATATATGTCACATCATGTCTATTGCAACTATTGCAACTTGTTTGACACAATTAGTGCCATATTTCTACATTGAGTATTGTAGTTAAAAATGTAATTGTATGCCTAGTTGTAAAACCCCCATTGTTTTCCCGATGTTCTTGCAACCATATAATTTTCAATACATACAATTGACTTTGCAACTTCTTTATAACTAATGGTGCCAAAAAAATGACATTGGTGATTTTTCATGAATTTCATCCAAAGAAACTACTTTAAACCTTTTTAATCACATGTGTAATCATTTCATCATTGTATATAAAATTAATATGTAATTAATGGTTTATAATGGTATATAGGCTAGGCTACTTACTTAAGTTAAGGTAGGATACTAGGTGAGTGTATGATTGAGTGGTTCATTTTTGATAAATAGAAATTCCATACAAGTCCATAGCAAGTTTTTAAAAGTGGTCAAATGGACATGATTGTTGATTTCTAAGATTTCAATATTATAGACTTTAATTACCAAATGTTCATCCCCTTATTAAACTTTCTAAACTTAGGTAAAACCTATATAAAAAATCATTGATGTCATTTGTTGTGTTGGATGCCATTTGGAAGTCCTAAAAAGAAAACCCATAAAATTTAACTAAATGAAGGCCAAAATAACGATTTAAAAAAATAATCATAAGCACAAATTAAAATTAAAAATTAAAAATCCATTTCAAAAGGATTTTTGAAAACAAGATCTAAAACAATGCCAAAATGTGGTTTTTATGATTAGAACATCTTGCAACTAATGTCCACACATAGTCATGTAGTCATATGTGGTCTTTAGTTGTTACCATTTTAATAACTTTGGTCAAAAATATGACTACATGACTATATATACAACTATAATTAGGATTTAAAGTAATTATTACTAAGAATATGATCACAACTATTATATTCATATTGAAACAATATTTGAATTTGAAATAGTATAACCAAATTCAATTTAGTTTGAAATGGATAAACAAATGCTTAAGTAGTCTAGTTTAATTTACCATAACCTAAATTAACCTACTTTAACACAATTTATTTTATTTTAGCTTAATTTAATATAAATAACATAATTTACTCTAATTTAACCTAATGTAGCCCAATTTAACATAATTTAATATAATCTAAACTAATTTATTTTAATTTAAAATATCTTAATTTTAATTTAACAAAATATAAGTAACTTAATTTAGCTTAGTTTTTAAAAACCAAATTAACCAAATTGAAGCAAATTTAACAAAAAATTAACCCTAGTTTAGCCATGTTTTGCCAAATTTTTCCAAATTTTGCCAAGTTAGGCCAAATTTAACCTAAATAGCCAAGTTTTGCTGAATTTTGCCAAATTTAGTCAAATTTAACCTAAATAATCATATTTTGCTAAGTTTTGCCAAATTCAACCAAATTTAATTTAAATAGCCATATTTTGCCAAGTTTTGCAAGTTTTGTCAAGTTTAACCTAAAAATATTGTGGCACGTGGCACATTGTGTGGTTGCCATGTGTCTTGTTAGATCTAGATTATGTCCTTTGCGACCGTAGTCATGGCGAATTATAGTTAATGTGACTACAATTAATATGACTAGTGGGATTTATGACGTGGTCATTTGGATTAAGCTCTAGTCATAGATGACACATATGACTATATTTTTGTAGCTATAAATGCCATGTTTTGGTGTTGTGTAATTTTGATTTTTCAAATGTCCATGGCAACTAACACTTAGTTAAGGTTTAATTTCAAGCCTAATTTTATTATTTCATTTTTCAAGGATTACCTAGTGATTATAAACAATTTGGAATGGACATTAATATGAAAATTTCAATTTATTAAAATCTATTGAATCAACTAGTACATATTTTTGAACTTCAAAAGTCCATTACTAATAATCAATGCGTTATTTTCAAAATATAGTTTTACAAATGTGTTTATAATCATCATTTTAATGTACTACCAATTTTTAATTGACAATTATGTTATTCACCACAAGCATTTAAACATAATGAACCATGTAAAAATGACCATTGTGACACAAAAAATGAACCTTGCAATATGCATTCACCCACTTACCTATGTGAGGGTAAGCAAACTATATACTTAAACTAAATTCCTACCAACCTATTTCCTACCTTTTTACTTAGTTATGACCTAATTGACCTAAGTAGTTTAAAAGCTACCTAATGTCCATGCTTAACTTAGGTGCCACATGACGTGGTTTAAGTTGAAGTGTAGGTTTAAGTGTTACATGCCCTAGGTATAGGCTTAGCCTAGGTGTCACATGAGGTGTTGAGGTTTAATCTTAGGTGCCACATGCCTTAGGTCTAGCCTAGGTGCCACATGGCATGGCCTAAATATCATGTGGCTTATGTGGTCTAGGCATAGATGCACAATGGCCTAAGTGGTCTAGGTCTTACTACCATTGGCTTAAGTCTAGGCATTACCTAAGTGCCACATGGCATATGTATATGTTTAATTTAAATGCCACATGGTATATGTATAGGCTTAACCTAAGTGCCACATGTAGGCATGGCTTAGGTGTAGGTTTAGAGATGTTGTGTGGCATATGTGGGTAAGCATAGGTGCCACATGGTGTATGTATAGGATTAACCTATGTGCCACATAGGCTATATTTAGCCTTAAGCCAATGGACTACGTCCCGCATAGGCTATACCTAGCTTTAGATCAAACCTAGATGTCATGTATGCTTTAAGTAGATAGGTAGCATAATTTAAGTTGTTAAAGTAGATAGGGAGGTATAGGTTGGAATTTGTTGTCACCTATCCATTGATGATTTGCACACATAAATTGCAAAAATGACCACCAAAATAATTATCAAGTAGTTACAAGGGCAACTACCATATATTATATACAACATTGGATGAATTTATATAGTAATGTACAAAATAATGTAGTGTCATTTACAACTAATGATTGGTTACAATTTGCCATTCACAACTATAAGCCAAATTTAATTGCGAATGTCACTAGTAATTAATTGTAAATATAATTGCTAATCTATGATTTTCTTCTAAACATAGCCTAGCTATACCTAGCTTCCCTTAACCTATCTTCCTTACCTAGCTAACCTAGCCATTTTATAGATTGCAAGTATCAGGAGTTGAACCTTTCACCTTGATGACAAGAAACCAAGTCCTTAACTGATGTATCACACCATAATTTTGAAAGTGTGAAAATTTGGCAACATATTGTTATAGGAATATGTTTATTTTACATCTTTTACACTATTTATTTACATAGGTAGGTAGGAAAATAGGTAATATGTAGATTTATTGTAAGTTGATAAATGGTTAGTATTTCAATATACCTACCTCCCCACAACTTGCCCACTTATTATTTACATATCTACTTACAACTTACACATGCATACATGACTATAAGGGTGGCCTAGGTTGGTTGTACACCTACATGCCAACTAAGCACGTCATATATTTTAAGTTACATTAAAAAATATTTAAATCTAACAAATGTCAAATCTCACATGCCACATTGCATTTGGAATGACTTATATGAGTTGTTATATTGTATGCACCTATTCCATATAAACACCAGACATGCCATGTGTAAGTGTTGATTAAAAAAAGAAGTTAGTTTCATCATATTGGACATACTAACTTTTGAGGGCTGCAAAATGGACAAAATTTGTTTCTTTGAGTCATTTTAGACAAGTAATGTAGTCATCTTAATCATTTTAGTCACAATTTTAAGGGCATAAATAACATGGTTTTGAAATAATGCCATCAATATTTTGTCATGGAATAAAATATGTCAAATTTAGATAAAAAATCCCTTAAGCACAAAAAGGAGGGGGGTGATATGGTATTTTAAATTGGCTTTTACAATATTCAATTTATGATGATGATTGCATGTGATTTCACATTTTGAAGAATGTTTTGAGAAATATTTTCATCTTGACCATAATTGTTATCTTTTTATCAAATTTAGAATTGTGTTGTGAAGAAACAAGCTTCACAACTTTTCTTAGACTTTTGTGTTCGATAAAAGATATAAATGAGCATGCAACAACCAATGTGTGCCATGTTGATGTGTTGCACTATTGTAAAAAGAAGCTTGTGAAGTGGTATCAATTTTACACATGAAGAAGAATCTTGTTATTTTTTTGTTTGACCCTTTGTAGTTAGGTTCATTGATGGTGTTTGCTTGCCATCATCACAATTGAGGCTCTTGATAAAATATTTTTAAATTTCTTCTTTATCTTGTTGCCACTATTCAAACAAGTACTAACACATGTTAACATGTACTTGCTATCTAAGTTAGGGTCAAATCATGATAAAAGGAACCAAGAATGCTTACTTGACATGTTTGCAAGTGTAATGTATCAAATTAAGGTTGAAAACATGTGTTATATTTGTGATACAACCTTTTAAAATATTGATTGAACATTTAAATAAGTTCGAAAATAATCCAATGAATATAAATAAATTTTCAACACATTTAAAATTCAAAACTCATTGTTATTTAACATTGCACAGCAATGTAAAAACATTATTTAAACATTGTTGTTCAACATTGTCTCAAGACTTTGACCAATTCTATGTTGTCACATTAATTTGTTAAGATTAGTCACAATGACTTAAGAGGGTATCGTTGGCTCCTTTTACCATGATTTGACCTATTAGCATTTGTTAACATATATATTAATATAATCAAAACAACAAATAATTTACTTTAGAAAAAAAAATTATATTATTTATAACCCAAAAAAAAAGTATCAAAAAAATATTAAGATTAAAAAAAAAGAATATGTGTGTGTACTGAATATTTCAATTTGAACTAAAACTAAAAATCTAATCAATATTTTAACTAGTAATTATTTAACATATATCCTAATTAATGCATTAGTTGTAACGTATCTTTTAACATCCTTTTTCCATTGTTTCAAGAAATATAACATAAAGCCAAACCTTTGGACTTGGATACTTGTATAATGCATTTACCCAAGATTTTAGGTGAATTTCCTTTTGTACATATCATTTGCATTTGCCATGATTATCTCATGAAGTAACTAAGAAAAAGGAGAACTGTGCTTCACATGCACCTTGTATGCAATGCATCTTGTATATATGAGCCATGGTAAAGACTATTCAACAAATGGGAGGTTTTGTTTTGTTGTTTGTTTACTTTTTTGTGCATATATTGAATATTGATAATAATTTGTTCATTGAAAACTAGTACTTTGTTGCAAATGGTGTTCATGAAGCTTTCTTGCATGAAGCAACAATATGTTTTCATGTAAATAAAACTGTAGTTGCTTGCAAACAATGTTTGAAAAAAAATCTATACTTGCAATTGGAAAGGTCTTGTTTTGGAAATTTGCCATGCTTGTTTTCTTAAGGCACCCATGGGGAGCATTGGGCACATGTGTAGCAAACCTTAAATGCATAAAAGATTTTGTAGCTTCATATAACTATGTCAATGTGGATGGGTCCAACCATGCATAGCTAATGCCTTCTTTGCGCAGTCAAAATTGAATTGAATTTTCTCCATAGAGTGTTGTTGTGGAGATGTTACTAAAGGCTATATTTAATCCAAGAAATGTAAATTTGAATGATGAGAATATACTTTTAGTCTACATATTAAATAATAATATTGTTTAGAAGCAACCCAAATTTTGCTAAGGTTTCTTTACCGTAGCACAAGTGTGTAAGTGTTGGTTCACCCAAGGCAAGTAGAACCAACCAAAAATAAATAAATAAATCTATTTATGAAGGAAAATAATTTGTTTATTTTGTTTATCATGTTGAGATCTCCCAAACCATGGTTGCTCTTGCCACACTTTTGGTACCATTGGAAAGCCCTTGGTGAGTAAAGGTGCATCGAGTTGGTTTCATAATGTTTCAAGCTATGGTTGAGAAGTTATTGAATATTGAATAGTTTTTTCATTGAAAATTCAATTAAAATAAAAAAATGATTTTGGAAGGAAAATTGAATTTGGGTAACCAATTCACACTTGAGCCATTTGCATAGGCTACACTAGTTTAACTTAATGATGTTGTGAAGTGCCAAAATTGCTACTCCTCATATTTTACATAGGACACTAACCAATGGACCCAAAGGATTGATCATGGCATGATAATACATGTGACTAAAAATATATTATATTTTTATCTCATTTGTATATGATGTGTAAAATCCAACCAAAGAATCACTTGCATTTACCCCTTCACAAAGTGGTTGTGGGTTCTAAGCTCATTGGGGACAACATGATTGGTATTCGACAACGCAATTGGATACTTGACTTTTGGAATGGATGTCACCTTAAAAAAATTTAGAAAAAAGCACAAAAAAAGTGCATAGGTGTTGGTGAGAGTACATGGGTGACTCCAAGCATCAAAAATTGGAATTGAAGAGGAGGGGGCCCTTACCTTTGCCTTGTCCTTGAACAATACAACCTCACATTGAAGTCAAAACTTTACTACCCTTTTGCATCTTATGCTAAGATGCAAAGGGTATGCCCTTACTTCTTTTGGAAAGGAGATGGCATTTGTGCCTGGAAAATCAGCTTCAGTTACCTTCAACACACATATCTATCTATTAAGGAAGGTTGTTTGTTTGAATTGTCTGTCACAATTGAGATCTCTCAAACCGTGGCAGCCCTTGTCATGCACTTGGTAGTGTTAGAAAAAAACCTCAATGAGTAGGGTTGCACCAAGGTGATTTCATAATGTTTTGGACTTGTTGTCCAAGAGTTATTGAATAGTGAACAATTGTGTTATTGAAAATTCAATAAAATCAAAAGAATTTTTTAAAAGGGAAATTGGGGTGCACTTTTGATCTTGTTGGAAAGCACTTCATGAGTGAAAGATTTTTATTGATGTGATTTCATAAATTTTAGACTTAAGACCTGGGAGATATTGAATTTTGAGTTATTTTTTTCATTGGAAATGGAATACAATTTTTTTCAAAATCCAATTTTTAGTGTAAATTGAATTTCAGACCAAGGTTGAAGAAGAATGTACCATTTTGTCTTCCACAATTCATTCAATTGAGCCAAAGGCTCAGGCCATTCTGGTATCCATTCTTTTGGAAAAGGAAGGCAAACTTCACTCAAAATCATTAGCACAAACAATCTCAACAAGGTGCTCCCCGCACATTTTTTTGGGTTTGCTTGGACCTAAACTTGAGTTTGCATAAAGTTTGGGAAGTTATGGAAACCCATTTGTTTAATGAAGGTGGGTTGACAAATGGTGGTTTTGGGTCCTTGTGTCCCAAGCTTTATTCACACAAGCCCAAGTACCTATGCAAAGAAAGAGGCTAAAGAAAGTTTTATTTTTCCTTTGCTTCTTACCTTTGGAATCAATAGGACCCCTTTATTCCTTGGTCTCTTGTCTTTGTTGGTATTCTTCATTTTCTTATACCATCTTTTTGATCCATTAAAAAATTGGCAATTTAGGGCCCTTTCAATTCATAACCCCACCAATAGATTCCTTTGCATTCACTTTGCCATGTCTTGAATTATCACAATTTGGTTGTAAACAAACAAAGCCTACAAAATGAAAGAGAACTAGACAAGGTACACATTTGGAGGTCATACTTTAGATGATTCCCGGCCTTTTGAAGAAAAGGTTTGAGTTGCATTGCAACCCTAGAGAGAGAGAGAGCAAAGAATGATACCCTTGTAATGAATGAGATTAGATGGAAGTTATTATTAATTTGGGATTCTTGACTCATGAAATCATGTGCATGTAACATGTCCTTGCCCAGCAAGGATCAATGAAATTATTCTTAAAATAACGACAAGCTTTTGAGCCCTTTTTTCATCTTGAAATCCTTTTTCACCCTTCAATGTTAGTTGCATGTTAAAGTGACCAAATTTTACTAAAATTGTGTTTCAGATTAATTTACCATCAACAATTAAGGGGGAAGAAAAAGGGGGAGTTTCAACTCCCATTTAATAATGTCAATGTATAAAAATATTTTTAGTCTTAAATTTTAATCTACTCCTAAGCTTCACTCATTTTATAGTTATGAGAAAATTGAGGCTCTTGATTGACACTAGGTAAGTTCCCATTCTTTCATGAATAACTTAAAAAATGTGTCAAGATGTTTTCACTTGTTGTTGAGCTGTATTACAATGAGATTCTTCTCAGTGTTTTTTTCCAAAACAATTTCCAGATGGAGCCGGGGTGATGAGCATCCCTAGGCCACTTTCGACTTAGAGAACTCTTAAAATTGTAGCTGGTAGAAATAAATGTGGCAACACGCTCCCCAAGAAAAAAAAACAGTTTTCTGTCATTTTAAAAGCAAACTTTAAAAGGAAAAAAAAAGGGGAATTTATTAGAGAGTATTCCAATTTTCAGATAATTTTGTCACCTTTTGACAAATTTTTCACGCCCAAAAAAAAAGAAAAAAAAAAACAAAGGCTGGTTCGCCTTCACCTTGTGCATACATTGAGATGTTATGATACACACTATGCGGACAAATCTTTTGCGTGAAAAAAGGGTCTCTTGAAAAAGTATTCAAAAGAGGTGGTAGTAGTAGCCCCAAGTGGTTGGGTTAAAAAGAGGGTTTTTTTCAATATAGAAACTTTACGAATATCGTGTTGTGTTGTGTTGTGTCTGGTGGGGAGAATTGCTTTTAGGGTACACAAGCTCAATACCAATTTGCCTGGTATTCGTGTCATGTTGTAATTGTGTTGCAAAGCAATTTCAGTTCCTGTGAGGTGGTGACTGGAATTTTTACATGGTGTGAGTATGTATGTGTCAAGTTTTGAGTTTACTTTTCATATTGCAATTTTTAATTCCTTTGGGTAGCCTTCTAAATGGATGATAATTTAACACTATGTTGTCCTACACAACATTCATGCATGGGAGATGAAGTTCACACTTATTTTTGTTTGGAATCATACATTGTATGGTAACACACAAAGGGGAGACATAAAATTCCCAATGTGGTTATCATGTTGCACACAACATTAAAATTAGCACAAGACAATTATGTAAAACTAGCAGGAGAACACCCAAACCAACAAGGGGTGTGCCAGTCACACCGTGGCCTTGCCATTTACATTAAAAAGTATCTTAAGGCAAAAAAGAAGAATTATGGAAGTTACTCAAATATTTCACCACGCAAAAATATACCTAATCTTCAAAAAATCCTTTGAGATATTATAACTCTATTATAACTAATCTCAACTTTCAACACAAGCCAAAATATCATCTTTCAAAAATCATCATATAAAAATAGACATATTACCTAGGGGCCAAAATCCCTTAAGCTACTATACTCTATAATGAATCTAAACACAATATCCTTACCATGGTAGCCAAGGCCAACAACAAAGTGAAAAATTACAAATGATGTGACCACTAACTACAATAACATTACCACACACCAGCCCTGCCCATTTACCTTTTCCTTCACATTACAGAATGTAGTTTGACAACCCCGGAATTTGACAACCTTGGATGGGGAGCAGTTCTGATTTTGGTTTTTTGGTTATTTTCAAGTTAAATCGGTTTCAGTTTTTAGTTCAATAATCATTGGTTTCGAATAACCTCCATTTCTGGTTCCAACACCCAAAATATCAAAATGGACAATCCACCAAAAAAAAAAAAAAAAAAAAAAAAAAAAAAAAAAAAAAAAAAAAAAAAAATTTTTTTTTTTAAAAAAAAAAAAAAATAAAAAGCCTACGACACCTGGTATTCCCGGGTGGTCACCCTCCCCAGTATTGACCAGGCCAGCCCCTGCTTAATTTCCGTGAGGGGAACGGGTACGGATGTGTTCAGGTGTGTATGGCCGTAGACAGAAGAATTGCATTTGTAAATCAAATTTATACCAAACAATTACATTAATAGTAATTTA
>Ga0116227_10000849_pt1 | contig 63770 bp, 47 predicted proteins | sample S1TSphgellanicum_FD_89693 | JGI IMG/M metagenome (GOLD analysis project Ga0116227, IMG submission 89693) | Host-associated microbial communities from peat moss isolated from Minnesota, USA - S1T2_Fb - Sphagnum magellanicum MG | ecosystem: Host-associated > Plants > Peat moss > Unclassified...
AATATTTTTTTTTTTTTTTTTCCCAAATTAATTATTTTTTTTTTTTTTATTATTGAAAAAAAAAATTTTTTTTAAAAATTAAAAAAAAAAGAAAAAAAAAAAAAAAAAAAAAAAAAAAGGAAAGCACGGGAAATAACCCATCTAATGAATAAGAGAAAGGCGAACATGTACATTACATACGATGTTGGGACATGGACCCATTGTGGTTTAATGAAATTGTTAGATTGATTTTAGTTAGAAGTCTTGTTCAAGAAACAAGCCCATATTCGTAAAGCAACAATTTCATTAGACTTACCAGATGATGGAAACAAATGAGTTGTGAATATATCAAATAACATCAATGCCTTTAAAATTGCAAGATTATGACAATGTATTGGAATGCCAACAACCAGGCTACTCTACAACATGTTATAAGGACACAAAATGTCATTTACTCCAGCACACTGGAGCCTTCAACTACTCCCATCCACTAATCAAAAAGTAGCATTATATGGAAAACTCTCTAACATGCATAAAATTTATGGTTGGAATCGCCAACCACAAGGGCTAGGGGAGAATCTAGGGTAGCCTAGAGCTTGTTCTTTAAAAATGTTAAAGATGAAAAAATAGTTATCATCCTACACTCTCAGTAACCATGAACTATGGACATCTTCACAGCTTAATGTATTCAAGGAAGGAAGGAATATGTCAAATTCCATGTTCTGTATTACCATGCCAATGCTTACAACTATTATTGTCTATACACACATCATAAATAACAAAAATCACCTTAATGGTGCAAGGTGAATGCATGGTATGATGGCTCACTTTTTAAGTCAGAATAATAGTTTTTGCAGGGTGTTTTATGTTTAAATGCTTATGGTGGATAATTTAATTTAAAATACATTTAATGATGATTCATTCTAAACTAACAACTTGATTATGGAGACATTTGCATAATCATTTTTTGAAAATAATGCATTCATTATCAATGGTGGATTTTTAAATTTTCAAAAATGGACTAATCAATTAATTATATTGTTAAAAAAAAAATATTGAATTTCATTTAAATTTTTCTATAGTGATTAAGCATAGGTTGAAAATGAAATCATAAAGTTAAATGTGAAATCTTTCTTGCGAAACTTTAACCAAATGGTAGTTATGATTTTTGAAACATTAGAATTAAACCTTATTTTCAGAATTTGTTTGAAATGATTTTTTTTTATTTGTCAAAAACATTATGCCTAATGAGTACAAAATTGAAATATTTAAATGGGCTTTTATTCTTATGAACTTAATATGGGTTTTTCTTTTAGGATTTTCAAATTAATTTCACCATAACAATTAATAACATTTTTCAATATGGGTTTTGAACTAGTTTTAAGAGATTTCATAAGTAATTGAAATTTTAGTAATCAAAGATTACACTAATGCAATTTTAAATTTTAATATCATATCCATATGGATCATTTATAAAAATTTGTTTGTGATTCTTGTGAGTGTTGTATTTGCCTAAGATGAACCATTAAACAATGCACACACCTTAGGCACCATTTTAAAATCATTTCCCCTATCTAGGGTTAAGGTCCCTTTAGGCCAAATAGTAATGTAAAGAATCCCTCCTATAAATCCACCACAAATGACACCTTGGTTTTAAGGTGGAAAAACCAATAGGTTGGATACAAATGTCAACCCCATCATTAATCAACTAATTATAATCCTTCCAAATTTTTAACCAAAGTGGATCATCATGGAGAAAAATTAGGTTATTTCCTTATTAGTTATTTATAGAAATCCTTGAGTTTATTTGATGCATTGAATGCAAAACCACTTTTCAATTAATATTTCATCCAAAGGTGGCATTAAACATCCCATATGTCAACCTCTCGAACACCAATCACACACCAACATAATTGTTACCCTTGAAAATTATTTGCATAATTATTTCACATGGTCTTTCCATGTTTAACCATCTCAACCTTCTAACAATAATATTTTAAAAGATAGTACCTTTCACACATGTAGAATAACACATTTTATAACCACATCTAGCATAGTTGGTGTGGTTTGTTGGAAATATACATAATATCTTTGCTCGAATTTATGGACTCAAAGTCTATAACCATTTCTTCAAATAATGGCATAACATAATGTATTTTGATGTTAAGCAAATTGTCAAAATTTTCATAACCATTGGCATTATACATCAAATAGAGCTACTTGTTATTCGCATAACTAAAGCCAGACATTCAGATCATCCAAATTATTCATTGCCATCACATTGCATCAAATACAAGTTGGTAGTTCAACTTCATGGCCCAATAGTAAAAAATATGGTGAAAAGGATGCAAGAGAAGCTTGTTGATTAAACCTATATCCCATGGTTAACCATGGTAATTGTAGGTCTACTATTTAGTATGGCTTTTTTAAAACCCATACTTCCAGAAACAACATTTCACTATTTACACCATTTGTTCAACTAACAAATCTACCTCGGATGGTCTTGTGAAATCGTGTGAAGATCGATTAGTGTTATTTTAAGAAATTCTTGAAATTCCCTAAAAAATTTCATATTTTGGTTAATGAACATTTGAGTTGGAATACCAAACCAACTAAATACCCTATTCAAGAATGTATAAGTAGCACATTCATTATTGCCATCCAATATTGGCACCAATTTTAACCAATTCCAAAACTGTTCAATCATAACCAAAACATATTTATTATGTCAAGTTATCAAATTCTTTGGGTTAACAAAATCCAAATTCCACCAATTCCCAAGCCCCATGATGGACAATAATGATAAATGAAGTGTAGGTGCATTAAATGACATTCAATACAATTCAATCACACCACACATTGAGAAACAAACTACTAAACTTGCAATTGTATCCCTTGCCATAAATATTGTGCTTGGAAAAAATTATAAATTTATTAGACCCCAAAATGGCTTAATTTTCTCATGCACATGTTGAATAAAGCCTTCATGATGTTTTAGGAGAGGTACTATTTACATTCATCCATCTATCCACACTTGTAGGAAAGAATTACCTTCCCACTTGGATTGTTTAACCTTTTACACAATGTGATCATTCTCCTTGGGTGTGAACCCAATTGAAATTTCACCTTCTTGCAAATATGCAATAATAGATGCATCTTCATGAGTAATTAACGCATCATTGCCCTTTGGCTCAATGTTCACATCATGATAATCCCCATTACCCATATTAGTATGAAATGCATATCCATAACACCCTATCAAGGTACATAAGTATGTAAAGGCATGTTAATTCAAAACTATTTTCAAATCCACATCACCATGCCAACAAGCCCCAATGGTATCATCTTCATTGGAACTTGTGTTCCAATTTAACCCATTGGCATCAAAATTAACCCTATTAGCCATATGAATTATATCAAAGTCATATTCCTATAAAATAAACACCCACTTGATTAATTTTTCTATGAAACAATTTATTTTATTAGGAATTTCAAAGGTTGGTGATTTATAACCAAAGTGAATGGGCTACCATATAAATAACACCAAAATGATAAAATCGCCCAAACAACAACAAAACATCCCTTTTCATATAATTATATTTGGCCTTCATCTTGTTATTGGATTGATTAATGTATGCCACCATAAATTTTCAATCGTCACCATCAAGTTGAATAAGCAAGGTTCCCAAGCTTAAAGTACATTAATCAAATATAAACGGTTGTCCTCATATTGGTTGTCACAAAATAGGAGTTGATGTTAACCTAGTTTTCATTCCTTGAAAAGTTCTGTCGCAACCCCACTTTGGGCAAAGTGGGAGAATGCAAACTCCCACTCCCAAAAATGGAGACTTGGAGTCCTCCGGGACTCCCGAAAACTCAGAAGACGATTGGAGGGGTCAAATCTCCTCGCCTTGATGCGTTCTTTATATCAATGGAAATATCTTGAAACGTAGATGTCCAAAATGGCCTCGCATTGCCCATTTGGACATCTGCAGCCCAAGTTATGAGCAAAAGAAGGGCCGGGAGTCAAATTGCCAATTTGACTCCCGACCACTAAAAGTCAGGAATCGACCTCTTCTCAACGTCGTCTTGAAGAGTGCAACACGGTGTTGGAAAGCTCTCGACGAGAGCTACAACTTTGGTTTAGGACTCGTCCCGATCCAAGTTCGGGGCGAGGAGCTGTGGCCGTCCAAAGTCCCGGGACTCCAACCCAAGATAGTTTCGGGACTCCCACTTTGGAGTCTTGGGAAAAAAAGGCCATTTGGATGTAGCCTCGGCGGAGAGCTGCAGATAATATTATATGGGGGAAGGTGGTGGCTTCCCTTGAGTCCGGGCCGTGGTGAGTCAAGTAGTCCAAGTTGCCCGTGGCTTGTCCCAACACCCAAGGGTGTTCCCGAATGTGAACTAACCCCTTTGTGGTTGGTTTTGGATGCAGATTCGTGCTTGATCTTCTAATCCATCTTCCTAGTCTAATCCAGGGACTTCTAGCACACCCCTCTACCCCTCTTTAGTGCTGGAAGTCGGGAGCGCCCCTCAAGTCCCATTTTTCCGCAACTACACATAGTTGGACCCTCAAGTGGGTTCAACCCGGGGCTTGGGAGTGCGTCAAGTTCAATCCAATGCCTCACTTTAAATGTAATCATGGTCAATCCTCATCATTTGGGTCAAAGGTTTGGCAATGTTGTTAAATCTTTTGATGAATATTCGGTAATAATTACATGTCCTAAAAGGCCAATAACTAACTAGCATTTGATGGTTAAAAATCTTGTGAAATAGTTTCAACCTTGGCCTAATTTTAAACTTTCAATCCATTTGAATAAATCATATGACCCAAGTATTCCACCAAGTGTGAAAAAATTAACATTACTAGGATTGACGCGCTCTTAAGTCCCTTGTTGAACCCACTTGAGGGTCTAACTATGTAGAGTTGCGGAAAGTTGAGACTTGGGGGCCATTCCTGACTTTCAGCACTAAAAGGGGGTAGAGGGTGTGCTAAAAGTCTCGGGATTAGACTAGGAAGAGGGACTAGATTATCAAGCTTGAATCTGCATCCAAAAACCAACCACAAAGGGTTAGTTAGCATTCAGGAACACCCTTGGGTGTTGGGATAAGCCACGGGCACTTTGACACACAAGACTCATCACGGCCCGGACTCGGGGGAAGCCACCACCTTCCCCCATATAGTATTCTCTGTAGCTCTCCGTCGAGGCTACATCCGAATGACACTTTTTCCCGGGACTCCCAAGGAGGAGCCCCGAAACTATCTCAGGTTGGAGTCCCGAGACTTTGGGAGCTCATATCTCCCGGCTCCGACCTCCGATTGGAGTGAGGTCTAAACCAAAGTTGTAGCTCTCCTCAAGAGCTTTTCAACGCCATGTCGCACTCCTTCAGATGATGTCGGGAAGAGGTCGATTCCCGACTTTTAGTGGTCGGGAGTCAAATTGCCAGTTTGACTCCCGGCTTTTCTTTTGCCCATAACTTGGGCTGCAGATGTCCAAATGGCTCATGCGAGGCCATTTTGGACATCTACACTTCAAGACCTTTCCAATGAAACTAAAAAAACTCCAATGTGAGGAGATTTGACCCCATCAAATTGAGCTCTGAGTTTTCGAGAGTCCCGGAGGACTCCTTTTTCCCACTTTCGGGAGTGTGAGTTGCATTCTCACACTTAGCCCCAAAGTGGGGTTGCGACAAGGATGCAAATTAAGGTTATGTTCCTTAAATCTTTCAAATACTTTCTATAAACGTTACATGTTATCATGGAATTAGGTTTAAAATAATGATGTCATTAATGTAACATTTAACAAAATTAAAACCTACCAACACCTTATCCGTAACCCTTTGGAATTTTTCACATGCGTTCTTTACTCCAAATGGCAAGAATTGCCATTGGTATAAACAAATTTTCCATGTAGATCAATCCCCCAAAAACTTGTCTTGACCTTGTCACCCTCCCTCAATGACAATGAATGGTAATTATAACACAAGTCCAAAGTGCTAAAAACCTTGCCTTGCCCAAGGGCATTAAAAATCTCCTTTGGTAAGGGCATGACATACTTGTCCAAATGTGTTTGTTTGTTTGTCAACCAATAATCTTCACACATGTGGCATTCAATCCAATTGTAAAAATTGTCATTTTTGGTTAACATCATTATTGTTGAAACATATTTACCTCTAGATAATTTCCCTAAATTAACATCCATCAAACTTTGTTGTTTAAACTTAAACCAAGGTTCTTTCCACCTCATTAAGTTTTTAAGGTCACCTGAAAATTGAATTATCATTTCCTAATATGACATGGACCTTTGTCTTTTCAATCGATTTAACTCCTTTAGCTTGAAGGTGAAACTCCAATGTGATCATGTAATAACCATCTCGTTTTATGCAACTCACCTCATGTAATTGTTGGACCAATCTTTGATTACCATGTTTTTGCAAACAATCACACTTTGGGTTGGATGACATATTCTCCCCATTGGCCAAAGATGAAAGCATTGATTTGATTGCTCAATTGCTACACATGAAATGGGGGGATGCCAAATTGTCCTAACCACCCCACATCACCAAATCCTTCCCAACACCCATACATCCCCCTTGACATTTTTGATCCCATAACTTCCAAGGATGTGCAAATTGTTTTGCTACAACATCCTAAACCCTAAACCCTTTGCATTAATAGAATTGCCCAACTAGAAATGCAACATGTGATAATTAAGGTAGAACATATGGGTGTGATTAGGCAAAATGTCTGCGTTCTGGCAATAATAAATTAAACATTTAAATGAAGGAATAAATGTCCATAACTTGTCCCAAAATCTGCTTATGAACTCCTTTGGAAATGTTTAACATGGTTGTGGTGTTAATTTGGAACCCCATAACATGCTTATTTTCATTGGCATTGACTCCTCCATACTAGATGAATTAAAGTCCCAAATCATCCTTGGGCCTCCATCTTGAAATGTATGAGAATGTGGAAAACTCAAAAACATCAATAAGGTTGTTGTGGAAGGCCAAAACTATTGACCATTACTAAAAGTGGTCAATCATCATGACAAACCACACAAGAATGCTTGTTTAAATCAAAGATGACATCCATTAAACATGTGAATGATTTAAAATGGAACTTATATGTTTACTGGATCACCTTTAGTGATGTTGAATTAATCCACATCCATTAAATCGATGGGCATGAAAACCAACTATTGCAACATCCACTTGCATTAGCTTGTTGATACACACTTTAATCTATTACTATCCTTCCAAAATAGTTGATCAAGAATTTCTCTAGAAAGTTAACTAAGTGGGTCTTTATCTTGCAAGAATATGGTTTTGATGTAATTCATCAAACAAGTAAGGTTCATTGGAAGGTCAATGGGTTAAATCAAAACCCAAGTTCCAATGAGGATGCCATTGGGATGCATTCATAGTAAAAGGAACCAAAAGTGGCAGGTACTCAATGTTTTGTAATGACTGGGTTTAATCATATTTTACACCATTCACTTTGAAATATATAAAAAATTTCACCAACTTTTGGTAATGTTACCTACTTATATACATTAATGAATTTCAAATACAAAAAACTAAATGTGTAGACAAAATGATTATCCTTTGAATATAAGAAGTGATTAAATTTCCAAAATAAACTACACATCCCAAAATTGTATTTTAAATTGAACTTTACATTATTTAGAAGAAGTTTATCACATAAAATCATTTTAAAAACATACAAAAGTTGAAAATCAAACATAATTATGCATTTTTCAAGACAACCTGATAGAAATCCATGAAATAAACTATTTAATTAATATTTTTTCCTCCATAAAATTTATCCATGCCCTTCACCGTATAAAAATGAACAACTTTTGTTAAAGACACATCATCAAATTTTGTAATTTAAACGGCCAAAAACATGTTTTAACCAAATATGTAGATTAGTGTAACAAATAATTTTTTTATTAATCTCGATTCCTTTTGCATTTTTAATCATAAATATGAATCTTCTCTCAAATTTTAGAAATGAATGGTGCACATTTGATAAACAAAAAGGACGTTCAAATCTAAAAGCAATATTTGACGACTACGTTTTAAGTGTTTTATGTGCAAGAAAGGACTTTCAAAACTTAATGAAATGACTTTAAATTTGTGAAAGATCAAAATCATTAGCAAATAAATATAATTGCAAAAAAAATAGTAATTTGAATAAATACATTACACAAACTTGTCTTTCAAAGTAGACATGGTATAATATCACATTGCATTTGACAATTGCTTTGGTTCCTTTTACTGTGAATGCACCCATTGGGGTCCATTATCATGGTGATGTGGATTTGGAAATAGTTCCAAATTAGCATGCCTTTACATACCTATGTATTTTATTAGCATGTTTTAGGAATGCACCTTAAGCCGACATGGATAATGGCACCATTAAAAATCTTGTCATTTGTAACCAATCATTATGCAATTGGCATGTAATTGGCTATTGTTGCAACTATTTTGGTCATGTTTACAACTACAAATTTGGTATTGTATAATTTTTGGGCCATACAGTTGTGTGTGCAACTAACATGGAACTAAATGTGTACAACATGGACATGTGTCATAAAATAATGGCCTAAACTTATACATACTTAAATTATTATACTTAATATATTTACATAGGTTATATATAATAGTATTATGTACCTCTAGTACTTAGGCTAACTTAAACTAACCTAAGCTAAAATAACCATGGCTAAACTAACATAGGTTAAATAAACTAAAAAGTTAAACTAACCATGGCTAAATTAAGTTAGGCTAAACTAATTATGGCTAATCTAAATTAAGCTAAATTAAATCAAGTTAAATTAATCATGACTAAATTAAGCTAAACTAACCATACTTAAATTAAATTAGACTAAAATCATTATGGTTAAATTAAATTAAGGTAAATTAACTATGGCTAAATTAAGTTAGGCCAAACTAATTATGGCTAAATTAAATTAGGCTAAATATTTATGGCTAAAGTAAATTAGACTATATTAATTATGGTTAAACTAAATTAAGCTAAAATAAATTATGTTAAAATAAGTTAGGCCAAACTAATTATGGCTAAATTAAGTTAAGTTAAACTATTTATGGCTAATTAAATTAGGTTAAAACTAACAATAGTTAAATTAAGTTTGGCTAAACTAGATTATGTTAAATTAAATTGAATTAAACTAAACCATGGTTTAAATGTGTATTGCAAGCTTTTAAATTTTATTTGTCAAATATATTTAAATATTTGTTTTGGCAAGTAGAACTTTTTTATTTTATTTTATTCAAAATATTTTTCAGAAAATGTAAAACTGATTAAATAAAAAAAATTCGGAATCAATTAATATGATCATATTAAAAAAATTCCTTTGGACCCCTCCTACTTTCAAAGCTCATAACTTTCTTATTTCTTTTTCTTTTTAAATGATTTAAAGTGCTATAGGAACACCAACTGAAGTTTTACAAATCACGTTGGAACTTTAATAACAACAAAGCAACATAAAAGGAACTTTTTGGGTGTTTAAGAATTGGCCTTTGTGGTGTTTAATGGTTTAAAATAAATAAATTGACCCCTTTTAATTTAGAGGGCCATAACGTTTTCATTTCTAATATGTTTTGGACGATTTTTAGTGTGTTAGATGCACCAAGAGGAGGGCTTCAAGTTTTGTTTATACATTAAAAATAATAGAGCCCTCCCTTGGTTGGTATATGTTAATACAATATTTGCATCTAATGTGCAACTAAGTTCATTCATGAGGTTTGCAATGGATTTTTTTATCCCATATCCTCTGGTTTCTAATTCTATTTGGTCTAGTATATAAGTAGGAGTAATAGTTATGTAACAACCAAATACCAAGTGCTATTGGGGATGAGTGAATAAAAAAAACTTGACCTTTATGAAGTGGTTAAATTAAAAAATGAAATTGGATTATTTTAAACCTACCTATATAGCTTAAGCCTAGCTACTTTTCAACCTATTTACAAAGCTAAATAAACCTACTGACCTAATAAGGTTTTATAATTACTTACCCAACTAGGCACCACTTGTCAACATTTTAATATTCATTAATTAGACGACTTAAATTTCATTAATTAATATTTAAAAATTAAAAAAAGTGAGCCTTGATTGCCATGTGTCATCATATAATTGGTGTTTAAAATGAACACGTGTTAAATGGTCAATGAACATTCCATAATGTGCCATGTGTCATCATCCTAGTGGTAGAAACTTTAATGATTGAAATTAATCTAATGAATTTTAATTTTGAAAAAAATAAAATAAAATAGTGACACCTGTCCACAAGTTAGTTGTCCAATTTTTAAACACGTGTCATATTTTGATTAATTACATTGTAGTTGTAAGGAGAGTTACACATAAGGTGCAATTACATTTGGATTAGTATGTGTGGATGAACATGTATATTAACACTGTAAATACATGTTGTATACATAGTGTCATATGCAACTGAACGTCATGTGCAATTTGTCTTAGGCGACTACACAAATTTAGTTGCAAATGACAGTTACAAAATCCAAAATTTCTACTAATGTGGGGGCCCCCATGATGCAAATGTTAAACTAAAAAGCAATGGTGCCTTAGTATATGAAGATGCATTAGTTATTGCATATTTACAAATAGGCAAAGTTCTAGTTAAATTCACACCCAAAGAATGTGACTACATAGTGCATAGGGTTAAGCAATTCAAATGGGAAGGTAATTTCCTTTAGGAATGTTATTGTCATTTAAAGCATAAAACAATCAACATAGTATAGTAATGTCATGGGGAATCCATGTCAATCTATTTGCACATGCAACTTTTGCAAATTGAATTTCACCCTTTTTTCATCACTATTAATAGTGCTTATGTTTAGATTGTGCTTGCAAACTTTTATTTTCCTCAATAATTTTTGTTGGAAATTCCTCTTCCACAAAAACTTGATTGGAAAAAATATTGCAAGATTCATTTTCTAGTATTGTTTCATTTTCACTTGCCCTAGAGTCTTCCATTTACAAACAATTTTTTTAACAAGAGGTGTAGATTAGAATGGAGAAATCAAAACAAAAGAATATTTTGTCAAAGGATATTTGAAATGTGTTTTAGTGTCTTATGTTGTAGTTGCTCTTGATGTAAGAGTATTTTTTTAGAATATAAACATTTACAAATATTTACAAGAAAGTTCACTTTTAATCATCATGGCAAAAACTAAAACAACAAGAAAAAAAATGTCCAATTTCTCTTAGTAGACAAAAAATCCATATAATAAAAGTAAACAAATAAAAATTATTAGAAAGAAAAATTAAATGAAAAAAATGAAAAAAAAATTGAATTGTAAAAAAATAATGAAATAGGAACAAGAATTTGAAAAGCACAAAAAGAATTCCAAACATCAACCAGCGAACAAAAAATGAAAAAAAGTTGAGAAAACCTTATAAGCTGAATTGAGCTCAAAGCTTCAAAACTTGAGCACCAAACACCTGCAAGAGAGATGGGGAAATGGGAAGTATTGAATTAGACAAGAAACAACCAAATGTAAAGTAACAAAGCAAAGGAGATTGAAGCAACAAGGGTAAGCCTGAAAGGTACTTGAAATGGTGGCACGGGAGTAATGAAGCTAGGGCACAACAAAGCAGGGAGCATTGAAGCAAAGGGTGCAATGAAGCAAAAGAATAGTGAACCAAACAGTAATGAAACAAGGGTGTAGCAAAGTTAACAAGTAGGGAAGAAGGGAATAACGAAACAAGGAACAGCAAAATAATAAAGTAGCGAAAAAGGGTATAGCCAAGGAAGGAGCAAGGGAGCTCTGCTGGTTATGAAAAATATTCTCAAAACAAGGAGTAGTGAAGTTAGAGAGTAACGACACAAGGGAGCACAGAAGGAGCAACAAAACAAGAGAGTAGCAAAGCAAGGAAGTGATAAATAAATAAATAAATAAATGGGGCCAAGGAAAAGCTTGGCCCTATTTATATGCAAAAGTTTGAATCTTCTTCTTCAGATTGCCATTGAGCAATGGCGACACCTAAAGCCCTAAACCTAACACCTACTTAAACCCCTAGAGCCTAAAACTAAAACCTAACTAAAAACTAACAAACATTGATTTTTTTTCATTCCCTTCCATGTTCTCATTGAGCCAATTCTCTCACTAGTTCTCACCCCAATGATAACTGACGATCAGGTTTTCGTAGTAAGTATCATTATTGATGATACCCATAAGTTTTCAATTTGAGAACCGACCTGAAACCCTTTAAGGTTCTCACAAAAAAGTGAGAACTGCCCAACACTGGTAAAAACCAGTGGTGGGGAATGTTCGTTGCCCAGTGGCAGATGGGTTCATCGACCTTGTCCAACCATTGGATGTGCTGCCACCCAAGGAATGATTGTGTTGCCCATATGGGGATTGGCCGGGGAACACTTGGGCCCAACCCTCCATGTGTCACTAGGGAATGGTTAAGGAGTATGATGGTAGACCCTTGGTTAGGAATGTTCATAAAAAGCCCAGGCTTCTTACCTCTTGTCATAAGAATATTCAAAATACCCATAGTCTTTGTGAACCTTGGTCATGAGAATATTCACATGGCCAAGGATCAGAGAGCCTGGAGTTTTGGGGATCTTTTTCATACCAACGGACGGGTCTTGGACCTTGGCCATGAGATATTCACATGGCCAAGGATCAGACAGTCCAAGTATTTGGGAATACTTTCCATAACCAGGAGTCTTGTGTCGCAACTCCAAATCAGATCAAAGCAGAAGCAGCAGTTCCAAATGGGGCCTCTTTAGTTTGTATACTTACAAGGATGACCATTTGCCATCAATCTCAGATAGTTGTTGGATCAATCCTGAGATTGCTGGCATCTTTAAGCCTTAGCGGTGGAGATACCATGGCATCTGTGATTGCTTGCTTAGAATTCTGGTTTTATGTATCTGCACCGTGCAATTCTAGCATCAAAATTTTGAAAGGTATGATTGTGGGGACTGGTGTGACCCAGCACCCACAAACACACCACTCTGACTTTGTGGTCATCCAGTTGGAGGAACCACAACTTAGAAACCCTGGCACACTTTTAGAACCCTCAGCTATGAAGAGGTTAGATGGGGAACAAGAACCCAATGAAAAAAGTGTCATGTCCATGCACCATCCATCCATGGTGGTGTGTTTGTGGGTGCTGGTTTACTCTGGCTGATTGTGGGTAGGTGGCAGTAATGTTGGGGACTTGTCAGAAATGGTGTGTTGCAACATTTTTGCTTAGGAAATTAATCCAATGATTGAGCTTCTATAACACAAATGACCTCTCTCGGCCTGCTTCACAACTGCAGCCAGATATTTCTACCACATTTTTGAGCCTCTAAGACTAGTCAAGAACTTCACATGGTATAGACAAAACACTTGTGTAACCCATTTAGTTCCTTCAAACGTAATTTGCAAATGTAGTTGCACTAAGAAAGTTACTTACCTTTTTGATGTGATGCCAACTGTAGAGGCCTCTGTTCTTGCAACTAAACAATGTGGTACTCTATCATCAATGCTTGCTGAAAGCATAACTGGCCAATTATGCAGAGTTCAACAGCCTGCAGATTTTGACAGCCTGCAGAAGCCATCCTGGTTACAGTCCACTAGCATTGTGCTGTGATTAGTGTTCACAGAGAAAAATTCTTGCAAATGAACATTAGATATTGGTTTGAACACCACTGACCAGTCAGACATGATTTACATGAGAATATAGTAGGCACATAGGGCCATCAACTTGTTCCCAAGTATCCTTCAAGGAGATTGACAAGTTGTAAATGTGCATAATATACAAATGAGAACACGTATCATTACACGAATCTACAGATCTAGATTCATTCATTGTGAATCCAGTGAAACCTAGTCAGGCAAGAAGTCTTAAGTCTTAACTCCTCATCTGACTGGTAACCAATACCTATCACATCTTTCAACATCCTTGGATAAAGCAAACTCAAGTAAAGAGTTTTCCCACAAACCCTACTAAATAATTCTACTGTTCTCATTCACCATGTTTGATTCTCTCTATGTGGCATAATTGCCGAAGTTTTGTGGGCACATACCAAATCCGAAGTTTCTCATTTCTGTTGAAAAGGTCATCAATATCCCATTCATTTCCCCTTGCTAAGGAAACCAAGGGGTAATAGCAAGCCTGACACCACTGCCCAACATTTTCCCCTCGTTCTTTATACACCTTTCGGAGTGCATTTGATTGCTCCATATCAAGACAGTGCAAAGCATAACAGTGGACATAGTCTCTCATCTTCGGCTTGTTAATGTAGCCAGCTCCTGTAAGCTTGGCATGCCGGAAAACCTCATTGGTAACCTGCATCCATGTGATGAGAGTGTAAAGACACAGTTGAACTTCTCACATTGGTGAGACACTTCAAATCAAGAGTCCTTGAACTCTTTGTTACGAGAACAGCTCTCTGTGACATCTGCACACTGTGCATCTGAATTCAAGCCCCAAGATGTATAACTACAAAATTGCAGAGCAATCTCCACAACAGCAGTTTGAAGGTAATGAGATTATGAGTGCAGTCATAACCTCATGAGAATCAATCACAAAGTATCAAACCATCACCTTCATCACAAATAATAGTAGCTTCCACAACAACCCACTGACTTTGTCAGATCCCAACAAGAGTAAATTGAAGAGTCAAGATACTGCAAAATAATTTGAGATTCACAAAGCATTTTTACCTTTGTCGGACACTTCTCTCCCTTTTCTTTTGCTATTTGCTGAACCTCCTCCAGAAATTTTCCACATTGTTCATATAGGTCAAAGAGATAGTCCAAGCCATTTTTCTTCCCTTTGGCAGGTTCCCCAGGTTCAGTCACGATGAAGGGATGTTCTCGGGGTCTCTCCTGTCCATCTTCTCCAACTTCTTTGGAGCGCCGTTTCTTCTGTTTCTTTTTGGCGACTTTGATATTTTCGCTGTCGCTCCCTTGGTCTGTTAACCCTAGGAGTCCAAGCGCATCTCGAGGTGTGCCAAGTCCTAAATACCAACAACCCGTCTGATCAGATCTTCCTGGCGTCCATCTCCTGAAAAAAAAATAGTCCTCATGCATGTTACCAAGCATATATCGACGCATGACATAACAACTATCGACCTAATCCCGTATTCTGTTTCATTGCATACCATCTTTGAGGAGAAGCGTTTCTGAAGTGGGGTCGTCTGGACTGATCTTTCTATCACCAGTTCTGGCCACTATATCCAAGCGCTGTTGTTCCATCTCCTCGTCCAGCGCCCTCCGTTTGGCCCTCACGGCTGCCTTGATGCCAAACTGTTCCCCTACCAAAAGCTCGAGATGATACTCCTCGATAATAGATTTTATTATAAAGTCGACTTCATCGTCCTTCATGTTCATCAGTGTGCTCACTGTAAAGCCCATTTGCCCCATGAGTGCCAGTGTAGCGGGTTGTACACCAAACTCCTTGAAAAGCTCTTTGAGCCTTCGATTCTCTTTCCCTGCCATGTCTGGAAGTCGTCGGACAGGTGAAGAGCCAGTTTTCGGAGTTCTTCCTACTGACCCGAGAGTGTGACGATCAGCTTACCGAAAACTTCACGCCCAAGCAGAGCTCCGGTGCAAAATTTCTTTGAGGAACTTCCTCCGCGATCCTTCATCGCCTACACTTGGAGATGTGCTTCGGCATTGAAGCGCCCCAAGAACCCTGAAGCTTGACCGCAACCCTAACCCTAAATAGCAGAGGAAGAAAGGGAGGCCATCACCCTGCAAACGAGCGACGATGGGGACGCGCAACCGCATTGAATGATAAACTATTGCCAGTGCTCCTTCCATCTCCACATTCCCTGCTGAAGCTTTATCGCCGCTGTGCCCCAGGCTATTGTTCCGCAGATGAAATTCAAGAATGAGAAGAACTCCCATGTCGAGACCAATGTAATGGTGATACAGGAAAGAGATCAAGCTGCAGGACCTTCCACATCTATACCCCATTGCTGTTATTCCGCAGAAAAAATGGTTCTCCAGAATAAGCGCCGTCTTCCGATCCATGAAACTTTCCTGGCTGGCTTACGAAGCACAGCCATGATTTGATTCACAGTGTTGGGACCCCAACAGTTTTCAGTTACAGTTTTTGCTGGCAAGGAGCTCCATTAGTGTTGTCAGGATGTCCTCTTCTACAGCTGCGATTGAAGTCTTTTCTGGAGCCAGTTTCTATCAGTGAAAGTGTGGCTGATCTTGCCATTTGCAGCAAACTTTCTCCTGGTTCTTCGTCTGGTTACTGATAAATTCGGAGAAGAGAAATGCTTCCTTGAATGGACATTACAGTGGATAATACCTGTCGTTGTTGGCACAATCCTCAATGCCAGTTCATCCAGCTCCTGCGCAGATTAGTCAAGTTTTTGAGTGAGACGCCAGCTCTTCCACATCACAAAGGAAGCTGAACCTGTTCCTGAATGGCCTGCTGAATCATGTATTTGCTAAGCTACCTACTTGATCTGGCATAATGATATTTCATTCATGGTACAGGTGTTCAGAAACATTCCATGGAGATTTTGACAACTCGGGGACAGAACATTATGTGAATTATCAAGAAGGGTACTAAAACTGACATAAAGCTGTGGTTGATTTAGATGAGGGAAGAACTGAAGACACAGGTGTTGTGTCTTCATGATTACGCTCTGAGGAAGATGAAGAGGAGGATGAGGAGATTGACAATGGAAAGCTTTGTATCTCTGAAGGTCTCTGTATGCTGCTTATGCATGTATCAGCACAGTCACTGAGTCTTCAAAATCCAAAGTCTTCAGAAAGGCAAGCTTATTGCTCTACTTTTGTAATTGTGGTTCCCCTGATTGAGGAGAGGGAATCTTCCAGCTGAACTGCAGCTCTCTGCATATGGGAATGGGGAATCGTGAATGCCATTGGTCATCCAAGAGTGAATGGTGAACAATTTGTTTGTGAACATTTGGGGTCCAAACATAGATGCAAGACAGATGGGTTGCAGATTCTTGCCACTGCCTTGGAAGACTCTTTTGTCCAGAACAAGGAGGACCAAAGCCCCACAAACAGAGATCCAAAACAGGGAATGGTGAGGGGAGTGAAGAACAACTTCAAGAGGAAAGGAAGAATATAATGTCCAAGTACAGCAGCCTGAACCTGATTGTATTTCCTTGTATGGTGCTATCTGAGATCACTCGCATTACCTCCTTTGAAGTTCTATTATGTTTCTTGAGTTTAGCCAACATCATGACTCAGGATGCAGATTTTGTATAATGGTTTGCCCAGATTTTGGGTGGGTTATTATCTATCCCCACCAAACAAACTGATGAAGGCAATGACAGCTCATCACTGCTGTTTGTGATGCAGGTGATCGTCTCACACTTTGTGAGCAACTCTCATAAGGTTATGTCACAACTGTTATCCTTCAAATTGTTGTTGTGGAAATTTTCTGCAATTTTGTAGACATATATTTTGTCAGGTGCCTGTAGCTTGTAGAATTCCAGCTGCAAGTAATTCATCAGATGCTATGAGAAGGCATTTGTTATATGGTAAGTTACCAAGTTTAGAGATCAGAATTATTGTTCAAATTTTGCTGATGAAGACAGTCCTCTAAAGCTGAGGCAGAGAGTTTCAACTAGTATGAGTCCTTTTTCAGCATTCTTCCATTAGAGTTTTGGTGTAGGGTTGGCAGATTCTTAGACAATCTTTTGGGTTGAACATAATAATGAAAGAACTCCACCACTGACATGGTTATTCCTTTTCAGCTCATGAATGTCCACATGATCGGAATGGAGATAGTCCTTCTTCAGGCTAAGAAACCTGTGTTTGATTTGGAGAGATCCAGATAGTCTCAGTGCTGATTGATGGAAGGAAAGTTTAGGATTGAATTGACAGTGGCTAGGAGGTTGACACATTGACATGGACTTTAGACCTTGGACCTATGACCTGACTTTAAAAATAAGGAGAATCAAAGCTGCTTAAAAACCAGCAGGCTTTCTTCCAAAGTCACAAGGTGCATACACTTTGTCAAGGGAGTTGTTTCACACTTTCTGAGGAACCCATATACCTGCATGAGTACCATGATTATTACCCCATAGCATAATCTGTGATGCTGGACAGTTTGTTTTGAATCCAGCAAGTAAAAGATGGTTCTCACCTTCAGAGCACAATGCATGATGGTTCAGAAAAGTCATCTCAACTGAATGAATCCAATCTCAAAGTTGTTCCACAAATTCTCATGTAACATTGAACTCTGTTGCATCCCATTATCAAACCTTCTACAGATATCTTAAGAACCTGGAAGAGTTGGTAGGTCTGAAAAAAGAGTCATACAAGATTGATTAGTCTTCCATGCAGGTACTTGAGAAACATCTCTTTACAAAGTTGGTAGAATCATATTGCACCACAGCGACCCCTCTGCTCACCAAGGCACTTCCTCATACACCACTTTGCCTGGTGTAACAGGACAGGGTTCTAAAAGGAAATGTTTCATTTACATTCCTGGATAAGTTCCAACTTGCAAGTATCAGGAGAGGCTACCTTAAAGACCAACAATAAGCTCCAAGACTTACAGGCTTCTCAGAAAAGTAACTGATGGGTACTTTTCGTGTAACTATAAGATGACACTGCATCTTCCCCCAACATGGACAATACTAAATGGCTCCATTTTTCAAATTTGCATCAGGAAGAAAAAAAGTCCAGTCCTGAATGATCACAAGAAGAGCATCCCTTAAATCACTTGACTTCGTCCTCTAACTCATACCTTGGTTGAAGGTCAGGACGTTAAGACTCAAGAAAACCAAAGGAAGTGTCCACAGATATTTCACCAGTAGCTGAATCAAATGAACTTGATACCTCCACACAATTAGGTACTCTGGTTGCTGTGACCATGTCATCTATTTTTTGCTCAATTTTGTCCTGAGTTGGTGCAGCCTTGACATTAACAGGATAGCTCAGCAGCTTTACTCCTTGCTTCACATAATTAGGCAAGTTGGCACCTGTTCAATAGGATAAAATTCAAACATTCAGTAGAGTCTATCAGACCTACTGACACTGCAATAGACCGATTTATTTTCAACTTTATTCTCCCAATTGTCTTGTAAACCTAACCATCCTGATGTAGTCATATCACAGGGCATTGTGGGATCACTTTACAACTGTGTAGTCAATGGAAAAGTTGATGTAATGAATTTATCCAGTTTTTTAGGTACAAAACTTCATATTGCTCAATTCACACAGAAGAGTAATAAAATCTGTTTGATTCCATAGAAATTAAAAGTTATGCTCAAACCTGCAGGTCTTGTTGATAGTACAATATCTCCAAGGGGGTCAAAGACCCAGTCTATCCATAACACAACACCATGGCAAACACCTCCTCTTAAGACTGGAGCCTGCATGTTCCAATTTCAAAGTTCCAGTGATTGCTTATTTGCTTGGCTTTCTTCTCTCTCTTGAGTGCCACAATGACATAAAAACCAGGTGAACAAAGTTACCTTTGTGGATCCCTCAACTGCCTCTATTGGATTCAAGAAGCTGAATGTCATTAATGTGAAAGCATCTGTCAGCTCCTGTGGACACCCCAAAGTTACAGCCTGAGGTCAACTGAAGTGAACTCCACACCAATTTAGAAGGAGACAATTAGATAATGTACTACTCAGTCCAAGTAAAAAGATACGACCCTACCTACCATGTCCTACATGTTTCTGGTTAGAGGCACATGCCACAAACTAGCTTGTATCAGGAAGAATTTTAGCAAGTCTGCTTTAATGGCAAAGATTTGTGAACAGAGCAATGGCTTCAGGTGGAATAGCTCATTTCAGAATTATTTGTGAGATGGCTTGGATGCTGTCAACAGGAAACAGAAAAATATCAGAATAGAGACCTGCTGCATTCCTCTGAGGACTTTGACAGTAAGAGGTTGACATTTTCTCACTCATTGGACAGGAAGAAAAGGAAGAAAGGTAAGAGAGAGACCTTGTATTGACCACACTGCCAAACTGCATAGGGAAGCAAAGGGCCTTCAAGTGGGGGAGGCAGTAACCCACAGGCTCCTAGTGTCCTATTCACCAGGGAGTGATCAAATCCCTCCACATTCCCAAGACAACACCGACTATGCCACAAATCCTGTAACAAAGAATGAAATATCACAGAAGTGATAGCATTAGCCTAACAAAGACATCGCACTGATTTCAGTACAGTGATCCATGTTATGTGTGCACCAATAGAACCATTGAACCAAGAAAATCTGGCTCACCGGCATAAATACTGCAACACCACACAGTCTTCCTTGAAATGGAATGATAGTGAAGTTGTCTGCCAACAGTGGGGTCAGCTGTGTTCTCTCATACCTTGACACCCAAAACCTTATTGTCAGCATTGCTGGAAATAACTGCACAGAGATACAATGATGGATTCAGAGTAACTTCAGTGCTGGAGGACAGAATGTCTGACTCCCAACTGGCAGTGCAAAACTGTTCATAGTTTCATTCTACATATGTTCATTCAATGTGGGTAGCACTTTGCAAGAGCATACCAGAAGCGAAGTAGGCGCCAAGGGAGCATGCCCACACAAGCAGTGTAGTAAGGCTCTGCCATCAATACATCCACCTGCCCCAAATGAAAATGTAGCGATTCAAAACAAGAGGTAAAATAATACTTGCACAACTGCATTCAAGAATCTGCAAAAGTTCTGACATGCAGGTTGAGAAACAAGTTGCTCCACGACCTAGGCACTGAAACTCACCTTGCGACCTTCTAGATCTTTCAACACCAAAAGTGCAGGCTTCTTCTTCAGGACTCTTATTGTGCCTGATTTGGCTTTGGTGCCATTCTCAAAACTTTGACAATTGATACTCAGGCCTGGAGTCATTGCGACCACATGTGCAGCTGAATTTGCAGATGCTGATGCCATGGTCATGAGCAAGCCATCATCCAGCACCAAGCACAGTGGTGCGACTCTACCAAGTAGCTGCAATTGCAAAGAAAAAGATCAACAATGCACCAAATATTGCAAGCTGCTATTCTGTGAAAACTCAATTGTGCATACAAAGCTCAAAGAGAATCCAAGATTAAGGACCTTCAGAGTATCCACATTCATGATTAATACTAGAAACAAAGAACTGCAGCTGGTAGAGATCCTTACAGCCTTGTCAACAGCAGCTCTAATTATTGAGTGCCAGGATTGATCCCCAAGTGCACCAATTCTGTCATACATTGGTGGAGAGCTAGCACTTTTCATGCTGGAGGTTGCAGCCTCTTCATCTATATGTGCATTACCAACCACCATATAATGAACACTAATCGCATCATGGATGCTTGTAACCCTTACAGTTTCTCCTGCAGACACCTGCATGCCATTGCCTGGAAGAGTGAAGACAAATTGCCTCCAGTGCTCACACCATCTTGGGCTCACTGAGCAGAAAAATCCAAACCCAAACCAAACTGGTCATTTAAGGAGCACAGATCTTCAGTGTTACCTCAAGGGCAGTTTCTATGAGTACATGAAAACAGCCAACAAAATGCTAACCCAAACCTAAACCCAGACACCAAGGTCACTGCAAACAGACTAGATGCATCATATTGAAAAAGCAACTTTAAGATAGGCCAGGTCCAAATGTAGGGTGCAAAATCCAAATGCAAGTGTTAGGAAAGTATCTATCTTCAGGTTAACAAAGATAACAAAGATTCTGACAAAGGGTACCAAGAGAATTCTTATGGGATGCGAAGAGAGATGAGCAAGACATTTACCAAACAACTAAACACCTGATTCATGTGCAATCCCCATGTCAATGGCACTTTGTGCTGTTTTGATCCAAGTTGGTGCTGTTGAGTAGAAAATGGAACCCTCTTCATCCAATTGAAGTACCCACCTGCTTGCAATTCCACTAAAGGATGTAAATGTGTGCAGATTCCTGGTTATTTCAAACTCCATGTATATGAGAAATACATTCATGTGTCTGACCATGAGGAAAGCTCAACTGAATAATTATCATTAGTTTTGTTCATCAAGAAATTATTATGAATAACAATTGTAAATATCCAGTGAAACGATAACATTTGAGAGGGATAACTTGTACCAAGAAACAATGCCATGTGCCTGCCCATCTTGTACAATCTCAATGAAGTGTACAGACTGCCCTTGCTCATCTGGCATTTTGGAAAAGTCAAAGGTGAACACCTTGAAGGGCGCCGAGAGCTGTCATTAGAACATCAAAAGCAGTTCAACCATGTAATAACTCCTGTGACATGAGTGCCATCCAAAAGAAAACCAACCTAGGATCTCATGGCAGGTTATGTACAAAATCAGTTGGTCTATGAGAATCCGTCCTGCAACCTTCTCACTGATTGCTTGCAAAGTCACAACAGTCCTGGACAAGAAGGTATGAAGCAGCAGCATGCTTCTATATGATCAAAGTTTGTCCATGAGGTGTACCAGCTCCATTTGGCTTGTGAGAGGGTCCACATGCATAGCATGTGCTGAGCCAGAGGCATGGCTCAAACTATAGGATCTGATGGACAGTCCATCAGCCAGTTGCTCTTCAACCCCTGTGGAATCATAGCAGCTCCACAGATAATTGCACTCCACAATCTGCAAGCATGACACCACAAACATGAAAAAAGACTGTACAATGTACAGTCCACACAACTTACATATCACCTGCTGTGAGACACTGAAATTGATCCCCTCAATCAACTAAAGCAAACTCCTATTTTTCTTGTTCTCTACATGCATTCAAACAGATGCTTAAGGAACAAACAAAAACCTGGGCATAAATTGTTGCTTTTGCTGGCACTGAACGAACATCTTGTGTGAGGAGATGCTCATGTGCATGTCGGAGAGTCGGTATCAATCCTTCTCCCAGAAGTTGTGAATCAAGAATCTCACTTATCTGCAACCAACTAGAATTCAATGCCACTGTATGCATGGACATTGGATATAAGGAAAAAGCAAAACATGGGGGCTTGAGAAACTGACCAGCAAGTCTGCACGGCAGGGCATGTCAGTACCCACTTCCATCTCATCAGACCGCTTGTGAATGAGGCGCACACCTGAACCGACCTTATTAGCGTGTAAAAGCTTGTGTGCTAGTCGGACCATTGGCAGGTATGACTCACAAGCTGTGATGATGGTGCCAACTGATGAATTGGAGCACGTGATTTGCACTGGATTAGAAGATTCACCTTCTGCATCCATGGTCTTAGGATGGTCACAGATGGCCCGCCATGCCATCATTGAAAGGAGCCCTGTCCCTGCTCTGCCCACACCAGCAAACAGGGAGACAAGAAACCTGATATGAAAGCACTAGATTTAGGACTAGGGTTTAAGGCTCAATTGTGCAGCTTGGGATTCAGCATTCCCAGCGAGTTTGTGACGAAGTCCATATTGCAAGTATGAGTACCTACCCAATATCAAGAACATGATGCGCTCCCTTTACCGCCTTCTGAATCGCAAGGTTGTAAGCACGATTCCTTGCAGTGTCATTCAACATGTCAAGGTACGTTGTGTATGCTAGCGCCTCCGAGTACACTCCAGAGACACCAAGTCCACCATCCTCCGCTCCCTCTTCTGCAGCATAAACAACATTGCAGAATCAAGCTTGTGGTGATGACCGTATGGAGAGTAAGTTCGTCACAAAAACAAACACAAAAAGTCCTATTGAAAGCAATGCAATGCAGAACTAATAATCACGCCAGGTGAAAAACATGGGTACTCATGAAAGTTTTCAGAGAAAGCAGATAACAACTCAAAGGCTAGACTGAGATCGAACTTTTGGACAGAACAGAGAGAGAGAGAGACAGAGAGACAGAGAGGACGATTACCAGAAGCAACCACCACCCATTCAGACTGGCCTGTCAATGGATCCAACCTCTGTTGCAGGATGCCAGAGAGTGGAACATGAGGCTCGTCCATTGCAACAGCTTGTGAATGTCGTCTCCCACTCAACTGCAGCTCTTGTTCACGGACCCTTTGGCAGAATCACGCACCACTCGGGCAGGCAGACCCGAACGAAGAAGAGCTACGTCAAGCACGTTGCTGCGACAAGAGTCTACCCTAATGAGGCAGGACATTCATTACACACCCCCATTCTGCTTCCCTTGTCGTCCTATTTCTTTGGAAATAAAGTTGAGCAGGTTTAACTTACATCAAGAGCTAAGCCTAATGAGCCAGGATGTTATACACTCCCATCGAATTTCACATGCTTGTTGTTTAATGCCTTGCATGGTCCATGTTATGAATTGCATGATTCATGTTCTGATGTTTTGCACTAAAAAAATTATGATATGTTTTGTGACTCATTCTTAGGATTTGAACGACACAATCACACAGGCAAGTAGAAACTCGCCACCAGATCTGCATCGGGTTATTTATTTATTTTTGACTCGGACCTTGTCTTGCGCTATATATCCTCTTTTTTCCTAACACCCTTGCAAAATTTGATGGGAGTGTTTAACATTCTCCCCCTAATGAGTACCTCCAGTTTATAATAGGGGTATTGGATTCCATCTCTTCTAAAGAAACTTAGCAAAGATCGAATCTGAGAAAAAACACTGGGATGTACGTTTGTACCTCAGAGGACCGCTTTCACGCCCAGCACCTTCTTATTGGGAACCGGATAGATGACCGGACATGACCGGCCTTCCATATTTTGGGCATAGACACCCGCCGGTGACTGGGAAGCTCTCGCACCTCGCCCAGTGCTCACCCTAACTACGCTATGTGGCGGCGCTGCGTTGCTGTGCAAAGGCTTTTGCTCTTCGCGTTCTTTTCCTCTTGTTCGCTTCTCTTGGCCCGCTTTCTCTTCTCTATCTTACGCACGACTTCAGTTTGTCCTCTTACATTAGGCTTGCCGTTACCACCACCTTTTTTTCCACTGGATTTGGGTATATTTTTTAGGAGTTTTCTTGTTTTTTCCCTTTGAGTTTGTCGTCGAGACCTCGCCTTGCACAAGAGCGACGCCGTTTTACATTCCGAATCTGCGGGGGGTGGAGGAGGGTTCTACGACGAAGTTCGGTTCCTAAGGTTTTCTTCAAGGTTCTTTCTTTCTGTTTTGCGAGCGCGATGTTATTTTTTTCACCGAGTATTCCTGCGCTATAGCTGTTATCTTCAGTTCCTCTGTTCAAGCCTTATTTCCGTCAGGGATTTTTCTGCCTCTTTCTCGACCGCTGCACTCTCCATCATCCTCTTCTTCTCGGTTCCTTGGTCACCATAACCGCAAAAGTTCTATTCTCACATATTTCGTTCTGCAGCCACCCACGCTCTTTTTCTTGTTCCTTTTCTCCCTCTTGACTTAGGGCTTTTTTCTTCACTGGGATTCTGTCCGTTTCGCTCCTTCACACTGGTATCGTGTGCAGAAAATCAAAGATTAGGGTTTCTCTCCGTTCGCTTATCTCACCTTCTCGTAACCTTATCAAGTCTGTTTTGCAGAGGATTAGAGGACATTCCTTACCGCTTACAGGTTTTATCTGAACTAGTATTAGGGACTGCAAAGCAAAACCGAGTTGTTGTTGGAAGCTTTACGGCTGATATGAGTACATCCGTGGAGTGGAAGAAGATGAAGGCCCAAGCTCTGCGTGATGAGCTCTTAAGTCGAGGTCTGGACACAGCGGGCGTGAGATCGACATTGATTGAGCGGCTGGAGGATTTTGTTTCGAAAGGCACAGGAACTGATCATAGCGTTGCTGCAGAGAAGAAGAAAGAGGTGGAAGTTCAGGATGATCAGGCCAACAACCCTTCAGAGCGGAGTGAGCCAGCTATAAAATCAATGGTTGAGAATGATATACAGGCTTCAGCGGAAGTGGCAAATCCTTTGGCCAGTAAGAGTTTGGAGGAGGCTAAAGAACCTACAAAGGTTCTAGAAGTTAATGGTGCAGATTCAGGTACCGCTCCCCTTACGGATTTGGAGAAGAAGCAGAAGCGGGCTGAGCGTTTTGGAACTGAGCTCAAGATCACAGAGGATGAAAAGCGCAGAATGCGATCTGCAAGGTTTAATGGGGCAAGTGCAACAAATGGAGCAAAGAAAGAGACAGGGACAGGAAGTGAGACTTTGAGCAATGTGAGCCCCAGTACTGCAGGTGCCGAGGCAGCTAAGAGGAAGGCTAGAGCAGACAGATTTGGTATTGGAAGCATCAGCACTACAGAGCCAGCACTGAAATTGCAAGTCTCTTCTGATGAGGAGGCCAAGAAGAAGGCTCGGTTGGCAAGGTTTGCTGCTGCCAAGTGAGGTTCTTTCTGCAGAGGATCGAGGCTCTCTTCAACAAGATTTGGTAGGAAGACCTCCTTGATATATGTACATTGTCGGCAACTATAGGAGGTTTCTGAATGACCACAGCTGTTGGTCTCCTAGAGAGCTGCTCTTGGGCGGAATTTTGCAATTCAGCAAGCAAGATGATTTGCAGCGGCAATCAGGCGCAACTGGATTATACATGGCATCCTGAGATGTTTTGAGCTTGTGGGTTGGGTCTGTGACTTTTGGAAATTCTCTTACATTGCATCTTGTTTTTTGTTTGCTGCTTCCAGTCTTGTCAGTGAGAGGCTTTTGGCAAAGTGCAGGTGATGATTGCTGTTGGGAGTGTTGAAGTGGATTGGGTCAGTATATTCTTTCCCTTGTGTGCCTTTGTATTGGAATCCACATCAAGATGTCAAGGCAGAACTTGAAGTTCATAGGTCTAGGGCCTTTGATACTCAGATGAGAGTGATAGTTGTCTGGAGCAACTGTGGAATCAGTTTGGAAGATTGGAGGAGTGGATGCCTGTATGCTTGTGTGTGTGAATGGTTCTAATTTGAATTGACCTGCTATTGGCTGCTGTTTTTGGTGTATGTTTAAGAAGATGGTGACACTTTTGAACTTCCATGAACATAGCACAATGAAGTACATTTTAAGTATTCACTCTATCTGTTGGCTTTGTTTTGTCCACTTTTTGCAGTGTCTTCACTTTCCTTCAAAAGAAAATCTAAGTGTTAAGTTGGTTGTTGGGGATGATAGGCACTGCAACCAAAGGGCAATTTCTACTCTGGTCATTTTTCACAGGAGACTTGAGTAGCTGTCAGCCTCAGAGGTTGGAGCTTGTTTTTCAATCTTCCCTTGAAGCACTAAGTCAATGGGTTCTTGGTCTGGTTCAGAAATGGTTCCGCATTTGTTTTGGCAGTTTTTTTTATGTTTTTCAGTTCCCTTTCTTTTTGTTTCTTTGAATATGCTGTTTGTAATGACTTCTGCAGTAGTCTGATTGCCTCTGGTTGAAGTGGTCTCTCTGATTGCTGGCCTGAGAAGAGGTTGCTTGTTTGGGAAGATTGTTTTTGCACTCTGGGTTTGCAAAGAAATGTTCTCCTGGATCTGGTCTGGTGGAATACTTTGCAGTTTGATATGTTTGGCTTGATACTAACTGATTATTCTCATGTCAAGCTGATGTAACTTCCAAGCTATTCTCTTCATGGTCTTCCTCACTCAGAAGGCAACAGCTCATGGCAACTGGATCAACTCTTGGGTGTTTCTCAATGGAAATCTTTTTACACTAGGCTGTCTATAGATCCCTTATAGCATGTGGTGTCATGTAGTTTTTTCTGGTCAAACTATCTCTCCTGTTGTTCAATTTGCATTTGTTACTAGGCAGTTCTGTCACTTTCTATCCTGATATCCTTGTCTAGAAGCAAAGTCTGCTTTCTCACTTCTCTAGAAATATGCTGGGACATGAAACCTCTGCTGCTTCTCACTTCAGTCCTCTTGCCACATTAGTCTTTTTTGTTAGGAAGGTTTGGGCAGTGCAGTCTGTAGATGTAACAGGTAGGGTAGCTTCATTTAGGTAATTTTGTGAATCTGTAATCTGGAAAGTTTTTCAATGCTACTTCTGTGAACTGGCTTATATGCTTCTCTGCAACTCTAGTGCCTTTCTGTAATAATTCCACTGTTCTTAACTTGCAGTGAGAAAATAATGCTTGGTATTTTGAATGTTGATTCTTTGGCTGTTACCATAAAATAGTCAAGTAGATGTGAAATTTTCTAACCAAGTGGCCCTTGATATAAGGTTCCTGTTCCATGAAACTGGTTGGCTTGCACTGTACTTGCTTGATTGGTGAACAACTGCAGGCACCTTTGGCTATTTTTCTTGCAGCTTGGAGCTGAGCATTTTATGTTGTCCCACAGATTTCAGGCCATTAATAATTGGAAGATGAATGCATATGGAACATGGGACATTAGTAGAATTATGGCCAGTTGGGGTCATCCAGAACGGAGTCATGGTGGGCTTACAATAAATGGTGTGCTGGTGGCTGTTGGTTCACTCTGGCCCATCACCAGGATTCAAAAGCAAATATGAGCTCAAATGGAAATAGCACTCTTGGATGAGTAATCACTAAACTAGAACAAAGCCTTTCTGTACCTTATGCAATTTCTTGGAAAGGCTGATTCTTTATTCCATGAACATTAATTCCAAGGTTTGTATACTACCTACATATGAAAGCTCTGGAAACATTTGGGCTCCATTGTGATGTTATCAAGGAATTGAATGTTGAAAGTTGAAACTGTTTGTGTTCAAGTTATCAAGTTCCGAAAGAGGAATCACACCAAAAGATTTTAGAGAACCTCTGACTTAGGAACCTAATTCTCATCTCCACCTTCCAGGATTTGTAACACCAAATTTTTCTGCAGATGCTTTAAAACCAGGAGGCAAGTAACTGAAAATCTCTGATCAAAACCTCCTCCGTTGGCATTATCAGGGGTGAACATTCTCAAGGACGGTAGCCTAATGGTCGTGAGAAGTCAACAGAATTTACTTTGAAACTGAGCCAAATAAATGATGCAATGTATTGCCTACGAGAGTCTCTTTACCCTTAATGGTGCCAACTCATTCAAAGGTGGACACTTGTGAACATCCAGATCTATGTGTGAAATTTGACAGCCCAAATTCTTAATTGAGGACTGAGAAGCCCAATACGTTTGATGACCAGATGGCCCTCCATTATAGTTAAGTTGATCGCTGCAGCCTACAGGGTTTTGAACCAACGGACACTTGTACAACTAACTATTAGCAAAATGAATGTCATACTTAGATGGAAACCCCAAATGTAAGGTGTGCAACACATACAGAATGTCAAATCCATGAGTGAAAGGCTAGACAAATGCAGATCAGAATGCTATACTTCAACCATTATTCCAATGACTGAGTTGTGCGATTGGGGTGACAATGTTGGCAAGCAAGAGATGAAAAATACAAGCCAGAACTGGTGCAGATTTGCAGCACAATGTGGTTCCCTCTTCTACATTCTTCTTCACTGCAAAATTATGACAACACTTGTGGATACAAGCTTGTTGAATAGGTGAAATTTATTCACAAAAATAAACCCATTTATACCCAGAAATAATTTCACCACGTAGTTGGCGATTAGTTGATGATGATAAACATCCACAGAACAGCCAGTTATAATTCAATCACAAAATAACTGTGCAACATTGGTTTCAGCCAGAATATACATTTCAAGTTCATTTCTCAAATCTAGTTCGAGGCTATTTTCAGTACCCAATCCGAGGATCAAAGTGCTCCTTAACATCAATGAACTGGAATGGTCAAAATATATCCATTGTGACCAAAACAACATTCAGTTGGCCAATTGGAGTGAAACGAAAAAGTGAGCAAAGTTGATTCAATGAAACTAGATATCACTTCACAAGATATGAAAGATTTGATTAGATCATGAGCTTCAATTCTATAAAGAGCATAAGCAACAATGAAGGCACAGCTAATGCAAATCTAAAACTAGGAGTGAGACTCTTGTGATGACCAGTTTCGGTGAGAAAATTGAGTTTCAGCCCTCATTTTATTCATGTGCACCTTTTCATCCCCACTTCACTTATAACAAATGCCATCACAGTCCAAAGATTATGGACATTACGGAACTGAGAACGCCATGATTCTTGTGTCAAGATCAGATCACTCTTCCCTTCGTGAGTGGCACAGAGCAATATACAAGTAAGTTTGTAATGCTGCAACTTCAGATTGCAACATGAATATTGATGACCGTGATGGATGAGCATAGAATACCTTGTCACCAGATCACCTTTTGATATTTAGCAGATGCTCATGCGACTGGGTTTCTGGTGTGGAAAATGTTTGCACTGAAATCAAGAGCTTAAAACTTCAGTCCAATACTTGATCTTGCATAATAAGCTTGACTCCAGAGATAGCAACACGGTCCTACAGACCTAATATAGATCAAGTAGGTTCATATAAGCCGCACTCTTAAGGATAAATGACAACTCCAGAAGGATATATTATCTGACAGAGAGATGGTCATCTTCCTTCATTAAGTAGAGAGTTTATTTTTGCAATCACCATGTGTAAGCTCTGTGGATGCCAGGAGGATGTTGAGCAGCATCCATGAGCTTCTTCCTGGACCTCACAAGCTCGTCAAACAGGCTGGTCAGTTGGCTTGACACTCTCTCTACCCCGCCCTGAACGACACAGCACACAGCAACGAGAGCCCAGTTAGTTTTTCCACAAGATTTTTTTCTTCGTACTCTACCGCGATGGCCCATATCCATCTTCTAGTCATTGCCAAAGGAAACGTCATCATTTGTGTTGCGTGCACAATCTACCCTTAGCTTACTGAGACGCTCTCTCAGTTGCTGAACTGTGTCCTGGATGCAGCGGATTGGAAGCTCCTGGTCCTCAAATTCGCTTGTACAGCTGCTTCTGGCTTCCACAAGGCGTGCAATCTCTTGTTTCAGTTCTGAGGCACAAGCTTCGACAAGTTTCGGCTCTTGGAACGAGAATATGTAGTTCTTATGTTGTTCATCCTGCTCTCGACCGATTTCAGCAATCTTCTCATTCAGTTTTTGCTGCAGGCGCCTGAAAGAGGGAGACCACAGGTCGTTATCTCCCCATATGTTTAGATTTGCATGGTTAGCGGTGGAAAGCAAATGCGACGATGAAGAGTTGAGGGCCCAGAGAAGGACACTCGCCACAAAGTCAGTCGTCTCTCTTGTAGCTCGCATCACTTCAGTCAATCCAACGGGTGTGACAGACCCACTCGCCTTTGCAGAAGAGATCGATCCCAGCCGGTCGTCGTTTAATTTCTCGCCGATTGCCACACGGCGGAGCATGGACTTCATATCTAAGCTTGTTGATGTCAACAATCTCTCAAATCGTTTGTCTTCCGGATGAGCCTTGAGACGCTTGGATGGCAGTGGTGCGGAATTCACCATCCTGCTGAGCTCTTCCTCGCAGCTTTGGAGTGCAGCACGCAAGGTCATATTGGCGGCGGAGTCTCCACATCCTGCGCCTGTGCATCTGTTGGACGCTTGCAGGACGAGCTGCACACACATCTGATACTGTTCGAAAAGAGATACGGCAGGCTTCAGCACGTTGCAAACATCCAGAAGTTTCATGCTCTCGACCATGTACTGCTCCACCCAGTCATCGACGGATTCATTCGCATCTGCAGAGATGTCCTTGAGTCCCTCCAACAGCCGGTTCACGTCGGAGTACGTAGAGCGCACAAACTCGACCGCAAGAGCAACCCATTCCAAACTCAACCATTTGGATTGCAAAGATCGTTCCAGGTCTTCGAGCCTGTTCGCCAGAGAAAAAAAGAATGCTTCGCACCGCTCCGAATGTCTATTTCCTTTGGGACCCAGGGGTGGTCGCCCCTGTTCTGTCCACGACGTTGTCGCTGCCGCCATGTCCACAAGTAGCTAGCTTCACAAATCTTCAGCTCATGACAGCGATATCATGGTCGACCTTCTCTTCATGGATTAAAGAGCTGTGAAAATACCGTTGCAGAATCGACAAAATTGGGCTCCGAGTTCATATTCTCTTTCGTTCGTGGCACAAGCAAGAGCGAGAGTTGACGACCATTCTGCTTCCAAGCAGAAATGCGAATTTTTCCAGGCAGTTTTTTCATCCTTTATTCCTGTGTACTTCAAGTAATCGATCACCGGAAAAAGAAGCGAGGAAGTTCGAGTAATTGGATGCCGCAGTCAAAGAGGAGAACCTTCCGAACACCGACTGAAAAACGGACATTCGGTCCTATTGAAGAAGCTGTCGTGAGTTGCGGTGATTTGGGAATGACGCTAATTACAGCTGGCGTAGAAGTTTAACAGCCCCAACAGGGTAAAGCGCAAGAACCCATAGTTTTATCGACTTCTTGACGCTTGGACTTTGCACTCACATCTTTTGGGGTTGGTGGGGGCAATTCTTGCCGGCCAAGTCAAGAAAAATACCACGGTTTGTTGGCGGAGTGTTCACTGCTATTCTACAGAGGGAAGGAGTTCCAATAATCAGAACATGGATATGGGCACTTCAATTTGGATTTGTGCACTTAAATTCTCTACATTACAATATAGCAAGTAACTCTGTTCACCGTTTCTCAAACTATCTAGTGGACTGTTGGCCTGGTCATCCTTCACAAGGTTTACGCATTCACCACACATTTTGCACTTGCTTGTAGCAGAAACCAACATACTGACCTCATGGTTTTGCGTATGCAAGCAGTGGCGCCTTTGCCGCATTCTTTTGCAGCTGGCAAAGGTGGAGCTGAAGAGTGTGGACAAAGCTGAATGTAATGGGCTCGGCGTGGAATAATAATTTGGTAACACATTTAGTTGATGATTTGCTCTTCCACATATGTACACTTCTGCCCAAAATTGAAATTATCTGCAGCAACTGTTCCTTGTCCATTTGATGTTTTCAGATGGAGTTGCGCTTGATCCATGGACCCCCATAAAGCGCAACATTAGGTTCAAAATGGCTGACAGTGAAATGCAAGACCATCTTCATCCATGGGATGCCTAGAATCCATAAAGACTGTGGTAATGCCAATTGCCAGGAGATCGGAACATTCACCATTCCCCTCATGAGACTCTCAGATAACCAAACTATTGATGGACTAAAGATAGCAGTGGTTTCTTCTAATGTACATGTGGTTTAATTCACCACTTAAGACCCCTTTGACCAGCAAGTGGGCTGTGTCATTTGTTTGGAGACAATTAACAGCTTGTAGATGTGAAGCTACATAATCAAGCTACATTTGCAACATAATCAAGCTGCATGCAGCTTCAAAGCATTTAGAAAATTGTGCATTATTTTCATAAAAACAGCAGTGCAAAGACCTTTTTACATGCCCAAAGTGTATTATAAGAAACAGAATTTGTGTCTGGACAGCACCAAGATGTGTCTGAACATCACCAGACACATCTTGGTCAGCCAATAGGGCAGTGGGGGGGGGAAAGAAGCAAACAGTACTTTTGTACTGTCTGCAATAAGGATCCATTGCTGATTTAATGTCCTCTGTCTGGGCATAGAAGTTGATTTGGCCAATCTGCTCTGGGCCTTTGACTAAATCTCGCTACCCATCATAGGTTTACTGTGTGGCAAAAGTTGTGTAGTTGCCTTGGTTACCTCATTGCTAAGCATTTATGTCCAGTTCTCCACTGAACAGATCCCAGCTTGCAAATTCATTCCATTTGTTGGAACTTGGCTCCCTTGATAACATTTCAGTATCCCAAATTGACACGATTGATGTTAATTGACACAATTCAATCCATTAACAGATGCCATGTAGTCCACTTAAGTATTTGATCAGATCCATTTTCTAGCCAGGTCTAGTCTTAACTGTGGTTGTATTATCAAGGAAGACCCTTCTAATCCTCTGTGGAGTAGGGTTCTGAAGACACAATACAACCTCACTGCACTGAATATAGCCAGGTCTCCTCCCAACCTGCTCATAACATTCAGCCTGCTCAGTTCTTTGGGAACTACTGACTTACTATGGGCATAGCACCTAAGTAGCAACTCTTAGACTGATACAAAACTGAGTCTGCAGACTCTGGAAGCTGTACATCAAAGCCAAAAACAGCTGAGCCCAAAAGAGTGGAGAATTCTATCTAACTTCATGAGGTAGAAGCCCTGCAAGGGCATTACTCGCCCATTTCAAATATGTATTACATTATTGTGCATGTATGATTGGAACTCAATAATGTCGCAGAATGTGTCTGGATCTCCAGATCTTCTCCATTAAGGGCGTCGCGTTCAGCGAGCGCAAATCTTGGTCAGTCACCTGATGTATCCGATATTGCGGTTGAGCTTGAAGAATGTTGCAGCAAAATCAGCTCAGATCCTCAGCTGATTCAAGCATTGGTGAAGATTTGGTCTCCTTTCATTACATGCTTGTTCATTGCGGTGTCATGTCACTAAACTTTTTCTCCTCTTCCTCGGAGATCAGCGTGCACGTTCGTCAACTTTCTGGGAGGATTGACCTGATTGAGGTCTGAAGATATGTTCTCGGTTTTCTAGGAGTCGTTCAAGAACTACTCCTCTTGCCCTGCTTATGCGATTGTGCGAAGAGCTTACAGTTTCTTGCAATTCCTCCAATAGCTTGATGAATGCTGCTTGCTTCCATCCGATTGCCACCACCGCCACTTGAAGCGAAAATGGATCGTGCTGTCGCTCCTCGCCAAACCTGATGTTTCGCACAATCGCTGCGATTTCATTCTGCAAACAAGCGAATCAGTATTCCACATCTATATAGTATTTCCAGTGTTTGGTGCCACTACAAACATTCTGGTAACCTCTTCGCTTGAATAATAATGCTAATCCAAAAGTTATCACACCTCGAGACGGTCAACAGAAGCTTTTATGTTGTTCAGATCTTGAATGGCCACATAATTTCCTCGGAATGCATCTTCGACGATTTGTTTCTTCGCTTCCATTCGCAAATAGCAACTGCAGAAGGGCATAAGCCAGGTTCCTGTAGTTGCTATGGGCTTCGTTGTCTCTGCCGCCAGATCTGCCGCAACTTCGGGCGCTGCTGCGACAACATCAGAAACAAGCCCGCAAAGTATTACCGAAGTACAGTTAGCCGCTAGGATGACATTGGAGACCTTCAGCCATCCCCGCACTCCACGCAGCTTGTTGTCGAGCTTCATCTTCTTCAACTCCAGCTTCTTCTGCATGACTAGGTGGCTCTCGTATACCTTTTTAAACTGTTCGTTAAAATCGTCGAGGAACGGGTCGGCAGCATTTGCAAACACCTGAAGCTCCTGTAGCACAATTTCGCAATCCACTTGTGTGGGATCATCTTCCGCAGGCATGTGTTTCAGCGCCACCTGAGATGCGGCATGAGAGGGGAAAAGCCAAACTTTGGTCAGCAATAGCTCATTGCTTCGAATAATGAAAGTGAACCCCTCGCTGGGAGGAACAACGATAAAATTTTCCTAGAATCCCGGATATTTGAAGCTCTGGAGAGATTTCTGCCTGATAGGTACCTGGATGTAAAGCTGGCGGTCTCGTGTCCTGTGAATACATTTCTGCAACTCTCCACAGAAGTCCACAGCATTCAAGCTCGTGTCGAAGTAATCCTTCACCAATTCCTTCAGTGCTTTATTTTGCCACACGTCTTTCTTGCAATTCAGAATCACATCTACAACTTCCTTGTCAACCTCAAGTAAGCTGATTGTGATATCCTTGAGAGATTTGAAAGAGACACCCTGTCCTGGCTCCTCCACCGATGCTGCAAGATTCGACAACTCTTTCTGGGTTCGGCTATGAAGCTCGTCATCAAAAAATTTCACATTAGGATCCGCTTTGCATGCTGCTTCGTAATCCGCTAGGCTGTCGTAAACAGTAGCACCAGGTACCGGTACTCGAGGCTCGACCGCGTCCTCCCTCAGGCCACGGCCGTTCCCCATTCAGCGTCCGAGTGATATAACCCAATTTGAGAGTAGGTTCAAACTCAGAAGGATTGCAATTTTCAGAATCCCTCCAGCAATACATTTACGGAACCGCTAGATTCTTCTCTCTCGGCAGATTAAGGTCGAGCGTGCCTACCCACAATGCAACACTGTAGCACGACCCAGCACTAAATACCACTGCACAAATATACCCAGATCTTCTGTAAAGGAACAGAACTAAAACTGGTAATTCAACTCTAATTTCCAAAATCCACAAACCCTGATTGCAGCTTATCCGTGTATTCAGTTTGAAACTGTACTCCCTTTGGCCATACTCAATGATCCGGATTTTGGCCTCCAAGCAAAACCAAAGTAAGAGCAGCATGCTTTACCCCAAAGGATCCTTTCGCCTCAAAGGGTCAAGTGTACAGAGGTTGAGCGTCACAGATCACAACCTCGGTGAACTAACGTAAAGCAGAAATAGTAGTGGCCCCCATGGCATTGGCACATGAGTATTGCAGTCTTCAAGTAAGTGTTAACGCTCAAACAATCAACGATGGACATATGCTAAGCTTTCCACCGATTTCCCTTGATGTGAAGGGTGCTTGCAACTCTTCTCTTGAGTAACTGAACCAGCACTCTGCGGGATGTGTGTGGTGTGCTGAGGATTTCTTTTGAGGGCACAGAAGAGGGGATGATTTCAAGACAGAAGGAACCTGTCAGATTTCCAAATAGAGAAAACGAGCAGCTCTTTTAGCCTGTAATTGTTTTGCCCTTTACAACATGTTCAAACAAAATTAAAAGAAACAACAGAACCGTGTAACAGGTTTAGGTAATTTGAATGAGTTTGATAATAGAAGCAGCCTCCAGTGAGGTCTCCAGCTGTCACCAACAAAGGAGTCACTTGTTCAAGTTAAAATTGTATCCCAAATCCTACATAGATATGTATTATGAAGTCTCCTTCCTTAAGGCAGAGCCAACAAAATTGTGCAATTGTCTCATGTAGCTATGAATGACTAGTACTGATCTGCAGACTGTAGATTTGAAGCATTCGTTGCCATTGAGACTATAGATTTGAATTTTAGGGCTGTGCCCAAGGGGCAAGGACCTTCTCATTTGTGGATTTTTCAATCTCTCATAGCCTATCAGCTGAGTTTGAATCTTTTTGCAAACTCAATTCACTTTCTCAATTTGCTTCATTTGCATATGCACTCAATTGTTTAATTTTTCTTGGTGCTAGTTCAAAAAAAATTTGGAGCTCACTTGGCCATGCATTTATTTACTTTTTTTTCTGTCAGTATGGAAGGAGCCAAAAGATCTTACTATTTCAAGTTTAATAGAAGTGTTTGGTTGCTTCTTTGTTCTGTTAAACTGCTCATTAAATAAATTTGGTTGCATAAAACTTTTCAAGCTAAAAGGCTTCATTATTTTCCCGAGGGTTGTATGGCATAATTCAAGCTATGGAGGAAGTGCACATAAGCTCCTCATAAGATCCCAGAACAGCAGACATACAGAAAGGTGACTAAAAAATAAAAATCAAAGTTACTGCTCAATAATCTTTATGCAGGGAGAGGTACTTCTCTGCAGGAGTTATCATATTGGATGTCTTAGCACCATCCATGAGCACTGCCCATAAATATTGCACAAATAAACAAATGAGCAGTACATACTAACCTCCCAAAATTTTGTTTATTCATACCTAATTGGAAATCCCTTAGCTGGATACACATATTAGTCCTGCAGAGAATTTTGCTTAAGGGAGAGGTTCTCGTCACAGAGGCCCTAGTCTTCATGCCCCTATGAGCCATCCTAATGAGGACTTATTCTGCATCATATGTTCTACATGAGGAAAGACCCTTCATGCCCCTAAAAGGCAGCCTTCTTAAGAATTATTCTGCATTGTATGTTCTACACGAGGAAAGACCATTCTGGTTATAGAGTCTTCTGTCCCTTATGACAGGCCAGAGTGAACAAACAGCCACTGTTGAACCATGAAAGATTGGTGATGGGTGGACAGGAAACACTTTTTTGTTGGGTTCTTTGTTCCCTAGCTAACAATGGTGGTTACATGGTGGTTAGCTTCATTTCTGTTGTTACTACCTACCAACTAACAACTTACTTGGTTGATCGGGTCACTAGAAAAGCTCGTCCTCAACAATCTGCAACACAAAAACTTGATGGTTGAGAAGAACTGGTTAGTGAGACAAGACTAACTATTGATGTCTTTTGACTGATTATTGAGTGCTGGTCTGGTTCTGAGCTATGAATGAAGAAATGACTGCTGAAATCTCAAATTCTGATGCAACCCCAACCTTGAATAATGTTAGAACAACCTCATAAAATCCTCTGAACTTGGCAGCCCATATGGCAAAGTAGATGAGACTTCTTCACCATCAGCAGCTCACTACAAGGTGGATTTGTTGAAGGAACAACTTGGAGATAACGGAAACAACTTAACAGATCATTTGCTGTTGAAGGTTTAAGGAAGTGACCATAAAATCAGTCATCTTTAACCAAGCCATTAAGAGCCAGTAATGAAAAAAATTCATTTGATGGAAGAATTACATTGTCAATTCAGAGGGGAGGCAAGGCAATCTCTGAATTGATGCACCGAGAAGACGCAACTTCTGGTCCAATTTCTCATAACCGCGGTCAATATGACTCACTCCCTCAATATGCGTGGTCCCCTCCGCTGCCATACCTGCAAGGACTAACGCAGCTCCTGCTCTTAAGTCCGTGGCCAATACTGGTGCTCCATATAGTGAACTGCACCCAATGAAATGCCATAAACTTATTGTTCACACATTAAGTAAAAGTAAATGCAGAGGCCTGGTCAGTGTTAACTAAAAACAGCACCTCAATTTGATCCAAAATGTGCCAGTCAAGAGCTTTTACCCAAAATTAGACCTACATACAGATACATTATTCTTAACTGTGTCCAAGTTAAATCCCCCTAAATGTGCCCTCTTCTAGCATCAAGCCAGTGACCCAAGTGGTGGAGACTCATGGTCATCTTGCAACTGGTTGTCAATTGTCCCCAAAGGTTGACCCCCAGGTACAGTGATACACTCAATACACCCAGAAAGGAGACAATAAGCCTATATGAACTAAGTTAATGATGCCTTTTGAATATTTTGTCAAACCTATAAACACAACCAAACCTATAAACACAACCTCCACACTTGATTATTAGCCTTATTACCAGAAAGAAGGCAATAGGCCTATGAAATGTATAGTCACTCACCTTAACCTCTGTTTTAGATTCTCAATCAATCTCAAAAGAGACCTTAAGAAGACCATTTCTGTGAGATTGCAGAGAATCTCCCTGACACTTTGAAAACAAGATGAGAATGAGTGTGGTCATAACTTTATGAGAGTTAATCTTTAGAACACCATTACTATAGGTACTAACACTCACAGGTCGAAGATCTATCAGGGAAGCACTCTCAAACTGGGCGAAAGATGAAGTGGCCCTTGAAATTTAGACCAGGCTAAAGCTAATTTCGTCATAACTATACCCATTCAAGCTGTATTAATCTGCCTAAGCAGCACCTAAGTGGCACATGTGATAAAGATAGCAGCAAACATAACCAAGAAAAATAGCCTTCCAACAGTAAAATTTACATGTCAACAAATAGTTGCTTCCATGTCAAGGTCCACTTGTGCAGGCTTCTGTGTTTTAGCTTTGACCACAGTGGCCTCCAAGCGTGAACACTTCGATTTGGAAATTCTTATATCTCACAACAATTTGGGACTGTGTGCTGCTCACAGGCAGCTCGGGGAAAGCAGGTAGAAACAAACATCATAACTGTGAAACCAGAAAAGCCAGGTGGAAACACAGACTCCCACATATCACTCACAATTCAGCAACCTAGAAGCTCCAGCATAACAAAAAGCGTTCTTTGGGACAAGCAGTTTACCTCCCTTGATCCCTGCCACTAATTATGGCAATATTTTGGCTGACTTTCACATTGGCTCCAAGTTTCTGTAGTTCCTCCACTGTATAGGCCAGGTCAGAGAAAACACCTTATCAGCCATTGCTTATCCATAGGTAATATTTGGAAATTGCACACTAACTTTGCATATCTGTTAGGATGCATTCCAGAGGCAGGAGTCTTGCTGTTAGGAATAGAAAAAATTGCTGAAGGAATTATAGGGACTGCAATGATAAATTACCAGAGTCATCCCACAATGAGAAAGATTCATGCTTCATGCTTCTCATGCAAGCTTCGCAAAAGGAAAATCTAAAGATAGGTATACAAAATGTGTGTAAAATCAAGTTGCAAAAGGTTACGTATGTGCACACCATGGCGCATACGGCTCTCGAAGACTGTCTCCTCTACTATACTTTGCCCATTACAGGTTGTCAATAAAGACATGAGCTGTGGTTGCAAATCAGTGGGAAACCCTGGATACGGAAGTGTTCTAATGTCAATGCTTCTCAGTACCTGTGGTGAATTGATCTGCAACCACAAGTCCAAGCCCTCTGACCATCATATACTTCACACTGGTGGAACTAAGGAAAATGATCAAACAAATGAATTGTGAACAAAAAAAACATGGAAAGCTTCAACCTACCTTCAAACCATTAGATGATGTTTGCTGAATGTGGCAGCCAATGGCACAGAGTTTGCTTGTGACAGATGTCAAATGACTTGGAACTACAGGAGCAATGTTAATTGTGGAATGTGTGATGGCTGCTGCTATCAAAAATGTTCCAGCCTCAATTCTGTCAGGAATAATTTGGTAGTCAGTACCATGCAGCTTCCTCCTTCCAGTTATGTTGAGTGTGTTGGTCCCAGCTCCATGGATGATTGCTCCACATGAAATCAGAAAATCTGCAAGGTCCTTGACTTCTGGCTCCTGACACCACTGACATGTATTGGCATTTTCCAGACATAGATGTTGCCATGCTAACAATGACTGAGAGCTGCAAGAGAAAGGAGTGAGGGGGGATGTGTGGGTATGTATTGTTTCATTAATAATTTATGTACCTGGGCCACATTTGACAATGTACTCTTGCCATCAGCCAAAGCTGCTGCCATCATGAGAGTCTCTGTTGCTCCTACACTTGGGTAGTCAAGACAAAAGTGGCCCCCAACGAGATGCTTGCCATTCATAGCACGGGCGTGCACCTTGCCTTGCCTACAACCACATGCCTATGAGTAAACCTCCATTTCAACCTCATATCTGTGTCAAAATGGCTGAGTAATTCCTCAGCATGTTTTGCACAATAATGGACTCTGCTGCTAGAGTAAACTGTCATGGAGAAGCTGAAGCCTTCCTGCCATATGTACAATGAAAGCAGTATGCAAGTAGGCTCCAGATCGTGGGCATCAAGGGCTTACCTTATCTCAACCTGGGCGCCAAGAGCTTCCAAGCCACGGACATGAAGATCGATCGGGCGAGCACCTATATTACAACCCCCCGGCAAGGGAACGATAGCTTCTCCTTTCCGTCCCACCAATGCACCAATCACAAAAAAACTTGCCCTAAGTTTCCGAACAGCCTCCGGACAAGGCTCCACTGATGTTATGTTGCTGGCATTGACCTTGATGCTGCCCGACGGCGTTCTTTGAACTTGAACACCAACAGATTGCAGGACTTGGAACATGCGCCGGATGTCATGCAAGTCCGGTATCATTCTCAGGCAAAGTTGTTCCTCTGAGCACAAAGCTCCTGCTAGTACTGCCAGACCTGAGTTCTTGGCCCCACTAATCTTGACCTCCCCTGAGAGCGTCCTTCCTCCTGCAATCTCTAAGCATTCCACAAATGGTCCGACTCTTAGGGGGTTCTCCTGTTCCGACAATTTGTGGGCATGAGAAGAATTCAAGACTGAATCTTGTTGCAACAGCACAGTGGAATTTCGACATGAACCCAGCACAGCAGATATTGTGTCTGAGTCATCTGAAGGTTCGAACCCAATATCACCGGCGGATTGTGATGGAACAGAACTAGGGGGACTGTTCAAAACCCCCAGGGAAATATTTCTGCTATCTGCCGCAATTCCTCTCGTGGTCTCTTTCTCCTTTCTGACCCCGGACGAAGTCGTCGCCACCTCCACCTCGGTACTAGAACTCACACTTCTTGACCTAATCCTATTACTGGCGCCACGAATACAATGGTCACCATCGCCAATCCCTCCCTCAGCACCTCCTAAGCACCTTTCCACAAACTTTCCAGAGCCACAAGACTCTTGTCCGAGGCTCCAAGACTTATCCACGACGACCCCACAAAGCGTTCCACCAAGCAGAGCCGATGCAAATGTTCTTGCTCCAACAAGTGGCCCCAAAACCGGCACAACCTCCAGACTCCTTAGTGCAGACGAACCCCGAAAACTCGTAAAAGCACCAACTTCTTTCGCCGCAGCCCTGATCTGCTGTCCTCCGAGACGAGCGACTGAATCACTATTGCAGTTTCCTGAGCTCAAACAAGACGCGCTGGTGGCAAGCGTTGCGGGAGCCCACATGAGAGCATCCATAGCCCACAACTACACTGGCACCTACACAACAGCATATAGAAGAGATAGACCACCCCCCACTACTGTCACTCCAACGTCGTCACTTACCAGTTCCAAAGCTCACTAAAAGTGTGCTCAAGAAAAATGCAAAACCGCCACTCATATTCTTCGCTCGGCGGGTGGAGATTTGCCAATCCTGGATTTCGTACCATATCTACTAATAAGTAGACTTTACAGAGGGCACCTAGTCCACTTGTTCCATGTGTAACAGGGACAGATGTAACACAACTTGCAACACAACTTTTTGCCCACGTACCTAACAACCCACTCTTATTGGCTGCTTCGGGTACGTGCATCTCAACTCAAAAGCACGTATTAAGGAAGAAGACCTCAAGTTTCCTCTTGCCATTGACTGTTGCCACCAATGTTGGGCGGGTAAGTTTTGATGCCCATAAAACCCACCGATAAATAATGTACACCCCCATCCAATTGGTACTTATTTTTTCCCTTACTCATTTTATTACCCAGCTTGAGTCCCCAGTCCTTATTGATAAATAACGTAAAATAATTATGGCGCATTTCACACTTGATGTTGAGTTAGTGAATTAAATAAAAATCTAAAGTGGCATCTTAGTTGGCACTCAATGTTAAATGGGTGATAGATTAATGTCAAGTGATTGCTAAGCTTAACATAAAATCTTCATGGTACGTGGGTTCAAGTCCTAAATGACTTGCATGTTGTTAGGGGATTCAACACTAGAGTCTCTAACACCACGTGTGAATGTAACTTCAATAAAAAAATTTAGTGTAAATGGAGAACACTTTATATCAGGAATAATTGCCTCCTTGAAAAGAGGAAGCAGATTACAACGACTTGTACAGCTGTCTCTTGCACTTGCAAAGTAAGCAGAAGCTGCATATTTCCTGCCTCTTACTTTACGCTGGGGAAGGCCCTGCTGTCAAGTCATTATGCCCTGACAGCCTTATCTGAAGACTGAATTGTAGATCCTGTACTTGATAATTGACAATTTTCAAACAAAGTAAATTGACTGGAAAATGGTGTCCCATATCGTGATTTTCAACATGTAAATGCCAAAGTTCTTACAACAGTTTGCACCTTTGTGTTTGGAAGTACAAAGGTAGTTTCTGTTGGTATTGGTGGTACACAGATAGTTTGTGTTGGTAGTACGAAGGCGGGGATTGATCTTGTGCTTTCTGACATTGACAAAGAATCCAAATAATAAAAGTGTGAAAATCAATTTTTCTTTCATCGTTTTTTGAATGAATTATCAAAACATTGAATGTTGATGAACAAATAGGGCACAAATTGTTTTTTGAAGTAAATAAAAGGTGACTATATATGCAACAATTAAGATAAGATTAAAGCATTTTATTTATTGCTTGTGTGTAATGTGATTTGAAATGTCAGATCACCTCGGTTCAAGGTTGTTATGTATATGGGGGAAAAGCATTGATTTTAGTGCCTTCCAGCTTCTGAACTGAGCGCGAAGGAACTGCTGTCAGTGCATTCCCACCTTGCACTCTCAAGCTCTGCCCTCATTCGAGAGGGTGGATTGCACTGACAACAGTGCCTTTCCTTATCCGTAACTTTACTTTTGGGCTCATGATCAAAGTTAGAGCAAAACAAAAATGGGTGGGTTAGGAAAAGTCCATGGTATTGCAAGTGTAAAGAAAGTGAAACACATTCCCAAATGTAATGTGGAATGTATAGAAATCAAGGGGGAGAGCGTTTCAAGGCTTTCAAGTTGCATTTATGCTTAGAGCGTTGAGATTCTTAAGGAGGTTTGATTTTTAAGAATGAGATTCAGACAGATGAAACATTTTTTAATTTAGTGATCTTTATATATTGTATTCTAATGAGAGCTATAAGATGGTGAATTTGACATTCCTAAATAAGAGAAGAGTCCTTGAATCACTCTTCCTTAGCAAACCCAAGAGATTCACCAATTCTATCCAAACAGGCAATTGCAATTTGCAGATGCCGTTCTCGTTGTAGCTCAATGTAATTCCGTCCCTAACACCCAACTCTCAAATTGCATTCAAGCTCCCCTGCCGGTCTCACCTGCATACCTGGACACATTCACATAGCCCATCATGGAGCTTCTTAGTTTGAATATGAGCTTCAGGGTTCTAGGGGGTATTTATGGTTTAGGGTTTGAGGAGTTAGGGTTTAGGGTTTAGGGCATAGTGTTTTGAGGAGTTCGTTTCTGAGTATCGACAAATCGAAATGAAGTGATTGTGAGGAATGTGTCTAGTATGACCGCATTGAAGCGAGGTTTATCGAAATTGTAGGACTTGAGCGGTTGCAAGGAGATTGTATTTTTGAGTTGGAATTGAAAAAGAGAGTCCTAATGGGAATAAGGGAGCTGTCCTACGAGCTACGTTTGCTGCGTTGCTCTCTTACAGCCGCTGTACAGCACTCTCCACCACTGCCACTAGATCAAAAGCCTGACGAGCCTGACGAGAGTAGATTTGCAGAGGAGAATAGTGGAGATTGTCGCGACTTCACGGGCGAGGAGGAATTCGATGACTCCATAGAGTATCTTGTGGAGCAGATAGAGGCAGGGGAATATAGGCGTGCTCTTTCTTCTAAAGCAGCCTTATTCTTTTTCAGAGCTTTGTCCCGCAAAGATAAGATTGGCAATGAGACGACGAGCGAATTCTATGGTGCACTTACGTCCAGGATCAACGCATTCGTCGCTGGTGAGGTCAGTCACTTGTAACATGCTTGTTCCTGAATTTTTTTCCGCGTATGTTGAATCCTAAGTGGGGGTGCAGTGACCCTAAACCCTAAAACCCCTGATTTTTGTGTCGAAGGGTTGGAAATGGGGTCAGGTAGATGGGGGAACGCGGGAACCTGAGGACGATTCGGGTGCACGTGAAATTCTGGCTATGGCTGTTGGAGTAGCAACCTTGTTTTCGTTTCTGCAAGCTAATTTGACGGGGTATGTGCTACCCCTTTTTTCTGTGTGTGTTCTTTTCTCTCTTTCTTCTTTGTGTGCTGATTTGGGATTAATACAAAAGAGATGTGATAACAGAAATGGGCAGAATCGTGTAGCATATGTCTAGATATATAATATACTATTATTGTAAATGGGGAAAGGAAGAAAATATTGCTACATTCATCTTTTGGCTTGTCTCTTTAACAAATGTCACACTGCAGAATTTTTCTGAGTTGATTGTGTTAGATTAGCAATTTTAGGAAAAGGAGCATCAGGTTTCCTCATTCAGATGCTCTTGAACTTAGACAATGTTCTTGCTTGATTGGTGACTTATGTAACAGGAGTGTTGGGAGGTTGACAGGCCTCAAGTAGATTGGCCAGCATTTCCTGCAGAGATTGTGTGTATGGGAGTTAGTGCCAGTGACAGTGATGCATGGGCCCGACAGCAGCTCATGATTGATGGATGTGACCTTATAGGCAAATTTGCCATTCCTCAGGTAAACCTGATTTGGTATATTCAGCCTCTATGAGCTTTGGTAAACCAAGGTCTCTAATTTTGATAAAAACTGGAAGTTTGTGACACACATTGTTGATCAAGTCCTAGTGTTTGTCTTCAGTAAGTGAGGCTTTCAGATCATGGCTCAGTTTACCAATGTAGGAGTTCTGCTTGTTGAAAAATGCTCTCTTGAGCCTATATTTGAGTGCATGAGGGTATGCTGATTCTCTACCCAACATTGCCAACAGATTTGATGTTGTGAATTTGTGTACCCTGTGCAGTATTTGTTGCTTGCAAATCACTTGCTGGTTGGTACAAAAGGTTCACATGCAATGAGTATCAGGTCATGGTGGACCTGTCGGACATTGCTCACTCAGCAGCGTGTACTGGCAGAGCGCTCAAGCTCTCTTCGATCGCTTCTGCTCACCTCTTCTGCTACCATGTTAACACAATTTGGGTCCCCAGAAGCAGTAAGAGAGCATGGTTGGACCCAGCAGTTGCTTGCTGGAGAGGCCAGAGTTTTGGCAGCAGCAGCTCAGCTGGAGGCAGGTCTCATTGAGCATACATATGGTCACAATGAAACAGCTCGGTAAGTCCTGTGTTAGAGGTATTTGTTGCACCTGGTTTCTGATCAAATACTCTATTGCATTTTATGATGCAACACTGTAGGGTAAGAAAGAGATCACTCTGTTCAATTCTATTTCCAAAGGGGACACTTGGAAATTGCTGTAGTTAGTTCAACACTCTTCAAAGGTCATATGGGTAACATCAAGGCCAGCCAGTCAGGTATCACTTTGACTTCTGATTGATAACTTGGTCTTTCAATCAAACTTCCAGGGCCTCTTTTGGAACTTACGCTGATTATTCAAAACATCTAGACATCCATGTGTTCAAACCTAGGTGCCCTGTACCATTAACTTCATGGTGGCCTGGCAGAGCCAAGAAGGTCCTAGAATATAATTTTTCAAAAGAAACTTAGACAATGGAGTTTCCACTTGAATGGGCTGGATTACCTCCACTCCTGTAAAGTGTTGTCATTTAGAAGGAGTGTGGAGTGCAAAAGCTTGCTTCACCGAGCTTGTTTTGGTCATGTTTGGCAGGCAATGTTTTGAGCGTGCAGAAAACATTTGTGGATTAGAACTCTCTCTCACTGGTTCCCTTGGATTCCGCACAATATATCAGGTGAGCTTCCTCTCCACAACCTGGTGTTCTGAGGTGGAGACAGGTCATTTGGTATTTTGTTACATTTCTGTTTTTCTTTTTCATTTCTGCTTCTCCTTTCTTTGCTTTCCTGTCCTTCTAATGGTTCAAAACCTTCCATCCACAGGTTGATGCAAAGGCGCAAATGGTTCTAGTGGCAAAGTCAAACAACAGAGCTGATGACAAGATTGATTCATGGACAGGGGTTCCTAAAGCAGGGTGCTCTGAATTCAGTGAAAAGAGTGAAATCTTGCTGGCTCCCAGGCTTGTGGAAGATGTGCAAGGTCCAGCAAACTCCATGGAGATGAAAGTTGCAGACAGTGGCCCTCATGCATTGAGCACAATTGAGCAGGCCATTGTCTTGGCCAAGTGTCTGGATGTGAAAAAAAATAGTCCAGATGATGAACTCCGAAGTCTGTATTCACTTTACCAATGATTTTGAATGTGGAAGTTGCTTTTGTATGTTAAATGAATTGTTTGGTTCCACAGCCCAAAAATGTTGATCAGCATGTTGCTCTATGTCTGCTCAGAGCACATTGAATTGACATGAGGGAGTTATTTATGTGAACTGTTTGCACTTCTCAATGCATGACAGAACTTCTGCTTCTCAGTCCTTGTTTCTAGATAATTGAGCCTGGGATCATGTCCCAATAATTGTAATGAGAATCGTATGCAGACATCCTCATTTCTAGTAGTGCATGGTTGCATTAGGGCTCTGAACACTTATCTGTGCACATGATTGCTGTAGGTTGGCAGATGGCACCATTCATAGAGGCAGTGGATGCACAGCAACAGTCACACCCAATGGTTGTAATTACCTCTTTTTCTTTTTCTTTCATCCCCTTGGGTTCATGAAATCTCTTTAAACAACAGCTTTACATGTCCCTCCTTTTCACCCTTATGGCAGAATCTTATGGTGTACTGGGTCTTTGGGAAGGTGAGAGCCTTATGTCAGTTACTTCGCATCCGATTTGAACGACTTCGCTCACGAACAAGGGAGCGTGCCTTCCTCATGATGGAGAATCTAGTGTGTTGTGTTTCCCTCTTTGGCTTTGTTGCTTTGTTGATGCTCAAGCTATACATTGTTATCTATAATTTCAAAGAAATTTGTAACAAAGGCTATCACCCTGATCATCCCTTTTTGAATTTGTCAATACGACTTGGTAGGGAAAGTAGCTGTCAATTTCATTTCACAACTCTTCTCTTGGTTTTGATGGGTATTTCTGTGCAGGTGGAGGAGAGACGAAAGGGCACAGAAAATGTAGCACTGAGACTATGCTATATTTTTTGCATCTTGTTTCCCACCATGCCAGCTCTTTTGAAGTACATCTCTTTGCTTGTTAACTTTCTGGCTCTGTTTGTGCTTTCAATAGTGTACAAATATGTGTTCTGGTGTTGTGAGTTATCTGTTCAATTCTGAAGGAAATTTTGGCATGGTGTCAACTTTACATGGGGTGTGGCAGAGAACATGCAGAGATGCTGGTAAGCTGTGGACTTGTAGGGGAAGCAATGCACATCTTTGAGGAGCTTGAGCTGTGGGACAACCTCATTGACTGCTATTGGTACTTCTTTCCTGGCTTTTGCCAGCTTTGAGTGTGTTGCCTGTTGAAAGGACTAGTATGGCTATTTGGTCCTCCTTTAATAGCTGTACCTCTTTTACTCAGAATTGTGGTCATGCAGTGGTTGCTACCTACTGTAGAAGTTGCATAAGGTTGTTCAGGTTGACTTTGCAGCAAAGGAAATGGTGGATGATTGTGAAATCTGTGATGCTGCAGTTTACTGGGGAAGAAGGCAGCTGCATCTGACCTTATTAATCAGCGATTACAACTGTGCCCCAATGACCCACGCCTCTGGTGTGCCCTGATTCTCACCTTGTTGGAGCAATATAATACCAGACCAAATTTTAGAACATCTGTCTTGCACTGAAGTTTTACTTGTGCATGCTGTCCTTTCTTTTGTCCATCTATATCCCAAGTAGCCACTTTCTGCTAATTTGGTGTATATAGGAGCAGTGATTTTTTTTAAATGAAAATTGGCCAAAAGGTGATACTAAGAAAAGGAATATTCTGTGGCAAATTCCCCTTTTTTTTAAATGCCAAATTTCAAGGATTTCTCTTTTTTGGGAGAGGGTTGCCCCATTTATGTTCACTGGCTACTGTTTTGACAGTTCTCAATTAATGCAAAATCTGTTTTGGGATGCTTGCTACTTTGGCTGCATCACAAAACTGGGAAAAAATGACTGTCAAGGAGCCAACGGATTGAACTACTTTTCTGATATATGGATACATGTTGTGCAGGTGTTCTTTGGGCGATGTAACACTTGATGATGAGTTGTACAAGAAAGCCTGGGAGGTCTCTGGTCATCATTTTGCCCGGGCACAGGTACTGCAAACTATATTGGAGAACTTTTCTTCTAGTTGTCTAATGCTCTGAAGTTGCATGCTGGGTGAAGTCTCTACAAAAACTCACAGCATGCCATTCCATAACAACTTACTGTGTGTCATTCCATGGGGGATTATTGGCCTGACTCTGACCTGATCAGAAATGATTCAACAACAGTTCTGGGATGGGAATTGTTTTCAAATTGAACACCATGCTGCATGCTGACACAAGCATGACAATTCTGCAATTATTACAGCGTTCACTTGCACGAATGGCATACAATCGAGGAGACTATGTTAAATCCATGGAGCATTGGTAATGGCTATTTCCTTTGTATGGGGTCCATGTTGGTCTCCTCCTCGTGACTGATCTTCAGTAGTCATTCTGCTCAGAGTATTCAAATGGTGTGTTCACTAAGTCTCCCACTCTCATGATTATCATTTAGTTGCATCAGAATTGAGTCAATTATTTTGTTCACTGGAAATTCTGTCACATTTTTTAAACATGGTTAACCATGGGAGAAGCAACTACTTGCAGCAGTCCTGATCTTGGTCATTTGTGCAATAATCTCCTGTCCTTGATGTCTGACAGGAATTTAGCACTGGCACTGAACCCCCTGCATCCAGATGGCTGGTTTGCCCTTGGCTCTGCTTCTTTAAAGGTAGGATTGATCTCCCAATTTTTTTTTGCCAATGTCAAATTTGTTTCCTTGGGTGTTGGGTTCATATTCTCTTGATTTACAAGTGGATGTTGCAGGCAAGAGAACTGGATAGTGCAATCAACGCGTTCACACGGTCAGTTCAGCTCAATCCAGAGAATGGCGAGTCCTGGAATAACTTAGCAGCCCTGTGAGCATCCCCTCTGTGAAGACCTGTGTTTTCAAATCTTAGCTTACATCTGTATTATTGTCAAAGCCTGAGTCATTGATTGTGAACAACACATGATTGTGCTGGTCAAAACTCCAAAGTAGTTTGGACCTCATCTGAGGATGTTAAGGTGACATTGTTTTTTCCAATTGATGCAGTAACATGCATAAGAAAAAGAGCAAGGAGGCCTTTGTTGCATTCCGGGAGGCACTCAAGTTCAAGTGTGTTCTCAATTCCCTTGGTTTTCACATAAGCCATGTTCTGCAAGAAATTTGGAACTAGAGTTTGCCATAGATAGCATCACCTGAGGCTGCTATAAGTAGAAACATCAAGTTCAATGCTCACATTGATGGATCATCTTGCAGAGAAGGGAGGGCAAATAATAGATGAAGGAAATATATTGATTATTGCAGGCAGAAAAGAAGTCACTCTAACCAGGTATGATGCAGACAGGCGGAATAGCTGGCAGATGTGGGAGAATTTTGCAGAGGTCGCTCTGGATATTTCAAATTTTGGCCAGGTTTGGTCCAATCTCTTCTTGGATGCTGTAGATCATGTTGACTCGAGCTCCCAAACTCTCCAAAACTTATAGTTACATTACTCACTATGACCTGAAGCCAGCATTTTTTTCTATTTGCATTTGAGGGTTTCAGTCAATCAAGAGCAAATTTGTGATATGCAGTAAGAGGGCTGTTGATACACAAACTAGACACTGTCTGTTGTGACTAATTTTTTTGAAGTTAAGATCCTTACTTTGGGTTGGATGCCAAATGTTGTCTCAACTTTGTTCATGTTTTGCAGGCAGTAATGGCACTTCACAAAGTGTTGGATCTTTCTCAAGAAAAACGTGTCAGCATTGGCATACTTACAAGATTAGTTGAGGAGATTGAGTCCCAGAAAGGAACATTAGCCTGCCTAGCATCTTCCCCTGATTTTTGCAATCACAGTTCAACTCAGAATAGGGATACTACTACTTTGGACCTGCCAGGGACCCAGGAATCTCCGGACTCTGCAACCAGTGAGATGGATTTAGCTGTTCCAGAAGATGTTAATGTGCCAGCCATGGAACCAAAAGAGACACAGACATTGTTGGAACCAGTTGGGAAGCTTTTGGCAAGGGTAATGTACTCTTCAGTCCTTTTCCAGTATAGGTTTGTGAGTAATTTGAGATAGACTCATTGGGGAATCTAAGTGGGAATGGATGACTCATCAACTTCTGGCAGCAGCTCAAGATAGTCTAGGATTATTTGGATGTTTTCTAGCCCTTCCATCTCCTCATACTCCAGGTTAGTTTGTCTTGATTGTCATTGATTGTCAGCAAGTAGAATAAGAACTATATGAAGTTTAGCAACCAAGTGTGACTGAGTATCTCTACCCTTAGGGCTACCACCTTCATAAGGTGGACATATTCTAACTGCTGTAATGTCAACTCTTTCCTCAGGCTCTTATAAGCTCCTTGGTTCCATCAACGTTGGATGACTGATTTACTCATTGACCCTGTTATAGCTTAGTTGACTAATATGGGTAAAAGGTAGCATCTAGCATGATGTAGGTGAATTGAACCCACAACCCAAGGTGCTCGTCCACCAGAAGGCATCATCAGTTTGATGCTTGCCAGAAAGCATTTCTGTGCTGAGATAAAGGTATCTTGATTCTGGGTGAGAATTGCTTGAAGGAACAGGTGGTGCGAAGTGGAGAGGGTGGAGGAGATGCATGGGGGTTACAAGCACGCTGGCATCATGCCAATGGAGACCTCATCATGTGCAAAGAAGCTGCTTTAAAGCAAGTCCGAGCATATCAGGTATAATGTTCTGACATGTTGTGTTGATTTCACTGCATTTGCACAAGCTGTGATCAGAACACTGGGAGACTGTTATGTGCTTAGAGGTTGTTGGACATGTGACTTGTGAATAGGGTTCCAGTTGGCAGCGTAATGAGGAGAAATTTGAGCAGTTTGTGAAAGCTTCCATACAACTCTGCAAGGCATATATGGATGTAGTCCAATTGGGGAGTGATGGAAAGCGGGAGCTTTCAGCTGCACAAATGCATCTAAGAAACACACTAAAACTGGTAGGGTCCTCTCCTTGTTATGAACTTGCATTTTCAACCTCAAAAATGGATGCTGCTGTTTCAAAAATGTGACTTACTTCAATACTGTCATGTGTGTGTCATACAATCAGGGTGAACAATTTTCTGGGTCTGCTGGGTACAAGGCATTGGACACTTGTCTTAAGGAAGTGCAAAGAAGAATGCAGGATCACTTGACTCAAGGGACAACAGGCTGAAGACCTTGCCCCCAAAATTGCACAACCTAAGGAAACAACATATAGACCAAGTTGAAAGGCAGTGCCATGTTTTGATGTGCTTCTAGTTACCAGTGCTTTCTGTGGTTACAATGTGGTGATGTAGGGAAGTTTGTCTCCAGCTCCTACTGACCATCCTTCGTTGCTTCTCTGGTGTGCTTGACACATCTTGTTGAAATGAATTAGGAGAACCATCATATCAAATTTTGAACTTTTTTCATGGGATAGAAATACAATAGCAGCATATGGGTACATTCTTATGCTTGTTGGTTAACATGGACAAAAGATAGTGGAATATCCATCTGGAAAGAAGTGGTGAAGGTGGAATAAGAGAAGTAAAATCTTCCAAAGGTTTTTAAATAGCCTTATTTGTTGTTTTGTTTGTTTTTTCCCACCTTTAGCCTTCGGTTTTGTTGCTTGAAACCAACAAAAACTTGTTCATCAACAATCAAAGTTACTTTTTCAGAATCACCAAGCTTTTCAATTTTTGAATCAACTCACCTTTTGGCAATTGTAGTGCCAAGGCTTGACAAGTTTAATATAATTCCAATTCTAAATGAGGAATAACCCTTTTAGGAAGGTACAAGTACCATCATCATCCATCTAAGTGGGCATGAGCATGATTCAATATGATGGTTGGTGTGTACATGGAAGTATTAAAAGAGAACTTCCATGCCATGGAAAAAGGGGGATCTTTCTTCAAATGATCTTGAGCCATGAAAAAAAAATTGATGGACTTGTGATAATAAAACAAAAATAAAAAAATAAATTTTTTGAAACATGAATAAGAAAGAAATGGAAATATGAGTATTGAAAAAGAAAAACATGAAAAAATATTAACCTAAAAATTATTCATTTTGTCATATTTGCACCAACTTGGTTTGACATTCCATTCATTACCACAATAAGGGAGATTTTCTTTATCATTCAATTCTTGAAAGAATGCATTTTGGAAATGGGCAAACCCATGTAATTTTTAAAAGTTTAATTGGATACCTAATTCCACCAAGTTCATTTACTACTCCAAGGGTCCAAGACATCATTGCCTTTGAATGGGCCTAAAGTTAAATGATTTTCCTCCTTCATGGTCTTTTTACCATTCCAAATTTTGAGCCATTGACACTTCTCTTTGGCATCAACTTTTGAAATGGTAACATTGTATAACTAATCTTGTGCCATTTCCAGATCAAAAATCTTAAAATAATGAATTTTGATGTATTTTGGATCCCAATTCTAAAATTGAATAGGCATTAGTTTCACAAACTTTTGTTTTTTATGCACCTTCAATCATTGCTAGCTCTAATCCACACTACTACAATTCATGGTTTCTTTGATTGGGTTTTCTAGTAAAAAATACTCAACATGACAACCATAAAAAAAAACACCTTGTTAATTTGGACAAATTGATTTGGACCTGCTAGCATGACTAATTAGTTAATTTGGACCCTATCATTTTGACTAGTAGCATGATTAATAGGATGATTGACTATTTAATTGATAAACAGTGGACCATTTGATTGTTTTAATTTATAATAATGATTTTAATTTATACCTAAATTAAAATCATTAATTTTTTAAATTAATAAATAGGTAGATAAATAGGTAGGTAGGTAGTAAATAAGTTTAAGTAAGTTGAAAAAAGGCACTTATGTAGGTAGGTGCCAACCTAGCTTACTTAACCTAGTTTAGCTTAGCCTACTTAACCTCACTGAACTACCTTAGTCTAATTTACTTACCCTAACCTTTCAAACATGCACATAAGTTGCAAGTATAGGGAATTGAACCCCAAACTTGCACAATGATAAACCAACTTTTTATCAATGGACTACACCATCAAAAGTGTTCAACTTTTGTCAAATTTTTTATTTCACCTATTTATTTCACATCACTAAACATAATGGTTAAACCTAAGTGACAAATAGTTATAGAAATTAGGCTAAATATAATGGCTAAACTTATGTGACAACTAATGGCTAAAATTAAGCTAACTATTATGGTTAAATTGAATGATTAAACCTATTGGCTAAACTTAGTGGCTTAATGTAATGGCTAAACATAATGGCCAAACATTGGCTAAAGACCAGCTAAACTTATGTGACAATTAATGGCTAAAATTTGATTAAATATAATAGTTAAATCAAGTGGCTAAACCTAATTACTAGACTTAGTGACTTAATGTAATGGTTAAACCTAGTTGATAAACCTAATAACTAAATGTCATAGTTAAAATTTGGTTAAACCTATTGTTTAAATTTAATAGTTAAACATAATGATTAAACCTTGGCTAAACATAGTGATTAAACCTAATGGCTAAATATAATAATTAAACCTAAACCTAACATAGTGGCCAAATTTAAATTAAATTGGATGATTAAATCTAATAATAATAACTCCTTACCTCTATTTATACCCTTTTGGGGGCCTAGCTCAATGAAATTTCCATGTGCCCACCAACTAAGTAAGTTTTTCAAAAGGTTTTATAATTACAAGTGAACTACAAATTAGCTAAAATTTAACTAAAAGTGAACTAAAAATTAAATATAAATGAACTAAGAATTAACTATGAGTTGACTAAAAGTTAATTAAAAGTGTGCTAGAAATAAATTATGAATAAATTATAAATAAAATATGACTTAATTAAAATGAATTTGAAATGAACCAATAATGAATTAAGAATTAACTAAAAATGAATTAAAAGTTAACTAAGAATGAACTCCATTCGTCGTGTGAAAGTGTTGTCTATGACATTTAATGGTTAAACTTAGGTAGGTAAGTGGGTGGGTCATAGGTAGGTAAGTAACTAGTTAAATAAACAAGTGGGTGAGTAAATAAAAGGTGGATACATACATAGGTAAATAAATAGTTAGGTAAATAGGTGGGTGAATAAATAGTAAATATATACATAAGTAAATAAGTAACTAGTTAGATAAATAGATGAATGAGTAGGTAGGGAGTAGATACATAAATAAGTAATTAGTTAAGTAAATAGGTGGATGAATAGGTAGGAGGTATATACATAGGTAAATTAAATAGCTAGTTAAGTAAATAGGTGGATGAATAGGTAGGAGGTATATACATAGGTAATTAAATAGCTAGTTAAGTAAATAGGTGGATGAATAAGTAGGAGGTTTATACATAGGTAATTAAATAGCTAGTTAAGTAAATAGGTGGATGAATAAGTAGGAGGTTTATACATAGGTAATTAAATAGCTAGTTAAGTAAATAGGTGAGTGAATAGGTAGGAGGTACATACATAGGTAGGTAAATAACTAGTTAGGTAAATAGGTGAGTGAATAGGTATGAGATAGATACATATGGTAATAGACTATGTCACATTTGATTAAAAATCATTGGTCATCTTGATTAAATGTTCCATTTGACCAAAGACCATTGATCATTTTGACTAAAGATCACTGGCCATCTTAATTAAATGTTCAATTTGACTAAAAACCATTAGTCATTTTGAATAAAGTTATATAACTTGACTATACGTATCTAATAAAATAAACCACTATAATTAAATTGATTGATCAAAAAATACATGTATCATTTCAACCCTTGGCCTTTAGTTAAAATGTACATGTCCATAATCAAAAATGACAAATTAATCAACTTGAACCTCTTAAAAATCCACAATTTGTAGTAATGTCTATTGTTTGGGTTTCAAACTTATTTAATTTTATAACATCATCTTTAGCCTTCATAATATCATGCTACATGCCAAAACCAAGTGAGATGAATATTTTGGATCATTTGAACAATTGTAAATTAACATGGGAAAACACTTTGTATGTGACCATTTACTGTGAATAAGATTTTAGCAAATGTCGATTATGTCAAAGAATATCAAATACGCCTTTCTTATTTGTTCATTGAATCCAAATATATATTTTTTATCAACATGTCCTTGGACTCCTTAAGATCTATCATCTTGATCATGTTAACTTTAAAGATTTTGTGAACAAACTTTTGGGTTACATGGGTTTTTTCACTTGACTTGCCAATGGTAAACACAAATCAAATACTATAGAAAAGGAAGACATAGAAAAAATGGTAAAAAGAAATCTCAAATGGGTATATAGTGATAGTAAAGGAATTGGAAAAGATTTACATGTTGACATTATCCATAAATGTTTTTAAGTGCATTCAATTCCTTGTCTTATCATTAAGAACCCACATTATAAAACGCACATGCCAATTTTCATCATGAAGATGCATCTCATTGATGTATGGTAACCAAACTTAAAGTCAATGATTACTATCCCACACATGGAAAAGTTTGCCCTTTAAATGTGAAAAGGTTGGTTTTGTGTCCAAAAAAAAATGCAAATTTATCATTAGCAAATATCCAATTGGAACTCCAAGACTCCAATTTCTTGATTGTCACGTCATGAATGTTATCATGAATGCTTCTAATGAAAAATTAAACATTTGAAAACCCAGATGGTAACCAACATAAAACTCCATCTTCATATTAGCTATGTCAATTTGCAACATTGATCAAACAACCTATATTTAAACCTTATGCACAAAAGTATATCCATGATGTCATTTTCAATGAAGAGGCTTTGAAACAAATGTGAACATTATCCACATTTTCACATTGACAGGCTTGTCGAACATCAAAAATAGGTGAAGGGGTTATAGTTGTCTTTCGTGATTTAGAATGCATCATGGGACCAACTTCCAATAACACTTTCTTCTAGAATGGTTTTTAAGCCAATGTTAAGATGGGGCGACCAAGTTAATAATTGGCCAATATCCTACATAATGAAAATAAAGAACTCAATATGTTTAGATTACATAAAAATGAAACTATGGAATATGCTCATAAAATGCAATTTGTGACCAAATTGAAAACAAGAAGAAAGCAAAGAAAATACAATTTCGTCAATAAAATTGAAGTTTGTGATGGAACAAAAGTGAAAAGGAAGTTGTAAAAAGAATCCATTTCATAAACAAAACTAGAGTTAGTGACAAAATCATAATTTGTGATAGATACATATAAGAGAAGAAAGCTAATTGAATCCAATTTCGCTTGAGAAACTCAAGTTTGTGATAGAATCTGAAATGGGAAGGAGGAAAGCAAACCCAATTTCACAAACAAAATTGAAGTTCCTAACAATAAGAAAGAACCAAAATGCAATAATTTTGTTGACGACAAATATGGAAAATGGAAAAATAAAATAAAATATGAAATGGATAAAGGAAATGTGTTAGTGGTTAATACCTTCTGCTTTGTTTTCAAGAAGTTGTGGTGATTTTTGGAACCATTTGTGTTCATTGTTGATGCTTAAGAATTGTGTACAATACAAACATCACACTTTTGATGCCTTGTGGGGGAATCCAAAATTGCAAAAAGTTGTAAAAAAAACCTAAGAAATAAAATAGAGAGGTGCAAGAAAAAAGGTTTAAAGTAAAAACAATGATGAATGAAGGGGATAGAATGGTTGGATGAAAGCAGAATGGAAGAAGAATGCACTATGAAAAAAAAAGGCATTTTGCAACTGGCCTTACAACTCAAAAATTGGGTTACATTGGACACTTGCAACTCACTATATTTATACACCGTAAATGCTAACGAACAAATTGCATGAGTTGCAAAGGTGCAACTCATCATATATATAATGCAACTCATTGTAATTTAATTGTAACATTATCAAAACAGCTCATTTTTCACAAAAAATCTTGTCCTTTTCCACCTTCACACATTGTGACTATTGTCTAATTTGACTACATTTCAACTACATTTGACCATCTTAAGTTTGCAAGTGGCTTATTGCATTAATTAATGATCAATATTATTCATAGTTGTTATGTTCACTATGTTGTTCACTTATGAATATAATTTGAACCTTATTTAATTTTTTAATAATTTCAAATTGTTGACATGAAAATTGAAGACCCTTTAACTTTATCTACACAATGCATTATAATGGGATAATGAACTTTTTGACATTTCTTTAACTATCAACATGGTACATGAGTTGAATTATCAACTTTTAACATGTTGAAACCATTATTTATGAGTTGCATTTTACACTTACCATAATTTATTAAAACACATGTAACAATTTTAAATCCCACATTTATATTGGAATGAATTTGTGATTTTTTCACATTTCTTGAATTATCAACATTTTTACATGAATCAAATCACTCACTTTGAACTTATTGAAACCATTATTCAAACGTTGCATATTACATTTACTAATATATATGGAAACACACATAACAACTTAATGCTTCATATTTATATTTGAATGGGTTAGTGAAATTTTTCGCATCTCTTGAACTATTAACAATTGCACATGAGTTGAATCATTCATTTTGAATGTTATTAAATTCACTATTCATGAGTTGCATTTTGCATTCACCACAATTTTTTTAAATGGTAGTATCAAAAAATTTGGGAAGTCTCACATTTATATTTGAATGGGTTAGTGATTAGGTAAAAATGTTCATGCATGCAAAGTCTATTTAATGCATGTAGACCTCTAAATTATAATTTTTCATATATTAAATTCTTGTACATTTATGTAAACTAGAATTTATATTTTTCATTTGATTTGTTTTAGGCATCATGGACAAATTTATTATTATGAATATTCCTAATGCCACACCAAAAAAACCACATTTTCTTTTTATGTATGAAAAAAAATCCATGTTAAAAAAATGGATTAAAATTTATAAGTATTATTATTATTATCATGAAAAATTATAAATATTTTATACTTATTATTTTTATTTTAAACATGGTTTATCAATTTTTGTAAGTTTGTTTTGTTACAAGTTTATGTTTAAAAATTAATTAATTAATTTAAATTTTTCATTTAATAAATAAATAAAATAATGAATTATAAATGGTGATAATAATAATGATGTCAAGGATTTTTTAATCTTTTCGTTTTTTCAATTTTGTAATCTTTTTCAAGATCATCCATAAGAAAATTTAACCATGTTTTTGGCTATAAGCCATACATGAAGGTACAAATTCATTAAGAATATTTTTATATTTTGGCTACAAATCCTAGAACCCATTGTAGAATTATATCATTTTAAAATATAATTTTTTAAAAAACATTGTTGATGTTGATGGCCTTTTTAAAGTTTGCAAAATGGTGGAAATTTATCACACACAAAAAAATTACATCATTAATTTTTTTTTAATTAAAAAAATGGATAATGTTTAATGAGAGGAAAATTTAATAGTTTTCAACTAAATTTGATATTAGAATTGTTTATGTGTTTAATGTTGGAATTATTATAATTAATTTTAAAAATTTATTCATTTAAAATATCCTTTTTTCTTTGAAATTTGTGATTTCAATTTTTTGACCAATTTTGTTTTTACATTTCTTTTTGCATTTGCATTATTTTTTCCATTTTTTTCCCAACAAGAATTGCCAAGTTAAGAAAATTCGAAACCAAAAAAATATGTTGGTTGTGGGGGGGTAATCCAACTATTTAAACCAAAAATTTCACCAAATTAAACTATTTTTATTTTTTAAAAAGTTAAATAAATTTTTAAATCATTATAAATATAAATATATCTTACAATTTTTTTCAAAATTAAATAATAATTATTTGTACTGTTGTATGATTCATCTTACTAAAAAAAATGGTTTTGTTAATTAAATGGTTATATTGACTACTTAATTAATGTTTTTCTTATGACCAATTTTTGGCAATTTAAAGGGGCAACAACATTAATAAAGAATTTTTGAAAATTTTTTTTGTCAAATTTAAAATATATAATGTCAATTTTTTACAATAAAATATACTAAATAACCATAATATTAAAATATTTAAACAAGTTTCTAACTACACAACTTAAATATAACCAAATGTGGCAATTTGTTTTATGGATGATTAGCATTTTAATGTCACAAAAATAAATAAATAAATTGTACCTAATTATACTGGGGAAAATAAAAACTTGCACTTTCACAAAAATAGACATATTTTATATATTGAAAATAGAATTGTAAACTAGTGGAAATTCACCACAAAAAAAACCTTTGGGTACATCATTAATATTTATTTTAAATTATCAAAAACATTAAATAATGTTTATGATGATTTCAAAAATTGAGCTTAAATGTTTTCAAATAAATTTGATATTGGAATTGTTTATGTGTTTAAGGTTGAAATTATGAGAATTAATTTAAAAATTTTACTCATTAGGAGTAACATTATTTTTTTCAAATTTTCAATCCCAATTTTTTGGCAAGCTTTTTGTTGTTTACATTTATCCTTGAATTTGCACTAATTTTTCCCATTTTTTCCCCAACAAGAATTGCCAAGTTAAGAAAATTTGAAACCAAAACCATGTTGGTTGGGGGGAGGGGAACTACTTAAACCAAAAATTTCACCAAATTTAATTTTGTTTCCTTTTACAAAGAAAAAAAATGTAAAATGTATTATTACATCATTAAAAAAAATGTTGTGATTTTTTTCAAAATTATATAATTAATCATTTTTATTAATGTATGATTAATCTCATTAAACAAATATGGTCTTGATGATTAAATGGCTATATTTACTATTTAATTAATGTTTCTTTTATGACCAATTTTTGCCAATTTAAAGAGGCAACAACATATTAAAAAATCTTTTTTGGAAAAAAAGTTTGTTGAGCCAAATTTAAAATGTATATATATATTTTTTACAATAAAATACATAAATAACCATAATATTGAAAGATTTAGATAAGTTTCCAACTACACAACTTGTCTATAACCAAATGTGGCAAACATGATAAGGCTAAACTTTTTCGCCTTTATTCATAAAGTGTTGAAATGGGTTGGTGGTTAAAATCTTAGTGTATTTTTATGAGGTCTTGGGTTCAATCTTGATGGATGCATGTTTTAATGTATTTTGTACAAATGTAAGTTACAAACATATACATCATGGTGAATACACAAATATGTACATTATGCATAAATGGTGCAAAAAACAAATTAAAACTTAAAAAGTTTCATAGCATGTAAATTTGTCACTACATGCTATGACAAAAATGTAATTCATGATTCCACAATCTAGGGGGAAAAAAAACAAAGAAAAAAGTTATATGATGATGTGGCATGTTATTCCATGTCATAGTAACTTGTGACTTCATATATCCATGTCATAATTTTTTAATTAAAAATTATCTCGTGTAAGATGCGACTATCTAAAACAACTACAAAATATTTCACTAAAAATGCCAAAACCTTTTTTACCAAAACCATACAAGTTGCATTTTAATCAATTTTGTCATATTTCACAAAAAAATTAATGAATTTGGGTAGTGGAAAGATACAAGACTTCTTCTTTTGTTCAACTGCTATGCAACTTCATTGTAACTACACCCATGATGTCATGCTAATGTCATTAATTGTCATCCATCTATTCAAATTTAACACATGGCATTATGAAGATTTTTACACATTAAAATTATTTTATTTTCGAAATATTGGTCTCCATCATCCATTATGATTATGAACGATGGTCCAAAATTGTGACACATGGCGTAACAAAAAAAATTGCCACATGGCATATTGATTATATTTTGGAATATATTTATTTATTTTAATAGCTAAGTAGTCATCATAACCATAATTAGGTAGGTTGGTAGCTCTTAAAACTTATATACCTATGTAGTTACTTAAGACCTACCTACCTAAATAGGTAGAAAAATAGGACCTACTTACTCACTTAGATAGGTAAGTAGGTAGGAAATCACAAGATTAAATGAACTAAAAAATAACCATGAATTTATTTTTTTTAATTTTATGTTTTGCCTTTAGGTTAAGTTTTTTTTAGTTCATCCCAAAATGGGACATGTATGTTAATGTGAGAAAATAAGAAAACAAGCTTTATTTATATAGTTTGTAACATAAAATTCGAAAATAAAGCATATGGGTTAAATATTTTAGTTGCAAATTGAATTGCAACATAGGGTAAACCGGCCGATTACCAAACATTAAAGCATTCAAGGCAAGCTAGATCCAAAAGGAAGGTTCCATTGTTTATAGTGTCCAAACAAAACTTAAACCCCTTAATGGCACGTATGGCGCACTAAAAATCGTCAAAAACGAAATAGAATGGAAAAAGTTACAACCTTCCAAAGTAGAGGGGGTCAAAAACTCAAAAAAACAAGCCACCAAACATTACAAAAGCCAATTCCCAAACACCCAAAAATTTCCTTTTATGTTTTTATGTTGTTATCATAGTTCAAAAATGATTTGTAGAACTTTAGGTGGTGTTCCTATATCACTTTAAATCATTTAAAATGAATAAGAAATCAAAAAGTTATAAGGTTTGAAAGTAGGAGGGGTCCAAAGAGAAAAAAAAAGGAAAAATATGAGTTTTGTAAGTTAATTTTTTTTTTCTTTTCATTATGTTTTCATTACTCCTTTTCCTTTGCACTTAAAAGATAATTTCTAGAACTTGAGGTAATACCCCCATAATATTTTAAATCACTCAAAATGAAGCACATATATGAATATTTATCCTTATTAAGTTATAAATAATTATATTATAATCATAACATAATTGAACAAAAGTATTTTAGTAGTGGTGCAGTAGTGGCTACACTAGTTGTATTAATGAAAATCATAGTAGAAAATTAGTTGCAAATGTATCCCATAATGGGTGGTGGAAATGTGAACACATGTCATGATCACATGTATGTACATTGCACACTAGTTGCAACATAGTTATTGTTTTAGTGACACATTTACAATAGTTCCAAAGTAGTTGCCAACTACAATGCAACTCTTGAAAAAATCAAACATAGTTGATTACATATGTATGTATGAATGATGTGTATTAATTATCATATAGAAGGCCCATTTTCAACTCACTTACAACTATAATATAATTAATTGATTTTTTGACGTGGCAATTTATTTATTAATACACCATATTTCTAAAGGGATAATTGCATAATAGTTGTAATACCCAAAGGATACTTGCATAATAGTTGTATATGAATCTTTTTTTGAGTTTTAGTTGCAAGGTAGTGTGGTTTTGATGGATGCAATTTCTCATAATGATATAATACAAAATTCAGAAAGGTTAAAAAATTATGTACTTGTCATAATGAAGCGTTGTGGTTAACTCCTTCCCCAAAAGGTTGTGAATTCAATCTCATATGGAAGCAAGTTGGTCTTCTAGGAGTGGGGGGCAAAACCTAAAGCCAAGGCCTTTTAAAAGGCCAAATTGGTCAAATCTGAATTTTGTTTTAAAAAAAATTACCTTCATTCCATTCATTATAATGTATGTTTACATATTGTTTATATATTAGAATTTTTTTTATCATTCAGCCAATCCATTTCCTTTTTTTACAAAAATATTAATTCATTATTCTTTCAACATTAATTATGGGGGGGGGGGGGGGGAACATAACCTTTATAAACAACCTTTTCTTAATAATTATAATAATAAAACATATTGTATTTTACTTAAATCTTTTTAAAAAAAATTATAACATGTC
>Ga0116227_10000850_pt1 | contig 63711 bp, 31 predicted proteins | sample S1TSphgellanicum_FD_89693 | JGI IMG/M metagenome (GOLD analysis project Ga0116227, IMG submission 89693) | Host-associated microbial communities from peat moss isolated from Minnesota, USA - S1T2_Fb - Sphagnum magellanicum MG | ecosystem: Host-associated > Plants > Peat moss > Unclassified...
AGGAGGGGGGGGGGGGGGGGAATGAACTAGACAAAAGAACTAACACTCACAAAAAAAATAATCACGATAGGGGGGCAGGGGGACAAGAGTAGGAATGGTGCCATAGTTCAACAAAGAAAATGAACATGACTAGGGAAGGGCAAGACTAGGAGGGAGGTGGAGCTCAATGAAGAAGTTGATCACAACAAAGGGGGTACAAGATCAAGAAGGGAACCAAAGTTCAACAAAGAAAATGAACACAACTAGGGGGGGTCATACTATTCTAAGAAAAGCACCAAAGCTTAACAAAGAAGATGGACTAAAGAAGGTGGATGAATTGGACCAAGAATAGTGCTAAAGGTCAAGGAGACAATCACAACCATGAAGAGGACAAACAAAAACAAGAGGGAGCTAAAAGCTCAAGGACGATCACCAACAGAAGTCCTCGCAAAAAAGTTGCCACATAATGTTGTTGGAAGAAGATGAATGGAAGAGGAGCAAGAGGTCACCGACACATAATTCTCTTATGCAACCATACTTACAAACAAACGAGAAGAGGAGTGAGAACTTTCGTCCAATGCAATAAACCAAAACAAATAGTAGTTTTGGAAGGGGATGAAAATTGTTGCAAACATCAAATAGCCATGCTAGGAAGCAAAGAAGGAGCACAAATTCAGTTGGACAGACTCTAAAGAGGATCTTAGCTTGAACCCAAAACCCTAACGTGTGGCATCACTTGAGTATTTTAAATTACTCAAACATGGCCTTACCCATCATTGTAGATTTTCATAACCATTTTTTTGGGAGATCCAAGCCAATAGATTATTGGAACCATTTTTACAAAGAAAATAAATTGGTTTTCAGTTTCATCTAGTTTGTGTACAAGTGAAGTTCATTCATTTTCCAAATATTGAACATGCAATTACAAGGTGCAAAGTGTTTGCGAATGGGATTGACAAGTGTTTGTTATGTCTGTTCTCAGCAAATGTACCCCGCATGCCTTTAGGGAGGCATATTTTCGTCATATCTACACCAAATTTGGTGATCTAAGTTGCTATAGGTGCGCCCAAAGATGGGGCACATTTTATCTTCAGACCTCATGATCAAAAAACTGCTGACCAGTGCATCACATTTAATTTAGTCCTTATATGTTCGGTTACCAGCCTATCTACCCTAAAGGTATCTTAAGGCAAAAGAAGAATTATGAAAACTCAAATATTTCACCATGCAAAACTATAATCTTCAAAAAATCCTCCAAAAGAAACCAGTATCCTTAAAGATATTATAACTCTATAACTAATCTCAAGTTTCATCACAAGCCAAAATATCATCTTTCAAAAGTCCTATAAAAATACACCTATTATCTAAGGGCCAAAATCCCTTAAGCTACTATACTCTATAATGAATCTAAACACATTATCATTGCCAGGATAGGTGAAGCCAAAAATTGTCCTCACTTTCAAGTTTGGAGCAAATTTATGTTTGATTATTTTTTTTGAAGTTTCATAGATTTTTGAGATGAGGTATTCTAAAAAAAATCTCTTATTGGATGTTGGTAATACTTTTCTTATGCGACTCCACCAATTTATCAGTTTTCTTTTTTCAAGTGACTGCCGGTTGTGAGGGTCACTAAGAATAGTGTAAATACCAGTGGGACCAATAAAGGTTTGTGATTTCACATGCAAAGCCCTCCATGTTACTCAGTCTCAGTACTGTTGCCAGGAGTGTGATATGGCGATAATTTGTTTTTGAACGAGAACTGGAGCTTCTTCATAAAAGTCTAAAACTGCCCAACACTGGTTGTCACCTCTTGCAAGTAATTTGGAGCTCTGATTTTCGGAAGGTTCGTTTCCCTATGTCTAGAAAATGAAATTAGTTTTTTGGCCAAAGGACTCTGTTAGCATGTGTCGGTTTCCTGCCCCCCTTCCCCACCCAACATCACATCTGCACATTTGCACATCACTATGGATGCTGCATTTGAACTCCATACGACATGTTCTTCTATCTTTCCATTTGCAACTATCATATGGAGCGCACCTCCAGGATTATTCAGAGAGACAACACTAATAGCCTCTAATGATGAGTAATGCAGAACACTCAGCAACAAGATTTTTTCCCATGGTTTAAAAAAATTCAAACCAGGATATGAGGCCGGTTTCGTGAATGTCAGTCACCTCAGACAAAACAGTTGTACTTAACGTTGGGTGTTTGGTTGCTCGAAGATATCTGGTCTTCTGTGATTCTCTAAGTAATTTAACTTTGGTCATTTGAAATTGCCTAGATTCCCCTCTTTCTGAAGTAGAGTAGAAGATGGTATGCTGAGTGTTTGGTCGTTGATGGGGTTGTAGTCCTCATGAATTCTGCTGCCACACTGGATGTATTGCTACTATACCTGGTGCTTAAAAACAGTACATAAAGTTGTGTCCAAGTACAACAAATCCCAGATACAGGGTGCTCTATGTGCCTTTTGATCCAGTATACTGTTGCAGAATGCTTCCAAATTTGAGGGGATGACCAATGCAATTATGTGAGACATTTACTTCCAAATTCCACCCAGCTGACCTTTCTTTAGAAAATTTCCCAACCTCACTGTCCTTGAAGGAATGTACAAATGATACTAGCTCGAAGGATGAGATAATGTCTGAGATTGCGGAATCTCTTGAACAAGGTTGTTAAGATAGTATGACAACAAGTGCAGTCATCCCCTTTGAAGAGAACACATTGCGACATGACACCAAGATGTGTGCCCCTTGATTCTTTCCTCACAGACAACATGTGCGCTTTACAGCTGCCATTATCTTTTGTGTGCCCAGTGAAGTTCAACTTCTCAGACTTCAATCCCCAGACTAGGTATCCACTTCTAGATCCTTCAAGAAATCCAAGGAGAAATTTTCTTATTTTGTACAGTTTTAAACACTATGTGTACTAGACTACTACTGCAACAAAGGAAGACTTGGGGATGGAAATGGTACTATCCTAAGCAAGCCTGATTGATGTACAGAGAGGTGAATACTTCATAGATTGACTACTTCATCCTGATATCATACTGTAAAAGAGACAACATAGAGACAACTGCATCAAAGAACCACCGTACATACAGTCCCTTGGCACATCCCTAGTCTTAGCTAAAGTTTATCATGCTGATCTCTGCTCATGATTATTAATGTTGGTTCTTCATCTATCAGGAATCCTGAAATTAATTTGTGATAACAACAATGCAGTTAAATAGACAGGATTTTCAGGATTGAAATTAACTTTTGTTTTCTTGGAATCTGCTTGACGAGTAATATGCTAGAACCCATGACTTTTGCATGTTCCTTGCTATAATTTATTATGCAAACATGCCAGGCTTCAGGACTCGAAAAGAGAGACAGTATATAATGACATTCCCTTGTTACATATGAGCATGAGATACATACCTATAACTTTCTCTGAGAGCCCATCGACGAAGAGATTGATGAATCGGGAGTGAAGAAGAGAGAAGGGAGGAAAAAACAAAGGGAAAGCCAGGGAAGAGGCAGTGCATGAGGACGACAGACATAGACACTTCCTACACCTGTCCTTATCATGCATTGCCCCACACTGGCTTCCTGCTTCTTCCTCCCAATTTTCCCCTCAATTTTAAAGCTCTACCCCAAACAATTAGGCGTCCCCGGGGCCGGCCCTCTCATGATTGTCTTCGTTGTTTCTCTGTGAGAACCCGCGGCTACAGCCTCTCGAGCTGTAGAATAGATTTTGCATCCAGCCTGACTTCCGCGCAGAGAGAGATCTTGCAAACGAGGACTCGGTGGCAAATTTCATCAGGATCCAGAAGCGGCTTAAATGTCAAAAGAAAGTATTCCCTAATCTATCCATCGAGATCACTAGCGGATGCTGATTTCACTCACCCTGCAACGGCGATGTGCATGAGACAGATTCGTGGAGATTTGATATCATCAGTTTGAGAAGCAATCGATGCTGAGTAAAAGCTCATGCGGTATATGACATTCCATTCGGTTTCCAGTGACGACGACGGACAGGCACGCAGAGTCCAGAGGTCAGGCATCGCAGCAGGGCTCCTAAACACTTTTTGATCTCCTATTAATATGGAACGCTCGCATTTCTACACAACTTCAAATGCTCAGGATCTTTATGATCTGAAGCTTCTACAAACAAAATTAACTTCCCGTGCACGACAGCTGGTCCACAAATCCAAATCTCCAGCAACTAAACAATTGTATATATACATATATAATTTGGTAAACATTTGGCATGATCTTGACTCTTGTTACAAGTTCTCAATTTACTAGACTTGGTGATCAGTTGCTTATGCATGATTCCTATGCTGCATATTCCTAGTTGCCATAGAATATTACTAGGACGAAGCTCTAAAGAAAACCAGTAGTGCAAAAGAGACCAGCAGCGATGCCTGGCCAATGAGCACCTCGTGAAGTACACACCGCTTGTAAGAAAATGCCATCCCAGGGAAAAAAAAAAACAAAACAGAGAGAAAAACCCCTTGAGTAGCCAGCTTGCAACACCAAGTCCAACCCTGCTACAACTCTCCTCTGCAGAAAAAAGAGAAAACCTCGCGACGGACAAATTTCCAAGTCCACTCCATTCCCGGCCGCAACTTATTTCCTTCCGCTTCCAACTTCCTTCAAATAGCCCAGCAATGTGCTTGCTTCACTTATGATCTGAGCTCACGAGAAATGAAATGAGAGTACTAGCACTCCAGGAGTACATTGTGTGATAGTACACATGAAAACTAATACACACACACAAATTCCAACAAAAAAAACAAAATAGCAATGATCTCACATACCATGATAGTACAATCCAGAATTTTGGCTGCAATTATAATTTAATTTCGTTTTGGGTCCATCTTAAATTTACGGCTTGAAAAAATACCTCACAAGCTCCAACCTCCCACCCGCGATCTCTCGTTCTTCTTCTTCTTCTTCTTCTTCTTCTTCTTAGCGTGGATTCGATCATAATTTACAGTTTTTTTTTGTTGAAAATTTCGTCAAATTTTTGATATTGCAAAATTGGAAAAATAAAATCCCTGATCATAAAGTCTTTCAAAACCGCGACACAATGATAATCATATTAATAATAACAGTAAAATTATGCTCCAAATTAGGTCAGAGTCCAAAACACCTCCCATTTGCACTTGCAGCGGCTGTAGTACATAGAGTCGCGCTAGAGTTGTACTAATATCGCTGCTGTAGTACAAGCCCAGTGCTGTTGGTAGTACAAAATCTACGACTCAACGAATTCCTGGTTTTAGTTGCAACTTGCTGAGTTTCCCCCCTTCCTCCACTAAGGGAAGAAGGTGAAATGGAAACGGAGTGGAAGCTGTTGGAGAGGCGGGATTGGACAACGGTACAAATCTAGGAGAAAGAAGGAAAAGGATTTTTTTTTTTTTTAAAGGAAAGAAAAGAAAAAATGCACCTAAAAAACAAGTGACTAGTCACATACTGTTCAGTGTCTTTCTTTTCTTTTTCAATTCTGTGATGTAGCCAAACTGGTGATCATTAACAAGAACATTTAGCCAAATTTGGCTATACATCAGACATGAGAGTTTACTTTTTTTTTAAAAAAATCTTTATGTATTTTGGCTACTTGCAGGAACCTGTTGTGAAATTTTGGTAATCTGAAATTTCTTTTTTCAAAATCTGGTGAATAAGCTCCAATTTTTCACACAAATCTTTTGTATGTTTCAAAATCATATTTTTCAAGTTGAAAGAATGTGAAAATTTGCAACATTGTTATGCCTTGGAAATAATTTTATTGTCACAATGCAGAATCTTGAATATTAATGAAAATTATTTGTGAAACATAATCTCAAAATTTTTAATTGAAAAAGAAGAATAGGTTTGTGGTATGTCTTACACTGATATGCTTCAAGCACGCCTTCAACACATTGTTGAATTGGGGCAGGACTTGTTAATGAGTTTCTTTCCATTAGCTCTCACAGCCATTGATTTTGCCTGAACAACAACTTTCCATTACATCTTTTCCTCTAGTTGTTATCACAATCACCTCAAGCATTAACCCAAATGCAAAGTTGTGAGAACTTTCAGTCAACCTATGAATTATGGGATCGCTGGAAGATGACATTTGTCAGCTTTCATTGCATGGGAACATACATTCCTCTTAATGTTCCTTGCAATGTTGTCACTTGTTATTTGTCATCCTGAATGGTCTCAACATTAATCAATTATAAATTCTCAAAAAAATTGTAGCTATCCAATGAAAAGTGATTGTTAATGTAGCAAGGCATCCAACAAGATTTCAATTGCTTTCCATTATCTTTCTAACATTGGAGTATTTCATGTGCAACTATGCTAGCAACAACCTAATGGAAAGAGACCTTAAGTGTATGCATCAATTTAAGTACACAATCAATTGACTTAAATTGAAAAAGTCTATAATTGTTGATATACTTTTGCCTAGTATCAAAAAAAAATTATGAAAATTGTAATTTGTCAAAATCTACCAAAAGAAAGGAAATGATAAGCCATGATTTTGCACAACAAAATCATTTGAGTAAAAAATGGCCAATATATTTCATTATTGTGCAATGTAATATTCAAAGTTGATGTTATAAGTTTCAATGTTTATACAAGTAGGGCAAAAAAATGTTTACATTTTCAATTATAAAATTTTCCATCCATATCAATCCGTTGTTTAAATTATTATTTTTTTAATGTAATGTAACCAAATTGATGATCATCCAATTTTTTTTTTGTGTGTAATTTGGCAATAGATCACATTTGAAAGTAGAATTTTTAAATAATATTTTTATATTTTGGCTACTTGTTAGAACCTAGTATAAAAATTTGGTGATTTTTTAAACAAATTCAGAATCTGGTGAATGAAAAACATTTTTTCACAATTTTTTTTATATGTGTCAAAATCATTATTTTTAGGTCAAAACTTGAAAAAATAATGTGTATTTGCACTACCATGTTTGTTGAGTGGTTAAGGAAGTTTTCATTTTCAATGGGAGGATTACTATTATTAATTTTTAAAATTGTATAATGATTTTCAAGATCTTAATGTTCAATAATATAATGCACATTTTGAAATATATTGAGATTTTTAATTTATTAATATTCTTAATAAACTATAATTCCACTAATGATGGTATATTAGAGCTGGTTTAAGGGAAACAAATTAGTTTCTATAAATCATCCCTTTTAATTTTGGATTTTAACATAAAATTTTCTTTGTAAGATGAATATTAGACAAAAGAAAAACTCAAATTTTTCTCTTGCAAGATCATTAAAGGGCTAGTGCAAGCTAACTACTACATTAAACCAATATGGATGATATAGTGGCACATTTGCAATGTGAATTAATGGAATTAAAATGGAGCAAATGTATTCTAAAAATTGAAATTATCAATTTAAACACACAATTTAAATTTGTTAACTTAAGCATGTATGTGATGTAGAGTTTTTTTTACATGATGCAAACGAAATTAAAAAAGTTATAGACATTTAAATTGATCATTAAAAGGACTTTACTATTGACCAAAAAAAAAGGATTTCAAAATGGTCCAATCATCGATACTACATGGTTGTTAGGGATTCAAATGTAATTAATAATATATCAATGAAAATAATTTTAAAAATATCACACCATGTCAATTGTATATTATTCCTTGTGGACTTCTTTTTTAAATAAAAAAATTAGTCTTTTCCAAATTTCGTATCATGTTGAAAAGAATGTATTTTATGCTAAATTTGTATACACATGTACAAAATAATGATATCCAAATGGGATTTCTCAAGATGGAAAGAATAGCTTAAAATCAATAAAAAAAATTGCAACCTCCTATCATCACAAGGCATGAAAAAAAGAAAAAAAACACAAAAGAAATGTTTCCTAAATGAACTTATGGATGTAAACTTGATATAAGAAACCATTCACGTCAAGAATTAGAATCATTTAAAGCAAAATATTCCTAAAATCATGATTTACAAATCAATTTTTTAAAAGAAAATCTTAGGACCCAAAAAGACGTTGCATTATGCTTCCATGTAAAGATGTAGTTAAAAGTATTCCCATAAAAATGTCATTTAAAAATTATTATTTCAAATATTCAAATTTTTTTTTAAGCAACGGAAAAACATTTGTTCCATTGTTTAAAAAATTATTTTCAATATTCCATATTCATTAGATTCATTTAAATTTTTTTCCAAATGTATTCATAGTATTGCATTAAGAATATTGTGTTACAAGTTCATTGAAAACTTTCAACATTTACTTAAATAATTTTTATCACAAGGAAAATTAAATAATAGTTCAAGTTGCAGTAGTTATTTATAGCCCATTTGGACCTTTATGGGATTTTTTTTTCACCACTTTTTGGTCCACTCAACGTTGCATCCACACTAAGACAATGCAAACACTAGAAGAAAATTGGAAATGTATGAGTCATTATATATGACTGACTGACTTTTTAATCTTATAAAACATCTATGACTAAAGGCCCCAAAGTTATTATGGACAAGTCGAAAAGGACACAAAGTCATAAAGGACATGACATGGCACACACCACATCATAGTCATTATGAATAATGATACAATCATTTTTTCCACGTAGGAGCTGCATGGCTTGTGACATGGTAATTCTTGTGGGTCGAACATGGTAGAAGAAACCTAGGTGGAGACAACGTGAAAGTCACTTCTAAGAACTCATATTCCACGTGTCATGTCCACAATGACTAAGTTATGACTAACATACAATTACCCAACAACACATGTGTGACCTAGAATGACATACATAGTACTAATACAACCTACGTGTCATGTGATAATTGGCTAAGAGATGACTAATAAATTACCTTTGTCATATATTTATTGATTAACAAATGAACAATATTTATTTGTAATGTTCACACATGGCAATCAGTAATTGGTCATTTTTGTAGACCATGTGGTAATAATGTTAATTGTGAAAAAAGGTATGCCAAAAAACCTAGTCGTAAAGTAGTAATAGTGTAGTAATTTAATATTACATAACTATGACACATGGCACCCCTTTATTTTTGCACATGGTAGCCTATAAGTTGGACACATGGTTTGAAGGGGTTTTACCACATGGTGGAATTTCATTCGTCATTATATAGGTTAGATGGATAGGTGGTTATTTAAATAAATGATTTTGTAGTGGTTTTGTGGTGTTAAAAATGCCACTTATCAATTATATTGAATCATTGTTTAGGACTTTTGGCAGTTTCCATAGTTATATATTAGTGATTGGATGTTTTCAAACCAATTATTATATAACTTAAACTATCATCTAAATAGTCATATACAAGTCATACATTGTTAATTAGAATGAAGGAATTGGAATTGCAATGAAACAATTTCCATTAGGTTCTAAGTGGTGATTGTAAATAACAAATGGAAGGACCCAAAAAAATGGTCAACAATAGTAATGACTAAAGAAAATAAGGTATTTTGTTCAATGGTACTAACAAAGTGAAATTCCAAGTTCTACTTAAACTAGTCACAAATCTAATCTTTGATTTTGTAAGCTACAATATTTAGAGAAATCATTGTTATGCATTTGTAGCTTTCACATACTTCGAATTCCATAAGGTGGAAGTTCCTATCACATCTTGCACCAAAACATGGTCATCAACTTTTGAATGCGGGTGCATAAGTGGGATGTCACCTATGTGAACAACAACTACATCTACCTTCAGCCAAAAATTTGGGATAACATTACCATGAAACTTATCAATCCCCCAAAGGCCATTAATTTTTCTTATTACCACCTTCTGCCTTGTGTTTTTGGGACTTAACAACATCATAGATTGTCTTATAACAAAGTCCTGCCATCCACATCAAAAGCTACCACATTAAGACATTAGATTATTTTCATCCAACATTTGTACCTAAAAAACTTATTGTTTTGCAAAATCAAACATTCAAAACATAACCAAAAAGGTGCGTTCAAACTATAAATCAAATTACTTGCCTATTATGCATTGGTTTTTTTTGTTGCATTCTAAAGGTGCAAATACTTAGCCCCTTAATTATTTCCTAGGAAATTTTTGCTACAATCACATCAAGACAATGTTTATACATAAATGTGAAATCTCCCTGTACTTGGATCCTAACAAATATGCAAACAATATGGAAAATAGGAAATTGTGGCACTACTCATTTGGCTTATAGTGTGACTAGTTTGACCTTCAAAAACACCACATTTTAGTGGAAATTTCAATCCTACAACACCTCCTTTCTTGCTAGACAACTTCTTTGATGGAGAGGCTTTTGGTTGCAAAACAACCTAATCTACACCCTCAAGATTTTAGATTTAGGGTGCATGATTAGCCGATGTACTCTCTATCCCTAATTTTTCAGATGGTGCTGGTGGAGTTTGGGGCTTAGATGAATTAGATCCACCTACAAAACCCAAATTTGATTTTTCCCTAAACAAGGAAATACTAAATTCTTTTGATGAAAAACAGTAGGGCATGGACACCAATTCTCAAGTTATAACCAACTTTGAGCACTTGGCAAATTTGGATGTGTTGTTGTCCTTGGCTTATATCCTCCCTTTCTTGAAAATGGTCCATAATTTGATCAAAATTTCTCAAGGCAATGATAATTTCATTTGTGATTTTGTTAATGTGATTAAGATTTATGAAGCACAACTATATTTCTCATTTTTCAATCCTACCACAAAGTTTTAGATTGAAATTTTCCATGAATATTTAGCCATGCACATTATTGGATGGTGTTCATGAAAACATCACCTTGGAATGGATCCCAAGGCTTAAATTTTCTCTTGAACATATGATCTTCAATTCTAATGGAACTCATATTTATTCTTGAAATATTAACAAAATAACAAGGGAGAAAATATTTATATCAAGAGAAAAGTAAAATAGATGTGCAAGTGTTGTGGAAACAACCATCACATGTTTACCTTCTTTTTTTTAAAAATTGTTTCTTAATTTTCAATTTTATATTCATTGATTTGTCCCTTTTTTGCAATTTTTTGTTCATGTGAATTTTGTTTCATTGTGGTAGATTTCTTTTTCAAGGCTTATTGTTTCAGTTTTATTTTTGGTTCACATGATTGTGTTTATATTATGGCAAGGATTGCAATTTGATTATTAGCTAATTTAAATAGCAAGTTCCCTTAAATCATGAAACGTTTGATGCACTTGGCATGATTGACCTTCAATATTGGTTTCAAAAGGAAGTTGAGGTTTCCTTCCCAAATCATCTTGGGATTTTGAATTTATAATATGTATGTTTTCACACATCATTGGCTAGGGAACTAGGTGGTTACAATGCAAACATGATAATAGAAAGCACATGAGTTCTTTTGGTGAGTGTTTATTTGAAAATATTCTTGATATATTACATTTGTAAGTTGAAAAAAAATCAAAAAATTATTTTAACCTTACAACATGTTGCATTATATTATAAATTAAAGATCTTGTAAATATTTGTTTAAAAAATCTCCCCACCAATATGAATCTTTACAATGTTTATAAAAACTAGTTATAGCTACTTAATGAGTGATTTTGAGAATTTTATTATCATTAGATTCAATCTAAATCATACCACATATTTCCATAATTTATTGGAAACATTGTCGTGTCATGAATGTTTTTAAATGATTTACAACATTAATGTAATTGTTTACACTACAATGTGAAAATAATTAAACAATAGTTATAATCTGTTGTGGTTGCTATTAATTTGGTTGCACTTATCAACACATCTTAGTTTTAAAATTCCTTTCTAGTTTAACACTTCATTTGTAACAAGGATTTTTCAAAATCGCAATGAAAACCTAAGCAAAAATTGTTGTGCACCTTCCATTTGATATAAACTAGTTCACTTTGTTGTGGTGTACAATTTCAAGTTCTTGAATGTTGTTGCCCAAGTATCTTAAATCATCTAAGATTGAAAATGTTTTTTTTTTTGGAAAGTGTGGAAGATGATAGGTGTTTCTCAAGTTTGAAGTTTGTTAAATCTAACTTTCAAAATATGATAGGTCCTCATCTGCCCATGGTTGTCAAGAAGTTTCGACAACAATTTTTCACCTTAGATGCATTCCCATACAAGGATGCAATTAAGTCCTATCTAAGAGTAAAAAAAAACATTATGGTGAACTTTGATGTTTAGTATGTTTATCCTCTCAATTATGATTCACATTCCCAATTGTTTAATGAATCTTCAGGTTGTCATGATGTTAAGCCATTCTTAAAAATTATATTGCAAACTTTATGTTTTGACAACCATGGTAATCCACCTTGGACACTTGCTCATGTTGAGTCTTCACATGGTGATATTGGGTTCATATTATGGTTTTTAGAGGCCACAATTCACTTCCAATATGTTTCTTGTGTGTTTCTTTCCCAATGATTTTTTTAAAATGTGTCAATAGTACTAAACATGAGTTTGGTTTGATGTTTACTAAAAGGGTCCAATGCCAAATTTTATTTTGTGAAACTTCTAGCATTAATTTTACATGGAGCTAGAACACCATCAAGTGCTAATGTGTTACAAAGCTAAACAACTCAAAAAAAATGTTGGTTTGTTGCATTTTTTTGCACAAAAAAATATAGACATCTTTTGGAAGAAAACTTTTAAATAACCTCCATTTTTTCACAAATTGTTTTCTAGTAGCCTTCTATAATTCCTAAAAAAAAGTCATAACAAAAAAACTCCCAAAAAATGATCTATCCTACCACTATAGCTAGATCATTTGATGGCCTATGTTAGTCTACACCATGCCATGGGCCATTAATGCAAATAACACTAATATTTGGAAGTGAAAAAAAAGATTGATTTTGAGCAAAAAAAGCTTGCTCAAGTCGCCACATTTAAACAATACATGCTTAAAGGTGTTGAAAATAAATAAGGATTCTAGAAAAAATACTTTCATATTTGACCTCTAACCAAATTTGGCTCATTCTTTTCATGGATGATCACAAGTCCACCTACTTCATAAAATTGAAAAAGATACCTTGGTTGTCAACATGCACTCCACAATTATGTTTCATGTGATATTGAAAATCACATCATTTTTTAGTATGGTTTTATACAGATCTAACAATTATGCATGTTCGTATCTTGGAAGAAACATATAACTTGATAACATTGGTTTGTAATATTGTTGTGCAATTGTTTGAATTTTCAAAGAATTTTAAAAGAATTGTTGGCTTTTCACAAAGGCATGCATAATGAGCGTGGAAAAAGGTGATGCCCATTAGAAATAAACCTAGGCATGTGCATTAAAAAAGATGGTCATAATTCACATTTTCAATCTTTTAAAAAGTGAATGTCATGAAACTATCACATAGAACTTACAAAAAAGGTCCTAATAGAAGGTTCCATGTGCATATTATAATCCTATTTTAATTATTATCTACTAATTACTAACTACCAAAATTGTAACTAATATAACTACATTAAATAAGTTGGAGTTATTGATGCCATAAGAATTGGGTGCAACCATAGTTAACTAATTGCCTTGAGTTCCAACCTACACAAAGTTGCCATACAAATTGGGTGGTAGGCGTAAAGTGCAACTTTAGTTTTTCTTAAGAATACACATAAACAATTCTAAACATTCAAGCAAGCAAGTATTCAAGCTCATTAAAAAATGTGACTGGTAAATATTAATTTTAATTCCATGCAAATATAATCAAAATACATATGATAATGATGTTTTAAGTACAAGTTTTCAAATCTACTAACAATTATACTATTAATAGTTTTGAGACATACATGTAGATACTGACAAGTTTTTAATATAAAAACTCTTAATTCTTGTTAGTTTTCTTCAACTTAACCTCTACTTATTCTACCACACCAAAAATCAATGTTCTTAAAACACACAAACTTGCAAATAAAAAGTGATACATAACAAAAATAGGGAGGAAAGGAAATGCTACCCCATTTCCCTCCAAACCCCAAATTGAAAAAAAAACAACAAAAGTTCAAAAGTTCTACCTCAACATCCAAGTTTGAACTAGTTTTGAAACTATCTATTTGTCTCATTTTGCTTTGCCTACTTATCCCCTAATAGTGATGTTGTATTGAATTTCATTCAACACAATCACATCAACTAACTATAGTATTTTGCGATTCAAATAACTTTACATCAAACAAACGTTCATAATTCAAGTTATTATATCACAAACCCACAATGTTTAATTTCATAGAATCTTGTATTCTAATCAACATAGATCCAAATTTAGTTTTAACTGTGGCAACCCATTTGCCTATAACATTTAAACTTTAACAACATTTTGATATAGACAACAAAAACAATATTTGTCATATACCACAAATCCCATCTTGTTTATAAACTAAAAACCAATATAGAAACACATGGACCCTTGCTGAAAAAGGGGGAGCAGAAACAAGAACATTCACAAGCAACATTAAACTCACAAAAACATTGACAACAAAGACAAACAAAAAACACAAACATTAAGACAAAAATACTTACAAAAACATAGACTTCATAGTGAGAACATAAACAAAAAGAGTCACAACATTACAAGAAATCATGGTTTTTTAAACCGGGAATATTGTTCAAAAAAACCCCTCGTATGGTTTTTTTTGTCCCCATGTCCAACTTGACCAAAGTGTCATTTTGGACAAGTCGATTTGGACCCGACCAATTTGACTAGGTCTTTTTGGTTGGTTTTTTTATCAGGTTTTTTACCAAATTTTTTGACAAAATTATCATGATAATAATATAATTTGGCCAATGACCAAAAAATATATTTTTAAAATTATTTTATTTAAAATTAATATGAAAATATTAATTGATTACCTTACCTACATACCGAATTAATAAGCCTAATAATTAATGCAAAAAATTTATTTATTTATTTATTTATTTATCTACCAACCCTATGTCCTAGGCCTAGGCTAGGCCACCTAATTTAATCACCTAGGCTATACCAAGCCATTTAAGTTAAACCAAGCCACTTAGGCTAAGCCAAGCCCCCTAAGCCAGGGCGAGTAACCTAGGCCAGGTGGTTTAGTAGCTTTTGCAACCTAGGCTACCAAATTAGGTCACCTAGGTAGTCAAAGTAGCCTAGGTTGCAAATGTGAAGACTTGAATTCCTTACCTTCACATTGAGGAGTTAAGTCTTTAACCATTGCACACTACCACTTCATAAGGTGATTTTCTTGGACAACATATTTGTAATGAACATGATTTTGGCTCAACATATTGTCGTTAACTTCCATGAATTTTTTTTCAATGTGCATATTGTACTAAATGAACTTGAATTTTTTCACACTATTTACATAAATAAGTAGGTTATAGGTAGGCTAGCCTAAGTAAGTAAAAGGTATTTATTAATAACTGTATGTACCTAGGTAATGTGTACGTTATAGTCTACTAGGCCTTATAGGTACCTACTAGCCTATTAATAGACCTACCCTATGTATATTAGGTAGGTAGCCTAACCTATTAGGTAGGTCTAGGCTTAGGTTACCTATTTAATAGGCGAGGTTACCTACCTAATAGGCCTAAGTGGCATAGCTTAAGTTAGCTGCATACCTAGTAAGCATAGGTAGCCTCGGCAAAGCTACGTATATACCTATTAGGCTTAAGTGGTCTATTTGACTAAGCTTTGGTCATTTTGATGGACCTTTAGCCTTTTTGACCAAAATGTTTGGTTTATCACATGGTCAAAAAGTTCATTTGAGTCAAATGTCTCAATTAAAAATAACTCGAGTCTTTCATGCCTCAAGCCTTTAGTCCGAACAACCATCCCCTTTGTTTAATGTGGACACATTAATCAAGTTGACATTTTAAAAACTCACATTTTTTTATAGTGCAAGCAACCTTGACTTCATAAAAACATTGAAAACATGCACAAAAAAACACATACGCACACATAAACATTAACATAAAAACACAGAGATAGAAACATAAACCTGAAATGTAGCATGATTTGACACACAAACTTCAAAAACAACACTGCCACCATATATATAGGTGCAACCACACTAACGTGTACATAAGCAATTGTAACCAATGTTTGGTTTTGTGTATTTAACATTTTAGAAAAAAATAAAGAATTCCAAATGGAATTGCTTTCACGTAATGTTATTTTCAATGTATTGGTATATATACTCTAAAAGTTTAAAATCAATTTAATGAATGAAAAATACTCAAAAACATTTTGAAAGTATTACAGCTAATGTTTTTAAATAGTAAAGAGACTTGTAAATGGACTTGAATTTTTTGACAATGACATATTTTTAACAAATTTCTTATGTAAACCATAAAATAATAATGTGAAGAAAATTTTAAAGATTTTAAAAGATTTTCTTAAAGACTTTTGTTCAAAATATTTTAAGAATATTCTGGAATAAATGCCCAATAAGCAATCACCCAAGGGGGTAGGTGTGGTTCATGATATCCCATTTGCACCCATACATTTACCTTTTAAAATTAACGTATTTGAAGTTCAAAACAATTTAGGGCATGACTTAAACCCTTTTTTTTAGAACTTTGTTCATCATTGAAGCATTTTACTTTAAGGGGGTTTTAAGGTAGTTGCATCAAAGGTAGTTCCCCATTTCCTTTTGGCATAATATGCATTTAAAATCTACACCTTTCAACATCGCACAATGTTAGTCCTCTTCAAAAAGATTAAATTCAACAATGAGATCTTCATTTTTTGAAACCATACCATCTTTTATGTTGAAAATTCTTTGAACAATTTAGGCATAATTATGCATCCAAATCTAAGATAGTTTAGTTGATTATTCATATTAAAATTAACATCCATATTGTCAATCTCAAGTTGATAATATTAAAAACTTGTGATGACCCCTACCATATTAAAAAAAAATTCAATTTCAATTTCAGAAGCAACAATGTCCATCAACAATTGTGTGAAATGCACAAAATTCGAAAATTGTTGTTTGTGTTTTACCCACCTAGTAAATGAACTAACTTATTGAGTTATAGGCACTTCAGTTGTTGAAAAAAATTAAAAGTTTGGTTTTGAAAAGCCCCATTGTAACTTTTTAGTAGAAGCTAAACATCCGAATACATCCAATTCAACTACAAGCTCATCAATTGCAACAATGACAAAGTTGAAGTTAAAACATTATAAACAACAATTAGTAGGATCTAAAGTGGTATACGTTGAATTTCTTGATTTATATTAACAACAACTTACATGGCTAGTTCAAGGCCTATGTAACTTTGAATGAACTATAGGTTTTTTAAGTGCAAGTTGAACATGAAATCTAGCATGTTGTGAATGACATTATGTTGAAATGATAGTGAATAAGCCCAAAAAGGCCTTAGTACACCAATAATTTCAACTTGCATGTAATGCCCAAAATGCATAAGCTAAATCAAAGTCTCTAGCTTACATCAACAATCAAAATCAAACAATTAGACTAATAATTTTCTTGCAAGGTAAAAATCTAAACCTTGAGCAAAAAAAAATCAATCAAAGCCACATACTTGCATACCATCATTCACATTAAAATTAGTGTTGTACATCATAACACACATGGTTATAACAACATAAATAACATTAGACAATAATCAATATCCTTGGGATTGATTCAAAACACATTGGGTCTTTGAAGAGATGAAATTATGTTTTTCAAAATAATTGTATACTATGAATAACACAAATTTATGGCATCTTTGAATTCCAAAGTTTCTTTGAATAAGATCACTTTGGAAGCCAACTAAGTCTTGACATGAATCTTTAGTTTCCAAGGGTGAAGATATGCATCTATGTGAGCCCTTGCCCATCTTTATCTTCCCTTCCCACCTTTTTTTTGTCTAAATGATCATCTTTTGAAAAAAAGACCAATAGCCATTTTAATTGAAGCCTCTTTCATGCCACACCACATTTTCAAGTCATCAATAGCATATTGACAACACTTTGACATGGCATATTCATAACAACTAATAACATAGGGTTGTGGTAATAAGAGTGGAACACATGACATGATGTTTGATAAGGTTCTTGTGAGGGTGTTTAGATTTGCACCTTCATCCTTCACATATGCTATGACTTTGTCCAACAAATCATAATGAACAAATACATCTTTTGATTGAATAACCATTGATTGAATAACCACGGTAGCCCTTAATGTTCCTTGCATTTAAAAAATTCCCACAATGATATTGCAAGGTTTTTATTTTTTGTTGATGTAATTGACAACCAAAGCAAAGCTACCCAACCTCCTTTGGACATTCACAAATCAAGTGTGACAATAATTGTAATGCTTTAATCAAGGGCAAGAAGAACACAAAGTTCCATGGTTTTGTTGACCAGTTAAGGATTACTTCATTATTGTTTCCATTTGATGTTTATTGGGATATGTAACCTTACCAAATTAAGGAAAGACAAACCTTTTCAACTAAATATTTGTAATGGAATTCAATGGCTGGTAACCTCTTGTGATGTACATAATAAAATCCTTAAGGAATTGTTCTTGAATATGGTTTGATTTTCTATGAGGCATTTTATAATTACAAAATATCAAAAATGGAAGTCATAGTTGATTTTTTCCTCTTCTTAAAGGTTTATTGACAAACAATTATTGTGGCAATAATAACACATTGTGTACTATACTAATTCAACATTATAGAATGCTTAGAAGCCTCATGATGATTCATGACCTAGTTGTGCCATGATGTTTTATTGTATGTAACTAATTTTTTCCTTCACATGGTAGAATTTTCTCTTACCTGTTCTTGCTAGATGCTATGGCACATAATGCATCAATTCATTTGTTGAGATTATGAACAATTTAAAGTAGCAATATGGCCATAAATTTGAAAAAAATGCCTATGCACTTGTTGTATATGGGCCACATGATGATTCATGGTAGTTGTGCCATGATCTTTATTGTACATAATTAATTCTTTCTATTACAAGTTATAACTTTTTCCTACCATTTATTGTTGGATACAATGGCACATAATACATCAATTCATTTGTTGAAACTTAAAGCAATCTGAAGTAGCAATATGGTCATTAATTAAAAAAAAAACCCATGCACTTGATCTACTATAAAATGAACCATAAGTTTTGGTCAAGTTCTAATTGGACAAACCATTTTTATCATGCTTATGCTTCAACACCCAAAAGTTCCTCTCCATCGTCTTTAAAATTTTTATCAACAAGTTTGTTATGACTTATTTCATATCCAACCCCACCATCACCGTTACTAATACCACCTTCATCAATGCCAACATCAATATTATTAGCGATTGAGATAAGAGAACCATGTGAATTTTATATTGTTCCATTCAAGAAAACATTTCATTATGTGTTCATTGTACATTGAATTTGAAACGAAATCAACACATCAATAGTGAACATGACAATTTATTGAACTTCCAACATTGATTTTCAAAATGAAACAATGCTTAAGAAGAACCATAGAAATCACCAACAACAACCTTGGAACCAAACATTAACAAGCATCACACAATTCATTAACGAAATAAACATTAGCAATGCTCATGAAGTTCAAAATCCAAAATGAATAGATCATAATGAAACAACATTAGCCTTGAAAACACCCACAATGCTTAAGAAGTTCGAAACCTAATACTAACAAATTGCAATGAAGAGGATGAAAATTTAATAATAAATTGAATTTCAAAATTCTAAACGTGTTGATGAAGATAACAAAACATTAGTAGAAGATAGAACACCTTCCAAAGTTTTCAACACAACTTATGTGATTACATATAGAATAGAACAAAACACATAAACAAAAGAAACAGACAACTTGCTTGCTTATAAACAATGCACAAACAACTTAATTGTTGGCCGCTAGTGACATTAAAAATACAAGCTTTTGATGCTCCTTTTTGTTACACACCAAAATTGTAGTGATGAAAAGCTTATGCTTTCTTGAGTAGGGGCAACTCAACAACAAAGTGAGAGAGACCAACTACGAACATTTCTAACCTAACTATAAATCTTTTAACCCTTAAACCTCATGCCCTACACATGTTTGTGATGTGAGAAGCTCATCCCCATAGGGCATCTCGAGGCTTTGAAAAAGACAAGCCCACCCAGGTAGGGTATAGCTGGTGTATGGGAAAAGAGACATCCCCATCTAGCAATGCTCCAATTGTATAGATTTGTGTGGATGGAGTTGCATCTTTGACTATTGGGACATCCTTGAAGAGGGGAAGACTGAAGCTTCAAGCAGGTTTGTTGAAGCATTTCTATCTTGCTTTCCACGAGTCCAGTTGAATCAATTGTGTGTCAACAATGAGCCAATGCATTTTGCTAGTCAATGGCATGTGTAAGTTGAGACATTTGTGAGTCTACATCTTGCATCACATACACATTTGATAATGTGACACCATCAGCAATGTGGTCATTGCTAACCTAATGGCTCTGCAATTTATGGGGCAGGTGGGGCAGGTTCAATAGAAATTCCCAAAGACACGGAGAAATTTTGTAATGTGGTTAGGTAATTTGAATTTGGAACAAAAAATGAATTTGAGCACCCAGCCAAAAAAAAAAAAAAAGCTCCAAAAATTATACAGCTAACTGCCCAGCTGTCACCCACGGTTTGGTTCTCAGTTTTAACCACGCATGGATGTTAACGTACATGAATGGGGGCATCTCTGCCCAAGGCCAAGAAGTGTCCTGAAAGAAAAATAAAATGGGGTGCCCTGAAAATGTAATAGCCTGCCCGGAAATGTAAGATGACCTCTACCGTCAGGAGGGAATATTATGCATTCAAGGCGCCCTCCAAATGTACTGGGAGATTTCTGAAAGGTCATTATGTGTAATGGGCCTACTGCACCCCTGAATTGTGGAATCGCGTTGGGCACGGCGTACACGCCTTTCTCACCCACACACCAACATTGACTGGTCGATATACTGGATTCTTTACCCAACAAACCAAAATTCACCACCAAAAAATTCTTTTCCTACTTTCATCTTTTTATTATTGCCAAATTTGGCCACATGATCACCACTAGAGCAACAACACAAAATGGATGGAAAAAAAGAAAAGAAAAGACATCTCTAACTAGGGGTTTTTTTTTTCCTCAATTTTGGCAATCGGAATATCAAAAAAAGTTCAGAGAATTAAGAAAATTAGTTGAATTCTCATTAGAAAAACACACTTAGAAAAAATAATTCCCAATTTGTTTTTCCAAAGAAACAACAAAAATTTGTCCAAAAAATACGACTGCTAGCAAGGCCCGCCATACACCAGGGGTCAGGGCTGAAAAGACTTGGAGCCAACTTTGAGCATTTTTGGCTTGTTGTTTGGCCCCAAGTTACGAGTAAATGCTAAAACATTGATGTCAGGATATTAATAAATGCTGAAACATTCACCTCAAGGGTTGCAAATTGGCTTCTCAAATTTGTTCATATCCTTTTTGAAGCTTGGGGGCCAACACAAGGCCATCAAGTTCAGCATTTATTCGTAACTTAGGGCAGATTGAAAAGATTTTTTCTATTTCAGCCTTGACTCTTAGTGTAAAGCCCTTGCAGCTGATTTCAACTTTTGCACCTACAGGAATGCTTGATTTGAGTTGAACATTGGCCTTGACTCCTAGTGTAAAGTGGGCCTGATTAACCTGTGCAATATAAACGAGAAAAGAGGAAAAAAAGTTTGGAATCGTGGGAACTGTGTCGTATTCCAACCGCTGTACCTACCGAGAGGTCACGGCTACCAGTACTGCCACGTGTCATGAGTTCACGGGTGCTAGGCTACCTACGGGTCACAAAAGACCCACAGACAGACAGAAAACCGCTTCCAGAAAGCCATGCGTTCACAGCCAGTTGGAAGACAGAGACGGCTACTGAACGTCATGCGTTTACAGCCACCCGTCCGTCACGAGGACAGGAGGCCAGTCCTGTACGTGATTCGGTGGCCAAAAGATTCTGAATGTGTCGTGTGCAGCGGGCGACTGGCTATAGGCCTCATGCATGACTGCCAGTGTTTTTTTCGCAATTTCTTTATGTAGCCTAAGTGGCGATCACCCATAGGAAGATGTACAAAAAATGGCGATCATCCCTCCCTAGGAAGATGTAGCCAAATTTTGGTTTATGGCTATAAACCAGATGTGAAGTACAATTATTTAATCAAACTTCCATATTCATCCATGGCTACACACTGACGACCAAATATAGAAATCTAGTAATTTTTACTATTTTTTTTTTCTCACTTCCGGCGATGGACACCCTCCAAAATCACTTCATTCTTGATTTTTTCATTTTTTACTTCTCTTTTTGCCAGAATTTGGCCAGTTGGAAAAAGGCTGGAGCACGGTTTTTTTATTAATTTCTTTATGTAGCCTAAGTGACCATCGTCCATAGGAAAATGTAGATGAAATGGCAGTCATCCATCTCAAGGAAGGTTTAGCCAAATTTGGCTATAAACCAGATATGGATTAAAAATCTTTAATCAACCTTGTCTAGTCATGGCTACTACGCACTGGCGAGTTTTACTATGTTTTTGTTTCTCACTTCTGGCGATGGAAACCTTCCAAAATCACTTCATTTTCGAGTTTTTAATTTTTATTTTCGCTTGACGGCGAAATTTCGAAAGGAAAAACAAAGGCTTCTGCGGCGGCGTGAGGCGGCACCACCACCACCACCCACGGGGTTGCCTGCCTCTCTGCTTCTTCCTTCCCTTCCTTCCGTCTTCGCTTCTTCCTTCACTTCCCTCCCGTTGCTTCCTTCATTCCTTCTGAGAATCTTCCATAGCTTGCCACGTTCTGGGTTTGCGTGACCTGTGCTTGCTGCTGGCGTCATCCCTGGCTGTGCCAGGAATCCACAGAGTGGGCTTCCGGTATTTACAAGGGATTGATTATTGAGCTCACTCGTGCTGTTTTTGGTAAGGAACTGGGCAGTCAGCGAGTCAGCGAGTGAGAGAGTGTTCTGTTTGTTGTTACTGTTTGCGTTGGTCAAGGGAAAATCGTTTCTGTGAGTGTTTGTGGGCGGTTTTAGCTACTGCTAAGAGAGTGAGGAGTAAGGAGCAAGGAAGGAAAAAACCAGTGCGGGATCATTAAGGGGTGCTTTGGTGTTTCCCTAGAGGGAGGTTGGTGCCTTTCGATGGACGTCGGTGTCGCAGCCAAGGTTCCTGCGATCATGACTGGTGCTACTACTACTACAGGAGCACTGGTGTCGTCGGCGGCGGCGGCGTCAGACAGAACAATTGACGAAATCTCCTGTTTCCGGCAGTTGTTCTTCCTGCCAAACTTGGAGGACATAAGGGCCTGGGTGCACAGTAGTAGTTTCTTGAGGCCGCACCGATTTAGTCGCAAGAGCTCTGGTGCCGGGGAGAATCTCCTCAAGGACAGGGAACAAGCCCTGTTCTACGTGATTCAGAAGCTTGTGTCCCTCTGCAGGCGGGACAGACCACGGCGTCACAAGGTATGCAACTCACAGTTTTTGTTTTGCTCTTGTCGGTATCTTATTGCTATCAACTGTTTCGAAATTCCATTGCGTTGTGTTATCCATTGTTCTTGCAATAGCAGATTTCACTCTTTGTACCACATCTGTAGAATCTGAATGTCATTGCGCAAGATAGGGAGGGGTCCTTTTACGATGCAAGGAAGGCATGTACGACAAGACTGATGTTCTGACAGAGATCTTGCTGTGCAGGGGAATGCTAATATGCTGAGAACTGGAAAGCAATCTTTTGCTACTCCTGTGGGACTTGTGCCAGATTGCTTGGATGTAGTAGGACTTGGCCAAGCTATGGTGAGTCTGTCTTTCTTCTTCTCTAGGTTGTTGTGGTAGATTGTCCAGATCTTGTTACAGATGATTTCTTCCCAATCTATTTGAGTTTCCACCTAATGTTTTGCTCTGTGAGTCAAGAAGATCTCCACAACATTGATGAGAACTAAGTCTGGTGCAAATTTGGCAGGTTGACTTCTCAGGAATTGTGAGTGACAATTTCCTGGAGCAATTAGGTTTAGTAAAGGGCTCCAGGAAAGTTGTTGATCATGAGGAAAGGGGACGGGTGTTGGGGGCACTGGAAGGGCATAGCTACAAGCTTGCTGCTGGAGGATCATTGTCCAATACACTTGTTGCACTCGCTAGGTTAGGGGTTGCGACAAGCCACAACAGTCCATCTATAAATGTTGCAATGACTGGCAGCGTTGGAGGTGATGCCTTGGGTGACTTCTACAGGTGAATTTGATCATACCTCTTCCAGTTGTAAGTTATTCTCTATTTTGAAGTCTTTGCATGGGTATGTCAGCAAGGCTGACCAAGTATAATGGTTTTGCAAATGTCTTTTCCTAGGGTGCCACCACTTTAGAAGTCATGAAAATTAGGAAATACAAGAAAATAAGAAGCAGATGTCAGTGGTGACACTTCAGTCAGTGATTAACAACGTCCTATTTCAGTGGCTTGAAGTTCCACTGTTATGTTCCTTTTTTGCAGGATGGAACTGCTGCAAGCAAATGTCAACTTCCTGTCACAGCCTGTAGTAAATGGTACTACTGGCAGTGTTGTTGTCTTAACCACACCTGATGCCCAGCGGACCATGCTCTCCTACCAAGTAATCACTCTTCCCCTCTTCCCACTGCACCCACATTCTGCAGTTACTGTACTTAGACTACAGGATGTCTGTGGCACACTTGTATCTTTTAGGAGGATTAGGAAGTGGGGGAGAACTGAATTTTTGCTGCCAAGCATGGTTTCAGAGGGGAGAATGTGCATTTTTTGCAGGGTACGTCATCAGTGGTGCACTTTGACACAAACTTAGCAAGTGCCATAGGCAGGAGTAGGGTACTAGTAGTGGAGGGCTATCTTTGGGAAATCCCTCAAACAATTGAGGCCATCGCAAAAGCTTGTGAAGCTGCACATCAGCAAGGAGTGTTGGTGGCTCTGACTGCCAGTGATGTTTCTTGTGTCAAGCGGCACCATCAGCAATTTTGGTAATGAACATTTTCCCAAGTAAATCCATCTTACTGGCTAGGTTTACTCAATTGATTGTTGTAATTTACTACTGAACTGGAGTTCGCAATCTCAGATTGGATTCTGAATACATGTGCTTATGTAGGGTCTGCAGGCTAATGACATTGGTCTCATGTTATAGTTTTGGAGAAGGTCACCAATTGCTCTAATTCTTTTGTAGAAAGCATTAATGTTGTAGGAATGAATTAAGAGATTTAGCCTTTGTCTCTGAAGACTCATCCTTGTTTCTCTCGCAGGGATGTTATGTGTAAGAGCGCGGATATTTTGTTCACCAACAGTGATGAAGCAAGGGCTCTTTGTGGGTTTGATGAGGATGCGAGCCCAGAGCAGGCAGCAAAGCACCTAAGCCAGTATTGCCCACTTGTGTCAGTAACGGATGGAGCTCTGGGCTCATACCTTGCGTTGGGAAGAGAAATTGTTTACATCCCACCTGCTCCTTGTGTTGCAGTTGATACATGCGGGGCAGGTGATGCCTATGCTGGTGGTATCCTGTATGGGTTGCTTCTAGGCATTCCAGACATAGAAGGAATTGGAAATTTGGCTGCGAAGGTGGCCAGTGTTGTTGTGGGCCAGCAAGGTGCACGACTAAGACAGGAAAATGCTAATGAAATTGCTGGATCAGTCAAGTCTGCCTCAGCTCGCCGGGATAATAAAATATTGGAGCTCCTTAGATTAAGAAATGAGGTTCAAGTAGACACCATCTCCAGTCATACGAGCTGCAGAACTGTTGATATGGGAGAAGGCAACAACCATGGGCATGCATCCCTTGTCACAAACATCTGACAACTTATTGGTGGCTGTTACCATGAACTCATACAAGTGATCATGGACCAGTTCACAACTAACAAACAATTTATGACACTGTTAACGGATACAACGATCAACTTTTTTAAGTGCAAGATGTTTGGTGCTTGTGTATGAGTTTTAGCAGGATCCAGGATTGTACAGGCAGGCATCAGGACAAATTATTGGCAGGAATAGGATTTTTAGCAGGTCCCATTCATTTGAAAAAAGACTACCTGCAATTGTTCTATAGATTTTTTACACTTGCCTTGTGGGTTACCAGCATGGGACTTTCTCAGAGGCAAGTCTCTGTCACAATACTTATTTGATTCTTCAGATGAAACTGCAAATTGCAGTTATTATAGTTAGTTGAAGGAAGCCTTTTCCATGCTTCACTGTGTGCTGCATGACTGGTGAAAACGCAAGGGCTTTCTGCCGAGGGCTTGAAATGAATGCTGGTTGTACAACAGTGACATAGCTCAATGACCTTGATGGACAACTAAATGTTTCTCATGTAATTGAGTCTATTGGTGGGAGAGTAAGTTGCTAATTTGAGCATGATTTGCTCATTAACATTTGCCTAATCACAGTTCTCCTAGCAGTGCATGAAGGTGTGCTATTGCCAGCTTCATCCATTCATACTAGTGTTGTCCAGTTCGTGATTTAGAAAAGAATTTTCGATTTGGGTTTTGTTGTCTTCGATTTTTTTAAATACCTTCAGATTTGAGAATGAATGCTCAGATTTATGAAAGCCAAATTTGGAGCCCAGTTCAAGTGTAAGAGAAGGATCTGGAGTCTAGTCTGGTGTAAAGACAGGGTCTGGTTGTATGTACATTAGGGTGAGCAAGCCAATAGCTGAAGAGAGATTGATAATTGGACCACCTTCTAGCACAAGTCTGACCGGATGATAGATTTCTTCACTGTTGGGAATCGTGCAATGAATCACCAAGGATTTCAGTAGTCACAAGTAATATGTTGTTTGAACAAGGATAAATTCAAGAAAATTATATCTTGTAATGTGATGCTAAAAAATGGGTAAAGGAGGAAAATTTATCAAGAGGCTTGTCATCAGTGTTCATAGACTTGTGTTTAGTGATGGGATATATTTGGTCATTCAAGCAGCAAGCAACTGATTGGTGATAATAGGTTAACATGATTGTTTCAGTAGGGGTGAATTTGTTTTTGGCCTTAATATTAATGTGTTACAATTTATTTTTTTCATCTTTTACGAAAGATCTTGATGGCTTGCAATTGTATATTTCCTTACATATGGAACTACATAAATGCTATTAATCTCAACAGAAGTTTCATACATAGTTTCTTGCATGCTTACGTAAGGAACAATTGCTTGCATAAGGAGTGGCTGCCATAAGGAATAATGGCTTTCATGAGGAACATTTGCTTACACCAGGAAGGCTGCAATTACATAAGGAACAATTGCTTACATTGTTTTATATTAGGAACAATTGTTTATATTAGCAGTTCATGTGTGGTGAGTATAAGCTTTCAGAAACTTGTGAAGCTACATGGTTGAATGGGGAAAATTTTTTTAAAGCATTTTTTGCTTTTGAGAAAATGAGCAAGTCAGTTTATATGAATGTACGAAATTGGGTTTAAATTTTTTTTTTAAAGTAATGATTATAGCCAATTACTTGGTGGCTATGAAGAGGCAATTGGCGAATGTTCGTTATTTATTTTCAACAATTGCACAAGCCTGTTGTTTTCTGCTGGGCAGAAGTTAAAGAAACAAAAGATACGTGAGTATTTCACTAGCTTCACTAGCTTAAACAACTCAAAAACAATGAATACATAAGTATTTCACAACATTGGAACAATTCTTGACAAGAGAATAAATAGCAGAATCTATGCATACCACCTACCTCTGACAGTTCCAAATTATCAAAAAAATTACATCTTGAGTGAGGAATGCAGGATGAAAGCATGGTCAAGTAAACAAAAAAAAAACCTTGTCATGACAATTTACAAGTAGACACAAGAGATTTTTGATGCATTGAAAGTAAAATTATTATTTTAATCTATGATTAGTATGAAAAATTTTTCATTTTAATATTATAAGTTTTAAAAATGAAGATTTTCATGTAAATTTAAGTAGATTTTACAAAATTGCATCTATTTGCAAAAAGTGGTTGATTTTACAAAATGGGTTGAAGTAGATGAAATATTGAACTTTTTTTATTTTCAAGTTATTGAACCCTTAAAAAATAATGTGTATTATCAAATTATGCATGCTATAATCATAATACATAAAATTTTTAGTGTAAAAGTAAATTTAAACACCTAAACCCTAAACCCTATCAAATACCCTACTTTTCACCTAATTTATAATACCAAATTTTTGCAAATTTTGTATTCAACTTATTATAAACTAAATCGAGGGCTATATTTTTTCATATTTTTACTTTCACAAGTTTATAATCTACAATCATGTGTTTATATAAAAATTCTATCATTTTAAAATTACATTTGGGCAAAACTACTTTTGTTGTTTACTTGACCATGCTTGCACCTTGCACAATGGCAAGAGAATGTTCATAAGTTCAACCAGGCTGAAAACACAAGCTAGCATAAAATTGTGATAATTCAATATTGAAAATCTAAGTTGCATTTGCTCAATTTATAATTGATAGTGACATCCTCAACCTTAGCATCTAAATTGAAGTCCCAAGTTAGTCCAAAAACAAGGATTTATACAACCTTCATCATTATTGAAAATTTGAATTGCATCTACTCAATTTACAATTCACAGTGACCTGCCTAAACCTTGACATCAAGTTCTAAAGGTCAATCCAAAAGCAAGCATTCATACAACCTCAGTTCATACTATTACAATTGTTTGTTTTAGAATCTAACAGTTCATACATGGCAATTGGAAGTCCAAAATGTCACTTGCAAAATTGTCAAAAGGACCCAGTAAATTCAAACTCAAAACTAGGTTTTGGATGAGGACCTTGTACCCATACCTATTTTACTCGGACTAGATTCTTCTTGGGTACATCTTGTGATACATTTCTTTTGTATAGAATTAACCATTTTGAGCACCTTTTGGCGGTTTTGCAGGCTTCTTACTTTGGTTCTTGGCACTTTTTGCATCATCAACAATCTCAGCAATGCTTGAAGGCTTTTGACCTTCACTAAGCAATCTTTTAAGTACATCTGCAAGTATTATGCTTGTCTTTGAATTAACATCTTTGAGCAAACTGCTGAGGTCTTTTGTAGGTATGCCTATAACCCCTACATGTTGAACCAATGCATTTGAAAGAACCCTACTCAGCAAACTACCAACATTTGGAGATTTAATGGGGCTAAATTTCAACACCATAGACTTTTTGATAGGGCTAATACAACCTTGGACTTCTTACCAATTTGTCAGCTTGATTTGGGGGATTGTTGGGCATGGTCATCACTATTTATCTTCAATGACTCCTTCAAACCTTTAGTAATAGCCTTTTCCAACACACATGAACCACTCAATCAATCAAAATTGCATTGATTAGCAATGGATGAATGGTGCATAATAAATCAATTTTAGCTTAAAATAAGCTATTGGATACCAATAACTTTTATGAAACAAATTCTACTCGAATCATCCAAAGTGAAAGATGTTGATTTTAGCTTCTTGGCATTGGATTCAGGTTTAAACAACTTGATCTTCTTTGATGGTGGTTGCTTAGATTCTAGCATCTTTTGGTGGTGCAATTGGGGGGATGCAGTCTCATTAGGAATCAGATCTACATTTTGTTGCACATTCATTGGTTGAATTGTCATCAGATTCAAATTGTGCATAGGTGAATCCATGCTTATGTATGATTTTGTGGGAGAATTGAGAGTAGTTTCTCTGTGTGGTTTTGTACATGAAAACACAATGCTCAATGGGACTACTTGTAGGTGTATTGTCAGCATGAGCTTTACATACAAGATTCCCAAGGGAGTTTGTTGATCCATACTTAGTGTGCTTGGGTTCTGTGGTCAAACCTATAAGTAATGTGCATGGAAATAAGGCACTGTAACTTAGAAATAAACTGCAAAAATGTAAAGCAAAATATTAATTAAGTATCAAGAGATAAAATATTACATTGAAATGGCACGCACTTTTTGACTTTAGTTCAAGTCCACATTTTGCAGCTTCCAACACACTGTTCATCATATCCTGCCAAAGGTCCTTAAGTTACATATCCTCGATTAATTCCATCATCTCCTCGTCTTGTTCGTGGATCCCCCAACTAGACCACCAATTTGGGTGCATTTTTTGCTCACAAACACCACATTAATTAGAATTGTGTAGCATTGCCCCAAGGCAAAATGGATGGAAAACGTGTTTGCAGGATGTGATAAGAATGTTAGCACAGTGGTAGTTTTGGTTGCAATAACCACAAGGTTTAATGACAATGACATTTATGCCACCATCATCTTTGGCTTCTCTAGATGCACAATGGGTAATGGCTGGAAACACATACCAACCTATCCTATTTTCATTGCCTGCAATTGAGATCGAATATTATCCTTTTCTTTGACCATTGAATCAACATCAAGCATGACCCTTTGCAATTCTAATTCTATCATCTCAAAATCAACCTTTGCTTCCTTGAATAATGCCTCACCTTGGAAGGCCTTTCTTTTTAAATCCTGATGTTATTATCTTCGCGCCCTCCAACTCCCTTTCCATTTGTGACTTCTTTTGTTGGAAGTGATTATAACCAAATGCATTGTCTTCTCAACTTTGCATATGTGTCTGATCTAGTCCAATAATAATAATGATCTAGTCCAAATGTCCATTGCTGGATCTTCCAATCCAGCAATGGACATTTGCTCCAAGCTTACAGAGTCCATATGCTTTACTGCCTAATGAAATAATCAACATTATTAACACAAAGAAGCCAAGTTTGCACATGTGAACATCAATGCTTTGAAAAATTAAGACTTTGATAATCCTACTACAACTTTAAAAAGTGAGAGAACTTAAATTGATCATAATGTAAACACAAAGGTATTTTACATGGCACATACCATTTGGGGTGGCAGTTGCTATTCCAACAATTCATGGAAGGCATATTCTACATATTGGACACTTGGTTCAGCCTCCACAAATTGTGATTTTCAGTCATCCATGTTAAATTTCAGACCAATAAGATGGTTCTGCAATCCCTTATTTTTCTCTTCAAGTTGCCTAACACGAAGCTTGGTCAACTTCCACACTTCATGCTTGAGATTTGCAACCTTCTCCACCTTGATAATCCCTTCATCAGATATTTGCAGGACTAAAGGCATACTTGCACTTTCCAAGCTTGCAACCTTTTCCAACTCCACATCTGAATTTTTCATGCCCAAAAGTTCTTGTGAATGATGTGAACCTTCATTGAAATTTCATTTCTCAAATTTGTGACTTGTTTATTGTGCCCAAACAATGAGCTTTTTTTTTGATGTCATAGCAGCAACAGTAGTCCAGTTGGTAGGATGTCCATTGCACTTTGCTATCCAACCTTTAACAAACCAAGCCATCAATTCATTGTTTGTCATTTACGGAGTCCCATGCAAATCTTCCAATACAAAATCTCAATCTGTTTTTTTTGCATCTGGAGGAGGAAGAAGTGGATTAGTGGTTTTGAAAGTCTTGACACTACAACAAAAAAAGATGGATATATGACTACATCCATGACTACAATATATTATTTATAAATTATATATAGTATAGATTTCTGTATATAATATAATATAATAATAATTTCATAATATTTAAATATATGTATTTTTTCATATTGATTATATAAAATAATAATTCATTTAATTTAATTTGAATTATTTATACACCGTATATGTATGATTTTTTTGTATACAAATAGTATAAAAACATATCATACCATAATGAATGCTGTACATTCATTATACATACGGCTGATCAACATACTCCAAAGTTGACCATACTCAACATGTTCAAACTTGGTCAACATGCCAAGACCACGTTTTATCCTTGGACCTTTTCCAAGTGGTGCAAGGCCTTTGCCATCCACCTACCACATTAGATGTGAAGCAGCATATTCATACATAAGATTTATCGTCTTTCAATGTGTGAATGTAAAAAAACACGAAGTTTAAAATATATTTTCTTTTTCAATACTTACTTAAATGAAAATTTGAATGTGGATTATTAAACTTTGAAGCATAATCTACATACATGCACCAAATAAAAATTTTAACAAGAAATTTTTGCATGCAGATAATCATTTTTGAATTTCAAAATTTTAAACATATCTGTTATGTTTCAATACATGATAAACTTTAATAAATAGATGTATAATTTAAATATAAAACCTAAATTTTTAAATTTTATTTTCTAATTCTGAAATCTGAATATAATATAATATTATTCATATAAATATATTTATACATATTATGTACCATACTATATGCACATAGCATAATTTTACACATAATTTACTAATCTACACATACATGTAATATGTGAATATTAATATGCATACAATATATTAGTATCAATATATTATTATACACATATTATACATAATATGTATATATAAGACATATATTATAATATAAACATATGTTCGCATACTTTATATACGAATATCTAATTTTCATTATATCATTTAATTTAATAATCATATATTGAATTTCAAGTATATATTTATTTTCAGTATATAATTAATTAATAAATAAAATTCGTGATGATTATAATATAATGTAATGTATATTTAGAAAAAAACATATTTAAAATTTAATCATATCATATTTATTATAATCCAACCACTTAATATAACATTGTAATTTTTGATTTTTTTCCTTTGTTGAATTTTTTATAATTTATATTTACTAAAATCTAGATATTTAATATTTATATAAATATTTATTCAAATATTATATATATATATATATATATATATATATATATAATATAACAAATCTAGATTTTAAAAAATAAAATTGGTTAATTATTGTCGAGATTGAATAAATCAAGCTAAACTTGGATACTTAAGTTAAATTTGGTTAAAGTTGGTCAAATCAAGTTATATTAAGCCATTTAAACTAAACATGGTTAAACTTGGCTAAATTTGAATAAATTTAGTTAAACTTGGTTTAAATTTATTAAATAAGGTTTCTAACGGTATTTTGGTTGAATTAGGGCCAAATTTAGCTAAATTGACCTAATTAATTTAAGTTTGGCTAAGTTCAGTGAAATTTAAAGGTTGCTAAAGCTAGTACATTTGATTAAGTTGAACAAAAATTTAAATTACATGTTAAAATATGGTGCATTAAGCTAAAATTTGATTAAATTAAATTAATTCATATTAGAATATGTACCTAGGCCTATCTAAGAGTTACTTATTAAAAAGAATTTAAATCCATTTAAGCCTATATTTAGGGGTTAATTGGGCCTAATATGTCTATCTAAACCTATTTAAGGTCTAGTTAAAAAATTTAACCTTTTTACTTAGCATGTTTACCTAACCTAGCTTGTTTAACCTACCCATATACCTATTTAACTTAGTTACCTTGCATGATTATTTGTCATGTAGTCATAATATTATAGTCATATGAGACTAAAGGTCCTATAATCATACCTAAAATCACATATGACTAGGTCATATCATTCCATGATTAAGTTTGGACACTAGTCACAATATGTCCTAGAGTCATGGATGCTATGTTTTAGTGTAGTGTGACATTGCCAAAGATGTTGGCAATGTTTGCTATTGTAACATGTTCATCATTCAGATCATGTTTCGAATTTAATCCTTCTCCTAGTAGCTACTTTATATCTTTGAAAAATTAAGGATCTTGAAACATATAATCAATCCAAGCCCATTTGGGATACTCTTTATCTATATCCCGCTTTGGCTTCCTTTCTTTCTTTTCTTTCCCCATTTGACCAACACCTACAATGTTGGAAGTTAATTTAAATCAAACATATGGGTACAATGATTATAATCCATAATTAAAAACACATAGAATGATTATGTTCCCATTAAGTAAAATCAATCAAAACCTTGTTAGTTCACTACTATAACCTATATGAAACTATGAAAATTATTTAAATCTTACAAGGTAGATTAGAACTTTGGAACTACATATACTTGGGTTTAGTTATGAGGTGTTAGACTTGTAGTAAAACCTAATTTGTAGACTACTTAACAATTAGCCTCGTTGGATTATACGTAAAAGCACCCAGACAAACAATTAGACTTGCAAAAAATTATCACTAATAGAAAACCCCCCTTTTACAACTATGTTTTCAACTACAAACCAAGTTGAAAACTACACATGTAGTTGCAACTTGTTTTTTACAATTAGGAAATAATTTTTACAATTGTTAACCAATAATGTCAACAAATACAAGTCAAGAATGAAATTATAGTCAAAAGTGTATGTCACGTGTCAACACCACAACAATAACATTACATGCCATTACTTGTCAATTTAGTTGAAAATTGTTCTATCAATTTAGTCGAAGGATGTTGTCAACTAGGTTCGATTAGTGGATGAACTTCATTCATTGGCTAGGCATGACATGACCACCAAAAAATATAATTATAATTTCAACTAGGTTGCAACTATGTAAGTTGAACATTTGGCTAATTGTTTAATGACATGTGGCACATCCACATCAATATGTTAAACCACATGGTGCTTAAACATAAGTTAGGTTTAAACCTAGGCATCTAGGTTAAACCTAAACATAGGCCATTTAACTTAGGCTTAAATTAGGGTTGGACCTAAGCACTTATGTTAGGCCTAGATAGGTTTTAGAAAATGTTAAACCAATGAAATAAAAGTTCAAGATGAATCAAAAACATCACTTACACAACAAAAACAACATAACAATTATGAGAGTAAACATGGGATTAAACAAAAAAAGATAGTCCTATGAGAAAAATGTTTTGCAAACCTTAAACCACTTGGCAAGTGACTTAAAAAAAGCTTGGTAAGTAGCACCTACTTTGGCAAAAGCACATAAGCATCTTTTGCAAGTATCTAGGATCAAATAAAAGTTGTTAATCCTAGAAAAAGATATTTTGTAAACCATAAACTAGTCAACAAAGGATTTTCTAAGTGGTTTATAAGTAGTTTTTGCTTTGGCAGAAGCAAGTAGACACCTTTTATAAGTGTTTGGGATAAAGTATAAGGTGTTAATCCTACAGGAAGATACATTGTAAACCATAAACCAATTAACAAGGACTTTCCAAGTGGTATGTAGGCATTGCTTTAGTAGAAGTAGTTAGGCACCTTGCAAATACCTAAGTTCAAGTAAAGGTGTTAATCCTTAAGTAGAATGCTTTGGTAAGGACAAACTTTTAAGATTAAGGGTGTAGAGTGCTTCCATAACACAATTTACTAACATAAGTAGCTATAGAACTTTTGCAGGTATGTATGAGCAATTATAGGTGTGAGTCTTAAATAAGAGTAGTTTTAAAAGGACAAAATGTTAAGTTGAAGGTTACAAAATGGGTTCACAACACTATTTACTTTGACATAAGTAACTAGGACCTTTTCCAAGTACCTAGGATCAATAATAAAGAGTTAGTCCTTGCAAATTAAATGATAGCCGTTAGTAGGGTTAAGGGTTCACAGTGGTTTCACATCAAAAATCTATTTAAATTACAACAATAGCTTGGAACTATTGTACATACCTAGGTTGAGTTATGAGGTGTTAGTTTTGTAATGAAGTGTTTTGGAGATGATTACAAGCATTGTCCATCTGAGTAGTACTCCTAATGACAACAACAAAAGTATATTAACACAAGAGCAAAAATCATGCTTCAAACAATTAAGTACATTTCTGGAAATCATGGATGGTCATAGGCATTCAATTTAAGAATTCCATAACTAACACTCCATGATCCTAAACAAAAATCATGAAAGTTTTCAATAAATAGATGTGGTAAAACATCTAGGAAATTAAATATATTTATTGTAAATTTCAACAAAACTAAATTGCCTAAATGGTTGCTTGGATTTTGAGTTTTGGCAACAGTGATTCCTAGAGGTGGATCTACTAGCTAGTTTAGATGCTGAAATTTTCTTGCCACTACTAACAATTTGACTAGTACTTCCTTGATTACAGTTAAAGTTATAGGGTACGAGGTTTAAGCTACAAGGTTCAAGCTTTAGTTGCCTAATACTTAGTTTGATGACAAATTTAAAAAGCCCCTTTTGTTTGGATCTTCTAGGATGTTCAAGGGTACAAGATCCTAAAAGAATGAAAAAACAAGTGATTTGTTAATTGCTCCACAATAGCAAAATGAACAACTCCATTAACTTCCAAATGGCTTTGGGTATTTAACACTATAGTACAATCAACATCTTCTTTTAAAGGGCTTTGTGGTGGTGTGAGAAAAATCTCCACTTTCTTTTCCTTCCCATGCACTACTAAAATTCCAAGTTTTTCAAACTAGATTTTCAAACCAAAAAGTATCCCAAAGTGACAAGGGGTCAAAAAATCATTTTGGTTTTTTAAGACAAGTCGATTTTAACAAGTCTAGTACAAATAAGATGGGTTTTTTGACCAACCTCAGGGTGGTGCTTTTAAATAACCCCAAAGTAGTGTTTTTGAATAAAGTTTTTGACTAATGATAAAATGTGACATGTTGTAAGGTCATTTCAACACCCCACATGTCATCATTTTGATTGGTCAAATCATAAGTTAATGGGTTAATAAATAAATCAAAATTTTAAGTAGGTAGGTGATGACCTAGCCTACCTTAGGTTAGTTTACCCTAACCTAGCCTAACTTAACCTATTTAATCTACCTAGTCACCCTAGCCTCTAAACATAGACATAGGTTGCAAATGTTAAGAATTGAACTTCTCACCTTCACCATAACAAACTAAATCCTTACCAATGGATTACACCATCAAAAGATGTTAAATATTGTTAACTTTTTTATTTCATATGTTAAAAAATTGTAAGAAAATAGTTGGCTAAATCTAATACCTAAATTCAATAGCTAAACTTAATGGCTAAACTTATTTAATGATAAAATTCAATGGTTAAATTTAATGGCTAAACCTTTTGAACGACTAAATATAATGATTAAAACTAATGGCTAAATTTATTTAACAACTAAATAAAATGACTAAATTCAATGGCTTAAGCTATTTAATGACTAAATACAATGGCTAAACTCATTTAATGACGAAATCCAATGGTTAAACCTATGTAATGATTAAATTCAATGGCTAAATTTAGTGGTTAAACATATTTAATGACTAAATCCAATGATTAAACTTAATGGTTACATGTATTTAATTACTACATCCAATAGATAAATTTAATGGTTAAACCTATTTAGCAATTAAATCCAATGGCTAAATTAATGGCTAAAAATATTTAATGATTAAATTGAATGGTTCATTTAATGGCTAAACACATTTAATGACTAAATTCAATGGTTAAACTTAATGGTTAAACACATTTAATGACTAAATTCAATGGTTAAACTTAATGGTTAAACATATTTAATGATTAAATTCAATGGTTAAACTTAATGGCTAAATTTATAGAACAGTTAAATCCAATGGTTAAATTTAATGGCTAAACCTATTTAATGACTAAATCCAATGGGTAAACTTAATAGCTAAACATATTTAAAAATTAAATCCAATAGCTAAATTTAATGGCTAAACATATTTAACGACTAAATACAATGACTAAACTTAATGGTTAAACTTGATTAATAAAAAAATTCAATGCCCACATTTAATGGTTAAACTCACTTAATGATTCAATTGAATGGCTAAACCTTTTTAATGATTAATTTTAATAGTTAAACTTAGTGGTGAAATATATTTAATGATTAACTCTAATGGCAAAACTTAATGGTTAAACATATATAATGATTAAATGATCTACTAGTTAATATAAACTAAGTAATTATAATTATTTAATGATTAAATATAATGGCTAAACCTAAAAGATATATTTAATGGCCAAATCTAATGGTCAAAGTTAATATTATAATATAATGATTAAATTTGGTTAAAATGATTGGTTAAAATTGGTCAAACCTAACAAGTAAACCTTATGGCTTAATGGATTATAAGAAAGAGATTTGAAGTGTAGGTAGGTAACCATGTGGGTAGTTAGGTAGGTGAAAATGTATAGGTTGATAGGTAGGTGAATTGGTTGTTTTACCAAACCAATAGTTACTTTGATTAAGTTTGTTTATTTAACCCTTTTGTAATTAGCCCTATTGATTAAAACATAGTCCTTTTCATTGAGGTGGTTTTTTTGGGGTCAAATTTGACTAGGTGGCTATTTGACATATGGTCACATTAGTCATCATAGTCAAATTGATTTGTCAAAACATACCCATGTCATTTAGTATTTTGGCCTCTTATCAAAACATACATGTCATTCAATAAAAAACAACCTTTCAATCAATGTGCATAGTTTGAAAAACTTGGAATTTTAATAATGATGCCAACTTTTCATTAACATGTTTTGTTTTGCTCAAAGCCTTTTAACTTCTAAATACATGACCTATGCACATTAACCCTTCAAACCTTAGCTCTTACCTTCCTAAATTTGCATTCCACATTACTTTGCATGAACCATTAGAAGCTAGAAAATAATATAAAAAACACACATGTTAATTGCTTACTTCATGAAGTTACCAAATCTAATTTGTCGTAATTTATTGTCTCAACTTGAAGTTGTTTAATTCATCATCTGCTTACCCTTTAATCTTGCACTATCACACACAACAAATAATGCCATTCAAAGCATGCAACATTTAGGCAGGTTGAAAATTTTTTAGTGTTTTTCTCATGACTTGTTCAATAGTTTCAATTGACTTGCAAAATTGATGACTCAAAGGTTGGCTTAAGGGGTCATCAAGAATCACCATAATATAAGAGAGTACTTTATTAGCTTCTTTGTCATCTAGAAATGCATAGAATGCAGTTTGAGGGCTTACATGAATCACTTAGCATATATGTGTAGGGCACTTATAAGAAATAAAGTTTGAAATCAATAATGATGTTTTGGGAACCTACTTGTTTCCTCCCCACATGCGATTATTCATGTTAGAGTTTGGAAGCTCTTACAATTTGCATGTCGTGTTCAATATTAGGTCTACATTGGCAACCATGGGAAAAAACATTCTCTTCTAATTAATGTGATTTTTTTTTGTTCTTGATGTTGTTACCATCAATTTACAAACAAAGATAGCTAAAGCTTTTTAGAACAAAGCCTTGGCCTTCAATGTTGAACTCAAAACTTCTTTAGACCAAAATTTTCTCAAGCTATCAGGAGATAAACTTGCAAACTAAAATGCATGAAATGAGGGAATCAAAGGACCATGTAGTGGGCAACTTTCTATGTGTTAATTTTTGTCATGCTCAAATTAATGTCAATGACATGGCTTAAACAAACTATAGAAAGGATTACTTTGTGACAAATTGACACATTGAACCCACTTTTCATGAGGTAGCTATTTATTGTTCCAAATAGTTCTTGTCTCCACACCAATTCTTATTCTACTTCTCCAAGGTAACTTCACAATTTATTGTTTTCACAAATAGAACATTACAACAAAACTTTCAGTTTTTCTCCCATCAACAATAAAGTTCAATGCTCTCTTGAGCACTCAAGACTAGAAACCTTGTTTAATGAACTACAGACCTAAGCCAATTGCAAGTCTTTTTTATTTGTGTACTTTTGACAACAAGAACCCTAATCTAAAACCTAGATTAAATCTTAAACTTGACCTACAAGAAACTAAAACAAAAAGACCAAATATATACATAAAAAATGGTTGCGTACCTTGAGGTGCTTGGGGTGATGAAGACACTTTAAATCTAGATGTTGGTTTGGGGTGAATTGCGAGCTCAAGGTTTTTGAAACAAAACAAATTTGCAAGCTTTTGATTAATATTTTAATTGGAACATTGCTATAAGCATTCTGCTTGAATGAACTAGCCAACACCTGCAAAAGGGAAAATGTGGGACTCTAGGTCGTCACAACTTGTAAATATATAACTCAATCAGGTTTAGTATTCGAATTCAATGAATGAATTGAGTTGGTTTTCTTCAAGGCATTTCATTGAAAGAAAACGAACCCTATTTAAACCGAAGATCAAATTCTAGCCTTGACTTGTAGAGGCTTGATGTAAAACAACCAAAAAGAAAAGGAAATGGGCATACTTGAAGGCATTTAGTGTGATATGCAAACATTTCAAATAAATGTCCAAACTTTGAAAATGAATGAAAAACATTTGAAAGCTTCAACAATGAGTAAGAAACACAAGCTGATACTTGAACGTTGAGAGCTTGCGATGCATGGAAGACCATAAACCCTATGACAACCTAGATTTAAATTACACGAAACATAGGTGACATGCATGATGAATTTTTTTGTTGTCCTAGTTACACTAGATGGGAAGTTTATGCGTGTTGAAGAAAAGCTTGGAAATTTTGAATCTTGTTTTTCAAGCATGACCCCATTATCTATGTGCCATGTGTGATTACGAAAAAACCTTAATCCTTACCAAACATTATAACCTTTGGCACCATTTGTTCCTTTTATTGTGTTTGTATCCCTTTGGTATTATAACTATTATGCAACTATCCCCCTAGAAATATGGCAAATAAATGAATAAATTGTCATGTCAAAAAATCAATAGTTGTATTATAGTTGTAAGTTAATTAAAAAAGAGTATTCTATACAACAATTTGTATGCATCATACATGCATCCATAGTAAATCATGTTTGATTTTTTGAAAAGTTGAACTATAATTACATGTGACAACTATTTATAATTGCTGTAAATGTGTTTCTAATATAACAATTATGTTGCAACTAGTGTCTAATATACAAACATGCAATCGTGCCATGTGTTCACATTTCCACCACCCATTATGGGATACATTTGCAACCAGTTTTTAATTATGATTCTATTATATATGATTAATACCTTCATATACATGATTCATATTTTCCTATATACATGATTAGTACTCTTCAATTTTGAGTTTTTGGATTTACATTCAATGCTAGATTATTGTGACAAAAATTATGATGCATAGTTTGAGGAGTTGTTACATCAACTTTTTTTTGAATCATTAACACAATGAAATGCATAGCATAATGCATTTCTACTATTTGTTCTCCAAAATACTCTTTGTGCATGCAATTTCTTTAAATTATGTACATTCATTTCTAAATTCCTATTTCTTTTTGTTTGAAGACTTTCATATTTTTCAAGTTTTGGCTAAGGTTCATCTTCCATCCTTACTTCATTCATAAATACATAAAATATACTTTCATCTTTAGAAGATTATTCCATGTTTAGTTTGATTTGAGATTAAAAATTATTGTCCTAATGAATAGTGAAAAAAAAAAAATTCTATGATCTTATTAAAAACTAAAAGTTAACATTTACAAATAATCACCAAATGTAATCTACCTTCTATATATTCACAAAAACAAGATACATATATTTTCTAAACTTTCAAAAAAAGTTATGGGGTTCATAGGGTAGAAAAAGTATGGGGTTTATAGGTAAGAAAAAGTTTATAGTTTATATGTAAGTTTAGAAAATCCTACAAAAATAAACAACAAGCAAACGAATAAATTTTTTTGCACATTATGAAAGGAAACAACACTAAATGAATTGAAAAAAACTCAAAACAAAAACTAAAAATAATTTAAAAAATGAAAAACAACTCACCTCTGGTGCTTAAGAGTTGGTGTTGGAGTTTCGAGCTTCAATCTCCAACTTGCACATGGCAAGAGGAGGGGAAATACCATACTAATCAAAAAAACAAAGTAGCAACAATGCAAGAAGAATAACAATGACAACACAAGAAAAACAACAATAGTTGGGCTAGTAGGTATCTAAAGCACAAAAGAAACAACAATGTGAGAAGAGTAGCAATGGTAGCATGAGAAAAACAGCAAGGGTAGCATGAGAAAAATAGCAAGGGTAACACGAGAAGGCATCATGAGAAGAGCAATCATGGCATCACAAAAAAAACAGCAATGGCAATGCAAGAAGAGCAACAACAAGAGCACAAAACAAGCATAACCAACAAGAGCACAAAAAGAGCATAACGAACAAGAGCATGAAAAAAGCATAACCAACAAGAGCACGAAAAGACAAAAAAAATGTCATTGTGAAGAAAAATGAAGCCTAAGCTTCATTTTTTATAGAGTTCCTTTATCTCTAACCCTAAACAACTCCTCCACCTCCCTAGCCAACGATGGCTGTTTAGGAACCCTAAATTACTAAGAACCAGATGGAAGTTCTCTGAGAGAATCTATCCGGTTCTTCAATAAGAAAATTAAAAAAAACATAAACCAATTCTCACGACCAATTCTCGTTCATGTGAGAACTGAAGGTCGGGTTCCCAATCTGATTTTCACAAGTAATTATGTCAATCAGTTCTCACTGTCAAAAACCAAGTCATGATTCAAGAACCAGCCAACACTGGTTAGTACATCATCCAGCTAGGTTATCATCCTTAGATTTTTCATCACACTCTGACATATTTCAGCCAGGGTGAAACAACAGTCCGCATTCACAGTATCCGGATAGTGGATTTGCAATAACCAAGTCAAAAATGTTACTTGACATAACACGGAGCAGGTTGGGTTTGATGCCCGGATCTACGAACTTAAATTGGGGGCAAAGCTCTTATCTTGGCTTCCTAACCCTAGTTCACATGGTTATGGTAATGTAAAAGAACAATTTATATATACTGTCAACTGCAGCGTTATTATTTTATTTGCAATGAATGACCGTTAATATAAAAATGAATAGCATATTTTCATTTAAGTCGGGAGTGAAAAATCTAATGTTACATTTGTCAAAGTCTGATTCATATGATAGCCAAAAGCAGCACCCTACTAGAAGGGGGGGCCAAAATACATTGAAGCTACTTGTACTCTACAATGGTTCTTGCCACAATATCCCTGCCTTGATAGGCAGAGCCAACAAATGATTTTCATGATTATGTAGGCAAAATTCAACATTTTCTGGATGGTCACAAAGGGAATCTGAAAAGAGTTTCTTGTCATGTTGTCACATGCGGCTACTTTCGATTGAACAGAAATGGATGGGGGCAAGTTAGTCCTGTAGAGTAGGGGCACTTCCAACTTCAAAGGGCTTAGGAGAAGGCCATAGACAAATATGGCCACCCTAATTTGGGAATGTCCCCCACCCTAAGGCTTTTACCCAGGAATGATCAGGAGGCAGACTTTATCATGAACCTAAACTTTCTCTCCCTCTATAATGAGCATGCTGTTAAAATGGGTGTTTTCTTTTTTCATTTTCATGTGGTGAGAATCCCTGACAGTTCTGGGAACACTTTGTCAGAGGCCTCTTAAAAGTCATAAGTATGGTGACACGTTTTTAGAACTAAAAATCAATTGATGGACTTTTTTTCATGAATTGTTCTTAATAGAAAATAGTATTTGTGACAGAATATTCCTTTAAGAGAAAGATGTGGCATTTCGGCGACTTTTCTCCCAAAAGATATCATCAAAACCCTGCAAAACTTTATTTATAAGCACACCACAGATGCAGGAAATGTACAAAGGTATTGGGAAGTGAAAAGGAGAATTTAAAGGATGTCAAGTCAGCACAAACTAGATGTGAAAATCTCTCCATCTCAACAACTGACAACCTGTAATAGGTCGCCCAGTGGCGATGGGGGTTGTGTCCTGAAGGGGTGAAAAAAAGCACTGCTTAATCTCCCTCCTCAATTCTAGGAGGGATATTCATGGACGCCAATTGCTTGACGTTTCTACCACGTACTTTGAATACTTTCACTTGCGACTTTTGTGAGTAGTATGAATAGTCAATTTGCTCGCACTGCAGTAGTTCTCTTTTCTTCTTGAGGATGAAGAACGCCGTGCGGATAGCGGCGCTGGCGCTGCTGATCATGTCTGTGCTCAGCTGCTTTGCGATCGGTTCAGTAGATGGTAAATTCACTAAACTGAGCTAGGCCTTAATTTCAGTTTTGTTCCTTTCCAGGTCCACGCCTGCAGCAGGACTTCCTAATAGTTTTTGAATCAGACAAGCCTGAACTGCAAACTTTGTGGTTTCCAACTTGATCTATCTATTATAAATCTAGGATATAGGAGGCCTCATATATAATTAGAGAATATAATGTAGAATTAACGGGGACATAAAAAAACTTTGAGACCGTGTATTCATGTGTACGAGCTGGCATACTAGTATGTTTTTCTAGAGTTTCTGGAACTTGCAAATATCTGCAGCTAAATGATTTTCAGGAGGTATATCGAAAGACCATTACATGCAAACTTACTGGAGTCATTATACTACATGATAAGATTCAGCTTTAGAATTTTTCAATGATGGTACGATTATTGAATAAAAGCTTCTGGCGAAAACATCATGATGCTGTCACGATCAACCATTCTGGATATGGTAAAGCACCGGCTTTTGTTTTTCCTTGGTTATATGAGAACCATTGTCAAGCGGAAGATTTCAATGGCTGTCTCCCAAGTTGGAAGATTTCTGCCACTCTCTAGACCGCCCTCTTCATTTTTTTTTCCTTTTCGAGCCTTCAAAATAAATCCAGTGCTTTACTTAAGAGAAGGATAGCCCTCATGCCTAGGCACCTCAAAACATTGAAGGGCCTCTAGGACTACCCTTCTCCTATACTTGGCTCTCGTCGGAAATTCAGATAATCTCAGCTGTAATATTGTGCTCTGCAGGTAGTGAGGTATTCAACGCCACTAGTCAATGCCCATACAACATTACAGTATTTTTTACGAGCCTTCCACGGACGTACTTATTTCCGCAGTTGCACTTCCCGGCACAAGTGTCCCCGTCACCGAGTTGTATTCGAGCGTGCCCAGTCTTGTGATTTGGGGCCTTCCAGGAAACAGTGGCAGTGCACAAGGTTGCTTCTCTGCCCAGCCTCAGGCAGACCAAGCTGAGTTCACCATCAACGTCAGTTCCAGTAACACAGATTCTTATCAAATCAGCAACGTGGTATGTCCTTCCGGCCCGCCTGCTAGCTTGCCGTTTCCTGCTCCCTTCAGAAGGCTTTCACAAAAAAAAACATGTCATCATGCGCACATGTGAGACTTCCGATTCTTTTGCAATTTCGAACCTAAACCTACGCTAACTATTTTATATTGCAATGCTTCCAGAATGGGTACAATTTGGGTATAACGATCAAGCCACAAAATTCGTGCGCAAGCCCTAGCTGCTCTATCCCCAACATTACCAACTTCTGCCAGGCACCCAACACTCTCACAGGTCTGCCTGGTGACGGTTGCCGTAATACTGATGGCCCAAATGCAACGAGCCCCACGTCTGGAACTATGGCATTCGCTAACGCCTGTCCCGATGCACTCTCGTACCCCACAGACACCACCGGAAAGATCTTTGCGTGTCCAACTGGAACCAGCTATGAAATACTTTGCCCATAGATTGCATTAATTAGGATCATTGCGGGCCGGCCACGCCGTAATTACGATCAATTCTTGAACTTAGGCAATTCCATGATCATCCGTTAAGTAACTTGTGAAAATTTGATCAAAGTTTGGCACATCGTGGAGCTACTTAATCTAGTTCCATGGTTTCCGATTCCGACAAGTATAATGTTCTCTTGCGGACGAGGATATACCAACATAGAATCGATAGAAACATTTATTTGCTAATTAGTCAGCAGTATTGAAGCTAGATAGATATACAATTATTTGTTAATTAGTGGGCAGTATATGAAGTCCATGCAATAGTTCATGGAAATTGTCTATCCATGCAACACTTGAAACAAAGGCCCATTTTAAAGATTATTGTATTCCCTATTGAATCATAATTTTAATTTTTTTTTCCCCCCCTATTTATTAAAACCTACTTGACAACTACTTTACAAAATTTCACATTTTGTAAACAAGTAAGTTCTTCTAAAGCTACTTGCATTTTGAAAAACTTATTTTCAACCTATTTTTGGGTTCATTCAAGGTTGGGGTTCCCAAAATGAACATCTAACTAAAAGATTTTGTAAATGACAATTTTACATTTTCATAATGTTCATTATATTACAACTCTGGTTTATTGTTCTGCTCCACAATTTAAGAATGAAGAAAAGGCCAAAAAAAATATCAATAATAAATCTATTGAATGTTATATAAAAGTCCTTGTGCTTGTCCTTGACCAATTTACGGTTAATTGTTCATAATATAGCTTTTGATATAAGGAGCAAAAGGAATCTGTAAAATGATGCAATTGATTTCAAAAAAGTTGTATAAGAAAATTAGGTTTCCCTTTATGCAACTACATGTTCATTAGAGCAATTTGATGAAAAAATAAACCATATGAAAATTTCAAAATTTTCAAATTTTGAAGCAATGGGTTGCAAGAGAAATGATTCTTCTATTCAACCATTTGTTTACTTGTCCATATGCATTAGGGACAAATTTTTTTGCTCTAGATGTCTAGGTCACATGTGTGTAACAAATAATCATGTAAAAAACCATGAACTTAGTTGATTTTAGAAGCCCATTAGGACAATTTTTGCATTTCTACTTGTAAACCAAAATATTCATGCAAAATTATATATGCATGTGAAAAATCACCACCAACACATGAATTATCTTATTTTCAACTATTCAATTTTTTTCACTTAAATTTGTTTCATAACTTTTTTTAGGTCACCCTAGTGGACAAATAAGATATTTTTACTCTACTTATTACCTTGTTTTCTAGTTGTGAAGTACCAAAAAACAATTTTCAAATTTTCAAACCTTTTTCTAACATCTCAAATCAAATGGAACCTCAAGATTTCATCATTGGCACCTCTAGCTTCCCTCTAGTTTCTCAAAGAAAATTGTACTATACCATTTAGACTTCGAAAAGTACACAAAAAATATCCCCAAAAATTATGTTAGTTTTTGAGGGTTGGAGATGAATTTAATTATGAAAACAAACACCATTCATATATATATATATATTAGAATGTTCACCGCATCAATATTGAAGGTTGGGAAGAAAAAAAAAAATTATCTACAAAAGACATTCATATATTTTCAAAGGTTCACAAGTGCATTGGAAAAACATAGTTTCCATTTAGTTTTCAAAACCATTGCCAACAATAGTTAAGAAAGAATGTACCCAAAAAACTTGATATTATTTTCACAAGTTCATCTCCTTGTTGTACCTTTTGTTTGGAGACCCCTAGTTTTTGCATAGTGGAGTTACCTTTTGGGCTACTTTTTCATGCTTTCACCCCCATAGAAAATCCTAGGACCATTTTTTCCATTTTTGTACCCCAACTTTGAATTCAAACCTTTTTATGATGTGACATTTGAAAATTAATGCATAATATTGATTTACTATTTATTCTTTGAATTCATTCATGTAAAAATATACAATGTATATTTTACCTATGACTCATGTTTGACATTAATTAATTTCTAGGAATGTTAGCTAAGAAAAATAAATTGTGAGCAATGTACCAAAATTTTAGAAAAATCAATTCAATTCAAAACATAAAATAATTTTGAAATTTAGTAGAAAACTTATCATAAGGTGAAAACATCCTTGAGTGGTACCATTAGGAACCATCTCAAAGAATGATGGTTAAGGAACTGAAAATAGCCAAATAATTTTCCTAAGCTCTTTACTTTAAATGTTTTCACAACTATAGTTTTTTTTCATGTTTATCAATTGCAAGCATTAATATATAGCTTGAAGTATAGTTTTGAATTAAAAAAATTAAGAATTGTTAAAAATTCATATTCTAATCAAAAGTGCCCCTTTAAAAATTGATAGCCTTAACTTTAAAAATTCATAATTAAATTATATTTACTAAATTAATTTTCTAATAAAAAATTTAAAATAGAATGACTTCCAAATTACCTTAGAGAAAAAATTCCCAAGAAAATTTTCAAATCATGTTTCAAATTTGTGTTTTTGACCAAAGAGTTCAAAGAAAAGAAGCAACGTGACATTCTTGAAACTTTTTTTTAATGCAATGATTAAGAACATCAAAATACACAATATTTTCGATATTATTAAAAATTCGAAATTTATAAAACCTAATAAATGTACTCATTAAAAAAAATTATGAAAATATTTATTTAAGTGTTTCCTGCAATTTTTCAAAGTTCAATGGGTCGATGGAAATCAAAATGTGATGTTCCTAGTGGTACCACCGAAGAATGCTTTTACCCCATACTTAAAACTATTGTTGAAATCTTGAGATATCTCGAATGATGTCGTTGGACCCTTTTTTCCCAAAAAGTTAATTTATTTGACAAGATTTGTTAAACATGGGTTGTAAATATGGTAATACCTTTTTGATGATTTTTTCATTAATTTATTTCTACATTGCAAGTATGAAAACAAGAAAATATAATTGTTCGTTTTATTTTGCTTGTATTTTATTGTATTATATTTAAAATTCTTTTTTTAAAAACTTTTTGAATTTAGATTCTTGTAGTTACATAATATTCATGGTACTTGACATGTGTGTACTTTCACCCTATTGGATCTTACTTTGACATTATAGTTAACATGAATAACACGAGAGATTTTGAAGCTTTTCGAAAACCTCTACTTTTTGGGGATATTTTACCATGCTTTTACTTGAAATTCAAATGCATGAACTTGATACGTGACATCAAATCACAAATGACTATAAAGGCTATTGGGTGCAATGAGACCTCCAACCTAGGTCCACTTGATCAACCATATCGACCAATTAAGAACATGTGTATAAATTTAATAGCTAAGTGACAACAACAGGCCAATGCAAAAAGACAACGCAAGTTTAAGGCCAAAAGAAATGTTGCCAAGCAATTGCACATGCATTTGATAATACCTTACAACATTTATAGGCCAATGTAAAGAGACAACACAAGTTTAGGGCCAAAAAATGTGTTCCAAATTAAGTAACTGCACATGCACTTGATAATGCCTTACAACCATTACAAGCTTTAATGCCAAATTGAAAATTAAAGAGGGCTACACGTGATATTAATGCCACTAATGTTGCCTTGCATAGACTTCCTATAAATGTTTCTAAAAAGTTTGTTATGCAAAAAGTGCTAACTGATCCATCTATTGTTGATTTCTTACTAAACTTTTTTACTTGGAACATCTCTAAAGTAATTAAAGTTCAAGAATAAGTCATTACTAGTTTCATGAATATGTTGGGTGCATTGAAAAATCCATGTACATTTACAAAATTGGCCATTAAACATGCTTTACTAATAGCTATTATAAATTCTAATGAGAAGTGTTTGTCTTTGAGACATTTAAAAGCATTTGTTTTAGGTGTTCATCATTCTAACATGTCTTTGATAGTAGAACATTAAAAACTCATTGATTTTGGTGCCATTTTTTAGTTGATTTTGGCAATACGAAAATGAAGGTCTAATGTTCTTAGTGCTACCACAACTGTTGATGTAGTGGATTGGTGGGTTTCAAAGATGAAGATCAATTCTAACAAACAAAAGGTTACCCAAAAGTAAATAACACCCTTTTTGCATGATGACAAACCAACCCAATATTTGGAAACTTGGGTGAGTCTCACCATCTAAATGCAATTTCAATTTTGTGATGAATACATTTTCAAATTGTGATGGACTTTGTTTTCATATTGTTGATGGATCAATGGGCTAAACTTTGGTTGGCTCTCATTCACCAACAACTAATTTTAATATGTTCACATAAGTTATATTTAAAAAAACATTTAGGACATGTATGTTGTTGTTATGATGGACTTAATATGAGTTTTGGAGGTGTTGTGTTGGAGTACTTCTAGTCCAAGATTTTGTGAATTTTATGGAAATGAGGGTGATTTTAGAATCATAATGTTGAATTAAATGGGACTTTTGAACACTAAAGTTTTTATGTTGGTGAACTCAAAGTGACACTTTGTGAATATTGTGGAAAAATTGGTCATAGAAAGGGATTTCATGTGTCGTTTGTATGCACTAATAGGAAGCATTGTGACTTTGGTATGTATCATTGGACTTTGATGGACCTTTTGGACAAAAGGTAATCACTAGAAGAAAAATGATTTTTATGACTAACCTATGCAACTATTTTTTAATCACTTGCATCATATGTAACTAAAAATCCCTTAGTCACCTTGTACAAGTCACATGCATCCATAATTGTAAATGATGGGTGAAATCAAAATCAACATATATGGTTTCATGCATATCATTGGGCAAAAACATGGTAAAGTAGCTAGACAACTAAATCTCCTTGATAGTCTACTTGACAAGTAGAGAAAAAATAACAACAAAATCCATCATAAACCATTTGTATGTGGAATATTTTTACGGGAATGATCAAAGACAAGATAATTTTTCACTATTATGCATTAACTTTCAAACTCCACATTGTAAAAGTGGGTTGAAAGTAAAATTTTAAAAATACAAGTAGATTTTGCAATCTACTTTTCATTTACTTTTGCATTGTGGATTTTTGTGAAATATGTAATAAGTAGGTTTTAACAAATAGAAAGTAGAATTATCTTTTTATGGAAACCCTAAAAATACAATTATCTTTGTAAACTTACCTAGTATCAATATATTTCATTGAATTAAATGTGTTAAGGATTCCCAAATCACAAATTTACTGTGCAATAAATAGGGATACTTTTTGCCTACTTTTAGAATTTATTATTGCCCCAAGTTAATGGACGTGCATGTGTAAATTTTGGGTGCACCCATCCAATTGATGGGTTGTTTTGAAATCTACCCATCTATTTGTTGGGTTTCTTATCAAAATATGAATGTTAGGTAACTAATTTAATCATGCTTTTATATCATTTTTTTTGGGGTTGTCATTTGCTCTTTTGTATCATGAGGTTTCATATCACTATGAAATGTAAAAAATAATTCATATGACTAATTTACAAAATGAAATTTTTTTGACAAAATGTAAATAATTATTTTCAATTCCTTTAAATCTTATTAAAATGAGATTTTTAAAAAATTAAATTAAAATCAAACATGTCAATTTAAAGATTAATTTTAATTTTAATTTTCAAATTTGTTTTAAAATATTTCAAATTTAAATATTTGTAATTAATCTGATGTTATTTTTAAAAATTCAATAAGGCTTTGATGAAGATTTAATAACAAAATCATAATTAGTTTAATTTCTAATTGATTAATTTTTTTGTATCGTTGTTGCCTTTTATGTTATAAAATTTTATCATTGCTCTGAGATAATAGACATGCATGTATGATTTTAGGATTTACCAAGCATGTATGGGGCAAACACAATTAGTTTGTTTTTAATCTTGTGGAAATATATTCTTACAAATGTAATAGAAGGCACCAAGGATATTCAATCATACTTCCATCCATTTCGATGTTACTTTATTACATTTATATGCATGACACATGATAAAAATGAAAACACTTATTTTTTTTGTATACTTTACCATGCTTTTGCCCATATGTGAAACATATGGTTTATGTGACTATCATGTAACTAACATGTGACTAAATTGGTTGGACCTTACATTATGCCATGTGTAAAACTTACAACAAATATCAATATGACATGTGACATGTTTATGAGCTTAAAGAGGCCTAGCCTAAACTACTAAGGTTTAATTTTTAACAAATTAAAAGGTGACATATGGCAGTTTGCAGGTTTTTTAAAAATTAAAAGGTGACATATGGCAATTTGTAGGTTTTTTTAAAATTGCAAGGTGACATGTGGCAATTTGTAAATTAACTTATTATTGAATTATAAGGAAACATGTGGTAGTTTATAAGTATCTTAGGGAGGCCTAGGGTACCTAGGCCTAATCCACCTAGGTAGGTTAATAGGTTGGCCTATTTATTCATCTACCCAACTTAGCCCTACCTACCTAGTGTAGGTAGGTAAAGCTAAATAGATAACTAAGTAGGCCTAGGCTAGGAAGTAGTTTAGGTTTTTAAATCTGATTTTATTTCAAGTTTAGCTTTTAAAGGTCAAGCCTATTTGATTGGCTTATCCCAAATGGCACTTGGTTTTCAATGTTTTTTGTGTATTTCAAATGTTCTAATGCATTTACTTATATAGTTTACTACATACTAACTACAATATTTTAATAAAAAACACTAATTAACTAACTAGGTTAAGTTAGGCTAGGTACTTAGGTTAAATTAAAATAAGTAAGTTAGGTTAGGTTAAACCAAGCTAAGCTAACCTAGGTACTTAAGTTGGGTTAAGTTAGATTAAATTATAGTAGGCTAGGTAATAATGTTAGGTTTAAGGTTTAGGGTACATTAAGCTACGGTATGATAGATTATGTTAAACTACATAGATACCTAGGTTAGGTTAGGCTATGTACCTTGGTTGGGTTAACCTAAGTTAGATTACATGTACTTAGGTTAGGTTAGAATAAGTTAGGTTAAAAGGAACTAAATGTGATGTAGATGTTGAATTGGTTTTCATTGTTAGAAGGCAAATAATTGCATGTGACGCAATGGAGGTAGTGTTTGATGTTGATTTGGGCAAATATCATGTTGGATTTTTAATATTATATTGCTGAGATGACATATTAGTAGTAATGGATATTTGGAGGTGGCCATTGTCATAAACACTGGGGGGGACACTAATAGAAAAAGGTAGAAAATACATGAGTAAAAATATAAAGTATAATATATTGGTTATTTGGTAGAAATTAGAAGTTAATTAGTTAAAAATAGGGTACATTTTATTCAAATAATCAATTTATTATAATGTAGTGTATGTAATAATATGAAATAATGGATTATAATTAATATAGGGTGGCTTTAATATGTATTTATTAAAAAATTAGATAATAATAGGGTGATAAAAATAAGGTGGATAATTATTTAATACTTCACCTAAAAATGGTCATTTGACACATGCATAACCCAAACTTTACACTTAGTGTCCCCCTTTGGATCATAGAGAACATTTCACAAGCATTTTTCGAAAGTGTCTTTCAAATCATACGATGATAATCATATATTTGATGTAGATGTAGAGGGAGAAGTTAGTGTTAAGAAAAAACAATATACCTTTCACAACAGATAGAAAAAAACCTTGGATTTTGATGTTTCCATGTTAAGGATGGACAAACTATTGTCTAAAGAATCCATTTGTGATGTTGGAGTTGTTTTTTGTTGTTCCTTGAATTTTGTTGACATTTTCCATGTGAAAGAATTGCATTGGTGAAAAAGGAGTTTTGGAAGATGTTTTATGAAAATCAAAAGGTTTACGGTCTAGACATCCCATGATAATCGCACTTGAAAGTTAATGTCAAGAAGTGAAAGTTCATCATTATTTAAGGTGTTGAGGTTTGTGAAAAAGTTTGGTACAAAATTATGGGTTTGGCTCAATCAACATATATGTTATACAAGTGAAAAAATCAACATGGTTGGAAATTTTTACCACATGAAAATAAAGGGACCAAAAAACAATGGTGTGCTGTAAAGCAAGCTATGTCAAATATGGAAGCCCTCGTAAAGAAATGTGAAGATGTTATGCCTCATCAAATGAAAGGCATTGGGGATGGTCGATAAGACGTTTGACTTGTGATTCTAGAGACATGGAAAATTGTTCATGAATGAAGTGATGAGGTGCAAAAGGTAATTTTGATCCCTAATTGTGTTAAGGCATCATTTATATTTAAAAATTTAATCATGTTGAAATTTATCTTAAAGGTGTTGGGAAAATGGTTTTAATAATGCATATATTTTCAATTTTAAACGTGTAAGAAAAATTGATTAAAATGTTTAATTTGTTAGCTATTTTTATTGGTTGATTGTTTTGTGGATTGCAGATTAGTAAGGAGTTGGGCATTGGAAGAATCTCTCAATTTATGATGAACCATTTGAGGAAAAAACATCATTTGAATGTTGATGTGAAGAAACGTCCAACTTTGCCAAGTGTATTATTTGTGAATCATTGAAGGATTTGATATCCAAAGTTGACAAGAATAATGTGGGTGCAAAGGAATATGAAATGAAATTATGAAAGCACAACATTCATCAAGAATTGTGTAAACAATTTTATCACACTTGGAAAGTTGAATCAATCCAATCCAAGGAAGGTATTTTGCCTTCAAGAAATTAAAAATCTAATCACATGCGAGGTGCCATTCCCCCCATTATTGATGTTGATCCTAAAGACCAAGTTATCATTCCATATTGTGGTCCTAAAAACATGCAACCATCATTGAAAACAATTGCTTACATTCTATTTTGAAACTTGGGCTTGGAGATTTCATCATGTTGAAGCTTGCAAATTTGGAATTATCTCATGTGTGCATGGGAAGAGTGGAAAATGAGGTTGTGAAGGATGAACAATCTAATAAGTTTTAACATGTTAATATTTAGTGGTGGGTACCAATGAAAAAAGGAGTAAGGAATGATTTAAAATTGTATTAGGATTGTTGGGTGAGTAAATGGAAGTGTAATTTGGTAGATCCAAAACAATGGGTTGACATTTCATTCACTTTATTCTCATTTCCAACTAAAAGTAATATTATAATCAATAGCATTACAATGATTTTAGTGATAATCATGTAAGCAAGGCCAAACAAAACCTTGATGCAACTAATGAGATTGTTGGTGTGTAATTCTTATTTTGAATTCTATTCATTAGGGTGAATGCACACTATGGTGGCCTAATATCTTTATCACATTGGTAGTTTTTCCCGTATTTCCTACATACTTAAAATTTTAAAAATATATATTTCTTTGAAAAATCAAAAGAAGGATTCACTTATGTAAAACTAACACAATTAGCTTTCCAATAATGCAAAAAACACATCAAGATCATGGACATTCAATAAGCAATGGACTTTTGAATTTTGGTGACAATTTTTGTCATGCCTACAAAACACATGAATATGGATTTTTGTTTTACAATGTATTAGTCCTATTTATTTAAAACTTTGGGATCTAAATTAATTTTTGTTCAACTAAAGATGCATTGAATGAATGGAATATGATTTTAATTTATTATGTTATGGACTTTTCAAAATCTCAAAAACTATAATTATTTAAAAAGTCCTTTTAAGCATAAAAATTGATTATTTTCTTGAATTATTTTTTAGAAATTAAAAAAAAATTCCATATAACATCCTTAAATGAAATTGGAATTGGGAAAAGTTGTTAATATCAATAACATTTAAATATTCACATTTTAAGCCAATTTCCAAATACACTACGATATTAACTTTAAAGGTAACGCTTTATTGCCATAAATGAGACACTAAGTGAAAGCACATTACTGTGGTACATTTCGGGCAAAAAAATGTTCTTTTTTTTTAGTACATTTAGTATTTTTTGGGGGCAAATTTTTTTTCATTTCATCTAACATTTTGAGAAACATTGAAAATGGATATTTGACACAAATCCTCCTTCACAATTCTTGTTATCTTTCAAATGATAATTTTCAAAAAACTTTTATGTATTCACATACTTACGCTTATTTGAATGAAAAACCTCATCCAAATGTTTTTTGTGAAATCACATGAATATAATTCTTCATATAGAATTGAAATGGGACAATGAAATCATATGTAATATATGATTGAGTATTTCATCAAGTTTGGTAATGTTTTAAATGGATTTGAAGTATATTTGCATTTTGTAGTATATTGGCATGTTTACAAATTTTCCACTAATATATTTTTCAATCATTTAATATTGATTTCAAAGTGGGATTTTTTTTTACAATCTTATTCTTTGGGTTTTGAACTACCTTATTCCAAGTATTATTTGCAAAACATTATTTCAATATTACCTTGGTAGAAGTTCAAAAACACGTAGTTTCAAAAAGTAGTATTTGTGACAACATTCTTTGATCACCATAGTGTGTTTTCACCCCACCCTAAAGTGCTTTCAACTTTTTTTTTTTTAATGCAAATTGGTTATTGTTTGGTTCCAAAGAAGAGTATTGTTGTTATTGAAATTTGTTTATGTTTATTTTTAATATGTTGACTATGTCATATTAATATGGACCTATGTCATGTCGTAGTAATCCAACTTGTAAGATTTCATAATTTTGTTTTGTTTCATTTATAATGATGATTTGGTGCCCACTAGCCCTTTAAGTCCTCTTATTTTATTAAGTCCAAATTGTGTTATATGTTGATAAGTTCATAAATTTGATATTTGATAATTGAAATTTTTGCAACTAGATGCCACTAAGTATTTGCACGAGATGTATAAAAATTGCTTTGAAATGTCAAGATTTAAAAGTAATAAATTTTTGGTCATTAATTGTGTACTTGGTTTTTTGTTTTAAATGAATATTTGTGTTAAACTAAAATTATATATTGATGATGTTTTTCATTATACATGTGATTATATTGTGGGTTGCATAAACATATACACCTCAGTCCTTTAACTTACCCAAATGTAGCACATAACAATATAGGTAATTATAAAAAATGGCAATAATTTTGTAAGTTTTATTCATAATTGTTTGAATCTAATGGCCATTAGGTGGCCCTCCTTTCACTCACCATGTTGAGTTCAATTTAAAATTAACGTTTTAGTTTGAAATTAAATAAATACATGTTTATACATAGAATATATAATTTACAAGTTTTCAACAACCATAGGGCTTCATGTTTGTAGTTCATGAAAAAATACCAAATAAAAGAAAATTGAAAAAAATAATGCAATGCCCATCTATAAAATCTTCTCTTCTTTGATATGGTAGTGGTTTTTTTCTTTAAAAGAAAATTATTACATATTTATTATTAAACAAATCCAAAAAAAACACATTTCTAATATCATTTTTGACATGAATTTTGATTTTCATCAAATAGGTTGTCTTGTATTTGTTTGGGTTCAAATGCTTGCCCAATCATTTCATCATTTTGTATGGCCTGAGACATCTTTTCCATAACACTATATGCACTAAGTTGGGTCTTCCCTAAATGATAACTCCTAGTTTGGGTTGTTACATATATGATCAACCTATAAATGCAATGGGAATACACTTTTTTCAGCATTCTTTTGGAAGGGAATGCAATGCATCCCATGACATCATTTGGGATGCATTTGTTTCCATCATGAAAGATGTTGGGTTTCATGTTTTTTTGTGAACAAACGCATATCCTTCCATAGCCCTCTTTCTAATATTCATGTTAATGGATTGACATTATGTTATTCACAAATGGGGTTTGCATTTGAACTGATGTCATCATTGTCAATCCCATTCAAACAAATTTCGTTTTACAAGTAACCATTTTTAAAAAAATGGTCATAACAATTACAACACAAGCAAAGGATGGGCTCTATCACATTAGCACCTTGAGAATGTGTTTTTCCTTTTTGTCATAGAGGTATCTAAATGCTTATATTAACAAGCCAACAACTTCTTTATCTATGTGCTAACATGGTGTGGTATTAGAAGTTTTCTTCCATTGGTTTTGTGAACATTTTATACCCATATGGTGTTAATGGTTATGTAGAGAGTTCATGCCACCTTTGTCTTGAACAAACCATTGTTGCTAAGGAAGCCTCTTTTATGCTTCGTGTTTTTTCTAAGATTCTTGTATTTCTTTTTTGTTTAAGTTGTTTCAGATGACTACTAAAAGGTTTAGGACATAGGTTGTTCTTTGAGGACTCCTTGTTGTTTTCTTTTGGATGACAATCCTCTCTTTTTGTTCCTCCCTTTCTTGTCAAATTGGCGTGTTTTCTAAATAACGAAGTTTAATGAGGATTTATCCTCCTTATCATCACCTTGTAAAAGAAAATGACTACTTTTAATTTGTTGGCCACAATTATTAACCCATGTGTGACATTTAGACGTCCATTCAATGTATATTGATGTTTTTTCTTTTTTCAATTTCCTACTAGAGATAGGGTGACAAGCATCCCTAAGCAAATTTCAACTTCATTGACGACATTATTTGAAGGAACTCTTAAAACTATAACTAGTAGACATAAATGTGACAGCATTTTGCCTGAAAAAAAAAAATTCTATCATTTTTAGGGGATTTTTTTTTCAAGAAAAGAAAATTTGTGACAAAATATTCTGTTTTCAAAAAGCTATGCCAACTTTTAATTATTTTTCACCCCAAAAAATTTGACTAATGCATGCTACTCAATATGTATTTGTTTATGAATTGGGGAGAGGCAAACATTTAACATTAAATTTGAATATGATAAATAAAGATATGGTGCATTTTTGGAACTCTTCTTAGCTCTAATAATGGGTAAGCCAATCTTCCCAAAACAAGTTACTTGCATACACCATAGTTAAAATGGAAGCGACGTTCGTCCTTGGTGTGCTGACTACTGCAGATGCCAATCAGTCAACACAAATCTGTTGATCATGTTCACTGGGTGTTGGATACAGGCGATTGGGGAGGAGTGTCATCGATCTAATCCATGAAAGAGAAAGCATTGGGCCATTCAGAGAAGTGCCACGATGCTTCAACCGCTTGGAAACCAGGGCAAAGGAGTAAAGTATCCTAGTCAGAGTGTGACGACATAACGAACCGTCGGCAGAAACGTTCCTCTCTCTCTCTCTCCTCCTCGTGGACAGAGGTGTTGCAGAGGTGACAATCTCATCACCCCGCCCCACCCTTGTTCCTTAACTGCAAATTCAATTTGAGTTTTGAATTTTGAATTGGAATGAAGAATTCAACAGTAGGCCAATGAAAGCTGTACGCGAGCGCTCATTTTGGTAAAGCCCCCTGTCTCGAGTTTTGCCAAGTATTCAGCAGATTTTCTTTTGTAAAATTGTTCTTGTGTTGCCTCATGAGTACCGGGAAAAGATATAATGACAGTGGCAAAATGAAATGCCTGCGGGACTGGACATTACTTTTTTGAAATGCCCACCCTTAGTAGAGGAAAATTTCAGTCCAGTATGACACCATCCAACTACACTGCAAAAATCTGCCCAATACTTTTCATTTTCATTTTGTCTCATATTTGGAGGAATATTCACTAATTGTTGTTAGTTGTTACCTTGTAACTGTTAATTGTGAGTTCACTTTGTCTCTGAATGTCACGAAAAGTTTTCTATTTTGATTTCTTGCTGGTTTGATGTTTGAACTTGCCATATCTAATGTGGTAGAAACATTGGTGAAACATTCCACCACAAGCGGCTTTGGTTTCTTTTGTCAGAGTTGGCAATACAGATCAAAACTGTTATTTTCAGATGAACATAAATGCCAGTTGATGGCTGTGTTTTTCCTTTTCTTATCCCTCTAAAACCCAATTTGTTGTGAGACACTCTCGTTGGTCTATGAATGTTAAAACAGCACCTTTTTAGTCACTTTTCCATTCAGGTTTTGTCCCTATTAGGGGCTTCCTAACCAGTTATGTAGTGCTTCTTGGACACTTGAAGTCATCTCTTTCTTAACAACATCCCTCCTCCACCCTCCCCCCTTTCCCCTTTCCTTCACACCCAAAAAGCAGCGTCCTTTTAGATCCAGTTTTGTCACCATCTGGGACTTGACATCCTATTGTTAAGTGCTTGGTGGACTTCAATACTAATCTATTATTAAGTGTTCTGTGGACAGTTGACGTGGTGGTGACTCTTGGGTTTCACAATTTTTTTTATGTTGCACCCTTTTCAATTTGAGATGCACTTGGATAAAATTTCTTAGTGTGATTGGAGGCAATCTTATAGACAATAATAATGCCTCCTCAAAAAATAAGGGGCCTCTTACACCTACCACCTCATCCTAGGCCCCTCGTTTAGAGCCTCTCCTTGCCCTGAGGCCTTACCTTACTCTTTCTTCTTAGGTTCCTGAACTGAGGAGTACTAAGGTGTTTTGCATCTTCACTCCAGGCTGATTTTGAGGCCCACTGCACACTTTAAGTGCTGGCCCACTTTAGTTGATGAAAAAAAGGGAATACAAATGATGAAAACCTGGCAATCATCAATAAAATAAGGGGTCCTTGGCCTCTAGACTGAGGGCCTGTTATTTTGGGAACAACCCAGCCCTTGATCCTTACCCAACACTGGTAATTGTAGTCACAAGAATATTTTAAGTAAATAAAGCCAAGTTTTAATATTATCTATAACCGATAAAAGAATGAAAGACTTACATTCAACAAAAGTGAAGGTGAGACTAAAATCTGCTTGACAGCTTGGTTTAAGAAGTGAACATTATGAACCTCTTGTCACCTCGGAGAGATTCCACCCTTCAGGCTAAACTTCTTAACCCTTAAACGTCAGTGCAGATCCAAATGCCCCTTATCTAGTACTCCTACCTTCACTATCCCACGTCAAAAATTGACACCTGTATGTTATAGGAACACCTTCTTGTTCTCTCTTGCCCCTCTGATGCGCCATTTGTCTCTCAAGCTTATTCATAAACAAATTTGAGCTTGGAAATGGAGAAAAATCTTCATGCACCTCAAGTTTTGCTATCTGCCCATGCTATGAAAAGTCCAGTTTTGCCGGTTTTGAAGGTGGAGTTAGCCTGGGTTCTGAGAGGCGCTGGGCCTTCACAATATGCCCTAGAACAGTAAAAACAGGTTGCTTTTTTTTTTGGGGCTTGTGTGTAAATGATCATTGTATGTGTAGCTTTGATCACTCATTTCTCTCTCATCTCAAGTCCAAATGTTGAATTTCTTTTTCCATGAACCTCATATGCCCACCTTCCATTTACTATAAAAGTTTTAAAATCATTGAACTATGGTAGTAGCTAAATCAAATACTCTCATGAAAGCTGCCCAGATCTCATAAAAATGCACTTTCAATGACAAGGAATTTTCATTTCTTACCCAAATTGCACATTTTTACTACCAAAAGATTCAGATTGAAGTCCCTTACAACTCTACCAAGTCCGATTTTTAAAAATGTGACAAAATTCCAGCTATTGGGAGGTTATATGGATACAACTTCCTCTTGTCACTTGGCATTGGTTAATAGAGGGTTAAGGTCAATTGCTTTTTCAAGTGCATGCAATAGGCACATGGAGTATTGAGGGGTCCTGTAAATAGCATAGAAAATTCTTAATGATGTGATGAAATCTGTTCAGTTTGCTAATGATGTCAGGTAATGGCCATTGGTCAGACTCAGCTTGCAGTCATCTCCCAATCACCATTACTGGTGTGGCCTGTGCCACTGGCTCAGGTGTGAATAAAGCCCAATTGTGAAAAAATATTTCAAATTATTTTTCAATCACAGCAATTACTCAAACTTCATAACTTAGGCCTAAAAATTATGAAATTGACTCCCTTAAATCTTATTTGTTGAGGGCTTTCCAATAGTACCAAGAGCAAGCCTCAATTTCCCAAAAACATTTAGTTTTGATTTGGATTTTTTTTGGACAAAATTGTTCAATATTCAATAACTCTTGCATCATAGGTCTAAACACTCTCAAACCACCTTGATGCACCCATACTCATCAAGGCTTTCCAACAATACCAAGAGCATGGTGAGGGCCACTACGGTTTGAGAGATCTCAACTTGATGAACAAAACAAACAAACAACCTTCCTTAATAAATAGATGTTGCATGGGACCCAAAACCATAGGTTGCAACTAAAAAACCCAAAATTGGTTACAAGTATAAAACCTATTGAGCATCTTTTGATCTGCTAATTTGCCAAGCTGTCAAGTGGACTTTTCTTGTTTGCCAAGTTCACTTTGCAAAGTTGTCCAGTCCACATTTTCTAAATGTGAACTTCGCTGTATTGCCAAGTCCCCAAGTCCACATTGCCAATCCTACACTGTCAAATGCCCAAGTCCACTTACTCCTTTGGATTGCCTTAATGCTCTTCAACCTGCCCAGAATTTTTTAAAATTAGAAGCTGCCCAATGCCCCAAAATTTCACAGGCTGCCTAAACCCCTTTCTCTTTTTTTGGGGTCTTTTAAGAAAAATTCAGGTGGATTTTATGGCTCTTTTAATCTTGAGAAGGACCCTTTCAAGCTAGCCTCTTGAGAGCAATGTAAAAGGTTTGAAGCCCGATTTGTACAATCATTTTTCGTCCAATATTTATAAATGGTGTGAAATTTAATCCCATTTAATGAGATGAAGTGCAAGGATGAATCATCATCCAAATGAATGATGGGGTGAAATTGGCTACCCCCATGAATTGATCTTCAATATAGAAAAAATGATCTTAGGCAATCCATCTCAATGGATGAAATAAATTATGGTGGCTCAATTTGTCCTCCATCAATTGGATGAATTCCATGTATGCATTTTTTCAAACTGCAATCACATGAATTTTTAATGATGCAAAATGACTCACTTGGATAAATTAATGAAACAATAAAATGAAATTTCATATTGTATCAAAATGAAATATATTTCATCCATGGGATATCATTAAGAGTTTTCATTCATCCATGTAATAATCCATTTACATTTTATTTCACCATTAAAATTCATCTAGATTCAATGAATTCATATGGATGAATGAATGCACCTTAAATACATTTTTTTGGGACGAAACTATATGATTTTTTTTGCCCACATGCCGTAGGTGGTAGGGGTTTTTTTGGGCACAAAAAATTCTATTGTGATATAGTTTTCTCCCACCCCTAAATCTTGTCGGCCATAATGAATGCAAAATTTTGGGCAATATTTCACATGGATGATCTTTATTTCACCTTGAAATTTCATGAAATTTCATCCATGTAAGCACAACCATTCATGCATTCAAAATTCACAAATGATATTTCATGAATGTTCATCTTTAAAATGTGGATGATTTTTTTGGATGAAATGAAACTATGAATGAACTATATTCCTTGAATGAAAAAACATTGTAGATTTTATTTCCTAGATGAACTTGATTTCATTTGACAATTTCATTAAATTGCATCCACAAAAGTTATGAATGAAGGTTAATCCATTCATTGATTGTAATTCACGGATGAAACTTATTTCATTTTGAACAACATGAAGTTTCATAGGATTGTCTCATTCATTCATTACAAGACATCTCATCTAGTTGTGTCATTTTGCATCCCTGAAAAATTCATGTCATTGCATTTTGGACATAATCATCCACGGAATTCATCCAATCAATAATGATAGATTCATTGATCAAAATCCATTTCATCCATGCAGATGGATTGCTTGAGTCCAATTTTTTCTCCATAAAAAATGACTTCATTGGGTTAGTCAATTGCACCCATAATCCATTCAGATGATAATTCATCCTTGCACTTCATTTCATTGAATGGGTTTTAAATTCACAATGTTTATAAATATTGGAAAAATGGAACAGAAACAAATTCTAGCTCCAAACCTTTTATATTTGCTCACAAAATGCAGTTTAAAAAAAACTCTGGAGCCTTGTTTAAAAGGGTTTTTCTCAAGCTTTTAAATGTAATGCTCACTTATGCAAGCGTTTTGTTTTTTGAAATGTTTGATATGGTTTCCTTTTCATTGTGGTATCTGTCAGGTATAATGGGAATTTTTCCAAAGAAAAACATTAGCACAGGTCTTTATGGTTGGTAAAGCCCTTGGCCATCGGCTTTACTAGAATGAGGCCTGTGCGAGGTGGAACCAAGCATCCAACTCATATGTTTCAGATTGTACTAAAGCTTGCTGCCTGGGGCGTTATCCTACACAGTAGCACTTGGAGATGGATATATTGCAATAGAACACAATAAAAAGAACAAGATGAAAGAAAAAGAAACAAGAAGGATATGGACAGGGCACATGGATGTAGATGGAATGTATTGCAACAGTAGACTAGCAGGAGGAGGAAGATATAGAAAGCGAAACAAGTGTTGGGGAGAGAGGAGGGGATGGATTGAATGAGAACACAGAAGAAGAAATGGAAACAAGGGTGGGGAGAGGGGAGAGAGATGGATTGCAAGAGAACAGACGAAGAGGAAGAAATGGAAAGGGACACATTAAGTTAGCCTGGTGGAGAAAGAGGAGATGAATAGACCGCAAGAGATTCACATAGGAAGAACAAATGGAAAGGGATTTCCCAAAGGGAGGAGGGGGGGGGGGGGGGGCAGGAAAAGAAAAGAAAAGCACAACAAGAAGGGGGAGCCGTAGCAAGGGGCCACCCGCGGCGCCGCCCCACAACCACAACAAAAAAAACC
>Ga0116227_10000851_pt1 | contig 63711 bp, 45 predicted proteins | sample S1TSphgellanicum_FD_89693 | JGI IMG/M metagenome (GOLD analysis project Ga0116227, IMG submission 89693) | Host-associated microbial communities from peat moss isolated from Minnesota, USA - S1T2_Fb - Sphagnum magellanicum MG | ecosystem: Host-associated > Plants > Peat moss > Unclassified...
AAACTAAAAAAATATAAAAAATTGTTGCAACAAATCAAATTTAACACAAAAATCAATGTTTTTAAAAGAAAAATGCCCAAAAAAAAAAGGTTTTTTTTTTTTTTTTTCACAATAAGCAATTTAAGTATGCTTCACATTAATCATCTTTCAATGAAAGATATGTAATGCACCAATTTAGGACCAATCCTTTAAGTGAAAGGATTAAGGTTCAAATTTAATGTGCTAATTCTTACCACTTAACCTTTTTCCCAATAGTCATCACCTTCAAATGCTAAGTTGCTTAAAATGCCTTAAAACTTTTGGAAAGTTCAACAATGAATGGAAATCAAGCTAGTTGGAAAGTTGGTTAAGTTGGACAATTGGAACAAAATCAACAAATTTAAACCTTGGGTAGTTGGATAGTGGAGTTTCATCCACCATCCCATTTCCTTGAGGAAATTGTGTCAATTTCTTTTTTTTCCATTCGTTGCGCAACTTTCCCAAATGCTTTCATTTCTTTGGGCTTTCATCCATTTGTGCAACTTCCCCAAGGAAATGGGCAAACTTTCTTGGATTTTAGTCCATTGTGCAATTTCTTAAGGGAGCAAGGCCAATTTGTTTCTTGGATTTACATCCATTTTGCAACTTCCATAAATATTTTCCCTTGAGAGACGAAACTACATTTCTTGGAAAAGTGTGGTCAACTTCTCCATATCTTTATCCTCTATGCAGCTTCATGGGAACATTTGTTACATTTTTCAAATGCCTTCATCAAGGGAATAATTGGTCAAATTGCTTCCAATGTTGTCCTTGGGGAAGTGACGCCATTTTTTTCATATTTTTGTTCACTATGCAATTTCCTTAAATCATTTCCTTGAAGGAGCAAGCCAAGTTCCTTTGTTGCCTTCCTTAGCAAAGTGGGGCCAACTTCCCTAAAACTTCATCCCTTTCACAATTTTTACATACACTTTCCAAATGAGGGGTGATAAAGTTTGTTAGGTTTTTATTCATTCAACACTAGAAGAAATCTTGTCATATGCAACTAGTCATTTTTCAATTGTGTGCAATTGGTTGTTTACAACTAGAATGGCCATGCTTGTAATTACAAAATTGACATTGTATATTTTTTGGGTTATATGATTGTGTGTTCAACTAATGGTGTACATATGGGTTATTATAATTAATATACATAAGTTAATACACCTAATGATGTACATATTGGTCAATATAACTAATATACATAAGTTAATATACTATAAAACTAATAAAATGTGGTGCGCTAAATTGTGGTACATAGGTGCACTAAACATGTTCACAAACCAAGTGCCATTTGAAATGAACCAATAAAAGAGGCCCAATTTAAAGGCTAAACCCCAATTAATTAATTAAAAATAATTAATAAAATATGAACTTAAAATTGCTAGATGTCACCAAATAATTGGTTTTTAAAATGGACAAATTTTGACTAATTCACATTTTATTGGATGGTTTAGATATTATTAATTATATTGAATATTAGGATATGGTTCAAATGGCATGTGTCACCATATAATTGACATTCAAAATTGGACACATGTCATGAAAAGATAGGTCAACGTTTTAATTGCATATAATTAGTTACATCTATAACTTCTTAACAAGAATATGAATGGATCAAAGTGTATAATGATAATGTATATACATGTTAAGTACGATCTATCACATGCAATTGAAAGTTGTGTGTGATTTGTCTTTGGCAACTAAGAGTTTTATTTGCATGTGTGTTGCATGCAACTAAAAATTAGTTGCAAATGATAGTTGCAAAACCCTATTTTTTTTCTAGTGCAACAACATTCCAAAAAATGTAAGGAATTTAAAACAAATTAATTGATAGCTTATGGGGAAAAAATAAATAAAAGCAAGCCCCCATCCTTCAACACAAAAGATTAGATCTAAGCCAATGGATCACATCGTGCAATAAAACATTCTTTTAAAACCTTATAAGCCAAATAGACCCAAATTTGGTCACTCCTATTTTTGAGGGAAATAAGTGGAACTGAATTCCACCAAATTAGTTTAATTTTTTTATTACTCAATAAAGGGAAAAAAAATTCTAGCTAGGATTTGCCTGTTTTTACACATGCAATTGCAATTTCTATTTTCTACATCCCCAAGAGTGGGAAGATGTCAAAAATTAGCCCATACACACCAAGCTAATTTTACATGTTAGTTGTGAAGGGGCACCACATTGCATACTTTGTCAAAAGGTTGTCATCATCATTTGCCCACACTTGGTTGGGTAGAAATCAAAGGTTCAAGGTGCAAATGCTTACATGTGCCCACCTATTGGGTCAAAGGCTATTCACCTCTAGTTTTAAAGGCAATGTAGCCATTATTCAAATGTTGTGGCAAGGTTAGAGATTTTTAAAACATTTGAAACCACACTTGCAATGAATGATAAGGCAATGATTAAAGTTTTTTGAAACCTTGGACTTGGAAGAAAAAACTTTGGATTTGGTCAATTGAAGCCAATCTTTTTTCACAATTTTAAGTTTAATGGAAATTTTTGTTACGTTAGGTCTTTTGTATATTTGGCATGCATTCACCATAATAATTTTTTGTAGAATGATTTTGGGTATGACCTAAGGGATCGAATAAGTTCCATGAGTGGAACTATGACAAGGATAATGCATGGATCAAATCATTTTGCAAATGGAAGTGAAAAATGCTTGTATGTGAAGTGAAAGTAATTGACATATGCTTTTGACAAAATGAAATGAAAAAATATATTTCCTAAATTTTGGTTGTTTTTTTAAATGCAAAAGTGAGACTACTTGTCCTCTCTCTTTTGGGATTCCTCATTTTTATCAAACTTTGGCTTATATCTTACTCATCTCTCCATGTTTAGCTCTAAAATTTTGACTTTCATGTTTAACCTTAAAGTTTTGATTTCTTGGACTATGTTTACTCATATCCAACCACCAAATTTTTTAACAATGGCCTCAAATTGTGACAAGTTCAATTCATCTCATAATAAAAGAAGAAGACGAATTTACCTCCATTTATTCCTTTAAAGGTTAAGGCATACTTATAGTTTAAATATAGAAATTTGATTACATATCAAAATTTTGAAATATATTTCCATGTTGAGCACCACTAACATGCATAGTGCACATTGCATACTCAAACTTGTGGACTTTTGCATAGGAGTTTAAGTTACATTTAATTTGATCCACTTATGAGTGCATGTTTTTTTTGATTGCAAAACATCTTCCATGTGATAATAAGAAATTTGATAATTTTTAGGGAAGCAAAAAAAGTTATCATATTTGGAGCTCTTTCAATTATGCATAGAAATAAAAGATTCAATAGCGGAGAAATGTGAAAGCGATTATTTATTTGTTACTTAAATATCTTCTTGGAACCTTTTCATCACACCAATCAAGGTTTTTTTCCATTAGACCATTGTGATCACAAGTTCTACTCCAACAACTTTCCATTACATTTGTACAATGTAATTGTGTTCACAACCACCTCATAGGTCTATAAGGCAAACATTCACCAAATGCAAAGTTGTGTGATCTATGAGTCAATGTGTGAATCATTTGAAAGTGACACCTATCATCCTCTTTTATGGGATCATATGTTCTCATAAGTTCCTTACAAAGTTCCCTACACGTGAAATGTTCCCAAACATCTTAACATTAATTACCATACTTGCAAATAATGTTTGATGGTAATTAATTCTCAAGAAAAACAAGTCATTTTTAAAATTAAAAAAGAGCATATTGTGTGAAATTTAAGGAGAATTGAACCATGCACCCAATAAATAGTTTTAGCCACTGAACTACCACAATGATTTTGAAAGATATGAAGAAACTTAACATCCTTAAATTATACTATTGAAATTATGAAATATTCAAATTGGGATTGCTAGACCCCATTTTTTCACAAAATAAATATTTCGATGAGAGTTGCCAATTATTAATCTTAAATATAATACCTATAGATTGCCAACTTGCTTGTAGTTTTCCAATGTAAAACATGCATCCATGCAACAAGAAATAAGGTTCCATTTCAATGGCTTTCCATTAGTACATGTGTTTGATCACAATAGCTTAATGAAAAGAGACTTTAGGAAACCTTGCCTTAAGAAAGTACAACCATCATGAGTTTTATGAATCACATGCATGAGACTTTTGGAATGATGTCATAATTTTAAGTATGCTATTCCAATATAGATCAAAATGTGGGGACAAAGAACATTATTAATTTTCAAGATGAAGGAATGCAAACTATGGTATTAATGAAACACTTGTGACATATTATTATTGCTTGAAACCCATCAATACTAACAAGGAGGGTTGGAACTTCAATGAACATTAATAAAAAAACCATAAAGAATATAAGTTTTTTAATGCATTACCCTACATTACATTTCTTACATGAAAAGAAGATGGCAACTTACATTTAAGGACTTATACTACACATAACCTTACACTAAAGGTTTATCCTCTCCTCTCAAATTGTTTGTTTTATGTCAATAATATACCTATTGATTCTTAACATTGGGTAAGGACTAATGTTGGTAGGTTCCTGGACTTTTGTAGGTTTACGTCTAGGTTATACATCAAGTTTTAGGGTTTTCATACTAAAAGTTCCAAGCTTTTTTAGTACCATCACTACAACTTAACCAAGGAACTTACCTATTTTCAAAATTGAATTAACACTTAACCTAGGGGTGCTATGTACCCTACTTAGAAAGGTTTAATTCTTTAGGTAAATAAGTACAATTTTAATTTAAAAAATATAAACATGGCTTTAAATTTTTAAAAAATCATTACAATTGATTTATTGTACATAATAAATATTACATAATTTTTATTTTCAAATGTGCATTAGTTGAACAAATTAATATTACATTTTTTTTGGGGTTTAGTTGTGTGTAATGGAGATAAATTAAACTTTGTTTTAAATCAGACGCATTTTATGAAAATGATTGGAATTAAATGTTTTAGAAATTCAAAAAATTGGTCTCAAGATTAAACTAAAGGTTCCATAAAAAAGAATAAAAGCTAGAACCAAGACCAAAAGTTTCTTTTCAAATCAAGAACCAAACAACATTCGTAAGGATTTTGAAAATAATTATTTTGAGAATTTGGGTCCTACATTCAACCCACACCTCACATGGGGCCTTTGTTCTTAAAACAATCCCATGTTCAATCCTTACTATACAGAAAACCTCAAAGGAACTATTGCACATTTTAAAAGAGACAATGCAACATGTTAAACAAACTTGGGGCTACATAATTGACTCCATCCACTTCACATTTTTCAATTATCCTTGTGAAATTGGTGTTATAGCTTTGACAACAAATAAGTATTGCAAAGAATTAGAATATCAAAATGACACCCCAAAAAAATCAATATCAAATAAAGAGAAATAGAACAAATACTCAAACAAATTATTTTCAAATTTGATAAGATTCATCATACATTGAATTTTAAATTATGGCATATATTTTCACATTTGGCAATCCACTTGTTTATGATGGATTTGTTTGAGTTTTGTTGAATATTTTAACTTTATGTATTTAATTTCAATTCTTTGGACTAACACTACACCAAAAGGCGCCATCTATGACTCCATCCATAATTTAAAATGTTAGTCATATATGCCTTAGCAACTAAATGATTATGCAATCAATTTAAACTCATCACTTATGCCATACAGTTGCCATGATAATAGTCATTTGCCCCATTCCATACCATTTTTGTGACTACAATCATGGATGGATGATCATGATTTTAGAAGATCATGTGAACACAATCATCAAAATTTTAAATATTAAATAAAATTATATTATTTCTTAACAAATTAAACATGTACACATGTGGCACATTGCAATTAAGACATGTGTGGCACTTAAACATAAGCCACCTAGGCTAGGCTAAACCATGTGGCACCTAAGTTAAGTTTAAGCCCCAATAGCCTTTTGTGGCACATAAGTTAGGTATGGACTTAAACCACATGGCACCCAAGTTATGCCTAGACCTAGGCCACATGGCACTTAGGCTAGGCCTAAACTTAAACCACCTAGGTTAAGCTTAAACACAAGCCATGTGGCACCTAATTAGGAAAATCTTATTTCATTTTGAATTTGATTTTAAAAGTTGAACCTTTTTTATTGGCTCATACCAAATGACATTACTTTTTTTAAATGCTTGTAGTGCACCCATTTATATTGTTTACAAGTTTGAAAAGATGATAAACAATATGGGATAATCTTTTGGGAAATGGAAACATTCCCATATCCCATACAATAGTAAAACCCTTTATCCCATATAACATTATCCCACATTGTAGTAATTAAATAGGTACATTAATCAAGTAGGTAGGTAAGTAATTAAATATGTAAGCAAATTAATTAAATAAGGAGGTATATATATACATATATTGATTCGGTTAATATAATAATTAATACCTAGGTATTTAGTTTCACATTATTACATTCATGTCAATAATAAGAGTTAGTTACAATAGTTAATAATTATATTAATGACTACTTAACTTAGCCTAAGTATGTTGGTAGTCTATTTTAGCTTACATACTTAGACTACCTAGACTACATAAACCACCTACATAACATATTGAGGTTACCTAAACTAGGTAGGCATGTAATTTAACCTTAATATACGTGTAATTTAGCCTAGGTTCGTAGGTGGTCTAAGCTAGCATAGATAGATAGGTAGTTGGAAGGTAGGAATTAACAAGTCGTTAGATAATGGTAATTCAATTTAGGCAACTAGGCAAACTTAGCTACTTACAAAGGTAAGCATATACTAACTTAGCTTATATATTTACCTTGGTAGGTATTTAAACCGTTGCTAGCTACCTATGCATTTGTAGTGTGGGTGTATTTTAATATCGCTTGTCAAAAAGAAAAATATTCAATGACCTAATGTTGGATTAAGTTTATTTTTGTGGTTCATGTGCAAAATCACAATATTTAAAAGCATTCACAATTGGTTAATGATTATATGTTATTTCAAATAGTTAAAGAAAAATTGAAGTTAATTTTGAAAATGTTTTCAATTATACATCATTTTTTTCCCCTAATGAAAATTATCAACATATTGTTCTTAAATGCATGCATTTAACCAACAATTTTTTTTAATATATAATTTTCACATTTTTTTAGACATGTCCAATATTTTTTGTTAATTAGTCAAATTTGATCTTGAAGTCAAATCATATGCCTTAATCATGTAGTAATGAACATCATGACATGATTACTCGTGTAATTATACACATGACTAAATCATGCTACATGACTAATGACATGACTAAAACTTAATCATAGTTACAAAAATGTTTAAGTCATGGATGTCACCTTTTAACATAATGTAATAATGTTGAACAAGATTACAACTTGACACCTCTAAAAAAGATTTAAATTCTTCAACCATTCATCATTATGGAAGGATGCCTTGAATCTATTGTTTTAAATTTTATTCATTTGTTTGTTTATTTCTTATCTTAGTTGGATTTTGTACTAGAACCTATTCACTCCTTGGCTTACTTAATAACAAAGAAATGTTAAAAACTTTTAATTAACTAATTAATTAATGAAACTTTTAAAAGGGCTATGACTTGGGGGAATTGTTACACATAAAACTCATGATGCAACTCATGGGTAGTTTTGTGCTAGGTTCTATTTGCAACAAAACAATTGTGGATTTGAGATATCATCTGAATGCCCAAGAGTTGGGACTTGGGAGAGAGAAGATGGGTGTGCAAGCTAGAATTGTGTGCGATTGTCTAACTACTGGCTGTTAGAGACACACTTTTGGTATGCTCAACCTCTCAATACCCATGTAAGGGAAAACCTTTTTCATGCTTTGATTGCTTCCATAATGCACACACAAGTAGTCCACCCCACACACCCCTCCCCCACCTCCTCTTCCTCTCTCTCTCTCTTACAAGAGTCCTTCCTATCAGCTCTCATGTATGATCATCAACCAGCAACCAGGTGTAACTTTCAACTTTCAGCAAGAAAAAGAAAGAAAGTGAAGAAAGAAAGTAATAAAACTTCCAAATGTTTTAATTTCTCAATTTGTCCACTTCTTGCTAAGCAAAAGATCAGGCTGCTTATAGTAGTTTTTACTACTCTGGGGAGTCTCTACAAATAATGCCATATCAAGCACAAAGTAGAGTAAATAGTAGCAAATGGACTGTGTATAGAAGGATTTACATTCCATTTACTCCTAATGCATATTGAGTTTTACATGCCAAAAAAGGAATTACAGTTGTAGTGTGAATTACATTAGATTGTGCCCTTTCCACCAGTAGCAGATTCATAGCTTTGTAATTCTAGCAAGAAAAAAAAGAATCTTATCCCCAAAACTCCCATCAAAGATTTATACAAGGTTCATATAGGATATGATCTAGTCCCCAAAAATGAGGTCAAGATTATGCAACATAGATCTATACTGGTTGAATATCCAAACCAATGATTGAACCATGAGAAAATGATCATGTGAGATAAATCTGCCATGATCAGTCCAAAAGAGTGATCATCATGACCAAAACTATCACCAGCTTGCTCCAGTTGGATTACCCTGAAGCAAAGCAAAGAATACCCAATAAGTTTAGGACCAAGAAATCCTGTTGTTATGGGGCCATAACGATATACATATATTACTGGATTCCTCATAATTATGTTTTGAGAAGATCAAATTGTGAAAGGAGAATTTGATAAAGGCAAAGGAAAAAAAAAGAGAAAAGGATCGGTTGGTTGCAAGTATTAGATTAGAGAAACTAAAAAGATTTGAGACTTAAAAATTGCAAAGTGAGACTGAAGTGTTGCAGGATATAATTTGTGCCTCTGATTTTGCCACTACCCAAATCGCCAAAAAAACCAAACAAAAAACCAAACAGTGTTGACCAGAATAAACCATGAAAAGAAGGACAACATATGCATGCGGTGCAGCAGTTCCATGGTCATCATCAGATAGTTCAACAATTGTCCAGTGAGAGGTGAAGAAGATGATTGCTCAGATCACCAGTGGTGGTTGTTGTTGTTGCTGCTGCTACTGTTGTTGCAGCTGTGATGAGAAAAAGGTGCACCATGACATTTGTCTTGTGCATGATTCAGTTATGAAGTCAGATAGTCAAATTGGAAAGCTGGTGTGTGAGTTCACTTGCTGGTCAATTTTTTCTTCTTCCTCCTCTTCTTCCACTTTCCATCCAGTTTTTTGATCAATCCTCTCCTCATAAATACTGCATTCCCATTCTGCCTCTGCTAGTTACCTGCAAACAGAACCCAATTTTACTGCAAAATTCACACTCGTTGATCTCCCTGGACCAGCTAGCCTTCAGTCTTCAACATAGCTCCAGTCCAGGCTCAGTCTGGGTCCAGTTGCTGGAGAGGTAACTTTCCTCAGCTCTGGTACCTTGAGAAAGCAAAAAAGTTTCAGTACAAACAGTCGCCAGCAATATTTGTCCTTAGTCCCTCAGGTCACAAGTTCTTCAAGTTGAGCTGATGTGAAGTGGGTTCTGTGGAACTTGTTTGTGGATTGAGTTTCTGAGTCTGAATCACTTAGCCGTGGAGAGAATTGCTCTTGGATCACCAAGGAGTAGAGTTCTAAAGGAAAGTGTTTGGGTGAGAATTGTGTTGAGAGATAGACCTGGTATTGATCTGGATTGAGCTTTTGTCACTGTAGCCACAGTGATGGCAAAGACTGGCTCTCTAGCATTGACGGATATGGTTGATGGGAGTGATCCAATCATCAGCAAGAAGAATCATGTGGCAGCACTTGATTCAAGTCTCTGCATAGGTAGTGTTGTGATTGATTCAGAAACCAGCTGCTCGGATCCCCTTCAATGGGCTCGAGCAGCTGCAGAGTTACAATGCAGCCATTTAGAGGAGGTGAGAGGTATGGTGAAGACATTCACTGAGTGCAAGGAGGTGGTGCTCGAGGGTGTGAGCTTGACTGTTGCCCATGTGGCTGCAGTTGCTCGGCGACTGGAAGTAAGAGTGGTGTTGGATATTGCTGTTGCGAAGACCAGAGTGGACAAAAGCTCCAATTGGGTGCTTTCAAAAATCATGAAAGGTTCTGACATCTATGGTGTCACCACTGGATTTGGAGCAACCTCTCATCGCCGCACTCAGCAAGGAGTAGAGCTCCAGAAGGAGCTCATCAGGTGCCTTGTTTCATGGTTATTGAATCTCATTCAACTCCTGCTTCACACAATGGCCCAAACATAAGAGCCTCTATTTTGTGCATGAATCCTCTGTGCCTCTTGTGGGAAAATGCTGCTGATTGTCATGAGTGGAATTTTTCTGACCTTGAGTTTTGGTGAACAGATTTTTGAATGCAGGAGTGTTTGGAAAGGGTGATGCAGATACGCTTGCTGCATGCACAACGCGAGCAGCTATGTTGGTGCGCACTAACACGCTGCTCCAAGGCTACTCAGGCATTCGCTGGGAAATTTTGGAGGCAATGGAGAAGCTCCTGAATGCTCATGTGACACCAAAGTTGCCACTTCGAGGCACCATTTCATCATCGGGAGACCTTGTTCCCTTGTCATACATTGCTGGTGTGTTGTGTCAAACATGTCTGTGTGTGTCTGATGAACTCTCTATTACGCGAATTGCATGCAACACTAGTTTTGCAGTTGAAGAAATTTGAAATGTTCTGATTACAGTTTTGGCTCACATTTCATTCAATTGCAGGGCTTCTCACTGCAAGACCAAACTCAAGAGCAATCACCAAGGATGGTTCTGAAGTATCAGGCGAGATTGCTCTCAGGCTTGCTGGAATACAAGAGCCATTTGAGTTGCAGCCAAAGGAAGGACTTGCAATGGTGAATGGAACAGCCGTGGGTTCTGCCTTGGCATCCACTGCATGCTTCGATGCCAATGTGCTGGTCCTGCTTGCTGAAGTCCTTTCAGCTCTCTTTTGCGAGGTGATGCAGGGGAAGCCTGAATTTGCAGATCCCTTGACTCACAAACTGAAGCATCACCCAGGTCAAATTGAGGCTGCAGCCATCATGGAATGGCTCCTTGCTGGAAGCTCGTATACAAAGACAGCTGCAAAACTGCATGAGACTGATCCTTTGAAGAAACCCAAGCAGGACCGTTATGCTCTTCGTACTTCCCCACAATGGCTCGGTCCTCAGGTACCATCACCAAGCAAATCACTGTTTTGTTGTGTTCGTCACTTGAAACCTCTGAGCCTTTCATCCCTGCTTGAACAACAACAAAGCAGGGATTTTGTTCAAAATCCCTGCTTTGTCATTGTTCAGAGATTTCTTTCTTGGCAAAATGTCTTCTCTCTGGTCACACTCAATGCAAGCACTGGGATTAGGAAAAAGATGTGCAAGAAAAGAGTTGCAAAAGATGATGAAGCCAAAAGGGATGTTACCAGCAAGAAGCAACTGATGGTCTCTGGTGTTGTCAGGTAGAAGCAATACGGTATGCCACACATGCCATCCAGAGGGAGATCAATTCAGTCAACGACAACCCACTCATTGATGCTGCAGGAGACAGGGCTGTCCATGGTGGAAACTTCCAAGGAACTGCCATCGGGGTCTCAATGGACAACTTACGGCTAGCCACTGCTGCTATTGGCAAGCTCATGTTTGCACAATTCTCTGAGCTTGTGAATGATTATTACAACAATGGGCTGCCTTCAAACCTCAGTGGAGGGCCTAATCCAAGCCTGGATTATGGCATGAAGGGAGCAGAGATAGCGATGGCTTCATATCTCTCAGAACTTAACTACCTTGCAAATCCAGTGACAACCCATGTTCAAAGTGCTGAGCAACACAACCAGGATGTGAACTCTCTTGGGTTGGTGTCTGCACGCAAGACAGAAGAATCCATCCAAATTCTGAAGCTCATGAGTTCAACATACCTGGTGGCTCTTTGCCAGGCAATTGATCTGCGCCATATCGAGGAGATGATGCAGGCCACTGTAAAGCAAATTGTTGCACAAGTGGCAAAGAAGACTTTGTTTGCAGGAGCTGATGGCACTCTTCTACCATCACGGTTTGCTGAGAAGGATCTACTGCAGGTAGTGGACCATCAACCACCATTCACATACATTGACAATGCTTCCAGCCAGACTTGCCCACTCATGGAAAAGCTCCGACAAGTGCTAGTTGAGCACACACTCAAGAGCTCCACCAGTGAGAACCCTGCGCCCACCTCCATTTTCCACAAAATCTCCAACTTCGAGGAGGAGCTGAAGGAGAGGTTAGATGTTGAAGTTCCTCATGTGCGAGAAGCATACGACAACAACAAGGGTTACTCCCCAGTTCCCAACAGAATTACAGATTGTCGGACATACCCTCTCTACAGATTTGTTCGATCTGAACTCCATACCCAGCTACTGTCAGGCTTGCAGACCATCTCTCCTGGTGAAGAGATTGAAAAGGTCTATGAAGCTATCTTGGATGGCAAACACATGGCCCCTTTGATGCAGTGCATTGATGGCTGGACTGGAGTTCCAGGTCCTTTTCTCTGAAGATCTAGCTAAGGACAAAAGTACACTGAAGCTAAGATCTAAATTTCACACTCCAAAATTCATCTCTCCACTAGATTCATTTGAAGTTGTTGCCTTCTGAAAGTGATGAGCTATGATATACTACCACAGCATTTGCAACTGAGAGAAACTGTGAAGGAATGACACAGAAGTCAAGGCTCTTACTTTCAAGCATCAACATGAAAGTTTTAACTGATAAGGAGTTGCTCTTCCAGTGAATAAGCCAAAAAGAACAGTGAGCTTCATTTGTGACAAAGTGATTGAGAACACCACGCATAAGAGACCAGTGATGTAGATTTGCACTTACAATGAATGGCATCATACACGAAGTGCAACAGTTGTAGAACCTTTGCCTGATTGAACTGTCAAAAATGGAGAACTCAACTTTATCTCCCAATTGGACAATGAGAAATCTTCCCCATAGTTGCAAAGAGAAAATTTTATCGGACTTTCTGCATCCAGCATCAGCCCAAGTGCAAGATGCTTCTAGATAACACAAATGCAACCTCAATTATCCTCCACATACTAATCCACATTATGACAAAAACTGTAAAGCCCTGATCGAAACTTGCTCAAACCTGGAACTCCAAAACTACTAGAATCTCAGGACTGTTGGTATATAATAGCTGTAAGCCTCATAGTTAATGGTTTGCCCAAGTGTACTTAACCTTGAGAATGCTGTAATAAGATCCACCTGCCACAGAAAAGGTAAGATTTGTGTCAGCACTAATCAGGTTCTGAATACAATACATCATCTCCTCACATCTGCTTCAAGAAACCAACACAAAATCTGTCTTCCAGGGCTAAACCACATTTTCAAACCCTATTCCCTGTTCTCCCTTGTGTTTGTGAAATGATCAAGATGTTGGGGAGGTTGCCTTTTACCTCATAGTCAGTCTGAGAGACTGTTCTCCTGCTGTCCTGATATTTCTTCACCCAAGGGGCAATATCAGGGTCAGTGGCTAGCTTCGCCTCTGTCTCAACTTGATCGGGGCCAAGGAATGCAGATAAAACTGCCACCTGTGTGATATCCCAACAAACTATACTTAGAATGTAAAAAGACCAAGATCTGCATATGGATTTGGGGTCAAATTGATAGGAGCACACTAACAGCAGCAGTAGCTGAGTCTGGGTTTTTTTCCTTACCTGTCGTGCCTTGAATCCCAAGTTGGCAAACCTTTCCTTAATCTCTGCTGGTGATGCTTTCTCCCATGATAGCACTCTTCCATCTGGATCAGGTTCTGATGTCTCAAAGCGACCTAATAGCTTGTCAAATTGACTCCACTGTAGGATGACAGAGAGAAAGCAGGTCAGATGGATCTGAAGTTCATGCCATTGAACAGGCAGAAGGGAATCCAGAAGTTTTATACCCAGATGCAAGATTTTAAAATACAGAATCTCTGCCTGAGCCAAAAGGGAGAGGAAAGTGGTGCTCAACCTGCCCAGCTGAGCCATATGCACCATATAGTTGGAGACCCTTTTGCTCATTACCTCCACACTTGCGGATTGCTGAGTCAATGAATGTTCTCTTGCAGGCTGATTGTGCTGCCAAACACACATAAAAAAAAGACTAAATGGTAAGGTAAGGATCTCAGTGGAATCTGGACATGATACAATTTAAACCATCAGCCTTCACCCCATTTGCCTGAAATATAATTCAATGAACTGGCTTAGACAGCAAACAGTGATCCACAAAGCCATACATGCAGCGATAATAAAATATGCAAGCAAAGCACAGCAATTCAACAGGAGTGTATACCTCCTATGTGAATGAGATCAGACCAAGTAATGGGACCACCCTTCGCCCCTTCATCAATCTCCTTCTTCAGATCTTGAAGCAGGTTCACTGCTTTCTCTAGTCCTTGGTTTTCTGGCCTGCTCAGCTCTGTACTGCACACCATTAATGTCAGGCAGGCTTTTTAGCAGATGAAACAATTGGCAACAACAAGCAAACAAACAAACAACAAACAACAAGCCAAGCCAACAAAAGGTCTTAGCAAGAAAGGCAGGGATGTACCGTACTGATCCATTTGCTCCACCAGTCTTGGAGCCCTGCTCAACATTCAAGCACAAATAGCAAAGTTACATAACTTTGTGTGTTCTACAGAAACTTGCGGTGTCCAAAGTGATGAGTGATGATGCCTTGAGAGCAGGTGTGGGAGAAGAAAAAAGTTACAGACATGACCCCAAAAAAACTTCCTTCTGTCCTTCAAAGTGGCTGAAAACACAAACCTTATCATAGGTTAAAGCATCATTAAGGGATAAACGTAGCAAGTCTGGCACCAGTTCTGGACTAGCCTGCATAATCATCCAATACAAGTCCACAAATTCATAACCTCCATGATAGCACCAGACAACAAATGGCACCATAGCTACACCACCTCCACAAAACCATGACCAATTGCATGGTGAAACTTTGGTGAATAGATTATTCAAGGATGAGAGGAGAAGGAAAAACAAAAATAACAATCCCAAAATACATCAAAGTGTCTAAAGGAAGAAGAAGTCATATGAGGAAATTGACCTTGATAGCAGCTTGAAGCTTCTCCTTCACACTAGCTTCACCCCCGCCATACCATTGACCAAAGGAAAACAGGTTAGAGAACAGGAATCACTAAGAGACTTTGAAATTCATCAAAATGGTTTGAGTTCTTCGTATCAGATTTTTTGGAGGCACCTTTTACAGGAGCCAAGTACAGAAAAGAGAAACTGAATGTTCATCTGCTTGATGATCAGCCTATTTCATGTGCAGAAGAATTTTGTAGAGCAATTGTGAAAAGCTCCAGAGCTTCTCATTGAGGAAGAATATTTCATGAAAGGATGTGAAAGAAGAGATCGCGTCTGATTCTTCAGGGGAAGAAAACCAATGCAAAAAAAACTGAGAAATGCTTCAAACTCAAGAAGAATCTCCAGTGAATGAGGGAAAATTTTATTTGTACTTAGAAATTTTGATCGCTGTTGTCTCTGAATCAAATCAGCAGCATTTGCTTCTGGAGTCATTGGTGACAAGCTCCACACTCCTGCCTGCATGCATCACAATCCCTCATAATGCCAGGTGTATTTTTTGATCTTTTGTCAAAATTCCAGATTTCAGTAGTTTTGCAGTGTGAGGAAAAAAAACGGGAAATGAAAATAAAAGAAATTTTCTTTGCAGAAACATACAAATCTCTCTCTCTCTCTCTCTCTCTCTCTCTCTCTCTCTATTTTTGGTCGCCTTCAGTGATGGGAAATACTTACAGCAATGGTGGAAGCACCGAGAGCAACGAAAATGTCCCGTCTCTTGACTGACGACGACAACGACGCTTCTTCATCATCCGCATTAGCTGCTGCTATCTGGCATCTGATTCCAACCTAAACAATCATCGCATGGTAGAGACATTAAAAAAAACCAGAAGAGAAACTGCGTCGGAGCATCAGCATTACTCCATACAACCAATCCACTGAAAAAAAGCTAGAAAAAAAAGCAAGCATATCCATGACCAAAAGAACCATGACAGATAATAATAATAATAACAAGAACAACGATAATAGAAAGCATTTACATCAAACACACACGGAAGGCATGAATCGATAATCCTTGAAATCAAAAACCGAAAACCGCAGCTCACAAAACACAATTTTCTTTCTTCCGATTTAGCAAATAGACAAACCAAAAGAGAAAGAAAGAAAGAAAGAAAGAAAGCCGCACACACCTTGACAGCAGAAGAAGAAGCAGCCGCAGGAGCAGCAGCAACAAAAACTCCAACTCCGGATACGGAACGAGATGAGGAAGGAAGCCGAGCAGAGCTAGTAAACGAGGGAGAAGAAGCGAGCAACGTCAATGACGAAGAAAGCGCACAAGAAGAAGCCAAGAGAGCCGCCATTGCTGCACACCTCTCGTCTCCTCTCTGTCTGTCTGTCTGTCTGTGCGTGTCTGTGTCGTCTCCTCTTCCAAAACAAACCCACCTTGAAAACCAAAGTGGAACTTGCACTATGCCAAAATGATATCTATATTATTATATTTTTTTTATATCATATTTTTTTATGTGTCCAATCCTCCAATGTGAGTAAATATAAAAGAAAATAATATATATATATATTTTTTTTCAGGAATTTTATTTGTAGCTAAAATGATGATCAATCCATTTAAAAAATGTTAAAAAAGTGATGATCATCCCTAGGAACATTTAGCCATAATTATATCTGGCTATATAAACCAGAAATTAAGTAACAAATCTTTAATCATCCTTCTATATTTTTTGGCTACAAAATGAAAACCAAGTACATATAAAATCTAGCAAATTTTTTTTTACCCCTTTTTTTCCCTCTCACATTTCTAGCCATTAAAAACCTCCAAAATCACCTTTTTCACATTTTAAGATTTTAAGATTTTAGTTTTATGGCGAAATTTCGCCATTAAAAAAAACCCTCATAATAATAGATAAATATACTAATACTGATAATAGTAATATGATAGGTTGAGTAATAAAATAAATTGAAAACAGATAAAATGATTTTTTATTTTTATTATTATTTTTAAAAAAAGGATAAATGAGTGCTGGCTGCCAGTCACTATGTAGGGTAGTGTTGTGAATTTAGTGCTGGGATGGAGTAGGCGAGTTTGGTAGGCTAGGGAGTGATGTGGGGGTGTTGTTTGGTTCCTTATCCTCAGCTGCTGCTGGGCCCACTTGCGTGCCACCAAAGTGGGCTAGGTTAATCTGTACTCAGTCTTTTTTCGTCCCGTTCTTTGAAAGCTCAATCTGCTCTGCCTATTCCTTTTGCTTTTGTTGCAAACAGTTTTTTTTTAATAATTTATTTTAAATTTTATTTTCTTTTCTTTAAAAATTTTGGATTTTTTTAAGCTGGGGAAATTTTCCTATTTTTTTGCAAATTTTTGGTGAGGGCTCTTACTATTAGTGTTTGTTGGCTCCCTTATTCAGAAAATGGCCCCGGTTGTCAACAAGGGTAATAATACTAGTGTTTGTTGGCTCCTTATTCAGAAATTGGGCCCGGTTATCAACAAGGGTCCAAGGGTAAGTTATTCATGGGTGACTTGTTTAGGTCTGAAATTGGTTAAGAACCAAACACAAACCTTACTTCTTATTGGGTATATATTTCATCTTCTTATTAGTGTTTGTCATTTAGAAAAATGTCGGTTATCAACAATGGTCAGTATTTAATCATTATATATATATATATATAGCTTTATTTCTTGAATTTTCATAGCTTCTTTATTCATTTTTTAATATTAATTTGAGTTTCATAGTTATAAGAAGACAATTTAGAGTTGTGATTTTATCAAATTTTGTTTGATAAAAACTCGATGATAGTCTCGAACAACAATTTTACAAGTATTTTGTTTGAGTGTTCAATGAAAGATGGAAAATAATAAGTTACAACAAAATTCATTTATTTCTATTTTCAAAAAAGTCACAAATGAATAAAGAAAAAGGTCACATTACAACAACATAAGATAAACTTCCTCAATACATATGTTGTACTAATCAACACCATCTCAAAGCAAGTGAAAAATGGCCAATAAGTAGGCCACACAAGTTTGTTGCAAAGTTGTTAGTAGATTAGGAGATTGAACAAGAGTGAAGGGAAGGGCAACATAAAAGGACTCAAAAGTGGTACAAGGCAAATGGGGAATACATCGACTAGTTAGTTATTACCAAATCTTTGGCCACCCATCAAGTTGTGAAGAAACACAATAATAATAATTCACAAGCCATGCACTTCTTCAAAACAACATACAAGAAGTCATGACTTCTTCTAAGTCCATATGAGAAGCTAGGAAGGGCAAGTTTGTGAGATTGGTTTACACCTGAAGGTGACTTGAAATCAAATGACATTCATGCATAGCAACTTGGGATTGCAATAAACTAAAAATAAAAAATATGTTGGTACTTGAATAGTACCCAATGCTTCGAGATGCCTTGGTTATTATGTTACAAAAAAATGAGAAAGGGGGGTCAATCACTTGCTACTTCAACATATAACCCATTTTGCATGGGAAGGTAAAAAGTCTTTTGCTCTTGAAATCATTCATGCTACACATGGAGGTTTCAAGGTCACAAGAAAATGGATTTGTCAATTCTTAAGACAATGTATAAATTGGACTTTCAAAATGATAACAATTGCAATAAATATACTTCTTGTTTATTAGAAACAACAAGGGCAAGACATAAGTTTCAAAGCTAGTTTACCTTTTCATGTAACTTTAATGGTTAACAATGAAAAAACAAGGGTACAAAACATATCAAAATTTTAGGGCTAAAAGATAAATGACAAGTGACACTTGTCCTTTCATCATTTACAAATTGGTTATTGTTCCTTCTTCAAGTCATATTTACATGTACCACACATAGAATAATATTGCTTGCAAACAATGAAAAAAATTCATGTGTAGCAATAGTGAATTAGATCTCATTTTTAAAGAGAATCAGTGGTTAACTTTGGAGATTGATACAACAAAAACTTGTTCAAAAAACTTGTTGCCATATTTGTATCCATAGATCAAATAATTGGTTTTACCATAAAATGATTTGGTTATTGGATTGTTGGTCAATACATAAGAGCAAAGAGTTTTTTAATTGAATGAAAGAAGATCACCCCCAACATTTTGATCATTTTCATACTAGCAAATTGCACAAGTGAATTACAACCTAAGAATGTGATTTTCCAACAATCACTAAAACATGTTTTTAAAGTTCAATTGGGTGCAAATGGAATAAGAGGAACCGTTAATAATGTTTAGACAAATTTTGAATTTAGTTTCGATTGTGTTGAACACACTATTTAAACAATGTTTATTTATTTATTTAAAATTGTTTCATATTTTTAAGCAAAAAAAACATTAATTTTGAATTTCAAACATGTTAAAATATAATTTATGATCATTGAATTATTTTCAAGCTTATCCAAATGCTAGATTAATATATTAAAATTGTGTGTCACAAATACAACATACATTTTCAACATTAATTTAATGTGACCCTTTTTAATATATTAATTTATGGATTGGTTATCAAAAGATTGGTTCTTTTGTTCGTGTTTGCATCCAATTCAATACATGGATAGTAGTAGTCATTAAAGAATGGATGGACAATGAACAATCACCTTGTGTTGACTTCAAGAGGAGTAGTTTCAAACCCAAAGTGTGTACATGGTTACATGTTGCATGGATGAAGGTTGGATATGATGAACATGATTGTGAAGGGATGGGACAATACATGATTCACAAGAACATTCAAACCTGATTTCAACTTGATGCGTTGGAAGCTAACATTGTTACACCATTGTTCACAATTATTAAAACATTGAGGAGCAAATGGAAGAAAATTTGGATGAAGACCTTACATTGTTAATATCAACAATTATGGAAGAGTGTATGTAGGAAAATTTTGTTTTAGTTTAGTCATCAATTATACATGTATGAACACATCAAAATCTAAAATGAAAAAACTAGTTAAGAAACAAATGTGAAAAAAGGCTAGAGTTACTTATTGTAACATTTTGTTAAAACCTCCTTAATATGTTTTTACACTAACCCATAATATTTTCGAACTTCGATGCTCACTTCCACACAATTGTTTCATAAGAAAATTAACAAACCTACAATATTTTGAACATTCAAGCACAAAAATAAAGAAACCTTTGCATGATTCCTATTTATTATTGATGTTGTTGTACTACTTCTTGTGTTAATGTTATTGTTGCTAGTCTTGAATTTGATGTAGTTGCCATTGTTTTGATGTAGATACAACTTCTTGATCATAATCATTAGAATCATCAAGGAAGTGGTTGTTGCTTATTCTTAGGGAAATCAACACATTGTTGCTTTTGTTGAACTTGAAAAACCTAAGATTCTTTATCAAACATGTTTTGTTGTGACTAAGGTTATTGTTGCAATAAACCCCATGTATAAAAAATAGTTAAACAATTAATGTTATACACAAGTTTGTACAAAATCACATGTAAGGTGATCCATAATCAAAAAAAAAACTAATGATAAATATTACCTTTGTTTGATGACAATTAATTGTAACATTGACAAACAATAGTCCATAAGTGTGAGATGCAATTGTGTACATGATTGTGGAACTTGTTGTTATTGTTGTCGTCATTGGTTTGCCACCAACAACAAATGTTGTTGAACTTGTTGAATTGGCTAAACATATGTTTATGATTGTTGTGATTGGCTTAATGTTGCAGTGTATGTTGTTGTTGTCGTCATCAATGTTATTACATGAAAAGAAAAAAACCTTATTTAATTTAAAAATCTACCATTCAGATCAAGTATGAGGAATTGGGGTGTGCCTTTGCTATTGTTGGAAAGATTTCAATTTCAGTGAGTAGGATTTAATGGAATTTATTTCGTAAGTTTTGGACTTAGGATGTGTGAGATATCAAATTCAAAAAACTTTTTTTCACTGTAAAATCAAATAAATTACAAAGAATCAAGTTTTGAAAGGAAAAATCAGTTGAGAATGTGGTCACACTTGCATGTCATATTTAACTCTCAAAAAACTAAATATAGGGTCTAGGGTTTAGGGTTTCATTTAATCTTAAAACCATACAAAACAATTTTCATATGTTGAGTTTTCCCTATTTTGAAATGGGTTCACATTTGGGCCAACAATACAAACCACACTAGTGTACATAAAAATACAATACCTTCCCCTAAGATACCTTCTTCTAAAGGTAGCCTTTTTTTGGGTGAAAAATCACCCAAACATGACTTTTTTTTGAAAAGTAAATATTTTATCATAAATTCCCTTTTTTTTTTAAAATCACCAAATTGTGATAGAATATATATATTTTTGGGGAAGGTGGTGCCACATTCATGGTTCCACAACAAATGAAAGCTTGTTCAAATATGTTGGATCTAAAAGTCACTTGGTATGAAAGTGTTCATTATAAAGCAATCAAAAGGGATGATGAAAACATAGATTTAATATCAATCGGGATGGTCAATTTTAAGGGACAAATATGGACATCAATTCATTTTAGGCTACAAGGCCATTTCAACACTTTACTTTTAGTTTTAAGGTTCATCACATGGGACTCTCACATTATACATATTTTGACTCTAGTTATATATGTGTGTGTGTGTGTGTCTTGTCCATTATTTTTCCATTATTACATGGCCTTTTCCATAATATATCTTGAGATTACCATTTAAGAATAGATCTACAATTCTAAATTTGGATTAGATTTTGTCTTCATGATTGCTTTTTAGTTACAATAATTCATTTTTCCTCCTATGAAATTGTGAGGTAGAGCTCACATTAGGCAACATGGATCAATTTTCACATTTTCATTGATTCAATTTGAAACTTAAAAAATATTCATCTCTATGGATTACAAATTTTATAGAATTCTTCAAAATTCTCATGACATTTCTAAAATTTTATCTTCATCCAACTTTTTAATTAATTTCCTTAAAATCTAACAAAAAGGTGGGTATTTCAAATACGGGTACATATATAGATATATAATGTAATCTTACCTGCTTCTATGGTTCAATTTTAAATAATTCCCAAAAGAAAAGCTGGAAAAAAGAAAATTTAAACATAGTTATGTTGAAAAACAACAAAATTGAACTCCGGTAATTAATTCTTAAATAGATTGAGGGATAGATATCCATGAGTTATAAACCTGGGTATATACCACTTACTCATCAACATATTTGAAGAACTGGTTTTGGTACATAACCAATCTTGAAAAAATATGAAAAATTAAATAACTGGCTAGAAAATTGTTTGCTCCTTCATGTGTACCTTGTGAAATTATTATAGAATGTCAAAATTCTGAAATATTCAAATTGGGATGTTGGACTCCCTTTTTGTTGAAACAATTAAATAGTTCCAACAAAAACCGCTAATTGTGAGTGATGGGTACGATATGTAAAATCCAATAAAATACTATCTCATAGTTCGAAAGCTCATAAAAAAATTATTCAAATATTTTTCCCTCACGTTTAGTTTCATCACTAAATAATCTTTAAAAATAATGAAACTAAATTTTCATGAAAAAAGAAGAAGAATCAAAGGTGTTGAAAACCATCATAATTATCAAATGCTACAAATTGGAATAATTTCACTCCTCATATCACAATTATCATAATAGATCATTAAAATTTTTTTTTTTCAAATTTATAAAAACGAATTAATTTTTATTAAAAAAAAGTTATTGGTGTTGTCCATGTGGATATACTCAACCCAAGCTACCTACGGTAGGTAGTTAGTTGCCTTGGATGCAAAAAAGTAACGTGGGAATAAGAAGCGGTTGATTGTCCAGCAGTCAAAAGGGGGTGATGAAAATGTACAACATTTAATAGGTAACTCAGCATCTCCACCAGCGCTCAGTATGTGACCTTGCCAAATTATTTCTCACATCCAAGTTTTAGATACACCAGTTGTTACTCAGTTGTGGATGAACCTGAACTGAACTGAACTGAACTGAACTGAACTGAACTGAGTTTATATTTGGTTTCGCCTTGGTAACCAATTCTGTAGGAAATAATAATAGGTCTCATATATAAAGTAGATAGGTAGGAAAGTAAGTAGGTAACTACTAGTTAAGTAGATGGTTTATACATAGGTAAGGGCTGGTTTCACTACCTGCCTACTAACTAACAACCTGTTTGTGGGTTGTTAAAGTAGGTAGGTAGTGAAAAAAATAATGCTAGCAACTGAGCTAACCACCATGGTTAGTTAAGGAACTGAAGCCCAACAGAAAACTGTTTCCTGACCACTTACCATTCATCCTTCATGGTACGCTGGTGGGGTGCTGCTGGTTCACAGTGGCTGGAGATTATTACCTTAATAGCAGCAACCCACTTGGAACAATCAAACCATCTACCCAATCAGAAACAGGGAACAGTTGGTAAATACAATTTGACTGTGAATTTATTAGACTCTTCCCAAGATCCACTTGAAAAGCTGTGCATTTTTTTAAAGGGTCCCCAGCAGAGTTCCAGTCAATTGGACTACTGATGAACCTCATCCAAGATTTCTTGTGTAGGGCCACATACTGAGCGTTGGTGGAGATGCTCTTTTAGTAGATGGGAAAGACAATTCCATATACGGATGAGTATATACGTTTAGAAATACGAATACATGGAAATACATACAGGTTGAGGACGATCGTAGAGAGAGAGAGAGAGAGGGAGAGAGAGAGAGCCATTATTGAATGCGAGTAAGAAGGCGAAGTGCGCGAAGCTCCTTGTTGTTGTTGTTGTTGTTGTGCTGCTGGTGGATCTGTGAAATGCCGCGGTATTATAGTCATCATTGTCATCGGGAGATCTCTGATCTTTCACAGTTTTGAGTGCTGAAGCAAACGGCAACGACGCAGCCGCAGTTGTAGATAGAGTGATCGGGCGAGAGAGCTGCAGCAGATCGGGTGGAAGGAGCCAAACGCTTTGGTGTTAGGTCATCATGGGGACCAGATTGAGGTAAGAGATTTTTTAATTTTTGTTCGTTTTTTTGTGTGGCAATTTGGAAGCTTGTTTTGGATTCAAGTCTGTTAGTACTGTTGTTGTCTGCTTCACATCGTCTTGTTTTGGGTGATTTTTGTGGTTTCGTCTCTGTCGATAGCTTTTTTCTTTCCGTCTATATTGTTGTTATGTCAGGTTTGTTGGCTTGTAAAGGGAAAGTGAAGATGGCGAACAGGGAGCTTGTGTAGCTGCTTTTTGCTACTCGTATCTGTTGCATTAGAGAGGAGAAATAAAATTTATGTATTTTAAGAAAACAGATGTGTTTCTGGTTTTGAAGATCTGGCAGGATTTAGCGTGGATTTGTTTCTTGGAGGGGGGGCGGGGGAGTGGGAAGTGTGATTCAGCTGGAGTAGAGATTATATTTGGCAGAAAGTTTTGGAAACCCTAAAATTTTGTGACAAAGAGAGCGAGGATTTTGCAGGGATCTCTGTGTCCGATTTTATCTGAAATGTGTAGTGTGTTGGAGGAATGTGTGGTTTGTCTGTCATGGTGTTTGAATTTGAGTTGTTTTCTTGCAGAGACATGATCCGGTCGATCAGGGCTTGTAAAACAGCGGCAGATGAGAGGGCAGTAGTGGCAAAAGAATGTGCAACCCTTCGGAATGCATTCAAGGACAATGATCAGGACTTCAGGCATCGCAATGTGGCCAAGCTTATGTTCATTCATATGCTGGGCTATCCCACACATTTTGGCCAGATGGAGTGCATCAAGCTCATTGCTGCTGGGAGCTTTCCTGAGAAGAGGATTGGATACTTGGGGCTCATGCTGCTACTGGATGAGCGCCAGGAGGTGCTGATGCTGGTCACCAATTCTCTCAAGAAGTAAACATTCACAACATCCTGTTGTTTGTGGTGTCAATTTGTCAGTTGAAACCAACAAATTAGAAGTCTGCTTGGTTTTTTTGTCAGATCAACATTCAAAGGCAATTGTGGTTGCTTCCGTGTCGAACAAATGTGGTTTCTCGTAAAGGTCCTCAAAGTACTCTCCTGAAGTTATCTGTGGGCTCTCCCTTGAATTTTGCTGCAGTGACTTAAATCATTCAAATCAGTTCATTGTTGGGCTAGCACTTTGTGCACTCGGGAACATCTGCACAGCAGAGATGGCACGGGATCTTGCCCCTGAAGTGGAGAAGCTTTTGCACAACAACAACTCTTACATTCGGAAGAAGGTGCCTAACCAGTTGGTATTATATTGTGGTTTTCTGGTTTTTGCTGTTGATAAATTGGAAGTCTGGAGAAACACTTTGAGGTGAATATGTGTATGTGCATACAAGTCTAATCAGCAGAGTCTGGATTTATATGTTATTGTAGGCTGCCTTGTGCTCACTGCGTATTGTTCGGAAGGTGCCCGAGCTCATCGATTATGTGATGGTTCCAGCTACAGCACTCCTTACAGACAAGCATCATGGGGTTCTTATTTCTGGAGTGAAGCTTTGCACAGAGCTATGTGAAGGCAGTGAAGTTGCACTTCAACATTTCAGAAAGGTGTGTATGGCAGTCCTTTTGGGACTGAATGGATGAAATGACCAGGCTCCAAAAGTCTAGAGAACAATCTTGTTGGTCCAGACAAAGAATTCTTGTCTTCAACAAGAACAATTGATCTGCTTGTGGTCCTCAATATCCTGTAAGTAGGGTTCAAGATTCCATCCCTACAATTTTGCAAGCATGATGAAGCATTCAGTGAAGTGACCAGTTCACTTTGCCAATATTTATCCTAGAAATTTATTCATGGGATTAAAGAGATCCATCTTCTAGGGTTTCCTGTCACGGGTAAATTCACAAATGAGGATGTTTATTTTTGGCAATAAGTAAGCACAATTGCTTGCATTAAGTTGGTTTTGTTAGTAAGATGTCATGCTTTCCTCTTTCCAGCCATTTGTCTTGCTTTTGCCTGTTTGAGTAATGATTCATCCATCATGTTTCGTGACAATACTTATAGGGCTTGTCTTGAACACTTCTTTGGTGGATGCAGCATGTGATTTCGCTGATTCGGGTATTGAAGAACTTGGTTGTTAGTGGCTATGCCCCAGAGTATGATGTGAATGGTATCACCGACCCCTTTTTGCAAATCAGGCTTCTTAGACTGCTCAGCCTTCTAGGCAAGGGTGATTCAGAAACAAGTGATAATATGAGTGATATCCTTGCCCAGGTATAATCCTAGTGCCTTTCCTGTAATTGGTTTGATATGTGATTCATACATGTTTGCTTGGGCAACAATGTTGGAATTTCTTATGTTGTGACTCATGTGCAGCTTAGGCCTTTCAGTTGCATTACTTCTTTTGTGGGACTAGAAAATTACAAGTAGCTCTATTTCTCTACCATTGTGGATCATGATTGCCCATTATTTCTGGGGCAGGTTGCAACAAACACAGAGGGGAGCAAGAATGCTGGCAATGCTATTTTGTACGAGTGTGTAAAGACAATCATGTCTATAGAGGCCATTGGGGGCCTTCGGGTACTTGCCATTAACATTCTAGGCCGCTTCTTGGCAAATCGTGACAATAATATCAGGTAGGTTAGACCATCTCCTGGTGCAGTTAACATGAGAAGTTGTACACTGCTTGATTCTTGACTGAACATGTGCCTGTAATGCTTGCAACACAAAAAGGTCAACTCTGCTTGCAGTAGTCCTCCAATCAAGCGTCCTGCCTCCTGGTTGAATTTGAGACAACAGTAGAGGAAGGAAGATGCTTCATGTTAACATGGTCAGGCTTGTTTTCCATGTCTAAGGTAGTCTGCATTCAAAGGTATTTTGAGGGATGGGTCAGTATGTACAAGACATGACCACTGTTTGGTTCATCTAGGGTGCCACTTCTGTTATATGAGCCATCTGAGTAATGTATCAGAGATCTCAGTGTTGAGAGGCAAGGTCCAAAAGTTAATTAGGCCTTCACAGGGTCCTCAAATTGCAGCTCCATCAATGTCGTGAACATTTGTTGATTAGAGAAGTGTTAGAGACAGTGGAGGACTTCTCATTGCTTGTTACTTTGGTGACAGATATGTTGCTCTGAACACGCTGGTGAAAGTTGTTTCCATTGATACTCAAGCTGTTCAGCGTCACCGAAGTACTATTGTGGAGTGTGTGAAGGTATGAAGCTGTTGCCTCCTCAGCACACTTTACATCTCTGTTTGTCAAACATGCAGATGATATGGCTTGGAAAGAAATACCTCCAAATGCCCTAACAGTTTAAATGTGAACACTTGTAAGAAGGATGACTTTTTTTCCAAATTGCCTTAAACAATTGAAACCCTACAATGTGGTGTCCTGCCATTTAATAGCAACATGCATTTGGTGTTTTTCTCTCTTCTCTTCCTGTGACGGTTTGTTATTACAGTCTCTTGCTGTCTGGTCTGAAATCTCTCTAACCTTTAATCAGGTCATGTCACAATTTCTATGCAGGCTGACTCAAAGTCTAAGTATGGATAGTTCTGAGTGATATGAAATGAAGATGTTTTCTCAGAGTGTCGATATCTCTTTACAGGATTCAGATATTTCTATACGGCGACGAGCACTGGAGCTCATCTGTGCATTAGTCAATGTAAGCAATGTCAAGCCATTGACAAAGGAGCTGATGGATTATCTGAAAGTGAGCGACCCTGAGTTCAAAGGAGATCTCACAGCCAAAATATCTTCTCTTGTGCAGAAGTAAATGCCTCATCTTTCCGCCTCTGCTTAATCTGCAGTTTGTCCTCAATAAATGCTGTACACTTGCTCTACTGTATTGGTAATTTTTATGGGGTATGAACTTTGGGTGCAACTGGTTTATCCACAAGGTTTGTATCTGAGTTGGACTATTGATCTAGTCACAAAACCTGAGTTCCAAATCATTTTCAGTTGGGATTCTTTCAGCAGTACTGGCCAGGAATCAGATTATTGTGATGAATGCATTTCTCCATGCGTTTATTGCCAAAAGTGTAAATATGAACATGGACTATGTGGCAACCTTATTACCATGGCTTGCTTGTGGTGTTGTGGTTCTTCTGCAGATTCTCTCCAAACAAGCAGTGGTACATTGATCAGATGATTCTGCTCATGGTTGAGGTGCATTGACTGCTGCCATCTGCTCTAGAAGCCATCAATCAATCTGTTCTTGTAATTTTATGTTTGACACATCAGCTATTGTGCAAAGTACAACCTACCAGCCAAAATGCTTGTTGTATGGAAGTCTGACATCATAAAGTAAGCTTGCTATTTACGACATTTTCTGATGTCATTGGGTTCAATGGTTATGTGCAGGCTGGGAAATATGTGACTCCTGATGTGACAAGGGCTTTGGTAGTGGTGATCAGCAATGCATCTGAGCTTCAGGGCTACACAGTGAGGGCATTGTATCGTGTTTTCCAAGCATGGGATGGCCAGGTGCTTCTTCTCATCTTGTCAACATTCCTTTTTCCAAAATTGTGTGGGTGTAGTCCTATAGGAAGTCCCCCATCATTTGCAAAGAGCTTGCACTTATCTATGGGTCCTTGGGTATGACTGTTTTTGTGTCAAAAGTCTTTGCTAAGTTTGCTGAACAACCTTTATAGCACATGTCTGAAAGTTGGCTTTGTTTTGTTAAAACAGGAAAGTCTGGGACAAGTTACAGTGTGGTGCATTGGTGAGTATGGTGAAATGTTGGTAGATAATCTGAACAAGGTGGAAGGTGAAGAACCATTGACTGTAAGTTGCTGCTTTCTGCCTTATCCTTTCCAATTTGGACTGAATGCTCCACACATATGCACAACAGACTTCTTAGGCAGGGATGAAACAATTGCCTCCCAAGTGGTACATGACACAGATAGCAAAACATTTTTGGTATTTCATAGAGAACCATGAAGGAGGGTGTAGCAGTTTTCACCACAAATTAACACTATGCACATCAATTCCGATATCCTTTTCAGGAGTCTTTGGAGAAGTCAAACATGTCATAGGAAGACATTGCTCAATTACAACTTTCAGTTTGATGCATCTTTTCTTGTTTTGTTCGGTTGGTGTCTTCCAGGTCACAGAATCAGATGCAGTTGATGTAGTTGAGACTGTTTTGAAAGACATTCGAGTTTCACCAGACACTGTAGCATTTTCTTTAACAGCACTCTTGAAACTTTCATCCCGCTTCTCTCATTGTGCAGAGTAAGTTTGCAATGCATGATCTCTCACTGCCTTATTGTTGAATCAGCCCTTTGTGGTTATCTGTTTCTTTCTGATTTCTTGGGTTGTAATCATGTTTGCAGATCTGTAGGAATTTTCTTTCTAGCACAAGCTTCCATTGTTTATGGTGTTCTTTTTTCTGTACATTTGCTTCAGAGATTGTGAGACTCATCTGACCTGTTTTGCTGCTGTACCTTCATGCTGAGTTTGGGAGCAGCCGTCTCAAAGGTTTGATATTGGAGTACAAAGGGAGTGTGGTGCTTGAATTGCAACAGCGTGCTATTGAATTTGGATCTATCCTAAGCAAGCACACCAACATAAAGTACATATCTTCCTGATCTTGAATGTCTTGTACCAGTTTGTGGTTCTGTTATTGTGGCCTCAATCTCATCCTTGCTTATAGATAGTATCTGGTCCAGAGCTTAAGGTCATGGGTTGGGATGGTGATTTATGTCTCCAGAGCCGCCCTGCTAGAGAGGATGCCTGTGTTAGATGAAGCAACCTACTACTCAGCCAAGCAAGTTGAAGTGGGAGTTGATGCAAATCAGACTGCCAAATCTGAACCCCATTCCAATGGACATGCGAAGCAACCAAATGGAGTTGCAAAACATTTGGCTCCTGAAACTGCCCTCATAGATCTACTCAGTTTTCTCCCTGATGAGCAACCATCAGTCCCTCATCAGTCATCTGATGATGCTTTGCTAGGCTCATTGGGTGCCAATGTTGTGACATCTTCTGGTGAGTTCTTCCTAGTCTCATGTGGGCAGGCTATAGCACATGTTTGGAAGCTCATTTACTTGTGGGCTTTAGGTGTGGTTCACTTTTGTAGCAATGTCTCCTTGCAACTTGTTTTGTTATGCTATTCAGGCTTTGCATGACAGGAATAAGGGATTTACTATTTGTTGGTGTTCCTTGAAGTTTCTTGAATTTTCACATTTCTGTCAGGAAGTTTTGGTGCTGGAGATAGAGAATTGAGGTAGTTGGTGTGGCAGGATTGTAAGCTAGGGACCTTGAATTAGTGATTATTATGTTTGTGTAGTGATTTGGTTTTACCTTACTCTGTTTTTTCTGACCATGTCCTGTTGACCTTCCACATACAGTACCTCCCTTGTCAGGAGGTGCTGATATGTTGTTGGAGCTTCTGTCCCTTGGCACTCCAGCAGCTCCTCCATTAGCTTCTCAAGAATCCCCTCTCCCAGCTTCGAGCCAACCATCGCTGAGGAGTTCTCTGTTGGATGCTGACCCTTTTGCCATTCCCAAGGGCTCTGTAGTTTCCCATGTGATGAGTGACCAGACTCACAATGGTCCTGCTTCAAATGCTGATCCTTTTGCAAATCTCGCTCCTCTGTCAAAGCCAACAGCTGCTAGTGGTATGTAATGCAGCCTCGGCAGTGTTTTTTATTTTTTAGGTTGCATGGATTATGGATATAGGTGACTTTCCTCTCAAACTAGTCTTGTGTCTCCTTGCATCTTCTGTTATTGAACACTAACACTTCATTGTTTGCTTTCTGTGCTCTTCTTCATTTGCAGAAAATCCAGCATTCCCATCGCTTGTGGCAATGCAGACAAGTGGGTTGAAGATTACATTTGAATTCACAAAGCAAGCAAACTCTCCACAGACTACTATTATTAAGGCCACTCACACAAATTTGTCTTCAAGTCCATACTCAGATTATCTGTTTCAAGCAGCAGTGCCAAAGGTAATAATCTCTAATTTAACATTGGGGAGCTCTGTATGTTACTTTGGTAACTTTTTTCCTTTCTTTGCAGTGAATCAGTCAGGTTCTGCTTGTAGCTAACCAGTCTTCAAACTGGTGTCTACACAGTTTATGCAACTGCAGCTAGAGCCAGCCAGTAGCAACATTCTTCCTGCAAATGGGGGTGGTGTGATCACACAGGTCGTCAAGGCAACCAACAATATGCATGGCCAGGTTCACCTCTGCTCTCCTGCCTCTCTTGCCTCTTCCTAAGACCACCCATGTGTTTTCACTGGAACTTCTGGCAGATTCCTGAGTTTTCATGGTCTGATGATTGCTAGCCAGAAACTATTCCTTGGGAGTTAATGTTAAGGGGACTGAGACTTAGCTGATGCACATAACAATTGACAGAGAGCTTGTGGGAAAATAAGCTTGATACCATTGTCTTGTGTCAGGTCTAGTTTATACTTGTGTCTCCAATTTCAGAATATGGATTGTAACTGTCACTGCATTCACAAACTTGCTTGGTGTGCTTGCAGAAAGCTATGGTAATGAAATTGAGAGTGAGCTTCAAAGCAAATGGACAGAATAACTTGGAGCAAGCCCAGGTCAATAACTTCCCTGTAGGGCTGTAGAATACTTTGAGCTGTTGAGAGAGCTTAGGTTCAGTCTAGGCCCTTCAATTTTATGGAGTTGAAAGGGAAGGACTATGTAGGAACTATGAAATTGGCATTTGAGAATCCTCAGGGTTAAGGATACTACTACATTTTAAATTATAAAGTGCGATAGAAGTTGTGTAGCTTGTCAGCAGTTAATAGTTTCGATGCCCACTTGTATGCCAGACCCTCTGATTTTTTTGGTGTGAACCGCTGGTGTTGCGGGAGACACTACTATGTAATTAGCCCCAAGCCAGATTGGTGTGAATGGCAGGTTGATAAATAGATCCACTAGGTTTAGTTGATTAGTCTACCCAACGAGGTAATGGGTGCCTCTTCAGACGCCCACACAGAGACATGTTTTGAGGTTTGCTGATGCATCTGAACTTCTTAGATCCAGTGATCTGACACCAGATGTTTCTTGGCTCAAGAAGAAAAAACTCTATTTGATAAGGTAAAGAGAACAAATGTATGCAGTTGAGGGATGGATGGTGGGTGGACAGGAAATACTTTTCTATTGGGTTCTAGTTCTCTAGTGCATGATGGTGGTGAGCTCAGTTTCCGCCTTTCCTACTTCCTAACAATCCCACTAGCACTGCCTTATGTACTAACCATCTACTTGCATGTACGTACCTAGTATCCATGAACTTTCATTACATATCTGCAGGACTTGAGGTAGTTTTTACAAGGTAGGTTAATGATGGGAAAGCTGATGAAGAGTTAGTTGGGGTTTAGGGTTTGTGAAATTTGAGATTTATGCATAACTTTTAGAATGGGACAAAATAGTATGATTGATGAATGATTTGGATGTTAGTTCAGCAGTTTTCATTACGTGAAAAATGAAAAAGATGTTATGTTCTCGAATGTTTCTATTTCTTTAGAATAATCATTTTTCTCCATCCAATTGCAATTAGGGCACATACTCTTATCCACACATGACGATTAAGTATTTTAAAACTGAAGCCAATCTAAATCATGTAGCCAAGTTTGCTTTTGTGGTGGCTAATTGGTTGTGACCCGGATCAATGATTTTAACAAAATGTTTCAAATATATCAGAGTTGTCACTGTTTAAAGTTCGCAAGAGGATATAGTGATGGCTATAAATGCTAATAATATGAATACCGCAATAAAAAAGCCTAAGTAAATAGGCAGCTTTTCAGCCAGGGCTTTGATTTTGATTGTACGCTGTGTAATTATGAACTTTTTTTTTCAAACCTTGGGGAAGAAAGTTATTAGCAAGTTGAGATGGATTTTATGAAATCAAAAAATATGTATGTTATCGCTTTTTGTTCTTCAATAGGCTCAAAAAGACTAGAGACCTATAAAACACGTATGGCCTAGCACCATTGATAAAAAGATTTTCATTATTATTAATTGTACAGTACTAGCTATATATCTTATGGCAGTCTATTTTTATTGCACCCATAGCAAGGCTATGTCGTCTATTGGAATAGTGATGATCATTATGATGGTTTAATGTTGATATAGTGAAGTGCTTTAAAAAGATTTTTTACGAATTTTTGTTAAATAAAATTCCAATTTGTGCTTTAGAGATGCTAGAGTAATGGTGAAAATTAGTCCAAAGAAAGGGGGGAAGGGGGGGGGTGCACTAAGAAGAAACCTAAAGCCTCAACCTTTGACGAAAAGGCTTAGATGAGATAGAAAAAAATATTTGCTGCGAAAAATTTAAAAAAATAATAAATAAATAAAAATAAAAATATATAATATTAAATAATATATAATATTAAATCGAGTTTTTTTCAAAATATTTGGAATATATATTTATTATTTATTATTTAAATTTTTTTTTTTGTTACACCTTATTTGCTACGCCCTTGTGCTATTTAATATAGCAATCTTTTGGGACAATTATAAGAACTTCATTTTTATTCTGGCAAACCAAGAAAACATAGGCTTATAAAAGTGTTGGCAGATTGCAAGTTTGATCCTTACACTTAACTTCTCACAATAGTGTGAGATGTGGAACATGTTTTAGTAGCCAATAAATCAAACATGACTTCTGTAGGTTGACATGTCAAACAGATTGTTCGAGCCGTATGTGAAGAAATTTGCATGTATAGTTTAGAAGGAAACTTGAGGGGGTTTATTTATCTTTAAAAAATAAGAATATTTTATCATGGGTTTAAATTCCTCCATAGGAGACATAGTTCAATTGGTAGAGCACATGTTTTGCAAGCATGAAGCTGTCGGTTCAAATGCAATCATCTTCAAATAAACAAATAATCTGCTACAAAAAAAACAACATAAGTGTTTGGATGAATGATGATAACATCTACGGGATATTTCGTTATGCTTTGCACCTGAACAACTTAATGTACCTGTAAAATTGGGATTTTGGTTCAATATCCCCAATGGAGGATGGCTTTCATAAATTTAGAAAATCCATCATAACAATGTAGCTGAAAAATTGGGGTTTTTTTTTGTTAAGCTCCTGGAGTTGTTTTATTCCTAAATGTGTAAAACAACTCCCTTTTTATTTCTGTGTGTATTTTGAGGGTTCTAACCCAGCAGAAAAACCCTAGTGTGTTATGCTGGGGGAGCCCCTCCCAATTTTGTATGTTTCCATGCTCCAATGGAAATATTTCTTTTCTACGAAATGAGAAAGAAGGGAGGAAATAAAAAGAGAGTTGTTTACACAAGGGGAGGTTCCTTTATGAGTGCGTGCGTTCTCCTGAGGGAGGGCCACTTGAGGGCGTGAGCCTGAGGGTGTTCCCAAACCTCAGGGGAATGCACAAGTATTTGACGATGCCATATGTGATTGCTTGGTTTTGTTATTGATTTCAATGTAGTATAATGTCAATGGGTCTTCTAAAATGCTTTAGTTCAAGTCTGAAATTAATTCTAGGTTTAAGTAATAACAAGTCCCTACTATGTTCCCCAGAGCCGCTTAGTTCATACAAACATCAACCTTGCATTTGTAATATCAGTACATCCCGATAATGAAACTTTAGTCGTACCAAGTGAGATACTATAAAAATTTACTGAAACTAAGATGCTTGTACATTGTACAGTCTGATTATGAAAGTTTAGTTGTACCAGGTGGGGTACTAGTAATGCAATTATTTCTTTCCATTACAGTTGTTCCATCTAGCTAATAAAGCACACAATCACATGAATTTCGCTTTAAGAAAATGCTGCGATTCGAAGCATTGGCAAAATACAGAACTATGTTGAGATCTCAGTCCACCTACAAATCATGAATCATCAGAGGGTGATACCTATATTCTCTTTTTATAGGATTGTATGTATACTTTCTCGTCAGTTCTTTAATTAGGAAATGTTCTCAACCTTCTTAACATTCTTAACTTTAATTACTTACAGATTTTCAGCTCATTTACAACTTCCAACTCTCCAATGGAAAGTGCTTGTCCATGCAGCAACACATACGGCTAGGCTAGGAAGACAGTAAATCAGCCAAGGTCTCTTTCTTCACTGTTTGCCCTTAGCTCGATCAATATTGTTCCAAAAACATTTGGGTGATGATGCTCAAACATGTTTGGGCTTTTGATTATGCACATTTTGGGTGTGTAATGGACAGTCAGAAGCATGTTTATGTTTCCTCTAGTGTCCATTGCATGCCCAAAACGTGAATAACACACCACATGCCCAAATGTGTCTGGGTAGCAACAAGATGTGTTCAGGCTTCACCAAACACATATTAATTCGACCATTGGGCAGGCAAGAGAAAAAGAGACACATAAGTACTTTTGTATTGTATGGATTGAAGACCCTTGGCTGATGTAAGGTCATCCCAGAGGGCTCTATTTTAGTGGCTTTTTCCATCAGGCTGTTGTAATCAGAGCATACTCTGTGTAACTATATGATCATAATGGCCTAGTGGAAAGAGACGCCAAGATGCATGTGATGGGGCACATGCAACATAGAATCCCAACTGCAGTAAGTTGTAATAGTACCTTCACTTTGTATGAATAAACTTCAATTGGAGAAGAACACTGCTCTAAGCCTCTTTATCCAAGCTGTAAAACACCAGTGTTGGTCTGGTATTGACTTTTGAGCATACCAGCCTTGTGACTGATCTGGATATGGGATTCCATGCGAAGCATTTATTTGTTTGTTTGTTTGTTTGTTTGTTTTTTCTTCAGTTTTAGCTAAGTTTGTTACATCCAGTCATTGTTGGAGCTCTAATTGTCACATGGTCAGATTGAGTGTGTATCTCTTCAACTACATCGTGCGAAAATGTGTAGTTTTTTTATAGATTTAGAATATATATACATTAGTTCTGATTTGCTAAAGAAAACTATTCTAAGTCGAAATTGCAACTACAGTTCATCATCCTTCCTGAGGTTTTTTTTTGTGAATGAATGTTATTTTAAATTCAACTTTTGGTAACATGCTATATGGGGGAATCAAACCCCGAACCAAAAAAGACCCTACCCCATTGTAACATAAAGCCTAACCTACACAAAAGAAATCATTTTTTGGCAATATTGAATGCAGAGACAAATCCTACATGCACAAACAAGTGGGTTGGATGCAAATTCCAAAGAACCATAGATCATGGCAACAAAGGACAATCAAAATCTTTGCCAATCAAAATTCAAATAGCCAATTGTTTTTGCCTACATGAACAAGCCATCCAAAGTATCTTAACAACACCCATGCATCCAAATTCCCAAAAAATCTCAAAAAACAAAAAGAGATGTGAAGGATACAAGGAAAAAGACAACTTGGAAGTTGGCAGCCGTGCCATGAAGTAGTTTTCAGCCGTCAAACTTTAATCTTTTACACATCATCAAGTTCTAATGTCCTTCCAATTCTGAATTGCTATTCCAAAAAGAAAGTTTTACAAGTGAAGAACTTTTGGCTAAACATGTGAATGCTAAGTTCCACATGCATGGTTATCAATTTTGTAGTTTAATTTTCATGAACATTAGTGTAAAAAGAAAAAATCATTCTTAATAGAACTAATTATTTGCACAACAACAAGTTCAACCCTATATTTTGGGATTTTTTTTTCAAAAATTTGAAAGGAAGTAAAGGTTCTCCACAACTTAGTTAGTAGGTTCATATCAAAAGGTTTTTACATTGCCAACTTAACATGTTTGACATGTTAAACACAAATAAAGATCTTTGAAAGTCAATAGTAGAAGTTGAAAACAAGGTTGGAACCCATACTTGATTAGGTCTTACCTTTTTGGTTGACGAAAGGTTGCCTTGATGATTGCCAAATGAGCATTAAACCCTTTTTCAAGTTCTAATCACCACCAATATTGTGGGTAAACAACTCCCAATACATCCATCAAATCTTGAGTAAGGAACCAACCTTGTAACTCTATAATAAGTTGAATGGCAATTGCTTAACATTGTCATTTCACAATTGCAACCACTTTTCCACATATGTCCCTTGTAATAAAATCAAATACCCCCCATATGATCTAAAAATGTGGCACAAATGTGTTGCCCAACAAACTCAAAATCTAAATGATCAATTCATGTGTTTAGATATATAATTCAACAAAGATTAGTGCTCTCCTAAGCAAAGTTGATCAAAACAATGAAATTAATGAACATGCCACCCTTAAAAGAAGAATGATTACTGCAATACATGTACACACCCCCTTCACAAATCTTGATTGTTGTCATGAAACCATAGAAAAAATCATCTTTTAATTTTGCAAACTTAATCAAAGAATGTAATGCTTTTAACAATGACATCATTGCATTCAACCCGAACAACGTTTCCACATTAGTGAACAAAAACAAATTAAATATGGCATAATGTATTGTGGGCACATCCAATGCCATTTTCATGAAAAGAGTACAATATTTAGACAACACACATTTGATAACACTAGTCATAAATATCATCTAGTTTTGATGATGTGCAAGATTTGGTTGCCCTTAGTTTTCATGATCTCTACCAATTTGGTGAACTTTAAATGCTTCTTGGGACTATGGTTGAAGTAGCCATACAAACATTGTAAAAGATTTCTAATGTGAGAAACAAAGGTAGGTTTGAAAAGGTTTGTACTGCAAAATTTGTTTGATGAACCATACAATGCACACCACTAACAAATGGAACATATTGATGTGAATCTAAATTATCACTTTTGATTTGAAGCCTTGGAAAGCATTAACCCCATCAACACCAAAACACACTAACTTTGAAACAATGTCCTCTTATTTCAAGTCCTTTTGTCATGATCAACAAAGTCATGGGAGGAGGGGCACATGCATCCTTAACATTTGTGACATGTCATAATTTTAATTTTTGATTCATGACAAAAGTTGAGGCAAAATAAAGAGGAAATGAGTTGGGAAGAATCCAAGGCAAGAAAAAGGCCTAAAACGTAAGGGGAGTGAAAAGAAAGCACTCCTAAGGCTCTTGGGATGAACTCCCATTTTAGGAGTTGTTAGGAGCCTTGAAATGTCCCAAATTTTTGGGACAAAAATGGAACTCAGGTAAAGCTTGTTCAAATCAAAAAATATTTATACCATTAGAAAGTTCTCAAAGTTTAGATTTCAAAAGTGAGCTTGCATTTTTCATTTGGGGCTAGGAGCTAATATTTATGGCCAAAAAGAAGGCTAGGAGTCAAATTAATAGTTTGATTCTTGACCACAAAACCCATAAAACAAGGGTCAAATGAACTTTGATGAAGACTTGTAAGATGGTGTTTGAAAGCTCTTGATAAAAGTTATAAGATAGTGTGGTTGCATGTTCAAAAAAAGATTGAAACAATGGATATACAAGGCTCCAAATATTTAAGACAATTAAAATTTTGAAAGAAAATGTCACTAGGATATAACCCTTATGAGAGGCACATAATATATTATAGGAAGGAGGGTGGTGGCCTTTTCTCTAGTCAATGTCATGTGAGTTTGAGGCAAGTCCATGACCTAAAAATGGTTCCATTTTCCACTAAAGATTTGCATTGTTTAGCTTGTGCATGTGATTTGTCCATGAGGTGATCATGAATGTATCATGTATTATTAATCCCCATCTTGGAGCTCCCACATACCCCTCTTTCATTTTTGCATGGAGTTAGGGACTGTACTCCCAATTTTTTCTTATTATTATTATTTTCTTTTCATTGCTACCATTTGGGGTTCATTTCCAAAGCCTTGGAAAGAACTTAGGGGTGTGTCATAACAACAAAGTTTTCAAGCATGGCATCTAGATTGATGTCTAAATTTCAAAGTGAAAAAAAATGTAATTTAGGAACATGAAGAAGGTTTCTTTGTTCACCCATGTTATTGGATTCAAGTACATCCCAAGAAATATGGTTTGTGGGGCAACATTCTACATTGGAATTTGAACACCAAAAATATTTAAATTTGAAATTGTTTGATAACATTGGAAAAACCATGGAAAACAAACACACATGTGCACTAACAACTAAAAACATAAACTTGATTCAAAAACCTCAAATTTCAAATGGATTAGGAGTTAGGACCAAAATACCCACCTCAAAAAGTTGTGCAAATCATGAACATTGCATAACAATGGCATGCCAAGATTTGGGAGTTTGTCGTGCAAATCACACTAATCATAGCCCACTCTCAACCATGTCAATGATTACACATGAAACACCAAGCCATGCAAATCACAAACATTGCAATGTGTTATACACCAATGAACAATGCACACATGTTCATGAGTAATGATTCACAATGCAAGTTGCAATTAACACATTGAACAAAGAAGCATGAACATTGATAATAGGGAGCCCAAAAAACAAGTTACAAGAGAATCAAGATGAAGAACACAAGTGCACAAATAAGCTTTAAGGGTTTAGGGTTTAGGGTTTAGGAGTTTCTTGAGTTCTACAACTCAACTTGCAACTACTTGCAAAGCCCACTCTATGCTCCAATGATCACAAGAATAACACCCTATAGTTGTACCAAATTCCAACATCTTTCAAAACACCATCATTCGAATACTCATTGTTCAACAAGGATTCATGAACATGAACACTAATTATAAGCTTATGAAAGGAAACAAAAATACAAAGTTATGCCCATGACTCAAGATTCAAGACTCCTAAATGCTCATTGCCAATGTGATATTGGTATTGGGTACTTTTAAAAACCTTCATACTAGTTTGGTCTTGGTATTGAGTCCAAGTTTAATTTAATTTTTTGGTCGGTATGAAACTTGTTTATAACAATGTTGGCTATTTCTTAGACTTTATAAGAATTGTTGGGTCCAATTCTAGATTTGTTTTGAAATGCAAGACCAGTTGGTTTTGGGTCTAGTAAAAACAATTTAGAAAATAAAACTATATTGGTTCTAGGTCTAAAGCTGATTTTTGGGTTCTTAAGGTTTTAAAACCTAGACTTAAGACCTTATCTAGACCCTTATAATACCTGATATTGATGTTGAGGTTGGTATAAGACCAGTACAAGGCTAAGATATTACCCCAGGTCCTTACCATGGTATAGGTATAAGACTGGTATTGCCTCAGCTCTTTCAAAACCTTTGCTTCTTTTTTCTGTTGCTGAAGGAGTTTGTTTGTGTTTGCTTGCTGGGTGGTTGCTGTAGTCTAAAGAGAATGGCTATGGCAAATGGGTGTGTGTCGAAAGCAGGTGTTTCAGCCTGTGGGGCTGATGAGTAGTAGTGCAGCAAAGGAGGCCTGGAGCTGGGTGGAGGAAAGAGAAGAAAGAGCTCAAGACCCACTGTGTCTCTTTTCTTTTGATGATCAGAAAGTGATGATTTCTTGCGGAAGACATTTAATGTCTTGTCTTCCCTTTCTTGCAGTGTAGAATAATTTACGTCTGGTCAGCTGCACAAGCTCATGTTGGTGAGCTGGTTTTTGGGCTGAGGTCATACATGGGGAGTTGCTGCTAATTAATTGCTGCTGCTAGCTGCTGCTCCAGTTGCTCATGTTGTTGCATGCAGGACACAGTGAAGAAGGGACCTTGGGACAGTACCATTGAAGCTGCCTGCACAGCTAGTGAATTGTAGTAATTATAATAATGGGTCTAGAGGAAGAAGTTGAGAATTCGGAGTCAAAGAACTGGTTCCACAACTGGTTCTGGGTATTTCAAAACCCTCCAAGAACTGCTGGGAATACCTGGAACGGGCAGTTCCTTGATTCTGATTGAGGGAGAGAGGGGATATACCCAGAACCGGTGGTTATTAAAATAAATCAATCAAAGGATCGCCCCCCAAACTGTTTTTTGAGCTATAAACATCATTCTGAAACGAAGAATTTTCTATTTGGACGTGTCTTGCACATGTTTTCGACACTGCAAACATCATTACCAAACGAAAAGCTTTCAATTTGCACATGTTTTGACTTCACAAACATCAGTTTTTGAAATGAAAACATTCATTCAATTTGGACATGCTTTGCCTTTGCAAACATCATTCTGAACAATGAAGATATGTAGGTGTAGTAGAAACTCACTCCACAAAGATTGTTTTATGGATTTTGTTTTTGTAAATTGTTTCCAGAAATTAAATTGCACAAAGCTTGTTTACTGGAAGTTGCAGCTTGTTTTGGGTACATTTGTTTCCAGAAGAGATTTTGAGCAAAACATATGCTCGTTTTAGTTTTTGCAATGGTATCTCTTCCAAGTTTTTTTCTTGAAACAAAATTTCAAGTTGATGATTCTTAGATTTTGCTCGTGTTCTCGGCCAAGATTCTTTTGCTCTCAATGTAAGCTATATAGTATGTTGGGTTGGTCTGCCAACTAGATGGTTGCTGAGATGATGCTGATGTTAATCAGTTGTATTTGAGAATCGTAAGCCCAAATTTGTGGGAGCAAGTTATTCCTTAAACTTCAAGGCAAACAAATTTGGTCCACTTTTCAGTGTATTTTTTTGGGGTCTTCCTCTGACCCTTAAACATCAAGGCAAACCATTTTGGTCTGCTTTCCTTGACGTGAAAGGATTAATTGTGAAGAATTTGATTCCCAAGGATGTGCCCTTTTGAGCTTTAGTAGTATGCAATGTGAATAAAGCAAGGAGAATCAAGCAATTGAAAATAGCTGAGGTATGTAGCATTGAAATTAGTGTTTATATTTTTGCAAGTTTTGTTGTTTCTTGGAATTTTTATGTTTTCCTATTGCCAATTCGACTAATTTTGCTAATTCTTTTGGAAAAATTTCCAAACTTTCAATACCCAAAAAAACAAACCCTGTATGTTACCCTTAAACACCTTCTAATATTTATTCTCAATGCAATTTTTGGCTTGTGAAAAATAGCATGCAAGTTAATATATCCTGGCAACTGTTTGAGAGAGAAGTACCAATTGGAACAGTTTCTGTGTTATAAAAGTTTTGGGTACATAGTAAGTAGGTCAGAGTGTGCAGCCGAGCTCCAGTGTGCAAAGAATCTTGCCATATTTAGATTTTTTTTGTTTGCATGAAGTTGGTGGTAGGTGATTTGTACAAATATGAAACTCTTAAACAAGCAATTGGAGATAGGTATGAATCCTCCCTCATTTTATCACAAAATATTCACACCTTTTTACACACAAATAAAATATTTATAAATAAATAAATGCTATTCCTTGAGTATCAGTATTTATTTGTGTCCCCCTCTCATCCCTAAACAGCTGGGCAGAGTGTTTTCCCATGTGTCTTTTATTTATCAATTCAAGGTTTTCCATTTTTGTTGCAGATGGAAATTAATATCAAACTTTGGGTGTTATTTAGAATGGTGAATTATTTTTACACACACACACACATATATTGTTTATTTATTTATTTATTTTATTTTTTCTATGTTTTTTTGAAGAGATTTGAAGCTGAATTTGCCATCATTTTGTTACTAACAGGAATTGGCAAGCCAAGTTGTTTCTGCAAAGATTGGGCCTTGATTACACAATAGTGAGACCTGGGGAGTTGAGAAATTGCAGTGGAATGATATGTAGCACCTTCACACTCTTGAATTGATGAATGGATGGGTGAGAGTACAATTTTTAGTTTGTGTATTGCTCAAACCTCTTGTTGATTGTTCCATAAGAGAGTTGGTTCAAGAGGAATAAACTTCATTATGCCAACATTTTTATTCATCATTTCAATGAAGGGGAAAATTAGAGTTTTTTTTTTTTTGGTTTGTTTTTGGAAGAGAAGGCGCACCGATTAAAGCAAAACTGCTGTGTTCAGAATTAGACAGCTTTAAATTCAATTTGCAAATTGATAAAAATCGATTTTGGGTAGTAATTTTGTTGATAAAAGTCATTTTAAAAACTAATTTTGCTGCTTAAAAAGTTCTTTGTTTGGGTAGCAAATTTGTTGCTCAGATTCAACTTCATTTTTGGTAGGACTTTTGTTACTAAAAGTTCTCTTATTTTTTTTGGAAGTAATTTTGGTGGCTTGAGTGATACAAAATGAGAGTTCAAACCCCTAAACCCTAAACCCACAATTGAGACCCACAGACTCTCAAATATTTAAGGCCACAGAAACGTGGGGTTATATCTTTTTTCTTTCTTTTTTCTTTCTTTTTTTTCCCTTTTTTTCTTTTTCCCTTCCTCTTTGTATGAGAACAAAACAACTGATCCATCAACCCATTCATCTTTCTTTTTGGAAGATTTTTTCATTGTTTTTGGAAAATTCTGAATTTTTGGAGAGGAAAAAAAAATGAGGAAAAAGAGGGAAAAAAAAAAAAAAAAACCACATCTTTATTGTCTAACAAAGTAGCGGTCTGTATTTATTAATATTTATGCATGTAACTTGATTTGAATGGGTGGTGGGATTTTGACTAATGCAATTTGCACAAGTTTGTGCAACTGCAGTTGGAGGAGCTCCAGAATCATTGTGTCTGGAATAGTGGGGAATGTTTTCGGACAAAAAAAAAGAAGAAAAAGTGTAAGTTAACTAAATATTCTTTTTGTTTGGGGGAAAAAATCACCAAATTTTCAATATCACAAAATTTTCAAATTATAATTATAATTATAAAATTATAAAATTATAAAATATTTGTATAAAATATTTATATTTATATTATTTTATTTATTAAAAAAAAACCCTGACCATAACCTCAGAAAAGAGAGTCAAACTAAACCCTAAACTCAAACTATGCTGACCATCAACCTAAACTTTGGGAATTAAGGGTAAATTGGAGGATATGAAATTGAAAACTTATGTTGACAACACGATTTCACGTAGCCTAATAGAAAATAATAGATAATCACTTGACATTGTTGTTATTGTGCTTTTTTTCTTTTTCTTTTTTTTTCACTACGGCTCATTTTTTTTATTGTACATGTGGCCCCTAATTGTACAACTAAATAACATGAGCACTATTATTCTCTTGCTTGAATTGGGTTACATGCTATATATGTTGTTCAATTTCTTGGACCAAATGGGGAGGAGTTGGGAGGCAAGTTTCTCGGTGACAATGAGGTGATATTTTTTTTCTTCTGCTTTTGTTTTGTTTTGTTTTTCTATATGTTTTGTCTCAATTTCCTTTTTAATTTTTTTTCATTACTTAAATTGTTTTTTTTCTATGATTTTTTTTATAAATTATTTTCTTTTGTTATGTCCTTTTTTGTATTTTTGTTATGTGTTTTGCTTCCATGTTTATGTGTGTTTTTTTGTTCCTAACTTTTCCTAATTTTTTTTCCATTATAGATATATATATATATAAACAAATTGTTCATTTTTTCTGTGTTGTTTTGTTTCAATTTCTCTTTTTTGCCATTACCTATGGCTTTTTCCCCTTTTTTGGTTGCTTTTTTGTTTTTTATATGTGTTTATTTTTCATTTTCTTTTTTTTCATTATTAATGGTTTATTGTTGTTTTTTGTGGTTGTTGTGCAAGGCTTATTATACGACATTTAGAAAAAAAATTAGATTATACATTGCACTAAATTTACATTACAAAACACAATAGACCTTGAACCATAAACCCACATCACTCATTTGTTTTGAATAGATTATTTTTGCTTGTAAATGTTTGCATCACATTCTTTTAAATGTGCATAACACCAACAATATACTTGGTAAGTTTTGTAAGACTTTTTTTTGCTTGAATTTTCTTCATCATTAGCCTTGCAAAACATTTCTGTGAAAAGTGGAAAGGTCAAGTGAAACTAAAAATCAAGGAATGCAAAATGAAGAAATATTAATATTCATAATTGAAATTGAAATGTAAGGGTGGGTTGTAATTCACTTTCTAATTTGATAAAATTGATTGAATTTGATGTGGGCTTTGAGGAAAGGTTAGAGAAATATGAGGGGGAATTTGAAAAAATGAAATTTTGGACTTGTAATTTTTATCTTAATGGATTACTAGATTGAAATTGTTTTATTCTATTATAGAAAAGGCTTAGATATTTTTCAGAAATTATGTTCCAAACTAATATTGAAATGCAACATTAGACTTATTTTTAGTTTTTGATATCCTTACATGATATATTAAATTTAAAAATTAATTTTTTTGCAATTAATAGATATTGATAAATTAGATAACTAAAACTGGCGGATATTGAAAAAAAATTAATATCTGCCCAAAATTGGTTCAAATCAATGTTGGCTAAGTCTGGGTCTAGGTCTAAATTTGGTTCTAAGAATTACACCCAATGGTTATACATAGACCAGAAATTGGCCTTAGAATTAAACCCAACAAGTTTTGGTGGACCTAGACCTAATTAAGAACCACACTTGGTGGGAAAGGTTTTTCTACAAGGTTTAGTTTTTAAGGTTACGTAGGGGCTATGATCTTAGGTTTAGATAATGTTTAGGGTTTAGTTTTTAAGGTTATTTAAGGGCCTATGGTCTTAGGTTTAGATAATGTTTAAGGTTTCTAAGTTTTAGTCCTATGTCTAAGTTTTACTTAGTTCTAAAGGCATAGAACCTAGCCTTAAACTTTAGTATGTAAGCATCTCCAATGGTAGCATTAAAATGGCTTTTACACAAATATGTTGTGATATTTTTTAATTATGTTGGATAGAGGCCCAAATAGGGCCCATGTGAGTGGAATTCATTGTTTGCCAACTATTCCCCATGTTGTTCCTCATTGTTGCTTTTGGGAACATGTTAGGGATCATATTCAGGAATTGTGGAAACCCATTGGGAACTTTTACAACATGGGAACTTTTTGGGAACATGGTGGGAACACTTTCAAAACATCAAAATCCCCAAAAAATCATAATTGTTTGAAAATAAACTTTCAAACCATCCCCAAAAATAAGCTAAAATTAACTCTAGCCTAAATTTATAAACAAAGGTTCTTGTGAAGATTGGGCCCCTTGGACCCAAAATTGTTGGTGAAGAAAATTTTACCAAGCTTTGAAAGGAATGGGTTTTAATTTTTGAAAATATTCCTTAAACCTGGAATTGAGGCGGTCTTACAACTTTAAACATAGACCTAAACATTTCTTGAAAAAACCAAGAACTGACCAACATTGGTTTTTTTTCTTTTTCAAATAAAGAACTAATTAATACAAGTTGGTATACATTAGTGTTATGTAGGTATTGATTTTTTAACATACCATATTAATATCTAGGATCACATTTTAAAAAATATATGGCATGTACTGATATTGAGTATTTAGAATAAACTTTCATATAGTTTAATATTAATATTAAGTCCAAGGGCAAAAGCATGAAAAAGTAATTGACTAAAATCCAATTTATAATTGAGGCAATTTTTGACATATGCACAAAAAAATAGATAAAAAAGCCTTATAAGTAAACATATAAAACCATCATGACCTCTATTGGGTTTGTGGTAAGTTGAGTACAAAATTTTAATAACTTTTGTGTAATAAAAGTAAGTTATAAGTAACTTTGAAACTGACGAGTTAATAGAGTCTTCAAAATAATTTTTACGTGAAAAGTTTGATATATTATGATTATAATATGTACAATTTGAAAACAGATAAGTACATTCTAGGTCTTTATTAACTTGAAAGTAAATATATATCAATATTTGATCTACTTTCATCTACTTGCAACCAATTTTGTAAAACCTAGACATCTATACAAGTAGATTATTTGTTTGAAATCTACTTAAATGCATATTAAAAATGTGGTTCTTGAACTTTATTATAATAAAATAAAAGAATGTCCTTATATTAATCAATGAATAAAATAATATTTGTACTTTCAATACATCCAAATATGCTATGTTTACTTGTCATTTTTTGTGACAAGGATCATCAATTGTCTACTTTACTATGCTTTTGCCCCTAAGGTTGATTTTTGCTTTGTATATGACAAATATAATCTTGGTATTAATATAAGGTAGGTATTTACTTGGTATTACCTTAGGTGTCACATTAACTTGGTATTGGTATTAGCTTGGTATTAGGTCATACTTGGTTGGTACGTTTTTCAATACCGATACTCATACTAGTACCATATGCTTAGGTTGTACATTACATATGTGCATAACACCAATATACCTTTGACTAATCACTCTCAAAGCATCAAAATAATCTAATTATATTTGTGACTATGGTTTGCAAAAATCAAATAATTGATTAAAACGAATCTATCCTAAACAACCTTTTTTATTTATGTAAATTTACAAATGACATTTAAAAAAAAATTGTCATAAGATTCTCTTTAAATGCATTTTAGTTCACCACATTATGAAGGAAAAAAACATGAAATCAACATATTTAGACATTAGGTTCTTTCAGGCCACAAAAACAGAACCAAGTTTTAGAGAATGTTTATTATCCTCTTTGACCTATAGCCAAATTTGGTTCTCCTTTTGTGCATGGATGGTTGCCATTGTGGCTACATGTATGACACACACAAAACAAACTAATTTTGAATTGCTAATTCTTTGAAAATTTTCTAAAAAACTAGAGGTTATAAAAAAATCAAGGAACCATCCAATTCTTGTTCAAACTTCCAAACTTCCTTTTATCTAAAAATAATATAATTGTTGTTGATTCTTAGTAGATTTCAATGAAAGTAATAACTATTATTTATAAGAAAACATAGCAAATTAGGATAAACAATAAACTAACATTGGGCCAATACACACATTAGCCCTTAGTTTCAATAATGGTATCAATGATGGTATCAAATACCATACAAACTTGGTATCAAATGTTCAAATTTTCACCTTATAACGTTATACCCCCCATATCAAATTCTAATTTTTATTGAATGTTATACTAATTTGGTATAAAAGAAAATTAAATTGGCGTAATATTCAATGTTAGGTATTCATGTTTTTTTTCCCCTTGGTATCAATTCTTAATTGTCCTCTAACACGCATACTTGTGAAAGATATGATTTTTTTTTCATAGGGTAAGTTTGTATATTGCAAGTCGATAGTTATGTTTTTTCTTCAATGTGCACTTTTCTACAAGTCGACACCTTGTTTCACTTTCAATGATGATGTGTTATAATTGCTACAATAAGAGCTTATGTATGGTGTGAGTTTGTAAACCTTAAACCTTCAAGGCTAGTAGGTGTACAATTTGGATTATCATAGTCATAATTTTTTTGCATTAAAGGTGAACTTAAAATGTAACACCATATTCAACATTAACATTGTCAAATTCTTAATGATTCATGTTGCAATAGACTTTAGTGGGAATCATATTTGAAAATATGGCTGAGATTCAAGAATTTTTTTGAAATGACGACACTAAATTTGTCACATAGAGAAAATGAAAATTTTGAATTAAAAAAATGTCATGGTAGTATTATTATTATTTTTTAAAATCAGCATTAAATGAGGAATTTAAAATTAAGATGCATTGAAACTTTTCTAATACAACAATTTGTGATTTTTAAAATTTTAAAATGGCACATTTTTATCATTTTTCTCCATTTCACATTCAAATTTCCAAAATTTCACATGGAGTTTTTGACCAATCACATGTCTAGTGACATCTATTACCAAAAGCATAAGGGATAATTATAGGATTTATAATTTGACAATTATTATAATAACAAGAATTTGAATTAGTATAAGATATGGATTTTTCAAAAATGTCAAAAGTGAATCACCTAACAATGGTTTTACCCCTTATAGTCCTTTGCATGGGATCACAATGAAACCATGAAAAAACACATTGAAAATGAACATTTTTGTCCTAGTTCATTGTACAAACAAAAATTGAAGTTGGTTCAAAAATTTGGAGATGTTCAACAAAAAGGGAAGAAAAGGAAGACAATATTTCCCCCTATAATCACTGAATTTTTTCTAGCCATAATCCTTGTAAGCTAAATGACTTGAATCAACAATAATTCATAGAGGATTTAATTTTATTCATTGCAAAATTGTACTTGCCAATGTCACTTGTTGAAAATCTTTAATTGCAATATTTCATGATTTGACAATGTGATAGAATGAGGTTTTTATTTCACAAGTTGCCTGTTTAGGAACACATCCTTGACATAACATTAAGGTGATGGAGTGGTATGTGCTCCCAACGACTGCACAATTTGCAATATCCACTCCCTGTTTTGAACTCTAGATGTCCAAAATAGGGTTTGATATATTTGCACTTGTCGTAAATTTTATCAATAAAGATTACATGTTGCATCATTTACAATTGGTTGTTTGAGGCTCTTAACACTTTTGGAGCCACATTGATTGAACAAGTTAAATTTAATTTGTTTGGTGAATATTAATTCATTAACAAGATTATCGTTTACATCAAAGATGAAAGCACAAACTAGAACACCTTTGGTATTTCTTTGACCTTGGTTATGTCACGTGCACTAGTGTAGATTGTTTCACTTTTTAATGAAACCTATTTTGGGCATTTGATATCCAAAGCATGTCAATATGCCACAAATGATTGTAAAATTAAGGTTGGGATGAAGAAAATTAATTTGGGTGAAAGTTAGTCTATTTTATAGAAAACCATTACATGGACCAAAAAATCTAACAAGGGCAAGCAAAAGTGGGAATTAGCTTGCAAGGAAGTTGGCTTGAGGGTGAAAAGTTTGAAAACATTTTGTCAAAATTAAATTTGCTTCCAATAAATTGTTTCAAAACACATTGAATTTTTTGATAGCCTTTATTATGGTTGGTAGACTTATAGGTTGCAAGTTCAAGTACTTGCGTGCTCCATGTGCACAATTACCAAAGTTGTCATTGAAACTTTAAATCTTGTGATGAAATAATGCATTTAAAACTTAATTAAGGGTTATTCATTATTTTTTTATGTTTTATTTTTAGCTTTTTTGATTTGTATCAAATCGTGAGATGAGTACCCAACTTGATAGTTGTGAACTTACCTTTAATATGTGGGGAATTTTACCAAGAACTAGAAATTTTGTATGTTAAAATGGACCTTGAGGTCATTAATGTGTTGGACCCCTTTTTGGCATTTGTAATCACCTAAAACCTTATTAGTACACACAACATGTGTACCTTCCAACAACATCCACATTTAAAAAGCCTTTGATGTGTAATGGAATGTACAAGTAAAGATAAAACAAGGGCTATTGTAGAGAGGTATCATGAACGAGTTATAATCTCTTTATTATTGAAAGTGCCTAACAATTTGAACCTTCAATGTGTAGCAAGCTTTACCTTTTTAGCCTATCACATATTTTAATGATTTTTGCAAAGACTTAAAAAGCCAATATATTTTTGGAGAAAACTACATTGTCATTATGTCAATGAATTGTTGTGAATGAGAAAGATTTGAAATTACCCTTGCAATGGTGAAAAGGTCACAAGAGAAGAATCCATGTTGTTGCATTCTTTGCTTGGCAATTTTTCAGACCTTCTACCATTATGGTAGTTAACTACTTTAACTATTTTTTTCATCCTCGGGTTGTGACAACCACTAAGTTAACTATGCCTATAAGGTCCAACCTCTGACCACCAGTATAGTTAACTAACTATTGTGAGCTCAGTGATCATGCACCACTAAAGTTAACTAGCCTTGGATGGCGAACGCCTTTTATTGAACTTATACAATCTCTTCAAACAGGAGAATTGTCATTGTCATCGTCAGTGTCTTCTTCTTCCTTCTCTTCTTCTTCGCCTCCATCATATAGTGCCATTATTGGCCGCTTTGGAATGTTGTTTTCCCAATTCATTTTCTTGTCAAGCGGGGCCACCTCGGTTGGGTTCGTCAGGATGAAATGCTTGTTGATCTTGAGGAACATATTGATCTCTACCAAGCCGACATGCAGCGACGATTGTTTTGGAGCCAGGACGTCTGACAGGCTGCCTAGGTCGCATTCGAGTCCACCCGAGGATGGCTTGTTGGCCAGGATTGCCAGAGCAGCCTGCATGAGACACGACATGCTTGTTTGACGAGCCCACCACTTGCATAGCTCAACTGATTCCGGCCACAACTCGATATTGGTTTCAGCGCCAATTCCTTTGAGGATTTGAACTTCGGCATTCACCATCTGTGCCGCCGTCTCGAAGCGCTCGCCACTCCCATTAACGTCCTTCTTGTCATCATCAGCCACAATATCAAGAGCTGCTGACATCAACTCTAATGTCTTGACGCGCTTTACCGGTCTCTCAAGTCGCCGAGCTGGGGTACTCCTTGCCATTTGCTGCTTCTTGAGCACAATCGGCGTTGCAATGGTCTCCGTTAAACATTTGATTTTGTTCCATATGAATTGGTTCACGAACACAAAGTGCTGCTTCTGTAGGCTCTCTTATGTCCAGCCAACAGGAATATCAAGCCTATCAATGTTAGTCGCATTGATCAACTTTGCTAGGATCTTTCCAGACGTCATTGGCGGGTATAACATATTCTGTGCGTTGATTAAGTACGAAAACTTGAAATTGGTTTCTTCCAAGACGTTCTTCAGTAGCATGGGCCGCCCAAGGTTGTTGCCGTAGATCTTCTTGGGCTGACGAAGCACCAATATCAGATGGTACCGTTTGAAGTAGCGTTCAGACATTGCCTTGCCAAGAAGCTTTCGTGCTTCACGAGTGGCCGGTTGCAGTACATCATGTGATCGCAACATTGGATCGGGGTCTTCAGAACCGAGTTGACGACGTACCAGTATTATCAACTTGAGTGGCTTGCTTACATCGAGGACAATTGTGTACAAAAAGTATAACATGACGTACACATTAACAATGACAAATGTTTGCATAGCCTGTGCCTTGATCTGAACAGCCCGAACCGGCTCAATCATTGAATAAAACTCGATGCATAGTGTGCGGTCCATGTCAGTTAGTGGAATTGGTCGATTGAGTTTGTAGTACGCCTGCAAGAGAGGTTCCTAGGCCATTAGAATTCGCTCCAGTACAAGCGCTATGGATGACCATCGGTGCTGCGGCGAGTTAAGTAGTTTAAGGTACATCTCTAAGAGTTCAAGCATGGCTTCCTCGAAGGCTCCCTGCAGGTATTCAGATTTGTTCACAGCTTCAATGACCTTCTTGATCCTCTGGAAGAAGCAGTGCGCGTCCACATTCTTACTATTGTTAGGGTCGATCGAGGTGCCAAACGCTTCCATGAGTGCCAGGTGGATTAGATGTGATATACACCATTCCCACCAAACATCGATCAGAATGTCTAAGGTATGTTTTACATCGAATCTCGAATCTGAAGTGCTTGTCAGCACATCGAGCATCACCTTAATGCCGAACTCCTCGAGGACGCCTGAAGACCATTCGTGCAAAATTGTAGACAACTGTTCCGCTTGACGCTCATCGGTAGTCAGTGCAAATCGGCAAACGGCAAGATTATAGCCAATATTGAACCTGGTCGACGTATTGAAGCACACTTGCAATGCCAGGTACTTCTGGTTGCTCATCTTGCTCTTTATCAGGTCCAAGTACAATGACAAGTATTTGATCGTAAAGAATGAGCGCACCTCAGCGAGTGACATAATGATGATCTTCTTGCACGTGGTGTACAGCTCAATGTGAAGCTTGCGGATGTTGATTGACTTCATTCCACCTTCCCCGACAGGTAGCTGACAACCGATCAGTTGCCATCTACGGGTCGTGAACGCGTTGTACGAGATCGACTACTCGACGGACCAGGCTCCCAACTGCACTTCAAACCAGCGCTTTGGGTTTTTTTTGAAAACCGGGTTGGATAGATCGAGCTGCTTCTTGATATTTGCTAGCTTCTTGTTAGTTGCCATTGTTTTGGATGAGGTTATGCAGTGTTTTTTGTCGAGGTGGGTGCAAGCGTTCGACACTCCCGTCTTTGTGCATTTAATGACAATGGCTTGTTAACATTGAAGCACAAGTCCAACAAGCAGATGAACCACTCGACCTTATCCTTGTCAATCAGGCGCACGCCGCATTGATTAAGGAAAGATGTCGTCTTTTTGAGATCCTTAAACGTGGCACCCTTGATGATAGCTAGGAAAATGCTAGCGTTGATGAAGTTTTTGATCCGAACCACCACGATGTCTCCACGCTCAGCATCGTCAACCTGAAGTTGCGCCTCTTCGTCATCGATCTCGATAGGTACGGGTGGTGCCACTTCACCTTCAACAGTGATATCAACAATAGTGATGCTTTCGGATTCGACGACATCATCTTCGGACCAAGCCATGATGTGCAGTCCAGCACCAACTTTGCGAAATGAACAAGGGCGGGTTCAGCGGGTGATGATGGTCTCACAAGGGACATGGATCTTAGTGGGTGATGGTGGTCTAGCAAGGGACGATCAATATCTTCGACAATCATGTTGAGATGTCAAGCTCATTAGAGTTGACACTCATGATGTGCGTCAGTGACCGTTCTACATCGACTGGCGCGCTTAATGACCATTCTACATTCACATCAACTGACACGCACGCGACGGATCTTCGGATCTTTTTTGCAGACTTGTTGCCTCTAGGGGTGTGTGTGTGTTTTGCAAGAGTTCAAGCTCTCCCCCCCCCAATATTTTCAAATCATAACAGGAGTTGGATGAATATCCTATTGATTCATTAATATATATATAAATTAATCAATAATTGATTGCGTGCTCATATTAGATCGAATATGAAGAGAAATATCGATTGATATGAATATCTTCGATATTTTAATAGTCAAAGAAATCAATAATATTATTGTATTGTTCAATCTGCCAATAATAATCAACCCAACAAAAAACGAGTTTTTAAAACTGACAACACCATGACGGAGTGCGTGACGGACTCTGTCACGCACATTCTTCATACTTAAAGAATGTAAGTGCAGTAGAAAACGGTGCTTCTCATACGAATCCTGAGGACCAAGGAGGATTCACGATGCGTCTGTGAGTGTGGTACTGTGAGGGACATGGATGAACTGATATATGTGTATTAGGTATGCAAAGTCCTAGTCCTACCTGCAGTTAACTACCTATAATGTGTTGGTGCATATATGCACCACTATAGTTAACTAACTATTGTGAGCTCAGTGATCATGCATCATTATAGTTAACTAGCTTTGGCAGAAGATCAATATGGTGCACCATTAGTCACCACTTAATGTACTTAGTGACATTTTAATGCCAAAAAATTTTTAGTGGTAGAAGGTCTACAATTTTTGGGTATTCTGAGAACTTAGATTGAAATTAAAAAGATTTAAAAAATTGATGGCATATTAACAAGTTTGTAGAAAATTTGAATTGCAGAACTTGGCCAACTTGTGATGATCTTGAATAACTAGCCAAGTAATGTGAAAACATGATGCGTTATTTCTTTTAAAGGGATGGAGGAAATTTTTGTTGTTAAGGACATCCTACTTGATGATTATGAGGACGAACTTTAGGAAGCTAGATATTTTTTGGATGATTATCAAAACTTTTAGAATAGTTTTCAATGTTTTGGATTTTGCTTTCATTCAAGTGTTAAATCCATGTGTAGGATTGATTTGGACACTAGGTGCAAGGGTCGAAAACACAAGTCCACTGGAAATTTTGTGCAAGTTGTAGCTTTGTTTGGATATCCAATACTTGTAGGTGGCTATGAACATTGAAATGTGTTTTTAAAAAATTGGATTTTAAAAAAATCACAGTGAGCAAGTAATTGTTTTGTTTGTATATGCAATCATTTTTACAAATGAATGAAGATACATGTGACAGAGCTATGAACATTTCAATTGTTGATCATGTCTTATGTTTTTGGAAACTCAAAATTGCATTGAACAAGTTTTAATTATGTTTGGGTTTTGATATGGAGGGACCAGGGACTTACAAGTGAATAAGTGAATATGTGTCATCATTTTAATGGTTAATCATGTTTATGGTTATGTCAAAAGTGCATCATCAATGGGGGCATTATTGATACCAAAGTCACTATATATATTTATTGGTATCAAAGTCCATAAGATATATGTTGATACCATTGCATAGACATTCCATATCCTTCAATTATATATATTATGCCATATACATACCATATTTCTTTATACCATTATGCATATCGTATCAAAATTTTGGAGAACCTTATATACGAATATTAGTCAAACTAGTAACAATAGCCCAACACTAAGATAGACCCACTTAGTGAATCTTTTGAGGATAACTTTCTTGGATGCTAGTGTTACTAGGTGCTAGGATATACCACGAAAGCTATTACGCTATCTATGTAAAGTTGGATATTCAAATATGGTCTTTTTAACCATGTATTTACATCTTGATTTGTATGTATGAACCATTTTTCAAAATCCTTATGCCTACAAATTTAAATCTCTTGTGACCTAGCTTCAAGTTGACACCCTTTTGTTGGAAGTTGGCACTAGCACAAGAATTGAACCATGGAACTAGTCATTTGTTAGATCTAAAATTGAAATTGTGAAAAACATTTTTGAATACATGGTTAGGTTCTTTAGGATAAGTTGATTTTTTTTCTTCTAAAAGTTGATGACTAAGCTGAATTTCATATATAAGTATTAATTTAAATTAGTTGTTGAACTCCTCACTTTTATAAATTTTCACTTGAAAATTTCCAAAACTTTGCACCCATACAATCTCTAGCATTGGGGAATGTGTAATGTGTACATGAAATTGGACTTAATTTTTGAATGAGTTTGGGTGTTTTTGAATTTGGAAGTTGTGCTAAAATCAAAACCAAAGGGTTTAAAATTTTAAAGAACCAATCTCAAATCTTCACAAAGAGAATATCCAAATAATTTTAAATTGTCAAAATGGAAATTGGAGTTTAAAAAAAAGAAGAAGGTGAAACCATAGAACATTGTTGGTTTCTTTTGGGGAATGCAATGGCTTTGAGAAATAGACAAACATGCTACTTGATCATAGGCATCACAAAGTATCCACCTTTGAAAAGGATGCAAGTGTAGGGTAATCATAGTAGCAATTCCTTGGTAGCATAGTATTACACCCTAGACATGATTGGAACATGTTAGTTTGATAAGCCCATTGGTATGGGCCAACCTTACACAAGGTGTTTCACAAAACAAAATGCCCACCTCATTAAAGGTCATTATGAGTGAAGAGTAACATAATGGGTACTCAAGTTCAGCAATAATTCATTTTGAGGAAAAAAAATTGAACTTTTGAAACTTTATTAAAACATATTGGTGATTAGAAGTGTTTTTATTGGGCAAATTATCATTAGATTTCTACTTTATTAAAATGGAAGCTACCATTACAAAGGGAAAAAAGAGGGGTTAATAAGTTAAATTTGCTTGAAAACTATTTCGTGTGTGTGTATGTGTTGGAGGGGTGGGGGTGTTTGTCACATTTATGTACATTGATTACAATTTTAGGAGTTCCTTGAAATACTTTCATTAGTTAAGTTGAAATGTGCCTAGGGATGCTTGTCACTCTAGCTCCATAAAAAAATTGATTTTTTTTTCTTGGGGCAACTAATTATCAAGTAAAAAATATATACTTTTAAAATTAAAAAATACATGTTGTAACAATTGTGTTTAATTTGCTCTCTCTCTATATATAATATTCAAAATTAAGGTGCCAAACCTATTACATTAGTATGGTATAAATTTTGGTAGTTGGTTAGCAAACTTTGGATCATTCTATTTCCTTCTAGTATTGTTGTCCTTATGGACGACTGCATTTACAAAACTATAGTGTGTGTTTATTTTTGGTGATAAGCCAATTAAAAGAAGCCCTAAACCAACACACCAACAAATTTTCTTTCAAAAAAATCACTTTGGATGCAAGTGAGAACAAATTAACCTAACTAACAATAGGTAAAGTCCACCAAATGTTTGCAAATTCCTATTGTGAAATGGGTCCATAAACCATTACACACACACACACACACACTTGGGAGTTTGTTTTAGGCAAATTTACCTCACCTCTTAACTATACAAAGTTTATAACATATGAGAGTTATCTACAAAGTTAGCCAAATTGAGGACCAAAATCCTCAATTTGGCTAAAATTGAGGGCGTGAGGACAAATATGTTACCGTATAAGTACACTCATAAAAATGGGATTGTCATTTCCTTTCACCAATTTTGGTGATATTTTAAGTTTCATCTTGTGTCCTTAGTTTTTTTTTTAAAGGTAGCTTTCACTATTGGATATTAAGTATTCATAATTTTTTTTCAATTCTTGTGCAATAAATGTTATATGACATTCAATTTTAATATTTCGTATTCACTTTCACTAAAATTGATCCATTTTTAGGATACCCATCAAAGTGGAGATGAAACTGCAAATTGAGGTTGAGATTGAGGTCAAAATTGAGGAAAACTTTTAGTATAACTCAATTAGAGTCATGGTGTCTTTGGGCCCTAGTTTTACCCTCTAAACCCCGTTTCATCCCCAATTCCAATGTGACAACAAAGTCATCGAAATTGGGTACCATTTCAAGAAACGGGTTATGGGTTCCAAAGATTGATGCTGGACAGGATCTTTATTGAAGAATTTGAGCAGCACTCTAGGCAAATCCAAAATGTGGGCCTTTATTTCTGGTTTATAGCCAGAATTGGCTAAATCTACCTACGGATGATCACCACTATAGTTACAAACAGAAATTTCCTAATAAGAAAAAGAAAAAGAAAAGCACTAATTACCAAAAGACACCAGGTGGGAATAAATAAATAATAATAAAAATAAAATTCAAAACCATCTAACAAATTCCCCTTGAACATTCCTACCAAAGCATCCCACATGAAAAAAACGTATTAATTTATTTAAAAATTCAAAACCATAAAAAACAAACTTCTCTCCCTTGAAGTTTGAGCATTCTCGCCAAACAACCTCATGTTGAAAAAAACCAAACCAAACCCAACCCAACCCAAACCAAACCAAACCAAACCCAAACCAAACCCAACCCAACCCAAACCAAACCAAACACATGGAATGGTTGTTAAAGACTAGTGCAATGATACCACAATTGTAAAAAGCTTGCACACATGGTTTTATTATTTCATATTGTGTACATGGCAAAAATGATAAAAGTTGTCAAGTTTGGATGTTTGGACATTGGTTGGGATCTCCATCTATATATAGCCCGAATGAATATCGTGTGCTTTAATATGTACATTGCACGAACAACAAGTTGTCAAGTTTGGATGTTTGGATATTGGTTGGGATCTCCACTATGGCTTGAACATGTGTGTTTCATGTTTCACCTAAATGCTTCCACCTTCAAGCTTTTTTTTGACAATTTTTAACAAAGAGTTTGTCCAAGAAGAACAGCCCAAATGGTATGGACAAACATGGACAAAGCTTTTTTGTCAAGCTTGACACTCAACTTGAAGTACCCAGCATTGAAAATGAGCCAAATGAACAACTACTAACTACCCTTTGGCAGCCAGCCCAACAAGGGGATTTCACACACATTTGAAGGTGATGATGATGATGGTAGAACAAATGGGAAAAAGCTTCTTTTTTTTTTCTTTTTTTTTTTTGCACTAAGTGATTTTGGGATTTAGGGTTTAAAGGGTTAGCGTCAATGTTTATTTTTGACCTGAAAAACATTATTTTGATACATTTAAAGGATTTTTTTGTGAACAAAAATAGCCCTAATTCATCGAATTTTGAATTTCTTTTTAAAAGGTAGCCAAAACATGAAAAGGATTCTTAAACTCTTTTATTTTCATATTTGGTCTATAACCAAATTTTGGTTAAATCTTCTTGTTAAGGATTGCCTAGATTGGTTTCATCACAAAATTGAGAGAGGGAAAAAAAAACCACACACACACACACACACACACACATTGTAAACATTATAAAATAGGCTATAAAGATTTTTGTTGGAAAATCCAAAAAAAAGCCCAAAATCACCATATTATGACAAAAATTTGAAAATCACCACTTTAAAAAAAAAAAGGTTCTCTCCAAATATAACACAATTCCTAGCCTTTTTTCACTTTTCTCTTTGAGCTATAGCCAAAATTGATCTAAATCCTCTAGTGGATAATGACCAACCCACATACCTAACAAATTTGGTAAAGAAACCGCACACCCAATGGGGGTCTGATGCTAATGCTTGATGTCCAAAAACAATGCAAGGCGGGATGCTCAACATCCCCCTAACACGCACTAATGCAAGGCAAGTTGAAAACGACAAAGTTCACATGTTTATAGTGATTGTTAACAAATTATTAAGAAATCAAGTGTCAAAGTTAAGATTTAAAATTTAATTAATTTATTCGACAGTTTGCTGCTGAATCCAATCAGAGAGAGTATGGTAATCATAAAGTCTTCTACTTTTCTCTTTTGGAATGTAGCCAAAATCAGCTAATTCTTGTTGTGGATGATCACCACCCACCCACCTCACAAATTTGTTTGTATAGCCACAAAATTGTTGTGGCTATACCCTAATTTTTTTCTAAAAAAAAAAAAAGGCAAAGATAAATGTAAAAATAATTCAAAAAGAGAAATGCCTTCCGAAATAACCAGAAGGTATTCTGATACCCTGACTAGTACCCTTCTGCATTACATTCCAGGTCTAAAAATTACTAAACCACCTTGGTGTACCCCTCCCTACTCATGGAGAGCTTTCCAATGGTTACCCAAGAGTGATTCTTTAGTTCTCCCAAACTAAATACCTAGTACCTTTTCATTGTTAATAATGAATGCATTATAATGCATTATTCTTATATTGCCAAAAAGGATAATTGAATTTGCCAAGGGGTTCGGAGTGCATATAGTAAGAATTAAGTTGCAAAGTAATTATCATAATGATTGAAACTAAACATTACAAAAGAAATTATATTTTTTCAAATTAGTCACTATAATTGGAAAGCATTCTTCTCTCATAAGTGTTTGCATTTGCAGAATATGAAAACACATACAAAGCTTATATAATATGTAGAGCATCTCCGCCAATGTTCAGTATGGACTCTCTGGTCCCAAACGGACGTAAAATTGTAAACAGTAAACAGACCCAGCAAAAATATTTCTCACATCCAAGTTTTAGTTACTAACTTTTCTTGTCCTTTTCCAACCCCACACATAAAACTGAAACTGAAACTGGGACTGGGACTGCACGTAGGTGGGAGACTAGTAATAGCAACTCACTTGGACCAATCAAACCATCTAGCCAATCAGAAATAGGGAGCAACAGTCAGTAAATACGACTGACGAATTTGACTGGCTGTCTGTTAGAACTGTTATTCCCAGGACTGCTCCAGGGCTCTCTGGAAAAGCTGAGCTTTTTTTCAGGTTGGCAGTGGATTTCACTGGATTCGACACTCATCTCGACTGATGAACCTCATCCAAAGATTTTCATTGCTAGAGATGATGCTGTTACACAATGGATTTTCACACATAACCTTCTTTGCATTCACTTCAACAAAACAAATTACCCTCCCTTGAGTTCGTGTAGACTATCAAATTGATACTAAGTCAAGTAAAGGTTATGTGCAAATGTTGTTTTGGTGATTGGTAGCATACTATGTGTTGATTGATGGGCAAACCTCACCCCCAATAAGCCCATATCTTCTCACCATTTACCACATATGCAAGATGTTCAATGGGATGTTTGTTGTAGTCCATCACCCGTTTCATATGGATTTGTTGATTTTCCTTGTAATATTCATGAAAAGACTAGAACTCATCCTTGCAAAAAGAACAGATTTGTGTCACAATACAAACTATATAATTGACCTTCATCACAACTATGAAGTCGTAGATGAAAATATCTCTCTTCTAAGAAAATTTATAAAAGGATTACATGGTCTTTAGCAATGGCGAGATGCATGCAAACAACAATTGCACGTGAAAAAAAGGCCTAAGTTTGTCTGCCAATAACGTATCATACATCACACAAAATTGAAAAAGACACGTTAAACATGGTCATAAAACCATGAACATTTTTATTTAGTCATATATTCTCTTTACCATTTCAAAACAAACAACATCCAAGGATTTGGAAACCAAATGTGACCAAATCTAACATTTGTAAACATCTACGAATCAACTTCACCTTTTCCATATCTCATAATCACATTACAAATGAAACTTAAGCATTCAACATTCACAAATGAAATAACAAATTTTCCCAACGAAATCCAAATGTTGAAGATCACATTTAACCTCTCCAAAAGCCATTCAAGTTTTGCAAATGAGATCTAACTTTTTCATATGATATTCAACTATACCAAATGAATTCTAACCCATCCAAAAAACATTTAGGTCTTGCAAATGAAATCTCAACCTCTACAAATGAATTCCAAGTTATTGATATCACATGAAGCCTTTCCAAAATCCAACTAACATTTGCAATTAAAATCTAGTCTTTCCAAATGAAATCCATTAACTTGTAATCACATTCAACCTTTCCAAAAGTCATTCAGCCTTTACAAATAACGTCCAACCTCTCCATATGGAATTGAAGAACTAAAATGATATCTAGCCTCTTCAATTATAATTTTGGATCTACAAAATAGACATTGGTGTTTATAATTAAAATACTCTACAAATGATGGGAAAGTTTTCCAAACCAAAAACTTCTATAGGTGAAAATTCAAATCATGTAGAAACCATTCAAAATCTACAAAATAGAGACCAAGTTTTTAAGATGATAGGTACCCCAAGCCATAACTAGCTCTGTAAATGAAAATTTGGACTTTATAGAAACTAGTCAAAATTACAAATTAGATACCAAGTTTTACATATGGTATTTAACATTTGCAAATGATGGGAAAATACCCCAAACTAAAAACAACTTTTGTGAATGAAAATTTAGTCTTTGTAAAAACCATTCAAAATCTCCAAAATAAATACCAAGTTTAATTACAAATGATGGAAAAATACCCCAATCTAGAACCATCCTTTGTAAATAAAAATTCATATTTTGTAAAAACCATTCAATTTTACAAAATATATACCAAATTTGATAGATGATATCCAACATCTCCAAATGATGGGAAAATACTCCAAATCAACTTTTGCAAATGAAAATTTAGATTCTATAAAAACCATTCAAAATTCGCAAAATAGATACCAAGTTTACAAATGATATTAACATTTGCAAATGAATATGAGAAAGTACCCCAAATCACAACCAACCACTCTAAAGAAAATTCAAACTTTCCAAAAACCAATTAGGTTACACAAAATAAATTCCAACCTTTACAAATAAAATTCTGATTCTACAAATTATACCCAAGTTTCTCAAACCACAACCAAGTAGTACTACAAATGGTATTCAAACTTTGAAAATTAATTAATGCAATTTTCATCAAAAATCTACAAAATAAAATTTGTATTTCCAAATGAAGTCCAAGTAATGGGCCTTAATTTTCAAACATAGAAAGTAAAGTTCAAAATGGATTTGCAAGCTCAACTTTGTCAACTTGGATTTAGTTGGAATCAACTTGCATCATCACAAACAAAGGCATATATTTTGTCATGATTCATTTGAGAGGTTCAAGCATTGACATTCATTTAGTCTTCACATTTTTCATAATTTTATTCCGCTTCGTGTCCAATATTTCAACTTGTTTAGGGTTTAGGGAAAAAAATCCAAAAATGGTTGGAAGAATAAAATGACTAAGAAGAATCAAAATTCAAAAGCAAAAACCTCTTCACACATAAATGTTCATCAATTTCGGATTGAGAAGCATTTTGTGAACATCTAGCATCGTGATCACGTTTAGGAACATTTGAAAATAGTCAAGATTCTAAAACTATAAGATATTAGAAAATCAATGAAGTAAGTTGTGATGACACTTACCGTTATCCATGTGAGTTTCTTTGACATCGAAATTATATCCACCATGGTTGCACCAAATCATCCTTTTTCATATCTTAAAAATTAAAAAACTGGATCATTCCAATTAAGTTGGACAAGTCTAGATTGCAAAATGGGGACATTGTGAGCACAAACCTACAAGAACAAAAAACTAGTTGACCTTAAACATGATGGAAACTTCAAGGTGGCCATTATAGCTTTCAAGAGTTGTGCAAAATTGATACATAAGTGCCCTCACTACAAGTATTAGGAATAATGATTCCACAAGAATTGGATTTTAACAATTTCAACTACATTCCTTACATACAAACTAGCAAAAATTTGCACCATTTCACCCAAAAAAAAGACATTGGTTGAGCCTAGCATTGGGTAGTTATTTGAGTTTTTAAAAAGAAAAAACCATTGGTTGGAGGTATTCGGAAAAAAACTTAAGATCAAAGGACCATCGATTCCATTTATTTCAGAAAACAAAAAAAACTACTAGTTTCATGAAAAAACCAAAGGGTTTGGGGCCAATAATTTGACATTAAAAAAAACAAAAATTGTGGTTATGTATTAAAGCCAAATATTTGATTTTAAAAATCATGGTTATATATCAAAATGTGGGATTGAGTTTTCCAAACCCACAATTATCAACTATAAGAACTACCTTGATACCCAATGGAATTAAATGCAATTTTTAATAACTACCCAACATTGGTTAAAACTAGAATTAATATGTTTTGTTCATTGACTTGAAAAAAGGACCAAACTATGGAACTAAGCTTTTGCCAAATTTGAAACCAAAGGTTTGAAAATAAACTATGGAAATAGATTCCAAGTTCTTAAGGTAGGCACATTGATTTTATTTTTTTGAAAAGTTAACAAGTCGGTTAAATTGTACATGTAAGTGATTGATTTTAAATATGTGTTGAAAAACTCAATATTTTCATAATTTTCAGTTTTAACTTGTTGTAAAACTTCGTACTTATAAAATTTCTAGGCTTGGGAAGTGTTAGTGTGCACACAAAATTGCACCCTTATTTTTGCAACAAGATTGAAAGCTTTTGAATTTGGAAAAAAAATGCCAAAATTGAAACTATAAACTTTGAAATATGAAGAATTGAACTCAAACTCACACTTTGAAAACCTACCAAAACTTTTTTAATGTGAAAATTGAAACTACAGGTGTTTTTTTTTTTTTTTTTTTAAGAAATAAACAACAATGGTTAAGACTAATTTTGTTTATTTAAATATTTTATTTGGAAAAAACCTTTGGATAAACTATAAGGTATAAAATTTA
>Ga0116227_10000852_pt1 | contig 63684 bp, 52 predicted proteins | sample S1TSphgellanicum_FD_89693 | JGI IMG/M metagenome (GOLD analysis project Ga0116227, IMG submission 89693) | Host-associated microbial communities from peat moss isolated from Minnesota, USA - S1T2_Fb - Sphagnum magellanicum MG | ecosystem: Host-associated > Plants > Peat moss > Unclassified...
CGACGCCTTGATGCCAAAGAACTGTGGCTTGATGGTGAACGTACGGGAAGAATTGGCGCAGAATTGGATCGAGCAGAACGTATTCTTGGTCAATTGGCCCAGTTTGTTCGTCATGTTGGTGATGAACAACTCGATATGGTACATACCTTTTGTCACACCGGCCGAAGCGTCAATGCTCGCAAAGCCCGCTGTGTCCCCCAGCAGCGCGTCAAGCGAGGTGTTGAGGTTCTGCGTGGCACCGGTCTGGTACAGCACTGCACCCTGGACGAACGCCTTGTATTCCCCGACGTCGGTGTCGTAACGGACCGAAGTCGTGCCCTTGAACATCGGCTGGCGCGGCAGGCGGGTGCCGGCGAGCGCGGCAACCTGTGAAACCGGTGGTGTCTGCCCCGGTACAAATGCGCCGGGCGTACATGTTGCCAACTGGCTGATCGAACCGGTTGCCGAATTGAACGCGAAGTTGCAGAAATTCTCCGACAGTCTTGCGTCGTTGTATGCTCCATTGGTGGACAGCGTGATTTTGCCCAGTTTCAAATCGGCATCGTATTCCGCGCCTTTGACGTGTGCGGTGCCGGCGTTGCCGGTAATGCCCGCACCTTGCGTACCTGCCACCACGACGCTGTACTGAATGCCGTTCCAGGTTTCGTAGTACGCATCGACGTTCAATTTGAAGATATGGTTCCAGGTGGTCTTGAAGCCGAGTTCAAAATTGCTGAGCTTTTCCGATTTGAAGGGGTCCACTGTGGCAAGACCGTAACCACGGATGCGTAGTGGCCGATTGAAACCACCTGGCCGGAAACCGGTGGAGTAGTTGGCATAGACCATTTTGTCGGGGTCGAACTGCCAATCCACGACGACCTTGTGCGTTTCACCGTTTTCCCGGTAGCGACCGACTTCGTCTGGCGCCGCAGGGTTGGTGTTCAAACAGGTCAGTCGCACGGTGGTGGGCAGCGGGGTCGGACATCCATATGTCCCGGTCGGAACATAGAGCGAGCTGGACGTGCTCTGGGCCGAGCCCATCACACCGGCCAGGCCCAATGTATCATAAGCGGTCCAAAACTTGCGGATGCCGCCGGTCAATTTCAGGGTGGATGTAACGTTGTAATGACCTTCGGCGAAGATCGCTTCGTCATGGTAATACTGGTTGTTTTCGTTGATATAGAAGGTATCACCTTTGACCGCCGGCGAACCGAGCACCATCGTGCCGCCGGCCGAGGTGGGAATACCGAAGCCGGCGGGGTTATTATTGCCGGTCGATTCGGTGTAGCCTTCAACGTTGCCAAGGCCGGCAATGTAGTAATTGCTGTTGTTTTGGTAGAACTGGTTTTGGTAGAACGCGCCGGCAGTGACGTCGAACGGCCATTGCGAGGGCGTCTTGATACGCACTTCCTGCGTAAACTTTTCCTGCTTGTTGTTGGCGAAATAGGACTGCGTCGGATTTATCAGCGTGCTGCATTTGAGCGATGAGCCCGATCCAGTACAGCCGCTCTTATCGAAAAACTGTAGATAATTTTCGTTGCCGTTAGAATATTTGTTCTGGGTGCCATCCGGATTGTAGTAATTCTTCACATGGTCATAAGTAACCGTGTAATAGGTATAGTCGTTGTTCAGATAGATCTGGCGCTTGAAATAGCCTGTTGCCGAAGTGAGATCCCAGTCGCCGATGTGGCCGTGGATCGACAATTCTGCCTGGAACCAGCGGTCATCATTGCGCGTAGCCGTATAGTCGTGCACTTCCTGCTGGCCGACCTGGGGGTCATAACCAAAATAGCCGTAAGCCGTCTGCCGCTGCGCGGTGATTTCCGGCATCACGTCCCAACCTGGCGCCGGTTCCCATAGCAACTGAAAGCGACCGCCATATTCATAGATGGGATTGTAATTGTTCTTGGCGATGTTGGAATTGTTCAACGTGTAAGTGTGGATATCGGTGGCGGGGTTGCTGTCGCCGAGGGTCAGTACCGAGGGCGAACCGTCGTTGAATTTACCGTTATTCGGTGTGTTGTTGATGAAACCGCCGTCATGGCGATAATACCCCATCACGCGCACGGCGAATTGGTTATTCAACGGGACGTTGACATAGCCTTCGACGTCGCCGCCGGCACCATGGCCGCCATACTTGTTGGCCTCCATCTCGATGCCGTATTCCCATTTGCCGATCTTGGGTTTGTCGGTGATGAAACGGATCGTGCCGGCCAGCGAACCTGCGCCATAGAGCGTACCTTGCGGTCCGGACAGTGCCTCGATGCGTTCAATGTCGTAGACATGGATTTCGGGGACGCCGGTGCCGGTGATGGGAATATCGTCGAGGTAATAGCCGACCGAGGCATAGTTGCCGCCCGCCGGAACGATTCCGCGGAAATAGGGCGTGTTGCGGCCCGGACCAATCCCGGCGAACGAAACCGACGGCAACAGCGTCGCCAGATCGGACAGACTCACGATCTGGCGTTCTTCAAGCGTCGTCGTGCTTAACGCCTGCATCGAGATGGGGACTTTTTGCACGCTCGATTTTTCGCGAGTCGCGGTCACCACGATATCGCCGAGCCCCTGGCTGGCATCGACGGGCGCGGGCGGACTTTGTGGCGCGGCTTCCTGTGCGGCGGCTATCATCGGCCAGGCAAAGCCAGCCAGGGCGGTGGTCGCCACCAGTGTCTTGGCCAGCTTTGTTCGGCGATCCGATTGTTTTTTCATAGTTCGCATACCCCCTGTTCGAAACCATCACGGTGGATCAAGGCCATGCGCGTACCCTCTCGCCACGCCGCAATGCAGCATGGAACGGAGCCTCCTTGGGACGCGCGGCCATTTCTGCGACAAAGCTTCGCCAACCACCGGAATCGGGACACAAATCCCGGTGCCAGACAAATCACTGTCCGATCAGCAAGTCATTAATTTAACACGGGACTTCCGCCAGAACCAAGAAATATGACGGGCGTCCAAGTTTCATAATGGTGCAATGCGACAGTGAGTCAACACCCTTGTCTGCGCTTTGTTTGACAGGGATTACGGCGACAGAAACCGCTATGCCAATGGATGGCGGCGATCGATTTAATGCAATTGCGAAGGCGCGCCGCCTGGCTGCGCCGGGCGTTCACCCGCATTTGGGTGTGGATCGCCGGGGCGGGCCAAAGCCGGCCCCGGCGCGATCGCTGGTCAGTACTTGAAGCTCGCTTTCAGCCCAAAAAATTGCGGCTTGATCGGATAGCTGCGCGATGATCCGGCGCATTCCTGGATCGAACAAAACGTGTTTTTCGACAGGATGCCACGATTGTCAAAAGCGTTTTCGATGAACGCTTCGATGGCGATCTTGTTGATCGTGGTGCCGGCGGCAAAGTTGAACGTGGTAAAGCCGTTGGTGTCGCCCAACAACGCATCGTTCGACACGTCGAGATCGGATGTGCTGCCCGACTGGTGAAAGATCTGCGCTTGGAAAAAGGCGTTCGTGCTGGCCACTGGAAATTCGTAGCGCGCGGTGGCATTGGTTTTGAACCGTGGTTGTCGCGGCAGACGCGTGCCCTTGGCCGCGGCCAGATCGACCCCATAAGTAGAGCAACTCGACAAGGGAACCAGATCCGTCCGCGACACCAGATCGCAGAAATTGCTCGACAGACGTGCGTCGTTATAGGCGCCGTTGCCCGAAAGCGTCAGGCCAGTCACCGGTTTCCATTCGACATCGCTTTCCACCCCATAGACGCGCGCGTTTCCGGCGTTGACCGTCACGCCGGCACCTTGGGTTCCAGATGGAATGACGGTGTACTGTACGCCATTCCATTTCTCGTAATAGACTGCGCCATTCCAGCGGAAATTGCGGCCCCAAGTTGTTTTCCACCCCAGTTCGAAATTGGCGAGAGTATCGGCCTTGTACGGTGCGGAATGGAGCAGGCGGTTGCCGCCACCGGGCCGAAAACCGGTCGAATAGGTCGCATAGACCATCTTGGAAGGTTCGAATTGCCAGGTCAGGTTAACCTTATGAGTCTCACCGGTCTGGTGATAACCGACATCGTTGTCTATGCAACTCAGTCGCGAAGGGTGGATAAACTTGTTGTAGAGAACTGACGGGTCCTCGTTCCAGCAGCCGACCGTGCCGTTCGCCTGATGTGCCGAGGATGAATCGGCACTGCCCCACGTGCCGGCGAAGCCATACGTGCCATTGTCCGACACGAAATAGCGGATGCCGCCGGTCGCCTTCAGCTTTGATGTGATGTTGACGTTGCCTTCGGCAAAGGCCGCGCCATCCTTGAAATGGCGGTCTTCCTCGACGAGATAATAGGAATCGTTGTTCAGAACCCCCGATAAAGCGGGTGAAAATGGCGGATATTCACCCGGCACGCCGCTGTTCAGCGCGCTGCTCAATCCGGGGATATAATAGTTTTCGTCATAGCTCAGTCGCTGATATTGATAGAAACCACCCACGGTAAGCTGAAATGGCCAGCTTTTCGGCGTGCTAAGACGGGTTTCCTGGGTGAATTTTTTGTCGTGTTCCTTGCCGAGATAGGCCTCTGTCGGGTTGATATAGTTACCGTTTTTGTCGGTAAAATGAGTATAATATTGCCCAAATATGCCTTGCGCGACCAATTTGTCGTACGTGACGGAATAATATGTGTAATCGTTGGCTTGGGTGTATGTGCGCTCGAAATAGCCGGTTGCCGAAACCAGGTCGAAATCCCCGATGTGGCCATGAATCGACAATTCGGCCTGATACCAGTGGTCCTTCAAATAGGTCGGGCTATAGTCGTGGACATCCAGATCGCCGACGCGCGGATCGTAGTTATAGCTGCCGTATGAATTCAGCCGCTGATAGGTGATTTCAGGGGTGATGGTCCAGTCGGGATCGGGTTGCCAACTGATCGCGGCACGTCCACCCGCCTCGTTGGTCGGGTTATAGGCGTTCTGCACCAGGGCGGCATTGTCGTCGACGATCGGCACCGATTCGAACGCGACGGTGCCATGGGTGTTGTTGATATAGCCGCCGGTCTTATCGTAGAACGCCATTAGGCGGACCGCGAGATTGGGCATGATCGGCAGGTTGATAAACCCTTCGACCGTGCCGCCCGAATCGCCTTTGCCGTACTTGTTGACTTCGACGTCCATACCCGCCTCGATCTTGTCGAATTTGGGCTTGTTGGTGATGATGCGGATCGTGCCCGCAAGCGAACTTGCGCCGAACAGCGTGCCTTGCGGGCCGGACAGCGCCTCGACGCGTTCGACGTCATAGATATGCACTTCGGGATTTGAATCGGGTGATGTGATCGGGATGTCATCCAGATACATGCCGACGGTCGAGGCCTGGCCGCCGCTGACCGAAATGCCGCGAAAGAAGGGCTGGCTGCGGCCTGGCCCCAAGGTCTCGAACGAAACCGAGGGCAGCATCTGGGCATAGTCGGCAAAGCTGGCGACGTGGTTCTGTTCCAGCGTCTGGGTATCGAACGCCTGAAGGCTGATCGGCACTTTCTGCAGATTTTCCGACCGATGCGTCGCTGTCACGACGATTTCGCCAATGCCGCTGCTGTCTGCCGGTTGGGGCGCGGCCTCGGGCGACGGGGGCGGCGCATCGGCTTGGGCCACCGCTGGTATCAGCGCCGCCACGCCTGACAACATGGTCGACGCCAGGATAGAGGCGAGGGCAGGTCGCGTTTTGCGACGTCCATGACCCCGACCAACGCCTTGCTGCTTTGAATCCGATACTCGCTTCATGTCGATGTCCCCACCAAGTGCAACAATTTTCGTTTTATACGCTGACCTGTGTCGACGGCTCAGCTCCTTGCGCGCGACATCGCGTTGGCGGGCGCAAACACGCGCCACCGGATCGTGGAGCCGCGCATATCCACGAACTTGTCTTTGTTGCCCGATCTGACCGAGCGGGCGTTACGGGAGAATGCGAAAGCCCGATCCGGGCCCGTGCATTTAACCCACTTGTCAGTTTGTCAGTAAATCGGTGGCAGTCAACGCCCTTACGCAATTTACCGTAAAAAGCGCGTTGACGTCATTCCGGAGTGATCTGCTCGAAAAAAATTAGTATTTGTAGCCGATCTTTAGGCCGAAATATTGCGGCTTGACGGGGTAGCTTCGTGCCGATTGCGCACAGTACTGAATTTCGCAGAAAGTGTTCTTTGAAATGATGCCACGCGAATCAAAGGCGTTTTCGATGAACGCCTCGATGCTCACTTTGTTGATCGTTGCTCCGCCCGAAAAATTGAACGTGGTAAATCCGGCAGTATCTCCCAACAACTGGTCGTATTCGACGTTCAGGTTGGAAGTACTGCCCGACTGATGGAAAACCGTCCCCTGCAGGAAGCTTTTGGCATTGCCGACATCGAATTCATAGCGGGCAGAGACATTGCCTTTGAACTTGGGTTGGCGCGGCAGGCGCGTGCCCTTGAGCGCAGCCGCATCGCCGCCGCTGACTTCCGGCACGCCGCTGATAAAGGTATAGGTGTTCAGCACAGAGCAGGACGGCAGCAGGGTCAGGTTGGTGGGCGACGTCAGGTCGCAGAAATTGGTCACCAGCTTGGCGTCGTTGTACGATCCCGATGCCGACAGCGTCAGTGCCTGGATCGGTTTGTATTCGAAATCGCTTTCGATGCCTTTGACGCGCGCGTTGCCGGCGTTCACCGTGACGTTGTTGCCCTGATAACCGGCGGGGGTCAGGTTGTATTGAACGCCTTTCCACAGCTCGGTATAAATCGCGCCGTTCCAGCGGAAATTGCGGCCCCATCGGGTTTTCCACCCGATTTCAAGGTTGATCAGCGTATCGGCCTTATAGGGCTGTGCCGAGGGGATCTGATTGCCACCGCCGGGTCGGTATCCGGTTGAATAAGTCGCATAGGCCATTTTCGAAGGGTCGAACTGGTATTGCGCGCTCAGCTTGTGGGTTTCACCCTTTTGTTCATAGGGCTCGTTGGTGTTGATACAACTCAGCCGCGACGGGTGAATGAACAGGTTATAGACCGCCGTGGGATCGGTGTTCCAGCAACCGGCGTTTACGGCCGAAGTCCAGATGCCGTCGAAGCCCCTCGTATCATTGGTTGATTTGAAATAGCGGATGCCGCCGGTCAGCTTCAGTTTGTCGGTCAGGTCATAGCTGCCTTCGGCAAAGGCGGCGCCATCCTTGGCATGATCTTCAAATTCGACCAGGTAATAGGTGTCCGGCTCAAACTCGCCGGGGACTGCCAGCGAAATGCCCAGACTGGTGCTGGTCGCCTGACTGACGCCGGGAATGTAATAGTTGTCGTCGATGCTCCAGCGCTGGTACTCGTAGAAGCCGCCGACGGTCAGGTGTACCGGCCAGGATGCGGGCGTCGACAGTCGCACTTCCTGCGACCATTTGCGTTCGGTCGTGCGGCCGTAGTATTGCTGCGTCGGATTGAGATAATTGCCGTTCTTGTCCTTGAAGCTGTTATAGGTGTTGTTGTCGAAACCTGCCGCGACAAGCTTGTCATATGTAACCGAATAATAGGTGTAATCGTTGGCATTGTAGAACGTGCGGTGGAAATAGCCCGAAGCCGAGACCAGATCGAAATCGCCGATCTTGCCGTTAATGGTCAGCGCCGCCTGATACCAGTGGTCGATCAGGTAAGTCGGGCTGTAATCGTGGACGTTGAGATCGCCATAGCGCGGGTCGAAGTTGTAGGCGCCCTGCGAGTTGAGCCGCTGATACGTGATCGACGGGATCACCTTCCAGTCCGGCGCCGGTTCCCACAACAGCGCCACACGGCCGCCGTACTCATCATCGGGGTTGTAGTTGTTCTTCACCAGCGCCGAATTGTCGATGGTGATCGGCACCGACTGATAGGCATAAGTGCCGTGGGTGTTGTTGATATAGCCGCCTTCATGCTCGTCAAACGCCATCAACCTGATCGCCAGGTTGTGTGTCAGCGGCAGGTTGATGAACCCTTCGAACATATAGCCGCCGGCGCCGGGGCCATACTTGTCGACTGTCACGTCGATCCCGGCCTCGATCTTGTCGAGCTTTGGCTTGTTGGTGATCACACGCAGGGTGCCGGCAAGCGAACTGGCGCCAAACAGCGTACCCTGCGGCCCGGACAGCGCCTCGACCCGCTCCACGTCGTAAATATGCACTTCGGGTTCGGAATTGTAGCCGCCGTTGGCGGAATCGGTGATCGGGATTTCGTCGAGGTACGACCCCACTGTCGAAAACTGGCCGCCGGCGACGGCGATGCCGCGAAAGAACGGCTGACTGCGACCGGGTCCAAGGCTTTCGAACGAAACCGAAGGCAGCATCTGCGCGTAATCGACAAAATTGGCGACGTGATTCTGTTCCAGCTTGGCGGTGTCGAATGCCTGAAGGCTGATCGGAACCTTCTGAATACTTTCCGATTTGTGCGTGGCGGTCACGACGATTTCCGCAAGACCGGTGTTGGTCCCGGCCGGTGCCGAAGAATCGGGCGCGACCGGCGGCGGAGCAGGGGGTTCGTCGGCCCGGGCGGTTGCCGGGTTTAGCGCCGCGAGCCCCGACAGGATGGTCGACGCCAAGCCCAGTCGCAGCATGCGACGGCGCGAATGCCCCCCGATTGCGGACTGCGATGCGGAATCCGGACGAATCTTGGTCATCGTTAAGCCCCTCTGTACCCGACCTCTTGGCCGTGGTGCGCCTATTGAATGCCGTCGCGTGCCGGAGTTCCCGCCCCTCGCTTGACATTTGTCAAAATTGCCAGTGAACCTTTTTCTGTCAATGATCTTGCGATCACACGCCTAAAAAGGGTGGTAACGGCGGCCAGAAAACAAATAGGGTTTCACACGAGGTGCGCATGGCCGGCACGGGACTCGACAAGCCCGGTCAACTGTCGCAGGACTTTGCTTTTCGGCTGCGGCCCGGCCGGCGGCGCAAACGACCCAGGCAAAAGGAGCACGGACGATGGCAAGATCAGGCGCGGCAGGCGATACGACGGTTTCGCTCGACGCCGCGTTGGCCCATGCCACCGCGATGCTGGGCCGCGATCCGCGCCTGGCGCTGGCCCAGGCGCGCGAAATTCTTCGCGCCGTTCCCGGCCATCCGCAGGCGGTGCTGATCGAGGGCCAGGCGTTGCAGATCCTCGGCGATTTGCCGGCGGCGCGCGCGGTGCTGGTGCAACTGGCGAGGGAACAGCCGCGTTCGGCGATGACCGCGTTTGAACTGGCGTTGACCCATGGCGGCCTTGGCGAACACGATCTGGCGGTCGCTGCGCTGGAACGTGCGGTGGCGTTAAAGCCCGATTTCCTGCCGGCCTGGCACGCGCTGTCGGCTGCGTTGCGCGCTGCCGGTCGCGAGCGCGACGCGCGGCGGGCGGATCTGAGCGGGGTCGGCGCGTCCACCCGCGATCCGTTGCTGGTCAAGGCGGCGATGGCGATGCACGACAAGGACTTTGCCCAGGCAGAGGCGTTGCTGGACGAGCGGGTGCGGCTGATGCCGCGCGATGCCGCGGCGATGCGGCTGCGCGGCGAAGTGGCGTGGCGGCAGGGCAAGCTGGACCGGGCGGTCGACCTGCTCAAGCAAACGCTGGAGATTGCGCCGGGGTTTGCGGCGGCACGCGAACTGCTTGTACGCATTCTGCAAATGGGTCCCGACGTGGCCGAGGCGCTGGCGCATGCCAGCGTGCTGGTTGCGGACAAACCCGACGATATCGACAGCTTGCTGCTCATGGCCTCGTTGCAGGTGCGGGTGGGCGAACAGGACAGCGCGGCGCAAGTCTATCGCGATCTGGTCGGGCGGGGATATGACAACCCGCGCGTCTGGCTCAATCTGGGCCACGTCGAAAAGACTCTGGGCAACCAGTCGGATTCGATCACGGCCTATCGCCGCGCTCTGGCGCACGAGCCGGCACTGGGCGAAGCGTGGTGGAGCCTTGCCAATCTCAAGACGGTGCGCCTCGATGCGGCCGACATTGCCGCGATGGAATCGGCGCAAGACGGCATCGAAGACGACGAACAGGCCAGCCAACTGCAATTCGCGCTCGGCAAGGCCCATGAGGACGCGGGCGATCCCGCAACGAGCTTTGATCACTATGCCCGTGGCAATGCGCTGCGCCGCAAGGGGCTCGATTACGACGAAACGCGCATCATTGGCGGTGCGGCCGAACACGCGATGCTGTTCACTGCGCCGTTCTATGCCGCCAGGGCCGGGCAGGGGTGCCAGGCGAACGATGCGATCTTTGTCGTCGGCTTGCCGCGCGCCGGATCGACGCTGGTCGAACAGATCCTGTCGAGCCATTCGCAGATCGAGGGCACGATGGAACTGCCCGACCTGATGATGATCGGCGACCGGTTGCATTCGCGGGTCGAAGACGGTGAATTCGCCAGCTTTGCCGACGTCGTGAGAGCCTTGTCGCCGGCGGATGTGACCCGGTTGGGCGAAGAATACCTCGATCGCACGCGCGTGCACCGCAAAGAGGGCAAGCCGCGTTTCATCGACAAGATGCCCAACAACTGGATGTACGCCGGGTTGATCCGGCTGATCCTGCCCAATGCGACGATCATCGACGCGCGGCGCCATCCGATGGGCTGCTGCTTTTCCGGGTGGAAGCAGTTTTTTGCGCGGGGACAACTGTTTACCTACGATCTTGCAGAAATCGGCCGGTACTATCGTGCTTATGTCGGGCAAATGGCGGCGTTCGATCGTGACGTTCCCGGCGCGGTGCATCGTGTGATCTATGAAACGATGGTCGCCGACACCGAAGGCGAAGTGCGCCGGCTGCTCGACCATGTCGGTGTGCCGTTCGAAGAGGACTGCCTGGCCTTTTACCGCAACCGCCGCGCCGTGCGCACCGCCAGTTCCGAACAAGTGCGCCAGCCGATCTTTACCGATGGCGTTGACCACTGGCGCCGGTTCGAGCCATTTCTGGGCCCGTTGCGCGCTGCTCTCGGCTCGGTCGAGACGGCCTATCCCGATGTACCGACGGACATGGCCTGAACAAAGTATGGTCTGAACGACGCGGCACATAAAATGGGGGCCGGTGTTGCCGCCGGCCCCCACTGTCATCCATCCTTGCCACCGAAAGCGACCGGGCTGCTTTCACAGCGTTCCGGTCGATCGCGTCGCGCCGACGGATGTGTCCTTTGCCCGTTTACCCGACCGGGTTGCCCAAGTCGGAAGACCGCGAGGCAGTACGCCTTTTCCGGCAGCCTCGCGGCGACCCGAGCAGACGCATTCCCGCGCGACGCGGGAAAAGGGTTCGGGCATCGCCCGGAATGGCTTGATCTGGACGCACTCGCCCTGCCCAAGGGATTGCTCCCCACGGGTCGGGCGCTGCGTGCTGCCCCGATTGTCGGCATTCGGTTGATACCCGTTCCGGACACCGCCCGCCGCGTTCCTTCCACATGCCAGAGCAGCCGCGAGCGCTCGTGCGGGGTCGGATTGCAGTCTGGGTCGAATATCCGGCTCGATCGCTATTGTTCGCTTTACGGTCAAGCACTTGGCCTGATCGTTTGCGCGAAGGTTCGCGTTTCGATCAGACAAAGTTGCGCTCGTGCGGTGAGTCGATCAAGACAATTTTTGCAAAATTCTCCACAGGCCGCGATTTTGCCGGTGGACACATGACCTGGCGCTTGACGTCGCTTCCAAAAGCGTCCGCCTGAAGGGGGGAGGGGTGTTTGATATAGGCAACGGCGTCGCGTCCCACGGGCCGGGCACACCCCCACCCAACCCTCCCTCTTCAGGTGGAGGGCTTCCTAGCGATCGCGTTGTGCGAGCAGGCGCAGGCGCAGCGCGTTCAGTTTGATGAAGCCCGCCGCGTCCTTTTGATCATAGGCGCCGGCGTCGTCCTCAAAGGTGACGTGGCGTTCGGAATAGAGGCTGTCGGGTGACTTGCGGCCGACGACATAGGCCTGGCCCTTGTACAGCTTCAACCGTACGGTGCCGTTCACTTTGGCCTGCGAATGGTCGATTGCCGCCTGCAGCATTTCGCGTTCGGGGGCGAACCAGAAACCGTTGTAGATCAGTTCGGCATACTTCGGCATCAGCTCATCCTTCAGATGCGCCGCGCCGCGATCGAGCGTGATCGATTCAATGCCGCGATGTGCGATCGCATAGATGGTGCCGCCGGGCGTTTCGTACATGCCCCGGCTCTTCATCCCGACAAAGCGGTTTTCGACCAGATCGAGCCGGCCGATGCCGTGCTTGCGACCATAATCGTTGAGTGTGGTCAGCAGGGTGGCGGGGCTCTGCGCGTCGCCGTTGATGGCCACGCCATCGCCGCGTTCGAAATCGATCGTGATGTATTCAGGTTCGTCCGGCGCGTCCTCGGGATTGACCGTGCGCGAAAAGACATAGTCGGGCACTTCGGCCCAGGGGTCTTCCAGCACTTTGCCTTCGGACGACGTGTGCAACAGGTTGGCGTCGGTCGAAAACGGGCTTTCGCCGCGCTTGTCCTTTGGCACCGGCACCTGGTGCGCTTCGGCCCAGGCGATCAGCGCGGTGCGGCTGGTCAGATCCCATTCGCGCCACGGCGCGATCACCTTGATGCCGGGATCGAGCGCATAGGCCGACAGTTCAAAGCGGACCTGGTCATTGCCTTTGCCGGTGGCGCCATGGGCGACCGCATCGGCGCCGGTCTCGCGCGCGATTTCGATCAGCCGCTTGGAGATCAGCGGCCGCGCGATCGACGTGCCGAGCAGATAGTCGCCTTCATAGCGGGCATTGGCGCGCATCATCGGAAAGACGAAGTCGCGCACGAATTCTTCGCGCAAGTCGTCGATATAGATGTGTTCGGGTTTGATGCCCATCAGCTCTGCCTTGGCGCGCGCGGGCGCCAGTTCCTCACCCTGGCCAAGATCGGCGGTGAACGTCACCACTTCGCAATTGTAGGTGACCTGCAACCACTTGAGGATGACAGAGGTGTCGAGCCCGCCGGAATAGGCAAGGACGACCCGCTTGATATCGGACATGGACGACTCCGGGTGCGCAGCAAGGATGAGGGCGCGCGGGTATCAGGCGGGGCCGGCAGACGCAACCCGAGCGCGCAGCGCAGGCAGCCATAGCGCCAAAGCCCCGCCGCGAAAGCCATAACTGATCAACAGCGCCAGCCAGACGCCGGTATCGTCCAGCGGGCGCAACGCATAGTCGCAGGCCAGATAGCCCAGCGTCGACGCCAGCGCCGCATTGCGCAACGCGCGGCCCTCGGTGGCGCCGATGAACACCCCGTCGAGCAGCCACGCCGGTGCCCCGACCAGGGGCGCGAGTGCGGCAAAGGGCAGGAACGACAGGGCTGTGGCGCGCACATGCGCATCGGTGGTGATCGCCGCCACACCCCACGGCCCGGCAACCAGGAACAGCACCGCGAGCAGGACACCGCCGCCCAAAGCGAATTCGCCGGTCAGCCGCAGCGCGCGGTCAAATGTGCCGCGCGACCCGGCGCCGATGGCATGGCCAATGCGTTCTTCGGCGGTCAGCGCAAAGGCATCGAGCACAAAGGCGCCAATCGCGATGAACTGCATCAAGACATAGTTGGCGGCGAGCGTAACCGCGCCCAGCCGCGCCCCGGCATTGGCGAACCAGGTGAACAGGATCAGCAGCGCCACCGTGCGGATCATCACGTCGCGGTTGACGGCAAACAGGCGCAGCAGGCGATCGCGCGCGACCAGCACGCGCCATCCGTTGCGCCGGATCAGGGCCAGCGAGTGCGCTCCTCCGGGTCCAAGTGCCAGCATGATGCCGATCCCCAGCGCTGCCCACTCCGCCGCCGCCGTACCCAGCCCGACCCCGCGCGCACCCATGCCGAAATGCCACACCAGCATGACATCCAGCGCCACATTAACCGCATTCATCGGCAGTTGCAGCACCAGCGCCAACCGCGTCTGCCCCCGCCCGATCAGCCAGCCGTTGACGGCAAACAGCGCCAGCGACGCAGGCGCACCATAGAACCGCGCCGAAACGAACGCGCGGGCGGGCCCTGCAACCGCGCCGCCGGGCGGCAAGGCAATGAATGCCGCCGCCATGATCGGCCAGGTCAGCGCCCACAACACTGCGCCGATGCCCAGGCCCAGCACCATCCCGCGCACCAGCAAGGCATCGACCTCGTCATGGTCGCCGGCGCCGGCCGCCTGTGCCACCAGCCCGGACAGCCCCATCCGCAAAAAGCCAAAGCTCCAGAACACCAGATCGATGATTGCCGCACCCAGCGCCACGCCGGCGAGCGCCGATGCCGTGCCGCTGCGCCCGATGACCATGGTATCGACCAAACCGACGAGCGGCACCGAAGCCTGTCCGACCATGATCGGCCAGGCCTGGGCGATGACCGCGCGGCGGGTCAGCGGCCGGGCAGGGCGGAGTGGGATCATGACCGGCTTACAACGCCCATGCCGGTTCAGGCAGGGCAAGCCCGTCAATCGTCAGCAGGATACATGGCAGGAACCAAACGCGCATCGCGCCGACGATAGGCACGCATCGCGCCGCCGTCCATGGCAACCCAACGGCGGACCGTTTTGCGGCCGGCCGCTTAATCCGTTGTCAGAAACGGATCAGGTTGGACGTCGTGCAGCGGAACTTCGTCGACGCCCCATTCCTTCTGGTAACTGTGCCCCTGGACATGTTCCCCGCCCAAAGACCGCAGCAGGGCGATTTTGTCCGCCTCGTCAGCTTCGTCTTTCACATGAACCCACAGCAGCAGCCCGCCGCTTTCCAGTTGGTTTTCCAGATGCTCGGCATGTTGTCGGCCCAGCGCACGCGCGGCAAGTGCGCCAAAACCGCCTCCGACCGTTCCCCCGACCAGTCCCACCGCCGCAGCGGCAAGCAGGCCGCCGCCCGTGGCGAATATGGCGATCAGTCCGGCGGTCGCGCCGATATACACCGGCACCGAAATAAGCGCGCCCATGCCTTCGGCCATTTCGTAACGGGTTACCGCGACGCCCTCACCAACGGCTTTGGGGTCTGTCGAACCGGCTACGGGCTTGAAGTGGTGGCCCAGTTTCTGATCGACAGTGTTCTTGCTCGACATGACATTGATGGCGGCACGGTCGGTTCCTGCGTTTTGCAATCCCTGAATCGCGTCATCGAGGGCTCGCGAGTCCGAAAACACCGCGACGACTTCGCGAACCGGAATGATTGTCTCGTCGGTCTGGTCTGCCATCGTCGGTTCCGCCTTGTAAAACTACGCCCGATGGTCAGAACAATCCGGAACGCCCCTGGTTGCACAGTCGTCGATATATTTCCCGAATGCGCCGTTCCCGCCGGTGATAATCAATCCGGCTTGACGAACTTCAGCGTCAGGCGGTCGCTTTCGCCGATGGCGAGATATCTGGCGCGGTCCTTGTCGCCCAGTTGCAACACTGGTGGCAGAGTCCAGACACCTTCGGGCCAGTCGTGGGTGTCGTTGGGGTTGGCGTTGATGTTGCTCTCGTCAGCCAGGCGAAAGCCGGCGGCGCGGGCAAGGCTGACGATGGTCGAGCGTTTGACGTAGCCGCTTTTCTGTTCGGCGGTGCTGTCACCGGTTTCGGGCAGGTGGTGGTCGACGACCCCCAATACCCCGCCCGGTTTGAGCATGCGATAGAACGCCTTGAAACTGCCGCCCGCGGTGTCATTTCCGGCCATGATCAGGTTGTGGACGTTGCGGAATGTCAGCACGACGTCGGCGGAATTGTCGGGGACGGTCGAGGTTGCACTGGCCGGATCGAGGGTCGCCGTGGTGGCGCCGCCATAGCGGTCGCCGCCGGCCGCGATCAGCTTGGCAAGCGAATCCTGCGCCTTTTCATTGTGCATGGTCAGGCCGATGTAATGGCCGTGGCCGCTGAGCAGGGGCGCGAGGATGGCCGTGTACCAGCCGCCGCCGGGTTGAAATTCGACCACCGTCTGGTCGGGGCGAACGCCAAAGAACGTCAGCGTTTCGACCGGATGCCGATATTGGTCGCGATGCTGGTCGGCGGCCGTGCGGTGCTGATCGGCAACCGCCGCCTTGATCGCCGGTTCGTCGGCCGGACGGGCGACGACGGCTGTCGACAAGGCCAGAACGGGAAGCAACCCCAGGGCGAGAGTGCGGACGCGCATGACAGGGGACCTTTCGACATCGGACAGACGGGCGGCGTAGGACGCCCGTCTAGCACGGTGTGCCGGCAAGGCCAGATGATCTTGCGCCGGTCGTTATGGCAGGCGCAATCTCAATACGGCCGTTGTGCGAACCAGATCAGGTGGTTGTCGCCTTCGCCATCGGCCTGTTCCTTGACCACGGTTTCGGTGACGCGAAATCCGGCTTCGACCAGACGGACGGTGAAATCGGCATCGGGCCAGGCCGACCAGACGGCCAGGATGCCGCCGGGCTTCAGCGCCAGTTTGGCGGCCATGACGCCGTCATCGGTGTACAGGTGGTCGTTGATGCGGCGTGTAATCCCCTCGGGACCGTTGTCGACATCGAGCAGGATCGCGTCATAGCCGTCGCGGGCGGCTTCGATCAGCATGGCGACGTCGTCGGTGACGAGTTGCACGCGGGGATCATCGAGGCAACCGGCGGTCAGCTCGTGCATCGGTCCGCGTGCCCAGTCGATGATTTCGGGCACCAGCTCGGCCAGTGTCACCGTGGCATCGGCGGGCAGCACGGCCAGCGCCGCGCGCAAGGTATAGCCCATGCCATAGCCGCCGATCAGCAGATCGGGCGCATGACGCCCGATCAGCCGTTCATAAGTCAGTGTGGCCAGCGCTTCTTCCGAAGCGCTGGCGCGCGTGCTCATCAGTTCGGTGCGGTCAAGCAGGATGGTAAAGGCATCGCCGCGCTGAACCAGCCGCAACAGCGCGCCATCGGGCACTCTGGCAGTGGCAATTTCATCGTGACCATCGATGGTGATGCGTTCCGGCGGGGTTTGCGGGGGCGCCGCTTCTAGTTCGATGACTTGCGTGCCTTGCGCGCGGCGTATTTGGCGTCGCGGGCAGCCTTCTTCTCGGCCTCGGTCAGTTGCGGGACGATTGCCGCCAGCTTCCTGGCCTTTTCCGCTTCGCGTGCGGCGTTGCGTTCGGCCACTCGTTCGGCCGCGCGCTGGGCCACTGCCGCCTCGCGCTCGCGTTCTTTTTCGATGCGTTCGGCCACCACGGCCGGATCGATCGGCGGCTTTGCCTTCAGACGCGCAAGCGCGCTTTCGCGCGCCTTGGCGGCCGCTGCGACGCGATCCTGGAAAGCCGGTTCCTTGTATCCTGCCATAGAAGTGTACTTATGCCTTGTTGCAGTGGGTTATCACGCGGTGGTGATTGATTCCCGGCCGCCTAGCACGAAGTGGGCGCAGAAGCGAATGCCCATCAGTCCGGCGCGCTTGATTGGCGCATGATGCCGCACCGCAACATAGGATTGGACGGCTTTGCCCGGGATGTGTAGGGGCATTGGCAACGATTGCGGTGTGATCCCAACTGCGATCGTCAAAGTTCCGTGCATGTGCGCTTGAACAGGAGCGTGATCGATGACCGTTCAAGCCTGGCCCCATCGTCCGGATATCCGTTTTGCCTGATCGCGTGACGGGACAAGTGGCGGTCGCACGTGGGATTCGGCCCGGCGCATTGGCCGGGGCGGATCTGGCGGCGTTTGATGCGGCCCATGCCGATATGGTTGCCGGGTGTGCATTCCTGATCGCGCGCGGATCGGACCTGATCGCGCGCGGATCGGATCGCGGGCGGCCGGCGTCACCGCCGGTGATCGCGGTGCGGCGGGCCTGCAACTGCCTGAAGGAACTCGATCGTTTTCTGGTGCTGATGATCGACGCGGGCAACGCGGCGCAGGGCGCGCCGCACGGGTTGCGTACGATGTATGTTCGCGAAGGCGATGCTGCGGCGCGATTGTGCCGGGTCAGGGCGCTTCGCGGCCCCTTTGCCAAGGACACGCCGCGTTTGCGCGCCATCGGCCGGATCAGGGCGCTGGCGTCGGGGGATGCGCCGGCAGAAGTGGCGAGCCGGCCAAAAAAGGATCTGGCGCTGGCGACAATGGGGCATGATATTGCCGAGCAGGCCCAGGGCGCGCCGTTTGTGCTGGGCGACCAGGCGCTGGCCGTGATCGCCGCGTTTTACCTGTCGCTTGCCGATCGGCTGCGGGCTCTTGTTGTCGGCGGTTCGCTGCCGGCCCGATAGCATGCGGATCCTGTCCGGATCATCGTGCGATGGCCCGGACAGGAAATGCGCCGAGTTTTGTCTATCCCCCTTCCATCGTCCCCTCGTCGGCGCATCGGCGATCGTTGCGACAGCATCGGGCCCGCCACGACCATGGGGCGGCCTTTGCTTTCAGGGTCGGCGGGTCGGGAGCGCGCGGGGCGTTTCCCGACGGTAAGCAGCTGCCAGGACCACCCAAGCCCTGTGCAACCCTCCGGAGCTATGGCCAATCCGCCTGTCGCATGTCATGCCTTTGCACCGTTGGGGACCGCTGGAATTGTGGTCCCGTCGTGGTGACATCGGCATTGAAACAGGGACTTTGCGCAAGGGCATCTCCAGAACACTGGAAATCGGATCGACAGTCGGGGGATTTGCCCTAGGGATATTGCCGTAAGGGCACGGTAAGGCGTTGGAAAGCAGTCCTTAAGACATTCCACCCAGGGTCAGGCCGAAACGGATGCAACTCGGGTGCGGTGCAACAGGCCCGGGTCGGAATGATGGGCTCCGTCCCCGCCGGTCGGGGCAATCTGGTGCGCCTTCAGGCCGAATGGTCCGGCATTGAGCGCGGTTTCGGCCGCCTGGATATAATCACGCGTGATCGGCACGGCATCGCGGTCGCGCACCAGTTGCAGTTGGAAATTGACCAGGCTGGCGTGTTCGAATCCGGTCGCGGCACCGGCCAGATAGAAAAGCCACATGCGGTAAAAGCGTTCATCGAACAGTTCGACGATCCGGTCATGCCGGGCAACGCAACGGTCGAACCACGCGCGCAAAGTTGGCGCGTAATGCCGCCGCAACACTTCGCAATCGGCCAGCATCAGCTTGCACGGTTCGATCGCGGCGACCGTTTCGGACAACGAGGGGATATATCCGCCCGGGAAAATGTACTTGCGGGTAAAATCGTCGGTAACGGCGGGCGGTGCGGCGCGGCCAATGGTGTGCAACAGCATCACGCCATCGGGTTCGAGCCGGTTGTGCACCTGGCGGAAAAACGCCGGAAAATTGCGCGTGCCGACATGTTCGAACATACCGACCGACACGATCCGGTCGAATGTGCCCTCCACATCGCGGAAATCGGTCAGGCTGAAGGTGACGGCATCGGCGACGCCTTCGCGCTGCGCCCAGGCCTTGGCATAGCCGATCTGTTCCTTGCTTAACGAAATGCCGTGGACTTTGGCGCCCGAGACTTTGTGCAGATGGATCGCCAGGCCGCCCCAGCCGCAACCGATGTCGAGCACGGTCTGCCCCGGTGCCAGCGCCAGTTTGGCCGCGATGTGGTTCATTTTGGCGATCTGCGCGTCTTCGAGCGTGGTGATCCCGTCGGCCCAATAGGCGCAGGAATATTGCCGGTTGGAATCGAGGAACAGGTCGTACAGCCTGTCGTCGATGTCGTAGTGGTGGGCGACATTGCGTCTGCTGGCGGCACGCGCGTTGATCCGGTTGATGCGCCCGACCACCGCCAGCCGTGCCTTGTCAAACAGGCCCGGATTGTCGAGATCGCGTCCGCTGTTCCACGGGTTGTTGCGCCGCATGAAGCCGACGAAATCCATAATGTCGCCGCCTTCGATATCGACGCGACCGGCCATATAGGCCTCTGCAAAGCCCAGGCTGGGGTTGCGCGCAATCTTGCCAGGCACGCGCTTGTCATGCAGCACGAGGCCCAGATCGGGCCAGCCGGCGGTTGCCTTGCCATAGTGACGCTGACGCCCGTCGGCTTCGGTCAGAGTCAATGTACCGTGGTGGATCAGACGTTTAAGCGCGGCATCAAGCAGAAGCATCGACATCGGTCGTGGGTACCCTGATGGTAGGAATCCTTCTCAAAAGATGCGATACTTGGCGGCGCTTTGCAACCCGGCATGGTTGCCCGGCAGTGTTCCACCCGCTATCGCAGGGGAATGCAGCTTGATCTGATCGATGTGTTTGCCACGGGCGCGCTATCCGGCAATCCGCTGGCGGTGGTGCGCGGGGGCGATGCGCTGGATGCCGCGCAGATGCAGGCGCTGACGCGTTGGCTGGGCTTTTCCGAAACCACCTTTCTGCTGCCGCCGACCGCGCCGGGGGCTGATTATCGCGTGCGGATATTCTATCCGGCCGGCGAATTGCCGTTTGCCGGCCACCCTACGCTGGGCAGCGCGGCGGCGTGGCTGGCGGCCGGCGGCATCCCCGCGCGCGATGGCCTGGTTGTCCAGCAATGCGGGGTGGGGCTGATCGATGTGCGCATCGATGGCGAGGATCTGGCATTTCGGGCACCACCGTTGCGTCGATCGGGCCCGCTTGATGCCTCAGAACGCGCGGAGGCGGTCCGGGTGGGCGGAGTCGACCCGGCCGATGTGATCGCGGCGGTTCATGCCGACAACGGCCCCGGCTGGCGGCTGTTGCACTTGTCCAGCGCAGCGGCGGTGCTGGCCGCGCGCCCGGTTGCCAGCGTGCCGGTGCCGACCGACGTCGGGCTGGTCGCGGCCTGGCCGGCCGGACACGACCGTCAGTTCGAACTGCGCGCCTTTTTCGCCGACGCCAACGGCCGCCTGACCGAGGATCCAGTGACCGGCAGCTTCAACGCCTCGGTCGCGCAATATCTGCTCGCCGGCGGGCATGTCACGGCGCCCGGCTATGTCGCCGGGCAGGGGCAGTGCATCGGCGCGAATGGCCGGATTGCCGTCACGATCGAGGACAGCGTGATCTGGATCGGTGGGCGCACGCGGATGGTGACGCACGGCGGCACTCTGACGGTCTGATCGGTTCGCCCGGCTTTGTGAACGCCGCGTGCGCGCACGGTTCACCTGCCGCTCACTTTCACCATGCCAGGTTAATGGAGATCGATGCGCGTTATGCCTTGCGCCCCTTGGACACAGGAAGCCTATCATGCTGCAAACCGGATCGCGCCACCGCGCCTATGCCACATGGACCGCCGCACTTCTGCTGACCAGTGCACTATGCGCCTGCAACGGCAAAGGCGGGGGTGAGCCTTCGCCGTCTGACAGCGGCAGCGACGCCCTGGCGGCACCCCCGGCAGCATTGCCGCTCAGCACGACAACGCCGGCCCAGCAGGCTTCGGCGCCGCCGGTTACGGCGTTGCCCGCCGGGCCGGCGGTGCCACTGGCGCCGCAGACCGCGCGGGGCGATGCCTATGGCTATCTTGACCGTGCCTATTACCAGGAAGACGCGGTCGAAGATGCGCCGCCCGACTACAGCTTTGACGACGGCGGCGTGCGGCCATGGACCTGGACGAGCGGTGACGGCGCGCGGGTGATCAGCGAACCCGTCGCGGGCGGGTATCGCACGTATTATTATGACGACGGGTCGGATACGCCTTATCTGGTGCGCGACCCGCAATACGCCTATGCCTATGACAACGGCGCGCTCGTTTCGGTGTTCACGCTGGCCGGGGTTCAGGTCGATCTGACCCCCGGTTCAGGCCCGATGCAATATGCCGGGCGTTATCTCGATCGCGGCCATGCCTTGTGGCAAAGTTCCAATTCGGGCGCGCATCTTGCCGTCAACGCCTATGCTTGGAGCGATCGCCGGGCCGATCTGTCGGCGCAACGCGTCGCCTGGCAGCGCAATATCAGCCAGAACAGCGGCTGGTCGGCGTGGAACAGCGCGCATCAGGACGAGGAACAGGCAAAGTGGAGCGAGGTGCGCGCCCAACATCAACAGGCGGCGCAGCAATTCGGCGCCTGGCAGCAGAAACATTTTCAGGGACCGCCCCCGCAGCTTTATGCCGCGCCGGCAGTCGCGCCTGAACGCCAGGATCACTCTGCCGCCATCGTCGGCGGGGCGGTCGCCGCCGGCGTCGTTGCCGGTGCGGTGCATGCCGCAGCCGGCCATCACGATGCGCCCCACCCGACCATGGGCCCGGCCGCCGCGCCGCACATCGCCCAGCCGCACGAGGCGGTCCGTCCGGCGGAACCTATCGCGCATGAAGGCCGGGCGGCCCCGGCCTATGCCGCGCACCCGGCACCAGCCCATGTCGCCCAGCCAGAGCATGTCGCCCCACGGCCCGAGCCGCAGCAGCATGCAGCCCCGCCGCATGAGGCGCCCAAACCCGCCGGGCACGAACACGAGCACGAGCACGGCGAGCACTGATCGTGCCCGCCGTGCAACGCCGTCAAGCCAGCGCGTCCGCCACAAGCATGCGCGTGTCGGCGATCGCAGAAATGCGGCGCTGGCCGCCGTTGCGGTCAAGCTGCACGACCATATCGATTACGCTGGCGGCATAAGCCAGCGTTTCGCGGCGTGACAGGCCAAGGCCCGCCTGCATCACCATCAGCGCAATCTGTTCCAGCGCACCGATCGGCGAATTGGCGTGAACGGTTGAAAACGACCCGGGATGCCCGGTGTTGATCGCGCGCAGAAAGCTGACCGCTTCGCGCCCGCGCAATTCGCCGACGACTATGCGATCGGGGCGCAGTCGCAGCGCCGACTGCACCAGATCGTCAGTGGTCACCCGCGCTTCACCCTGATCGCCTTTGACCGCGATCAGGCCGACCCCGTTGGCCGGGTGGCCGAGATGATCGGGCAATTTCAGTTCGGGGGTGTCCTCGACCAGCACGATACGTTCGAATGACGGAATTTCGCGCAACATCGCATTGAGGAACGTGGTCTTGCCGGTCGACGCACCGCCCGAAATCAGGATCGTGCGCCGCGCGGCGATCGCGGCGCGCAAGGCGGCGATCGGCTGCGCCATCGGATCGGGCAGCGCGGCGGGTGGCGACGGCATCAGGGCGCCGTGGTCATAGGCATCGAGCGGCAGGTCGAGCAGGCGTTGGCGGCGGATCGCCATTGCCCAGTGCGCGCGGGTCGCAGGCGGGCCGCACAGTTGGATGCGCGCGCCGCCCGCCACCAGTGCGGCGGGCAATGTCGCGGCCAGCAGCGGGCTTTCGCGGTTGATCGCCTGATGCGTGACACGCGCGACTTGTTCGGCCAGCCGCGTCATTGACGCGTCGGTGATTTGCGGATCGGCAAATCGGCGCATCGTCGGCCAGTCGGCGTGTTCGACCCAGACTTCGCCGGGGCGGTTGACCAGGATTTCGGTCACCCCTTCGTTGGCCAGCCATGGGCGGAACGGGGCGAGGTAGGCGTCGAGATAGACGCTGCCGCTTTGGCCGGCAGACGCGGGAAAGGGCGTCGCATCGGCCACGGTCAGGGATTTTCGACCCGCGCGAAATCGAGATCGCGGGCGGTAAAGACGCGGATCGGCTCGCCCGGATGAATGCGGATGGTCGGGCCGATCTGCCCGGTCTGACCGACCGCTGCGGCCGCCGCCGACTGGCCGCTGCCGGCGATGACGATATTGGTGCTGCCGCTGCCGATCGTGCTCAACCCGCTCAGCACCGTCAGCAGCATGGCCGACCCGAACCGTTCGAAGAAATGGGTGTCGACTTTGCCGCCCAGCCCGGATTCGCCGGCATAGCCGGTGCCGGGCGAACCGAGCGCGACCGCCACGCCGTCGGGGCGGATCAGCCGGGTCCAGATCACATAGACGCGGCGCTGGCCGGCCTGCAGTCCGCTTTTGTACTGGCCCACCAGCCGCGAACTGCGCGGCACCAGCACACGGGTGCCATCGAACGATCGCACATCGGCCGAAACGATGGCGCGGGCATAGCCGGGCACGTCGGTGTCGATCGCGGTCTCCAGCACCGCCGGGATCAGCGTGCCTTGGGCGACCGTCGTGCGCGGGTTGAGCGCCTGTGTCGCGCTGGCTCCGGCGCTGCCGGTGGCGCCGAGCCGCGCGGCAAAATCGTCGCCGCCATTGGCCGCGGCAGCGGTTGGCTGCGGCTTTGCCACGGGTGCAGGTTCCGCTGCGGGTGGCGCAGCCTCGATCACCGGCGCGGCGTTATAGACCAGCGCGGGGGTCGCCAGCGGATTGCCCGCCGACGCGCTGCGCCCGGTATCGAGCGCCGGCGGGGGCAGGGCCGGGCCGGTGCCGAGCGGGGTGATCGCCGCAGGTGGCAGCAGCATCGGCATAGTGTTTTGAGCGGCGCGGACCGGCTGCACCGGCGCGGTCGCAACGGTCGGCGCCGGATGATCGACACGCGTGCGGCTCATCGACCAGAATGTCGCCAGGCCGAGCATCCCGACCAGCGCGGTGCCGAGCAACAGCGCCATGGTATCCGACCCCTGCCGCCGCCGCCCGACGACGGGCAGGACATGACGCATCGCCAGATCGATATCGGGCGCGGTGGCGCGCGGATCGTCATCGTCGGGCCGGGTCTGGCGCGCCGCCGGGCGCATCGGGCTCTGGGTCATGGCTTGTTCACGCCGTGCTGGTGTTCGATCACGGCAAACTGCTTGCCGGTGCGCAGCACGATCGTGTCGGGAGTGCCGTCGACCACGATCATGTCGTCATGCATCGCATAATTGATCGGCCCCTCGACACCTTGCGCGTTGCGCCCGAGGATCGCGGGCAAGGCCACCCCTTTGGGCCAGGCGATATAGGTCGCGCGGCCATCGGCAAACACCCGCGCGGGCAGCAATTCGTGCGCGCCATGCACGGCAAAACCCAGATCGAGCGTGGCCGGATCGACCGGGACGGCGGCGTGTTCGCCATGCGCCAGCGCGGCCTCTTCGCTGGTCAACGGCGCGGGCGGCGGCGGTGGCGCGGGCTTGGCCGGTTCGGCGGGATAGGTCAGGCGCAGGCCATAAATGGCCCGCGCGCCGGGTGCGGCAACCAGATCGAAGAAATAGGTGTGGCGGTCGGTCACCACGGTCAGATTGGTGCGCGCGCGAGAGGCCAGGGGTTTCAGGAACAGCATGTCGGCCCGCCGGTTGGGCGTGACTTGCCAGGCGTTGGCATCGCCGATTGCGACATTTTCGATGTGTTCGTCGGGCCCCAGCATCACTGTCGCCTCAACCCCGGCGCGCCCGGTCAGGCGCAGCACCGCGTTTTCGCGAAAAAGCACGGTGACCAGACGCGGATCGCCCGGCAGCGCGGGCGCGGCCTGCGCAAGCAGCAGGGCAAGCGCAACGATCATTTTATCACCTGGCGGACGGTGGCGGGGCGAAACCGGCTGCCGATGCCGGCAGCGCGGCGCGGGGTACCCGGCCGTTCGCCCGGCGGCATGATCGGAAGACTTGTCCGGATCTCGCGCGAGGATATCGCGGTCGTGCTGCTGCCGGTGCGGCCCATGCCCGGTGCCTGGTCCAGTCCGCGCAGGGTTGTCAGGGTGCCGGCCGCGCGCGGCGGGGCGGTCGTCGGCATGCCGATCACCATTGTCGCGGGATCGTCGCGCCGTCCCGACCCGAAACCGTCAAACGATTGCGGTGCCCATGGCCGCCACCCCGCGACCATGCTCGATGCCGCGCGCAACGCCATCGCCATCAGCGCGGCATGGACTGTGGCAATCAGGAAAAATCCGGTTGCCGCGCCCGCATCGATCCCGTCGGGCGCCAGCAGCCGCGCCACTGTCGGCACCGCGAGTTCAAGCGAAAATGCCCCGCCCAGTACCACGAGCAGCGGTGCGAACGATGCCAGCGCCAAAGTCCGGAGCCATCCGGCGAACAGTCCCCGCGCGGGCGAAAACAGCGCCATGACCACGAACAGCGGCCCGATCAGCAGCAGCGCGGCCAGCACGATGCGCGCGGTCACCAGCACGCCGACCGTCGACAGCAGCAGGATGATGGCCCCGGTCATCGCCACGCTGGCCGGCGAAAATCCGGCGGTCTGGCTGTTGTTGACGCGCGTCTGCGCCGCTGCCGTGGGCCCGGCGCCCGGGGTCTGGTTCTGCGCAGAGGCTTCGGCATTGCGGGCGGCCTCTTCCTCGGCGGCCTGATGCGTCGCCTCGCTGACCGCGGCAAACACCGTGTCGATCCGCTGCGCAAACAGACTGGTTGCCGATCCGCGGGTGCCGAGGATGGCGCCGGCGACTTCGTCGGGCGCGCGCGTGGCCAGGCCATAGACCAGCGGGCCATAGACCACCCAACTGGTAGCAAACGCCAGCACCAACCCCAGCGTCAGCATGCGCCCCGACAGCCCCCCCAGACCCAGCCGCACCCGCCCGGTCATCAGCGCAAAGCCGTAACCCGCGACATAAAGCGTCAGCGCCACAGTCAAAGCCGGCGCCAGTGCGCCCTGCGGCCCCAACAGGTGGCCAAAGCTGCCCTGGCCGGCGCTTGCGGTCATGCAATCGACCGCGCGCAAGGTCGGCTCGACACCGCTGCCTGCTTCGGCGACCAGACTGGTGCAATCGCTCATTCCGCTGCCTCGCTCGCGCGTGCGCCGTCGCCCGGCCAGGCTGTGCCGGTCAGCGCCGGATACCAGGCCGCCGGTTCGTCGCCGAACCGTTCGCGCAACGCATCGAGCCGCCGCACCGTGGTCTCGCGGCCCGACAGCACAGTGACGAGATCGTCCATTCCGCCAAGGTCCAGCCGCAGCACGCTCGATTGTTCGCCTTGCCGCAACAGGAAACAGCGCCCGGCCGGCGGCAGCGTGCGGATCACGTCGAGTTCGTGTTCGGACAGGCCGAACCCGCCGCAATAATCCTCTGCCCGCGCCCGCGCATTGGGGGTAAAGATCATGGTCGCGGTCTGTTCGACCAGCGCGGCAGCGATCGAACTGTCGAGCGCATCGCGTGCCGACTGCGTGGCAAAACCGACCAGCGCGTTGCGTTTCCGCAATGTTTTCAGCCAGTCGCGGATACGCGTGGCAAACACCGGATCGTCGAGCGCCTTCCACCCTTCATCGATCAGGATCATCGTCGGCGTGCCGTCGAGCCGTTCCTCGATGCGGTGGAACAGGTACATCATCGTCGCCGTGCGCAGGCGCGGCGCGTCGAGCAGCGCGGTCATGTCAAAGCCCAGCACGCGCTGCGACAGGTCGAGGCGATCACCGGCATTGTCGAACAGCCAGCCATGCGGGCCACCGCAAACCCAGGCATCGAGCCGGCTGGCCAGATCGCCCGGCACCGGTCGGCGGCTGCCTGCGAGCAGTTCGCGGAAATGGGTCAGGCGGCGCAAGGCCGCATCGTGGGCATAGGCGGCGTCGACTGCGCCGGCGATGATCGCCGCCTCATCGGGCCCGCGCGCTTCGAGCAGGACTGCCAGCCAGTCGCGCAGAAACGCGCGCGTGCCGGCGCTGTCGGGCAGGGCGAGCGGATTGAACCCGGTTTCCCCGCCCGGCACGATGCGTTCGTAACGTCCGCCGATCGCGCGGATAAAGGTTTCCGCGCCGCGATCCTTGTCGAACAGGATCGTGCGCGGGGCAAAGCGCTGGGCCTGCGCGGCGATGAAATTCAGCGCCACCGTCTTGCCGCTGCCCGACGGGCCGATCAGCGTGAAATTGCCGAGGTCGCCCTGGTGCAGATTGAGAAAGAACGGCGTGGCCGAGGTGGTTGCCAGCACGGTGACCGCGTCGCCCCAATGATTGCCGTGGGCACGGCCCATTGCCGGGCCGTGGCACGCGGCGAAACAGGCCATGTTCGCGCTGGAAATCAGCGCGCGGCGGACGATGAAATCCTCGTTGCCGGGGAACTGGCCCCAGAATGCGGGTTCGAGATTGATGTCTTCGCGCACCGGGATCGCCCCGGCGTCGGCCAGCGCGCCCGCGACGGCGGTGGCCCCGGCATCGAGCGCGGGCAAGGTCGCCGCGCGCACCATGACCGAAAGATGATGATCGCCATAGGCCGCCGCACCCATGCCCAATGCATCGCGGGCGGCATGGAGTTCGGCGCGTTCCGCGCCGGCATCCTCGTCGGCGGCACGCAACCGGCGCAGCGCCAGGTCGATGCGCTCGCGCGCGATCTGGCGATCGGCAGGCGCCCAGGTTTCGGTCAGCACCAGTTCGGCATCGACCGCCAGCAGCGGATCGAGCAGGCCGGGCGAAGTCGCCTCTGGATAGTCCTTCAGGCTGACCAGCGCGGCAAAGCCCGACCCACCCGGCCCGCGCTGTTCGATGGCATCGAGCCCGAAACTGGTGCGGACATAAGCCAGCATGTGGCCGATATCGGTGCCTTCGGCGGGACGCCGGACGGGCCGCATTTCGCCGTTATAAAGACAGGACAACAGTTCGAGAATTTCGCTGCAAGTCCCTGTGGCGCCTTCGTAATCGCCCAGAATGCGGGCACCCGCCGGGGCCAGCGCGGCGACCAGGCCGGCCGCCGAGGCCATCAGCGCACGCACCTCACCGGGGTCGATGCCGGCCTCGCTGCCGCGCAGACGGCGGCGCAGGTGTTCAATCCAGCCGGTCTTGCCGCGCGCCGGGCGGCGCAGCAGCGTGATGAACTGGTCGTTGACGAACATGGCCCCATCGGCAATCCGTTCGCGCCAGCGTGCATCGATATGGGCCGACAACGGATCGTCGAAGGCGCCTGCAAAATCGACCGTCACGCGCCGCCGCACGATGTGGTGGCCGAACACAAGGCGGGCATCGAGCCCGGCGCGCAACCACAGGTCGCGTTGTGCCGCATGGGCGTTGATTTCGGTTGCCAGCGCGGTTTCCGCCGGCCAGCCGGGCACATGCAGCGCGATCAGCAGCGACCCGTTGCGCAAGGCCACGACGTGGCTGTCGACCAGTTCGGCATAAGGCAGCCGGTCACCCGCGCGCGCCTCGCGCCGGCGCCATCCGGCCAGCGGGCCGCCGTCACGGGGCATAGGAATTGCAGCCCCAGTGCCGCCAGTTGGCGACGCGCGGACAACGGCGGACCCGCGTCAGCCAAAGATCGAACACGCGCGGTTCGCGCAGGCACGCCAGATAGCCCGCGCCATGGACCAGCAGCGCCACCCCCAGCGCCAGAAATGTGCGCGTGATCAGAAACACTTCGGTGGTGATCATCAGGTTGATGATGAAAAAGCTGTAAGTCACCCCGGCAAACATCTGCGGCCGCGTCAGCGGCTTGCACAGACGGGGGCGCACAAGCTCCATCTAGCCGGCGGCCTGCCGAATGCCCGACACGATCGCCGCCGCGCCGAACAGGATGAAACAGCCAAGAATGACCGTCACCCCCATGCGCCAGTTCAGCCGGCCGGTCAGCATCATCAGGCCCACCGCCGCCACCGCCATCACCGCGACCGCCGTGGCGACATTGCCCAGCAAGGTTCCCTGCAACCACAACAGCGCCGCCAGGATCGGACCGGACCCTTGCGGATCGGCGGCGGCCTGCGCCAGGGCGCGGCCAGGTGCAAAGGCCAGCAGCATAAAAGGTGCTGCGGTGATACGGGGCATGCGGGTCATCTCCTGTCGGTGGTCTCGGCGGCCAGACGGGCCAGGATCGCCGCGACATAGCCCCGCGTTTCGGCAATCTGGGGCACTCTGCCGTCGCGCGCGACGCGGGCCGGGCCGGCGTTGTAGGCGGCAAGGGCAAGTTCGAGATTGCCGTGGAAGCTGTCGAGCAACGCATGCAGATAGCGGGCACCGGCGGTGATGTTTTCAACCGGATTGTCGGGATCGGCGCCCATCGCACGGGCGGTCTGCGGCATCAGTTGCGCGAAGCCGCGCGCGCCCTTTGGCGACACCGCGCCGGCATGCCAGCGGCTTTCCTGCCAGACCAGCGCCTCGATCACGGCGGGCGACAGGTCATACCGTTCGGCCAGCGCGGCGATCGTGTCGTGCCAGGCGGCGGGTGCTGCGGGCCCGCGCGGCATCATGGGGCGGATGACATGGGGCTTTGGCGGGGTCGGCCCACCGGCCACCCATTGCGTCTGGCCGTCATTGACCGCCATCACGTCCGGATGCGCCGGGGCGGCTGCCGCCAGCCAGACGGTGATCAGCGCAACCATGGGAATCTTCATGTCTGCACGCATCGCCATTGCATGCCACAGGATCACCCCGGGCGCGCAACGCAAATTTGGCCATCGGTCGATTTTTGCGTGGACAACGATTGCCGGCGCTGACGATCAGCCCAGGTCGTCGGGCGCGATCCATTCGGCCAGATCGGGCGCCTGCCCGATCAGGGCAAGCCCGTGCGCGATCGAGGTCAGTTCGCCGCCGCCGGCAATGCGCGCCTCGCCAAACCGGCGCACGAACACGTCGCGCACCGCCGGGATCAGCGACGATCCGCCGGTCAGGAAAACATGATCGATCTGATCCGGCGCCAATCCGGCATCGGCGAGCGCGGTATCGACGGTCTGCGCAATGCGGTCGAGGTCGGGCGCGATCCAGCGCTCGAAATCGGTACGGCTGACGTCTGCCTCGATCGCCAGACCTTCGCCGGCAAAGTGGAAATGGCCGTGACTGTCGCGCGACAGCGCGCGTTTGATCTGGCCGACCGCTTCATAAAGGCCATGGCCCAGTTCGTTTTCGACCACCGCGATCATCCGGCCGATTGCGGCAGGATCGGTCGCGCTGTGCTGCAACCGCGCCAGTTGTTCGAGCGTGCGGCGGTTGCGCAACATGGCAAGGCGCGACCAGTCGCCGAAATCGGCGAAATGGCCGGGCGGGATTTCCAGCACTTTGTCGAACGACCGATAGGTGCCACCCTTGCCCAGCAGCGGCAGCACCAGATGCTCCATGATCCGTGCGTCAAAGCGGTCGCCGGCAATGCCGATCCCCGCCGCACCCAGCGGCGTACAGCGCCGCGCCTCACCGGGAGCAGCGACGCGCACGATCGAAAAGTCGCTGGTGCCGCCGCCGAAATCCGCCACCATCAGCACCGCCGGATCGGTCAGGCGCGAGGCAAAGCTGAACGCCGCGCCCAGCGGTTCATAGACATAATGCACCGGCCGGCCCAGGCTTGCGAACATCGCATCATAACGCGTCCGCGCCAGCGCCGCGTCCGGCCGGGACCCGACATAGCGCACCGGGCGCCCGACCACCACGCGGTCGGGCAAATCGCGCAGCGCAGGTCCGCCGTGCCGCAGCAGATGGCGCAGAAAGATCTGCCCCAGTTCCTCGAACCGCAGGCGTTTTTCGAACAGCGTCGCATGTTCGAACGCGGTATTGGCGGCGACCGACTTGAACGACTGGATAAACCGCGAGCCCGAGGGAAAATCGAGAAATTCGGCAATCGCCCAGGGCCCGGCGGCATCGGCCAGCCCTCCGCGCACGTCATTGTCGTGCCAGAAGCACAAGGCCGAACGGAACACGTGCGCCGGACCATCGGGCGTCGCGAAATCGACCAGATCGACCGCGCCGTCGGCATCGGAGCGCGCCACGACCGAATTGGTGGTGCCAAAGTCGATGCCGAGCGAACCGGCAACGGGACTTTGCGGAGGCATGACAGGGACCCTTTGGCGATACGGCTGCGGTCGGCGGCTATGACAGCGCGACCACGTTGTCGCAACCGCCTTGCGCAGCCAGGTCGCGCGGACTGTTAGGCGAGTGTCGCCAAGTCTATGACAAAGCGATATTTCACATCGCTGGCGACGATCCGGTCATAGGCGGAATCGACTTTGTCCACACCGATCAGTTCGATGTCGGCGGTCAGCCCGCGTTCGGCGCAGAAATCCAGCATTTCCTGGGTCTCGGCGATCCCGCCGATCGACGATCCCGCCACCGAGCGCCGCTTCATCAGCAGCGTGATGGCATCCGGGGCGGTGTGCTTTTCGGTTCCGGCGCCGACGAGCACCAGCGTGCCATCGCGTTTGAGCAGTGCCGCAAAGGTCTGGAGATCCTGGGCGGCGGAAACGGTGTTGATGATCAGGTCGAAGCTGTTGCGGTGCTTTTTCATATCCGCGGCATCACGCGAAATGATCACTTCGTCCGCGCCCAGCCGCCGGCATTCGTCGACTTTGCCGGGGGATGTGGTGAACGCCACCACATGTGCGCCAAGTGCGTGGGCCAGCTTGACACCCATATGGCCCAGCCCGCCAATGCCGACGATGCCGACTTTTTTGCCCGGCCCCGCCTGCCAGTGGCGCAGTGGCGACCACAGTGTGATGCCCGCGCACAGCAGCGGCGCCACCGCCGCCAACGCGCGTTCCGGATGGCGGATGTGCAGAGCAAAGCTTTCGCGAACAACGATGAATTCGGAATATCCGCCATAGGTCGGCAGTCCGGACTGCTTTTCCACCCCCATATAGGTGCCGGTGCTGCCGCCTTCGCAATACTGTTCCAGCCCCTCGTGGCACGATCCGCACTGGCCGCAACTGTCGACCAGACAGCCGACGCCGGCAAGATCGCCCGGCTTGAACTGCGTGACAGCATCGCCCACCGCGCTGACCCGGCCGACGATTTCGTGGCCGGGGACACATGGGTAACGCGGATCGCCCCATTCGCCCCGGGCGAAATGGACGTCCGAATGGCAAATGCCGCAATAGAGAATGTCGATCCGGATATCATCCGGGGCAAGCGCCCTGCGCTCGAACGTGAATGGTGCGAACGGTGTGTGGGCGGCGTGCGCGGCCCAGGCATTGGCAGTGGTCATATCGATTGTCCCGTCTCGTAAAGTCCGCGCATCCTCACGCCGGCGCTTTCCCGCCCGTCAAAAAGTCCATTTTTCCGATCGCGACACCTTTCATGCGCAGCAGCGCATAGGCAATCGTCACGTGGAAAAAGAAATTCGGCATCGTGAAATCGGTCACCAGACCCAGCCCGCTGAACGTCACTTCCATATTGGGGAACGTCAGTGTGATCTGGGCCGTCTCGCGGTCGTCGAACGCCGCGGGATCGGCGTGTTCCAGATAGGCGATCGTCGCGGCAATGCGTTCGCGCAGTTCGGCCAGCGACTTTTCCTCGTCGGGCATCGGGCGCGGCTCGATCTGGGCAAGGCGCGTGACGGCAAGCTTTGCCGTGTCGCAGGCGATCTGCACCTGACGCGGCAACGGCAACATGTCGGGGGCAAGCCGCGCGTCCATCAGGTCCTGCTCGTCGACATCGCTGGCCATTGCCTTGGCAAGCAGGTGGTCAAGGCTGCGCAGATTGTGAACGAAAATCGGCACGGTAATCGTGTAAAGGCCTGGCATCAAATCTCTCTTTTTTCTTCGGACGCGTGCAATCGCTGTTTGTCGCTGCGCTGAAACAAGCCGGCGAGGTTATTGCGCCAGCGCGTCCACGATGGCGTCGGTCAGCAGCGGATCGGCAGGCGCCGTGCCGGGGGCAAAGCGGCCGACCACTTCGCCGTCGCGGCCGATCAGGAACTTTTCAAAATTCCACAGCACTTCAGGATCTTCGTTCGGAGTCATGCCATAGCCTTTCAACCGTTCACGGAATTCGGCGGCGGGGCCCTGCTTGGTCGGCGCGGCGGCGGTCAACGCGGCATAGAGCGGTTGCTTGTCGGGGCCCGAAACCGGCGCCTTGGCGAACAGCGGAAAGGTGACGCCATAGTTCAGCTTGCAGAATTCGGTGATTTCCTCGTGTGTGCCGGGTTCCTGCGCGCCAAAGTCATCGGCGGGAAAGCCCAGCACTTCAAACCCCTGATCGCGATAGCTTTCGTACAGCTTTTCCAGGCCTTCATATTGCGGCGTCAGGCCGCATTTGCTGGCGACATTGACCACCAGAATCACTTTGCCGGCATGGTTGGCCAGCGCGTCACTGGCGCCATCGATGCGGGTCAGCGGGATAGCGGCGAGTTCATTGGCCATGCGGATCTGCCTTTGTTCAAAGTGGATGCCCGGGTGATAGACTCGATTTTCGTGCGAGACAAACGGGATAGCCAGGTCAGATCGCGACGGTGCGTCCGACTTCGATCGTCTGGTCGGGCGGCAAGTGGAAATAGTCGACCATCCGCGCGCTGTTGCGGACCATGAAGGCAAAAATGTGACGTTGCCAGGCCATCAGGGCGCTGTCGTCTTCGCGCGCGATCAGCGTTTCCCGGCCGACATAATAGGTGACATCGGACAGATCGATCTTTTCGGTCACGGTGGCGCATTGGCTGACCGCCCGGGGAATATCGGACCGCTGCATAAAGCCATAGCGCACGGTGGCGCGCCACATCTGCGGGCCGACCGGAGCGATGCTGAACCGCTCGGCTTCATCGATCCAGGGCACCTGCTGGATGACGACCTGCAAGATGATCACCGACTGGCGCAAGACCCGGTTCTGGCGGACATGCCACAGCATGACCGAGGGAATGTTGGCATCGCCGCGAGTCAGGAACACGGCGGTGCCGGGCACACGCGGGATCGCATGTTCGGCCAGTTCATCGTGCAGTTCATCGACTGTCACCGGATTCGCACTCAGCGCGGCGGAAATCTGGTTGACCCCGTGGTGCCAGGTCCACATCAGCAGATAGACCATGCTGGCCAGCAACAACGGGACATAGCCGCCTTCGAACAGCTTTACCGAGTTGGCCGCGCAAAAGCTGGCGTCGACCACCAGCAGCACGCTGGCAATCGCGGCGGCACGGGCGAACGACCAGCCCCAGATTTCGCGCATCGCCAGGTATAGCAGCGTGGAGGTCATCAGCATCGTCAGCGACACCGCGATGCCGTAGGCCGCCGCGAGATTGTCCGATTTGCGGAACAGCAGCGCCAGGCCGATCGTCGCGAACATCAGCAGCCAGTTGACAATCCCGACATAGATCTGGCCATAACCCTGCGCAGAAGTCTGCTTGATCGTCAGGCGCGGCAGCCAGCCGAGCTGAATGGCCTGACGCGTCATCGAAAAGGCTCCGGTGATGATCGACTGGCTGGCAATGATCGTGGCGACGGTCGCCAGCCCGATCACCGGCAACAGCAGCGCCGGCGGACACAGCGCATAAAAGATATTGTCGCCGGTCGCACCCCCGCTGACCAGCAGCGCGGCCTGGCCGGCGTAGTTGAGAACAAGGCTGGGAAAAATCAGCCAGCTCCAGGCCAGCCGGATCGGCCGTGCCCCGAAATGGCCCATGTCGGCATAGAGCGCCTCTGCCCCGGTGACACACAGAAACACCCCGCCCAGCAGCATGAAGCCGCGCCAGCCATGCGCCATCAGGTAACGCAGTCCATACAGCGGGTTGACGGCGGCGACGACACCGGGATGGCGCACGATGTTGAAAACACCCAGCGCCGCGATCGTGACGAACCACACCATCATGATCGGGCCAAAGGCGCGCCCGATCCTGGACGTTCCGAGCGGCTGGACCGCAAACAGCACAAACAGAATAGCGACCGCCAGCCACAGGATATAGGGGGTCAGGGCGGGGGCCGGCGATTTCAGCCCCTCCAGCGCCGAGAGCACCGAAATGGCCGGCGTGATCGCCCCGTCGCCATAGATCAGCGCGGCGCCGAACAGGCCCAGGGCAACGATGGTCGGCCGCCGATGCCCTTTGATGCCCAGCAGCGCCATCAACGCCAGAATGCCGCCCTCGCCATCGTTGTCGATCCGCATGGCAATGTTGACGTATTTGATCGTCGTGATGATGAACAGCGTCCACACCAGCAGCGACAACACGCCCATCGCCGATTCTGCATCGACACCCCCGCCGCCGAGCTGGAGCACCGTCTTCATCGTATAGAGCGGGCTGGTGCCGATATCGCCAAAGACGATCCCGGTCGCACCGATCAGCAGCGGCGCCAGTGGGCCACCAGAGGCCGGCGGCTTTGTGTCTTGCTGGTCGTCGAAATCCCTTGCAGTCGTGCTCGTATCGTTCATTCGGGCCATTCCTGCCATGATCTCTTTGCGCATCTGTCAGGGCAGCAAATGCCCGAGACAGGGATCAGGGCCCAAAGACTTGTGGCAAGACCATATCGCAGCCAGCCCATGCTGCAAGCGGCAGACGCTAAATCGTGGGGACGTCCTGCAATTCCATCATCTGGGACATATGCCGGGTGAACAAGGCGGCGGGCGCGGAAAGGTTGCGGCCTGCTGCGGTGACGATCGACAGCGCGGACAGTTCGACCTTTTCGTCAACCAGCGGCAGGAACACCAGCGATCCATTGGCAATTTCGATCGAGGCGTCAAAGGCGGTGATCCACCCGACCCCGACGCCGCTGAACACCAGCGCCTTCATCAACCGGGTGCTGTTCACTTCGGCAACCCCGCGCAAGCTATAGCCCATGCGGCGCAGCCAGGCCTTTTCGAGAATCCAGCGCAGTGAAAGGTTTTCGGCCGGGACCAGCAGCGGATAATCGGCGCAATCGGCCAGGCTGACTTCGCCCCGCGTGGCCAGCGGGTGATCGGGCAGCACGATCGCGCCGATCGGATAGATCATCGTGCGTTCGATGCGGGTCGACGGATTGTCGGCCGGGTTGATGGTAATGCCGACCTCAAGCTCGCCGCTCAGTACGCGTTCGACCACGATCTGCGCGCCATCGACGACCAGATCGAAATGGATGCCCGGATACATTTCGCGGAACCGTCTGATTCCGCCGGCGACGAACTCACTCGCCCCTTCGATCAGGCCGACCGCGATCTGGCCGCGCTTCAGGCCGACCAGATTGTCGATTTCGGCAGTGATGCGCTGCATGTCGCGCCGCCAGCGGCGCACGCCGTCGAGCAGCAGTTCGCCCGCTGCGGTCATGCGCATGCCCGACGCCGTACGGTCGAACAGCTTTGTGCCCAGTTCCTCCTCCAGTTGCAGGATCTGCCGATCGATCGCCGATGGCGCGATCCGCAGCGAATCCGCCGCCCGGCGCAAGGCGCCGCGTCTGGCGACTTCCTCGAAATAGATGGCAACGCGGGCGAAAATCACGGGCTGGGTCCTTTCATGGGGGTGACCTAATTATGCGCACGGTCCGTGATGAATTATACATCTTTTTCGCGCGCACTTCGCTGGTACAATGGTGGTCCAACGGGGGCTGCCCCAGACACCGGGGACCTGAGTTTTGAACACCGTTCGTTCCCGCAATGGCATGGTCAGCGCGCCGCATTTTCTGGCGGCGCGTGCGGGGGCCGCTGTGCTGCGCGATGGCGGGACCGCCGTCGAGGCCTGCGTTGCCGTCGCCGCGTGTCTGGCGGTGGTCTATCCGCATATGACCGGGATTGGCGGCGACGGGTTCTGGGTGATCCGCGAACCCGATGGCCGGGTGCATGGCGTGCATGGCTGCGGCGGGGCGGCGGCTGCGGCGACGCTCGATCTTTATGCCGGGCTGGACGCGGTGCCCTGGCGTGGGCCGCTCGCCGCCAACACCGTCGCCGGGACGATCAGCGGTTGGCAGGCGGCGCTTGAGCGCGATCGCGGCGCGCTGCCGTTGGCGCGCCTGCTGCGCGATGCCATCGATCACGCGTCGCGCGGCGTTGCGGTCACTGCCGACGGTGCGCAGATTGCTGCCGCCAAAGGTCCGGAATTGCGTGCGCAACCCGGTGGTTACGCGGCGATCTTCGAACCCGGGGGACGTCCGTTGGCGCAGGGCGATCTGCTGTGTCAGCCGGCGCTGGCGCGCACCTTGCGCCGGCTGGTCGATGACGGGCTCGACAGCTTTTATCGCGGCGCGCTGGCGGCGGACATTGCGGCGGATCTGGCCGCAGCGGGCAGCCCGGTGGTGGCGGGCGACCTTGCCGCGCACTCTGCCACGCGCCCCGAACCGCTGTCGGTGGCAACGCGTCACGGCACATTGTACAATTCGGCGCCGCCGACACAGGGCATCGCCTCGCTGCTGATCCTTGCGCTGTTCGACCGGTTGCAGGCGGGGGAAATTGACAGTTTCGCGCACATCCATGCGCTGGTCGAGGCAACCAAGCAGGCGTTCCTTTGGCGTGATCGCCATTGCGGCGACCCCGCGTATATGGCGGCGGATGCGCAAGCACTGCTGCATGACGCGGTGGCCCTCGATGCGATGGCCGGGGCGATCGATCCGGAGGTCGCCTTGCCCTGGCCGCAGCCGAGCCAATGGGGCGACACGTGCTGGTTCGGTGCGGCCGATGCCGATGGCCAGGTGGTGTCGTGCATTCAGAGCACCTATTTCGAATTCGGTTCGGGTGTGGTGCTGCCGACGACCGGGATCACGTGGCAGAACCGTGGCGCGTCGTTCCGTCTGGCACCCGGCGGTTGGAACGCGCTGAAACCCGGGCGCAAACCGTTTCACACGCTCAACCCCGCGCTGGCGGCGTTCGCGGATGGGCGGGTTCTTGCCTATGGCACAATGGGTGGAGAGGGACAGCCGCAGACACAAGCCGCGATTTTCAGCCGCTACGCCCACTTTGGCGCGGATTTGCAGGCCGCAATCAGTGCCCCGCGCTGGCTGCTGGGGCGGACCTGGGGCGACCCGTCGACCTCGCTCAAGATCGAGGAAGGGTTTGCCCCGGCGATCTATGACGAACTTGCCGCCGCCGGCCATCAGGTCGAACGTATCGGGCCGCTGACGGCGATGATGGGCCATGCCGGCGCGGTCGAGCGGCAGGCGGATGGCACTTTCGAAGGTGCCAGCGATCCGCGCAGCGATGGCGAGGCGGCGGGATGTTAGGCGGGGCACGCGCCATTGCCCGTTGCGCCACGCTGGGCCGGCCGCCTTATTCCGACATGGCGGACGGGCTCTATCGCGGCTGGCTGAGCCAGGCGTTTCGCGCCGCGCGCGATCAGGTGGCGGCGTGGATGGCAGAGGCGGGCATGACCGTGCGCACCGATGCGGCCACCAATCTGATCGGGCGGTATGAAGGCACCGGGGATGGCCCGCCGCTGATTATCGCCAGCCATCTCGACAGTGTGCGCGATGCCGGGTTCTATGACGGTCCGCTGGGGATCATGCTGGGCATCGAATGCATTGCCGCGCTCGCAGGGCAGGGGCGGCGGCTGCCGTTTGCCGTCGAAGTGATCGCGTTCGGCGACGAAGAAGGCAGCCGGTTCCCCGCCGCGATGCTGACGAGCAGGGCGCTCGCGGGCGTGTTGGACGATGTACCGGCGATGGTCGATGGCGACGGCGTGACGCTGGCAACGGCTTTGGCCGGGTTTGGCACCACGCCCGACCGATTGGCGGCCGCACGCCATCCCGGTGCGCTGGCCTATGTCGAAGCGCATATCGAACAGGGTCCGGTGCTGGAGGCGGAAGGGCTGGCGCTGGGCGTGGTTACGGGGATTGCCGCGCAGACCCGGTTGTCCGTCGGCGTGACCGGGCAGGCGGGCCATGCCGGCACCAGCACGATGGCGTTGCGCCGCGACGCGCTGACCGGGGCGGCCGAGATGGTGCTGGCGATCGAGCGGCTGGCGCATGCGGCGGGCGGCGATCTGGTCGCCACTGTGGGCCGGTTGGAAGCGTTGCCGGGCGCCGCGAATGTCATTCCCGGCGAAGTGCGTTTTACCATCGATGTGCGTTCGGGTGACGAGGCCCGCCGCGACGATGCGGCAGAGGCGATGCTCGATGCGGTCGCCATGATCGCCGACCGGCGCGGCCTGGATTTCAGCGTCGAGCGAGTCCACGACTTGCCCGCCGCGCCGTGCGATCCGCGCCTGATCGACCTGCTGGAATCGGCGCTGGTGGAGACCGGCCACCCGGCGCGGCGGCTGGTGTCGGGCGCGGGGCACGATGCGATGGTGATGACTGCGCTGGCCCCGGCCGCCATGCTGTTCATCCGCTGTCGCGGCGGTATTAGCCACAATCCCGCCGAACACGCCGAACCTGCCGATGCCCAGGCTGCGCTCGACGTCATGCTTGGCTTTGTCGCGAAATTGGGAGAATCCCGTGCTTGATCCCCTGCTGTTCGGCGAAATCGATCCGCCCCAGCGCCTGTTGATGGGGCCCGGTCCGGTCAATGCCCACCCGCGCGTGCTGCGCGCGATGTCGGCCGATCTGCTGGGCCAGTTCGATCCGGAAATGACCGGGTACATGAACCAGGTGATGGCGCTCTATCGGCCAATCTTTGGCACCGCCAATCGCTGGACGATGCTGGTCGACGGCACCGCCCGCGCCGCGATCGAGGCCAGCCTGGTCAGCCTCCTGGCGCCCGGCGAAATGGCGCTGGTGATCAATTTCGGGCGATTCGGGCTGCTGTTGCAGGAAATCCTGACTCGCATCGGCGCGCGGTTTGAAACCGTCGATGTGCCGTGGGGTGAAGTCGTGCCGACCGATGCGATCCGCGCGGCGGCGCACCGGGTGCAGCCGCGCGTGATTGCCACCGTCCACGGCGACACTTCGACGACAATGGCGCAACCGCTCGACGACATCGGTGCGATTGCGCGCGAAGTCGGCGCGCTGGTCTATGTCGATGCCACCGCGACACTGGCGGGCATGGAGATCGCGGCGGATCGCTGGGGTGCCGATGTCGTCACCGCCGGTTTGCAGAAATGTCTTGGCGGCCCATCGGGCATTGCCCCGATCACCATTTCCGATACGGCGGCCGAGCACATCTTTACCCGCCGCCATGACGAAAAGGGCATCCGCAGCGCCGATGCGCGCGACGGCCATGGCCAGCGGATCGCATCGAACTATTTCGATCTGGCGATGATCATGGATTACTGGAGCGACAAGCGGCTGAACCACCATACCGAGGCGACCACCATGCTGTACGGCGCGCGCGAATGCGCGCGGATTGTGCTGGGTGAGGGGCTGACCGCGCGTTTCCTGCGGCATCGGGCGGCGGGCGCGGCGATGAGCGCGGGCCTGCGCGCGATGGGCCTGACGCTGTTTGGCGATGATGCCTGTCGCATGACCAATGTGACGGGCGTCTATATTCCTGACGGCGTCGATGGCGAACGCGTGCGGGCCGCGATGCGGCGGAATTTCGAAATCGAGATCGGCACCGCGTTCGGCCCGCTGGTGGGCAGAATCTGGCGGCTGGGTGCGATGGGTTACAACGCGATGAAGCACAAAGTGCTGTTGACGCTTGGCGCGCTGGAGGCGTGTCTTGCCGCCGAGGGCGTCGTGCTGCCGATGGGCGCCGCCGTACCTGCCGCTCTCGCGGCGTGGGATGGGGTGATCGGGGCATGAGCCGGGATCTGACCGGTTATGGCGCAACGCCGTCCCCGGCAAACTGGCCGGGCGGCGCCAAAGTCGCGGTGCAATTCGTCATCAATTACGAAGAGGGCGCGGAAAACAGCGTGCTCAACGGCGATGAACTGTCCGAAGGGTTCCTGTCCGACATGGTCGGCGCGGCCCGCCACCCCGCCCGCGCGATGGCGATGGAAAGCCTGTATGAATATGGCAGCCGCGCCGGGTTCTGGCGGCTGCACCGGCTGTTTGCCGAACGCGGGGTGCCGATCACGGTGTTCGGCGTGGCCGCCGCGATGGCACTCAACCCTGCTGCGGTCGAGGCGATGTTGCACGCCGAATGGGAAGTGGCAAGCCACGGCTACCGCTGGATCGATTACCAGTCGGTGTCCGAAGCAATCGAACGCGATCACATGGCCCGGGCCATCGCGATCCATACGCGGCTGACCGGCACACGCCCGTTGGGCTGGTATCAGGGCCGAACCAGTCCGCAGACCGCACGGCTGGTGGTCGAGGAAGGCGGTTTTGTCTACGATGCCGACAGCTATGCCGACGACGTGCCTTATTGGGACCACCGCTATGGCAAACCGCAGTTGATCGTTCCCTACAGCCTCGATGCCAACGACATGAAGTTCGTCGCGTTGAACGGCTTTACCGAAGGCGACCAGTTCTTTCGCTATTTGCGCGACACCTTTGACCAGTTGCGCGAAGAAGGCGGCCGGATGATGAGTGTCGGGCTGCACGGCCGGATCGCCGGGCGGCCGGGCCGGGCAAGAGCGGTGGCGCGCTTTGTCGACCATGTCATCGCCAGCGGCGACGCATGGATCGCCCGCCGCATCGATATTGCCCGCCACTGGATCGAGGCAAACCCCGCATGACCATCGACGACCCTGTCCTGCTGGCCGAAGTCACCGCCGCGTTCGCCGCGTATGAACGCGCGCTGATGGCCGACGACGTCGCCGCGATGGACGCGCTGTTCCACGATGCCCCGACCACCAACCGCTATGGCGTGGGTGAAGTCCTCTACGGTATCGAGGAAATCCGTGAATTCCGCAAAGGCCGGGGCGGATCGCCGCAACGCCGGCTCGGCCGGGTGGCGATCACGGTTTACGGCGACGGCTTTGCCACCGCCGATGCCGAATTCTTTCGCGAAGGGTCCGACCGGCGCGGGCGCCAGACGCAAGCGTGGGTGAAATTCGCCGATGGCTGGAAAGTCGTCTCTGCCCATGTCAGTCTAGAAGGGGCCACGCATTGACCGCGCTTTTCGAACACAGCCCGTGGGTCGAGGCGCGCGCCGATGCCGCACCGTCAAGCGGCGATCGTCACGCCGATCTGATGCGCGTGGTCCATGCCGCCAGCCCGGACGAACAGCTTGCCCTGATCCGCGCCCACCCCGAACTGGCAGGGCGCGCGGCGATCGACGGCACGCTGACCGATGCCTCGGCCGCCGAACAGGCCAGCGCCGGGCTCGACCGGCTGACACCCGACGAATTCGCCCGGTTTCACGCGCTCAACGCGGCCTATCGCGCCGCCCATGCGATGCCCTTCATCATCTGCGTCCGGTTGACCGACAAGGCCGGCATTCTGGCGGCGATGGAGGCCCGCACCGCCCATGATACCCAAACCGAAGTGGCCACTGCTCTCGCGGAAATCGGCAAGATCGTGAAACTCAGACTGGAGGATATGGCATGACCGTACCTGCCCATCCCGCCGACGCCGTCATATTGCCCGCCCTGGAAGCGCAACTGGCGCGCGAACTGGAACTGACGCGGTTTTGCGGCCCGCAATGGACCCGGCCGCGTGCCTTTGGCGATGCGCATGTCCATGATGTCGCGGTGGTCGGCGGCGGGCAGAGCGGCCTTGCCACCGCCTTTGGCCTGCGCCGCGAGGGCGTGCACAATGTCATCATCATCGATGAAAACGACGAGGGGCGTGAGGGCCCCTGGCCGACATATGCGCGCATGATCACGCTGCGCACGCCAAAGGATCTGACGCCGATCGATTTCGGCCTGCCGTCGCTGACGTTTCGGGCGTGGTACGAGGCGCAATATGGTGTCGAGGGCTGGGCACAGCTCGACAAGATTCCGCGCGGAACCTGGATGGATTATTTGCGCTGGTATCGCCGCGTGCTTGATCTGCCCGTGGCCAACGGCGGCAAAGTCACCGCGATCGAACCGCTGCCCGGTGCGATGTTCCGGCTGGTGCTGGCGGGCGGCGATGCGCTGATCGCGCGCAAGGTGGTGCTGGCGACCGGCATCCAGGGCGGCGGCGAATGGCACACGCCGGGGTTTATCAAGGACAAGCTGCCGCGCCATCTGTACGCCCACACCAGCGAACCGATCGACTTCGCCGCGCTGGTCGGCAAACGCATCGGCATTCTGGGCGGCGGCGCCAGCGCGTTCGACAATGCCAATTTTGCCCTGGGCGAGGGGGTCGCGGTGGTCGAGGTGTTCATCCGTCGCAAGGAACTGCCGCGCGTCAATCCGATCCGGTTCATGGAAAAGGTCGGCCTTGCCGCGCGCTATCCGGCGCTCGACGATGCCGACAAGTACCGCGCGATGGCCTGCTTTCTGGGCCACAACCAGCCACCGACCAACGACACGTTTCAGCGCGCGGCGAGTTGGCCGGGGTTCGATCTGCATCTGGGCAGTCCGTGGCTGGATGTCGAACCGGTCGACGACGGGCGGCAGGTGCGGGTTTCGACGCCGACCGGCGACCATGTGTTCGATTTCGTCGTGCTGTCGACCGGGCTCATCAGCGATCCGGCGCTGCGTCCCGAACTGGCGCTGGTGGCCCCGGCCATCGCGCGCTGGGCCGACAAAGTGCCGGTGCCCGACGGGGTGGACGCGCCGCAGGGCATTCGCGACCTGATCGCGGCGCATCCTTATCTGGGCCCGGCGTTCGAATTCCTGCCGCTCCGCCCCGATCTGGCCGATCAGGTCCATGGCCTGTTTGCGTTCAACTATTCAGCCCTGCTCAGCCTCGGACTGTCGGCCTCGGCGCTGTCGGGGCTGCAACAGGCGCTGCCAAAGCTGACCAGCGGGGTTGCGGACCAGTTGTTCCTCGATGACAAGGAGGCCAATCTGGCCGCATTCATCGGCTATGCCGATCATGAATTTGTCCAGCAATGGCCACGTGAAGCCAATATCGCCGGGCAGGCGGCGTGATTTCGCTGTCCACCCATGTGCTCGACACCGCGCACGGCGCTCCGGCGGCGGGCATCGCGCTGGTGCTGGCGGATGCTGCCGGGACTGTGCTCTTTCGCGGTGTCACCAATGGCGATGGGCGCTGTCCGGATCTGCCGGCCTTGTCCGCCGGTCGCTATCGGCTCGGCTTTGGTGTGGCGGATTACTTTCGCGGCATCGGTGTGACGCTGAGCGACCCGCCATTTCTCGATGTCGTCACGATCGAGTTCGGCGTGGCGGGCGAGAGTGGGCATTACCATGTCCCGTTGCTCGTCGCGCCCTTTGCCTATTCGACCTATCGCGGCAGTTGAGCGGTGACCAACCTGTTTCAGGGTCTTGCGGCCAGTCAGCCAGATGCCGAACTGGCGCAAGCGGTCGGCGCGGCGCTTGACATGACTATGCCCGACGCCTGCGTGCCCGGCGTGGCCGCCAATGTGCGTCTGCTGGAACAGCACATCGCGACGATGCGGCAAGTGCCGGAACCCGGCCAATGACGATCGGCTTTGACGCGACCGCGATTGCCGCTGCGGTGCGCGGCGGCACCGTATCGGCGACGACCGTCGCGCAAGAGGCGCTGCGCCGGGTCAAGGGCTCGGACGACCTGGTGGCCGTGACTCGTTGCCTTGAGGAACGCGCGTTGCGCGAAGCCGCCGCTGTCGATGCGAAAGTCCGGCGCGGCGAGGACCCCGGTCCATTGGCCGGCGTGCCGTACGGGGTAAAGGATTTGTTCGACGTGGCAGGGCTGCCGACCACGGCCGGCGCGGCGCGGCTGGAATTCGCCGATCCAGCTGCACGCGATGCCGAGGCGATTGCGCGGTTGCAGGCGGCGGGCGCGGTCCTGGTCGCCACGCTGAACATGGACGAATTCGCCTATGGCTTCGTCACCGACAACGCGCGCTGGGGGATCACGCGCAATCCGCATGATCGTGCGTGTTTTGCCGGCGGTTCGTCGGGCGGGTCGGCGGCTGCGGTCGCGGCCGGTCTGGTCAGCTTTGCGCTGGGATCGGATACCAACGGTTCGATACGGATTCCGGCCGGGCTGTGCGGGGTCTACGGGATCAAGCCGACGCATGGCGCGCTGCCGATGGCAGGGGTCTATCCGTTTGTTCACACGCTCGATGACATCGGTGCGTTTGCGCGGACGGCGGCGGATCTGGCGCTGATCGACGGGGTGTTGCGCGGCGGCGGCGCATCGGCAACCGGCAAAGTCCGTGCGGCGCTGTTGGGCGGGTGGTTCGCGCGTAATCTGACGGGCGAAATGCAGGCGGCACTGGCTGATCTGGCGCAGGCTATTGCGCCGTTGCCCGATGTCGACGTGGCCGGCGTTGCGCAAGCGCGGTCCGCCGCCTTCGTGATTACCGCCTATGAAGGCGGCAATCTGCATGCGCCGGCGTTGCGGCATGATCCGCTGTCGTACGATCCGGCGACCCGCGACCGGTTGATCGCGGGGGCCGCGCTGCCCGAGGCGTTGCATGCAGAGGCGCTTCGCCAACGCGACATTTTTGCCGAGGCGTTTCGCGAGCTGTTCGGCCGCTTTGATGTGCTGATTGCGCCGGTTGCGATGGGCCCGGCGCCGCGTATCGACCGCCCGACCGTGATCATCGACAGTGAAGAACGTCCGGCCCGCGCCAATCTGGGCCTGTTTACCCAGCCGATCAGCTTTCTCGGACTACCGGTGGTGACCGTGCCGCTGGCCGTGCCGGGCATGCCGATGGGCATCCAGTTGATCGGCGCCAAAGGAACGGACGATGTGCTGATCGCCTTTGCCGCCGAATTGGAACGCAAGGGCGTCGTCCGATCCCGCCTTGTCGAGGGATGATCCCGGCCCTTCCTGTTCTGCGCTAATTTTGCGAACATCACCTTGCCTCTTTTGCGGCTATGCAGAGCAGGGGTGATCTGTCAGGCGGTCGTTGGCAGTTTTGCGACAGGTCCGACCGGCCCTGTGCGCAATGCCTCGGCAAGCATCAGAAGAGCGGCCGAGGGGGCAGTTTCAGGGGAGCACTTCATGAGGGTCATCGCGAAATCTTGTCTGTTTGGTGCCGCATCGGCGCTGGCCATGACTGTGCCGGTTGCGGCGCAGGCCGCCGACGCCCCGGCCGATGCCGCCGCGCTCGAAACCATCACCGTGACCGCGCAAAAGGTCACCACCAGCCTGCAAAAGACGCCGATCGCGATCACCGCGCTGTCGGGTGAGGCGCTGGGCAAGTCCGATATCCGCAGCGCGATCGATCTCGACAAGCACGTGCCGGGGATGACTGTTTCCGATGGTGGCGCGTTCCCGCTCAACATCACCATTCGCGGCGTCGGCTATGACGGATTGCAGAACCTGTCGGCACAGCCGGGCGTCGCGTTCGTCGAAAACGGCGTCTATATCGCCAGCCCGGTCGCGGTCGTCGCCGGTTATCTCGATGTCGGCCAGTTGGAAGTCTTGCGCGGGCCGCAGGGCACCGTCAACGGCCAGAATGCCGATGGCGGCGCGATCAACGTGACCACCAATCTGCCGAAGTTCGACGCGCTGCATGCCGATGCCGAAACCAGCTATGGCAGCTATAACTACAACCGCGAAGTCGGCGTGCTGAACGTGCCGTTGACGCCGGATCTTGCCGTGCGTTTCGCGGTTCAGCACGAAGGACACGACGGCTGGTACGATGCGCCCAACTATCCCGGCACCCACCATATCGGCAACGAAGATGCGTGGATCGAACGCGCCACCGTGTTGTGGACGCCGACCGACAAGCTGACGATCACCGCCTGGGGCGAACTGTTCGCCAACGATATCAACGGCGTCGGCGCAAAGAACCTGATCGATCCGATCGCCGGCGCACGCACCACCAGCGACGATTACGCCACGCCCAACCAGACGCGCAGCCGTATCGCCGCGACCACGATCGCCTATGACCTGGGTGGCGCCACGCTGAAATCGATCAGCAGCTATCAATACGCGTTCATCAACAACCGCAATTCGGCCGATGACCTGTCGACGGCAGAGGCGCTGGCCTATTACGGGGTGAAGGACAACATCCCGGTTCACTCGTGGGAACTGAACACTGTCAACGAGGAAGTGAACATCGCCTCGAAACCGGGCGGCCGGATCGACTGGATCGTCGGTGCGTTCGGCCAGCACACGTCGGGCAACGAATATGTGTTTGAAGTGCAACAGGGCGCCAGCCTGATCGGCACGCCCTACAGCATTGCGTACTCGGCGGCGGGCAATCCGGCCGCTTATGAGGCGCAATCGGCGGCTTATGGCCTGGCATTTGCCAGCGTCTCGTTCGCGCACCGCAGTTCGCTGGCGGGCTATGGCCAGGCCACCTGGCATCTGACCGACGCGCTGCGCCTGACCGGCGGTGTGCGTTACAGCTATGACAAGTACGCGGCTTCGGTCGCCGCCAATTTCAACACCGCCTATCTTATCAGCGAATTCAAGAAAGTGACCGGCAAGGCCGTCGCCGAATTCGACGTTACGCCGGGCTCGACGCTTTATGCCAGCTTTTCGACCGGGGTGAAGCCGGGCGGGGCCAATCTCAACACCGACGCGGTGGCCATTCCCGAAGCGTTCAACCACGAATTCGTCCGAGCCTACGAAGTCGGGCTAAAGAACGAACTGTTCGACCGCAAATTGCGGCTCAACCTGTCGGCGTTCTACAACGATTACCGCAACCTTCAGGCGGATTCCGAGGATCCGATTCCCTTTGGCGGCGGCCTGACCAATATCCCCAAGAGCGAAGTCCATGGTCTGGAAGGCGAACTGACCTTGGTCTTGCCACAGGGCTGGCGCGTGCAGTTGAATGCCACCGGCATGGGCAGCAAAGTGCTCAGCCATATCCACCTGCTCGATGCCTGGGTGGCGCAGGGGATCAACCGGGCCGATGGCGGACCGTTCGTCGGCAACGATATCAACGATCGTTTCGCCGCCTATTACGCGTCGGACGTCTATGGCAACCAGTTGGGCCGGGTGCCCAATTTCTCGACCGCCGCGACGATCAGCAAGGCGACCGAGGTTGCCGATGGCAAGCTCGATACCGCGCTGTCAGCCAATTACCGCTCGCCGTTCTGGGAACGGGTCTACAACAATCCCGCGACCGATCTGGTCGGCAGCCAGTTCCTGATGAACGCCAACATCCATTACCAGCCGGCCCGGCATCCCTGGTACGTCGAACTGCAAGTCACCAATCTGACCGGCAGCAACGACATCGCCACCCGCTATGCCGAAAACTTTGGCGTGGGCGGCGTGTTCGACGTCTATGTCCCGCCGCGTCAGGTCATCGGCCGGATCGGCGTGAAATTCTGATATTACAACGAAGGTGCCCGGCATGCTTTCGGAACTGGTAGCTAGCGGTATGACCACCGAACTGTCCGAAGCCGCGATCGACGAAGTTGATCGCATTCCCGATGGCGGGCGCCTGCTGCTGTTTGCCCTGCAACATGTGCTGGTGATGTATGCCGGCGCGGTGACGGTGCCGCTGGTGATGGGCCGGGCGCTGCATCTGACACCGCAAGGGCTGACTCTGCTGGTCTGTGCCGACCTGATTGCGGCGGGCGTGGCGACGCTGATCCAGACGATCGGCATTCCCGGCGTCGGCATTCGCCTGCCGATCATGATGGGGGTAACGTTTGTTTCGGTCAGCCCGATGCTGGCGCTGCTCGGCGCTGCGCCCGACACGATGGCGGGCCGGGTCGCGATGCTTCCGGTGATTTATGGCGCGGTGATTGTCGGCGGCGTTTTCGGGCTGTTGGTGGCGCCCTTCGTCGGTCGGATGGCGCGGCTGTTCCCGCCGACAGTGACCGGCACGGTGATCCTGGTGATCGGCCTGTCGCTGATGCGCATCGCGATCGACTGGTCGGCCGGGGGGCAGCCCGACGACGTGGTCTATGGCGATCCGGCCAATCTGGCGATCGCGCTGGTGACGCTGGTGACGATCTTTATCCTCATCAAGTTCAGCCGGGGGCCGTTGCGCTATGGCGCGATCCTGTTCGGGGTGATCATCGGCACGATGCTGGCGGCGCTGGCCGGGCACGCCGACTTTGCCGAAGTCGCCCACGCGCCGTGGTTTGCCATGATCCGTCCGTTCCAGTTCGGGCTGCCCCGGTTCGAGGCGCCGATCGCGCTGGCGATGTGCTTTGTCATGCTGGTGTCGATGGTCGAATCCTTCGGCATGTTCCTGACCGCCGGTGTGATCGTCGGTCGTCCCGCCACTGCCAATGACCTGACCCGCGGCCTGCGCGGCGATGCGCTGGGCACGCTGATCGGCGGGATTTTCAACACCTTTCCCTATACTTCATACGCGCAGAACATCGGCTTGATCAGCATGACCGGAGTGCGTTCGCGCTATGTCTGCGCGGCCGGCGGCGGCATTCTGATCCTGCTCGGGCTGTGCCCCAAACTGGCGGCGGTGGTCGCGGCGGTGCCGCTGTCGGTGCTGGGCGGGGCAGGGCTGATCATGTTCGGCATGATCGCCGCAACCGGCGTGCGCATTCTGTCCGAAGTCGAACTGACTTATGAACGTCTGGCCGTGATCGCCGCCTCGGTGGCAATGGGCCTGATTCCGGTGCTGTCGCAAAAGTTCTTTCAGCATATGCCGGTGGTGCTTGGGCCGATCCTTCACTCGGGGATCGTGCTGGCCTCGGTCACCGCGATTTTGCTGAACCTGTTTCTCGAACCCAGGCCCGCTTCCGTCTCCGCCTGACAACCCGATGTGTGAATCAGACAGGATTTGGGTGCGGATTCAGCAGGTTGCGGGTGGCAGCGGCGACATCGCCCTGGCGCATCAGGCTTTCGCCGACGAGGAACGTGCGCGTGCCGCAGGCGGCCAGGCGCAGTATGTCGGCGTGGGTGTTGATCCCGCTTTCGCCGACCAGCAGCGTGCCGGCAGGCGCGAGCGGGGCCAGCCGTTCGGTCACGCCAAGATCGGTGACAAAGCGTTTGAGATCGCGGTTGTTGACCCCGATCAGACGCGATTGCAACCGATGGGCGCGTTCCATTTCCGCCTCGTTGTGCACTTCAACCAGCACGTCCATGCCGTGTTCGCGGGCGGCCGCCTCGATCTCGGCCATTTGTGTGTCGTCGAGCGCGGCAACGATGATCAGGATTGCATCCGCGCCCATCGCCCGCGCTTCGGCGCATTGCCACGGGTCGATCATGAAATCCTTGCGGATCACCGGCAAATCGCACGCGGCGCGGGCGGCGACGAGAAAATGCTCGTGACCCTGAAAATAGGGTGCGTCGGTCAGCACCGACAGGCATGCGGCGCCGCCCGCCTGATAGGCGCGGGCGTGGTCTGCCGGTCGGAAATTCGCGCGGATCAGGCCCTTTGACGGGCTGGCCTTCTTGATTTCGGCAATCAGCGCAAAGCCGGTTGCCGCGCGTGCGCGCAACGCGGCCTCGAACCCGCGCGGCGCGCTTTGTTCGCTGGCGCGCCCGGCCAGCGTGGCCAGGCTGACCGCGGCTTTGCCGGCGGCAACTTCATCGCGCTTGGTGGCACAGATTTCGGCAAGTTTGTCAGTCATCGCAGGTTCCGTCAGGCCAATGTGGCGATCCAGCAATCGAGCAGGGCTTTGGCCAGCCCCTTGTCGATCGCTTCGGCCGCTTCTTCGACGCCGGCGTGCCAATCGGTCACTTCGCCGGCAATGATCAGGGCGGCGGCGGCGTTGAGCAGCACCGCGTCGCGATAGGCGCCGCGTTCGCCCAGCAACAGGCGGTGCAGTGCCTGGGCATTATAGGCCGCATCGCCGCCCCGGATGGCATCGACCGGGCTGGTGGTCAGCCCGGCATCAGCGGCGGCAATGCGGTGCATGGATAGCGTCGCGCCGGCGACATCGGCGATGGTGTTGCCACCGGCCAGGCTCAGTTCGTCAAGGCCTTCGTCGCCGGCGATCACAAAGGCACGCGTGGTGCCAAGCCGGCGCAGCGCCTCGCCATAGATCGGCACGTAATCGGGGCGGGCAATCCCGACCAGTTGCCGGGTGACGCCCGCCGGATTGGCCAGCGGGCCCATCAGATTGAAAATCGTCCGCCGCCCGATCGCCCGGCGGATCGGCATGATCCGGCCCATCGCCGGGTGATGCCGCGCGGCAAACAGAAAGGCGATGCCCAGGTCGCCCAGTGTCGCTTCGGCGGTTTCCGCCGCACGGTCGAGATTGAGGCCAAGCGCTTCGAGGGTGTCGGCCGCGCCCGACTTCGAACTGGCGGCGCGATTGCCGTGCTTGGCCACCGGCACGCCGCAGGCGGCAACCACCAGACTGACCGCAGTCGAAACGTTGAGCGTATGGTGCCCGTCACCGCCGGTGCCGCAGACATCGATCGCGTTGGCGGGCGCGGCAATTGCAATCATCCGCGCGCGCATCGCGAGTGCCGCCCCGGCGATTTCCGCCGCGGTTTCGCCCCGTTCGGACAGCGCGATCAGGAATTCGGCAACGGCTGCATCCGACACATCGCCGTCGAGAATGGTGCCGAACGCCTGTTCCGCTTCCGCCTCGGTCAGGGGCGACGGGGCAATCGCAGGCAGTGGGGTCATGCTGCCAGCGTGCGCGGCGTGATTCCGCAGATGGCCATGAAATTGGCAATCATCGTGTGGCCATGTTCGGTGGCAATCGATTCGGGATGGAACTGCACGCCGTGGATCGGTTTGGTCGCGTGGCGATAGCCCATGACGTGGCCATCATCGGACCGTGCGTTGACCACCAGCACTTCGGGGATGTCGGTCACGATCAGCGAATGATAGCGCGTGGCGACAAACGGCGACGGTACGCCGGCAAACAGTCCGGTGCCGTCGTGGGTGACCGCGCTGGTCTTGCCGTGCATCAGCCCGCCGCGCGCGACAGTGCCGCCGAAATATTGCCCGATCGCCTGGTGTCCCAGGCATACCCCCAGCAAGGGCAGCCCGGCATCGGCCGCCGCGCCGACCAGGTCGAGGCTGATCCCCGCTTCGTTGGGCGTGCAGGGGCCGGGCGAAATCAGAAACCCTTGCGCGCCGGACGAAATTGCCTGCCCGGCCGACAGCGCATCGTTGCGCACGACTTCGACTTCGGCGCCCAGTTCCATCAGGTAATGGACTAGGTTCCAGGTAAAGCTGTCGTAATTGTCGATAACCAGGATCATGGCGGTCCTATTGCCCGAACTTTGCTTCGCTTGCCACCCGGATGGCTTCGCGGGCGGCGGCAAACAGCGCGCCCGATTTGGCTTCGCATTCGCGCTGTTCATAAACGGGATTGCTGTCGGCGACGATGCCGCCACCGGCCTGTACGTGCATCACGCCGTCCTTGAGCACGGCGGTGCGCAGCACGATGCACGAATCGACCGATCCATCGGGCGCGAAATAGCCGACCCCGCCGGCATAGGCCCCGCGGGTTTCCGGCTCCAGTTCGGCAATGATTTCGCACGCGCGCACTTTGGGCGCGCCGCTGACAGTGCCCGCGGGAAATCCGGCAAACAGCGCATCGACCGACGAGGCGCGCGCGGCATCGAGCCGGCCGACAACGTTGGACACGATGTGCATGACATGGCTGTAGCGTTCGATGGTATAGCTTTCGGTCACGCGCACGGTGCCCGCCTGCGCCACCCGGCCGACATCGTTGCGGCCCAGATCGAGCAGCATCAGATGTTCGGCGCGTTCCTTGGGGTCGGCCAGCAGGCTGACCTCGTTGGCGCGGTCTTCCTCGGCGGTCTTGCCGCGCGGGCGCGTGCCGGCAATCGGGCGGATGGTCACTTCGCCATCGCGGATGCGCACCAGGATCTCCGGGCTCGAACCGATCAGCGCAAAGCCGGGCAGATCGAGGAAATAGAGAAACGGCGACGGGTTGATGCGCCGCAATGACCGATACAGCGCCGACGCCGGCAGCGGGAAAGGCGCGGTGAAGCGCTGCGCGAGCACCACCTGAAAGATGTCACCGGCAAAGATATAGTCCTGCGCGGCCTTGACCATCGCGGCATAACGTTCTGGCGCCATGACCGGGGTGCGCACCGGCTCGACCGCGTCGGTCAGGCGCGGTTCGGCGGGCAGCGGCCCGCTCAACCCGGCCAGCGCCGCATCGATCCGTTCGCCCGCAGCCTCGACCGCGCGCGCGGGCTCAAGCGCCGATGGCCAGATCGGTGCCACCGCGACCAGTTCATCGCTCAGGCGGTCAAACACCAGCAGCACGGTCGGCCGTACAAAAAGCATGTCGGGCAATTCGAGCGCGCTATCGGGCGCGCGCGGCAGCTTTTCCACCAGGCCGATGGTTTCATAGCCGAAATAGCCAACCAGACAGGCCAGCACCGGGGGCAGCCCGGCCGGGACATCGATCCGGCACTGGTCGACCAACGCGCGCAGTTCATCCAGGCTGTTGCCCGGCAGCGGCGCAAAGGCGGCGGAATCGGTCGCCCAGACGCGGTTGATTTCCGCCGCCGGCCCGCGCGCGCGAAACACCAGATCGGGGGCCAGCCCCAGCAGGCTATAACGCCCGCGCACTTCGCCGCCTTGCACCGATTCGAGCAGAAAATCGCCCCGGCCTTCGCGCATCAGTTTCAGCGCGGCGCCGACCGGGGTTTCAGTGTCGACGATCAGCCGCCGCCACACCAGCGAGGGACGCCCTTCGCCGAGCGCTGCGCATGCCGGCCGGGCGTTGTCCGGCGCGGCGGCCTCGAGGTCGGGCGCAGTGCTCACTGCGCGCCGGACAGAGTGCTGCGCACGGTGCGGATGGCGGATTCATTGCGCTTTGCCCCGATGACGTGGGTGATCGCGGTGCGCAACTGTTCCTCGTATTCGCGCCCGGTCGCCTTGCCCAGGTCGCTCGACGCCTGCTGGATCAGCGGGTCGCCCGGCGCAATCGTGCCGGGAACGATCGTGTCGAGCGACACCACCAGCCAGCCGGCCTGGTTTGGCGCGGCGATCTTCCTGGCCGTGCCCTGCGACATCGAGAACAGCAGCGCGAGCGGCGCCGGCACACGGCCCTGCATCTGCCCAAGCTGCTCGCGCGTGAACGACAGCGGGTCGACCGGCGGCAGCGCCACGCCCAGCGCCTTTGCCGCGTCGCCGATCGAGGTCTTTTTGCCCAGCGCGGCCAGCACTTTGTCGGCCGCGGCTGCGGCGGCTTCGGCGCCGTGCTGTCTGGTCCAGTCGGCGGCGACTTGCGGCTTGATATCACCCAGCGCGGCGGGCGCGGCGGGGGTGATCGTGCCGACATCATAGACGGCAAAGCGCGCGCCGCCCGGCAATGCCGCGATCTGTGGCTGGCCTTCGCGTTCCATGCCGAACGCGGTTTGCAGCAATGGCTGCACGTCGGGCGAGACTTTGGCTTCGGGCTTGCCGGGGACGGTCCCGTCGGCCTGGACCGCGTCGGTGGTGACCACGGTCAGGCCCCAGGTCTTGGCGACATCGGGCAGGCTGGTGCCGCCTTCAACCTTTTCGCCGATCTGCGTGGCAAGATCGGTCAGCGCCGCCTTGTGCTTTTCGGCGGTCAGGGCGGCGATGATCTCTGGCCGTGCCTGGTCGAGCGTCTTGCCCGGCTTTTTGGTGACGGCGTCGACGCGCGCAACGACCCAGCCGAGCGCGCCTTTGGCCGGTGCGATGGTCTTGCCCACGGCGCCGGCAAACACGGCGTCGGCGACCGCCTTTGAACTGTCGGCGGCGAGCTGGTCATGGGACTTGTCGGCGATCTTTGCCGGGGCCAGGCCTTTGGCGGCCGCAGCCGCGTCGATCGACTTTCCGCCGTTCACTTCGGCGGCCAACGCCCTGGCGGCGGCTTCGGTCGGCAGAATGACTTGCGTGATCGAGCGGGTTTCGCCCGCCGCATAGGTCGCGGCATCGGCCTGATACCGCTTGCGGATATCGGCTTCGCTCGGCGCGGGCAGGTTTTTCAGCGTGCTGTCGTCGATCACCGCATAGCGGATCGTACGGCGTTCCGGGCGCTGATAATGCAGAATATTGGCGCGATAGAAGTCACCGATCTGCTGATCGGTCGGCGCGGTCTTGGGCGCAAATGCCTGGGAAGGCAGGAACAACAGGTTGCCGATACGCTTTTCCTTGAACAGCGCGGCATAGACCTGGGTGACGCCGGTGGGCATCGTCGCGCCTTCGGCGGCGCCGGCAAACACCAGCTTGCTCATCAGGCCTTTGGCAATGTCATCGCGCACCAGTTTGTCGGTCAGCCCGCGCTGCGCCAGCAATTGCTTGTAGGCGTCCTGGCTGAACTTGCCATCCGGCCCCTGGAAGGCGGGCAGCTTGGCGATTTCGCTGTCGACCAGCCGGTCGCTGACGCCAAAGCCGTTCTTCTTGCCCCACTCCCACGTCGCGGCGCGATCGATCAGCCCGGTCAGCACATCCTCCAGCACGCCCTGCGCCAGAAAATCCTTCATCGTCAGTGTCGGCGTGCGCTGCCGCTCGGTGTCAAACGCGTTGCGGATGGTCTTGTCGACTTCGCCGGTGGTGATCGTGGTGCCGCCGACGGTGGCGACATTGTCCCCGCCAAGCAGGCTGCCGGTGCGCATGCCGCCGACATCGGCACCGGCAAACGCCAGCACGATCAGGATCAGAAAGACAAGTCCGACCACCGCGCCGACGCGGGATCTGGTAAGGGCACGAAAAAAGTCGAGCATGACAGCCGATCGATAAGCGGGAACAATCCGCGCTGCCTTAGTGACTGGCAGCGGGTTCGCCAAGCCGTGAATTGCGGCCGAAAGCGGGGGATAATTTCGCGCGGAGGCTGTTTTGCATTAGCGAAGCGCTTTTGATAGCCGCAAAGACTAACGGTGCGAATCTGCTGATCGAAAACGGTCGCACCGATCCGTCGAAACAAACAGAAAGTATGGCCCCATGGCGCATCGACCCTATATCGTCGGGAACTGGAAGATGAACGGCAGCCGGTCCATGCTTGCCGAAGCGCGCGCGATCGACCGCGGTGCACAGCGCAATCCCGACGTGGCGGTCGCGCTGGCGCCGCCGTTTCCGCTGATCGGCCTGCTGCGCGATGAAGTATCGGCGATCGGCGTCGGCGGTCAGAATTGCCATGCGGCGCCCAAGGGCGCGCACACCGGCGACGTCTCTGCGCCGATGCTGGCGGATATCGGCGCCGATTTCGTCATCGTCGGGCACAGCGAACGCCGCCGCGACCATGGCGAAACCGATGCGATCGTCCACGCCAAGGCGCAGGCCGCGCTTGCCGCTGCGCTGGGGGTGATCGTCTGCGTCGGCGAAACGCTGGAAGAACGCGATGCCGGCCATGCCGAAACGGTGGTGGGTGGCCAGGTCGACGGGTCGTTGCCCGGCGGCGATGTGGCGGCCGAGGCAGCGGCGCTGGGCAAGCTGTCGGTGGCCTATGAACCGGTCTGGGCGATCGGCACCGGGCGGGTCGCGGCGGTCGAGGATGTCGTGGCGATGCACGCGGCGATCCGCGCGCGGATTTCGGCGCGGTTTGGCGATGACGGCGCGAAAGTGCGCATCCTTTACGGCGGCTCGGTCACCGGCGAAAACGCCGCCGCCCTGCTGTCCGCGCCGGGAGTCGGCGGGGCGCTGGTCGGCGGGGCAAGCCTGACCGCCGATGCATTCCTGCCGATCGTCGCCGCCGCCGGGCTTGCACTGACGCCTCGCCACGCCTAAGTGGCGCGTTGTTCCGTTTAGGCGAGTAGCCATGACCTTGTTCGTTTTCCTTACCGTGGTGCAGGCGATCGTTGCCGCCCTGCTTGTCATGGTCATTCTGATGCAGAAATCCGAAGGCGGTGGCCTGGGCACCGGCAGCAGCCCGGCCGGTTTCATGTCCGCGCGCGGCGCGGCCGATTTCATGACGCGTGCCACCGCCGTGCTGGCAACGGCATTTGTCGGTCTGTCGGTGATTTTGGCAGCGCTGGCGGTCAATGCCACCGCGACTCGCACGATTGATACGTCGCTGGTGCGCACGACCCCGGTCGCGCCCGCCGATCCGCTGGCGGGCACGCAGAATGCCCCCGCGTCTCCGGCTGCTGCGCCATCGACGCCGGCGGCAAAGCCGGCCCCGGCCGATCCGTTGTCGGGCGCCGCGAAGCAGTAACACAACCCCGGCAACAGATGGTCCTTGCGTAAAGGGCTGTCCGGGCCGGGTTTTTTCAGCGCTGAAACAAAGTTCCGGTCACGGCCCGCCTGCATGGCGGGGCGGGGGCCGAACTTTTTTTGGCCATTTCACGCGTTTGTGGATTGCCGGGAATAAACCCCGGCAACCGCTTGCGCCTGTGCAACCTCTCACGGTAAGGTCCTGTTCCCATGGCGCGGTACATTTTCATCACCGGCGGCGTGGTCTCCTCGCTCGGCAAAGGTCTTATGGCGGCAAGTCTTGCCGCGCTGTTGCAGGCGCGCGGATTTCGCGTCCGTATCCGCAAGTTCGACCCCTATCTCAATGTCGATCCCGGCACGATGAGTCCGTATCAGCACGGCGAAGTGTTCGTGACCGACGACGGCGCCGAAACCGATCTCGATCTTGGCCACTATGAACGCTTTACCGGCGTTTCGGCGCGCCAGGCCGACAACATCACCTCTGGCCGCATTTACCGCGACATCATCATCCGCGAACGGCGCGGCGATTATCTGGGCGCCACCGTGCAGGTGATCCCGCATGTGACCGACGCGATCAAGGAATTTGCCCAGGCGGAAACCGAGGATCTCGATTTTGTGCTGTGCGAGATCGGCGGCACGGTCGGCGATATCGAAGGGCTGCCGTTCATCGAGGCGCTGCGCCAGTTGCACAACGAACTGGAACGCGAACAGAGCTGCTTTGTCCACGTCACGCTGGTGCCCTACATCGCGGCGGCGGGCGAGCTGAAGACCAAGCCGACCCAGCATTCGGTGCGCGAACTGACCGGCCTTGGCATCCAGCCCGATATCCTGTTGTGCCGCTGTGAAAAGCCTTTGCCGGAAGGCGAACGGGCCAAGATCGCGCAGTTCTGCAATGTGCGCAAATCGGCGGTGATCCCCGCGCTCGATGCCAGCAGCATCTATTCGGTGCCGCTGCAATACCATGCCGAAGGGCTCGACAATGAAGTCCTGCGCCATTTCGGCATGACCGCGCGCGAACCCGAATTGTCACGCTGGATTGACGTGGTCGATCGATTCCACAATCCCGAAGGCGAAGTGACGATCGGCGTGGTCGGCAAATATGTCGGTCTGCCCGATGCCTACAAATCCTTGAACGAGGCGCTGGTCCACGGTGGCCTGTACAACCGGGTCAAGGTCAATATCCGCTGGCTCGACGCCGAACTGTTCGAACAGGGCGATGCCGAAATCGCCGCGCGGCTGGAACCGTTGCACGGTATCCTTGTCCCCGGCGGCTTTGGCGAACGCGGCACCGAGGGCAAGATCGCCTCGGTCCGGTTTGCCCGCGAACGCGGCGTGCCGTTTTTCGGGATATGCCTGGGGATGCAGATGGCCTGCATCGAAGGCGCGCGCAACACCGCCGGCATCGCCGGCGCCGGATCGACCGAATTCGGCGCGACCGATGAACCGGTGGTGGGCATCATCACCGAATGGATGACCGCCGAGGGGCTGGAAACCCGCGCCGAAGGCGGCGACCTTGGCGGGACGATGCGGTTGGGCGCCTATGAAGCGCGACTCGATGGCAACAGCCATGTCGCGTCGATCTATGGCCAGACCACGATCAGCGAACGGCATCGCCACCGTTACGAAGTCAACGCCGCCTACCGCGACCGGCTTGAATCGGGCGGCCTGGTCTTTTCCGGCATGTCGCCCGACGGCCTGCTGCCCGAAATCGTCGAACGCCCGGATCACCCGTGGTTCGTCGGCGTCCAGTTCCACCCCGAACTGAAAAGCCGGCCTCTGGACCCGCACCCGTTGTTCCGCGACTTCATCGCGGCGGCGGTCAAGCAGGCACGGCTGGTCTGAAACCTTCGATATTTCCTTATGAAGGCCACGACTAGCGGCTGGCATTTAACCAGGCGATAAGGCGGATTGTCGCTTCGACCATGCAGAGGTTGGTCATATACGCTGTGGTGGAATTGGGTGGGCCGGCGGCTTGCTTTTGCAACTTTGATCTCGACGCTGGATCCAATGCAACCGCTAAGCGTCGCCCCGGGCTTGCTTCCAGGGCGACGGGAGGGTGTGTTAGCCCAATGGCTCAAGACCTGAGCAAAAGGGCGGACCGTTGCCGGCCCGCCCCACGTCATCCCTTATCGCACCAGACGATCAGGCCGCTTCGCTCGAACCGCCCTCGATCACCGACAGCGGCTTTTGGCTGCCGATCAGCACTTTCTTGGGCTTCATGGCTTCGGGCACTTCGCGCACCAGATCGATGATCAGCAGGCCGTCGGCGAGGTCGGCATCGGCCACCCGCACATAGTCTGCCAGTTCGAACCGCCGTTCAAAGCCGCGATTGGCGATACCGACGTGCAGGAACTGGCGCGCGTCAGGCTCGATTTCGGCCTTGTTGCCCTTGACCACCAGCAGGTTCTGCTGCGCAGTGATGTCGAGCTCGTCGGATTTGAATCCGGCGACGGCAAGCGTGATGCGATACTGGTCATCGCCGCGCCGTTCGATGTTGAACGGGGGATAATTGTCACCGGTCTGGGCGCGTGCCTGGCGTTCGAGCAAATCGAACAGGCGGTCGAAACCCACGGTGGTGCGGCGATAGGGGGTAAAATCAAAACGGTTCATGGCATAATCCTCGTGTTGAGCAATTTGCATCCATCCCGTGGCGAACCCTTGAATGGCGTCCGCACGGGCCAATCTAAGAGGCCATGCCCGGCTTGCGGCACATGACCCGATGCGTCATGTGTGGTGGCCTTCCGGAATTTCAAGAGGACGTGATGCGCGAACCTGATGCCCCTGAACACACCGTTGAAATCTACACGAAATGGGGCTGTCCCTATTGCTTTCGCGCCAAGGCGCTGCTGGAGCGCAAAGGTGTGACGCCGACCGAATACGACATCACCATGGGTGGCCCGAAGCGTGCCGAAATGCTGGAACGCGTACCCGGACACACCACCGTGCCGCAGATTTTCATCGACGGGCGCCACATCGGCGGCTGCGACGAACTGATGGCGCTCGACCGCAAGGGCGGGCTCGATCCGCTGCTCGGTCTGTAAGCCGGGCCATGACCGACCACACCGCCGCCGTGCGCGTTGCCGTCTTGCAGATGACCAGCGGGATCGACCCCGCCGCCAACGCCGCGACCATCGCACAGGCCGCCACGCGCGCGGCGGACGAGGGGGCGGCGATGCTGTTCACCCCGGAAATGGCCGGCCTGCTCGATCGCGACCGTGCCCGCGCCCGTGCGCACATCGTCGCCGAAGCGGACAGCCCTACTTTGGCCAGTTTGCGCGAGGCGGCGGCGCGGGCAGGCATCTGGCTGCATGTGGGTTCGCTGCCGGTCCGCGCCGAAGGCGATGGCGAAGCACGCTTTGCCAACCGGGCCTTCGTCATCAATCCGGCGGGCGACGTCGTTGCCCGTTATGACAAGATCCACATGTTCGACGTCGACCTTGCGACCGGGGAAAGCTGGCGCGAATCCGCCGCCTATCGTCCGGGCGAAGCGGTCGTGACGGTCGATTGCCCGGTCGGCCGGCTGGGCCTGACGATCTGTTACGATTTGCGGTTTCCGGCGCTGTTCGAAGAGCTGGGCCGCCGGGCGTGCGATGTCATCACCATTCCGGCGGCGTTCACCGTGCCGACCGGCCAGGCCCACTGGCACCTGTTGCAGCGCGCCCGTGCGGTCGAAGCAAGCGCCTTCGTCATTTCGCCCGCCCAGACCGGCCGCCATGCCGACGGGCGAGAGACCTATGGCCATTCGCTGGTGGTCGATCCGTGGGGCGATGTGCTGCTCGACATGGGCACCGACGCCGGCCTTGGCTTTGCCACGCTCGATCTGGCGCGATTGGGCGAAGTGCGGCGGCAATTGCCCAGCCTTCACAATCGCAGAGATCTTGTCAATCGCCTGGAAATCCCCAAGTCAAGGCCATGATAGTTTTCGATCTTTCATGCCAGCCGAACGCGCATCGCTTCGAAGGCTGGTTCGGCTCCTCCGACGATTTCGCCGATCAGCAGGCGCGTGGGTTGCTGACCTGCCCGACGTGCGGCAGCGCCGACGTCATCAAGGCGATGACCGCGCCCAATCTGGGCCGCAAGGGCAACCAGGTGTCCGATCCGGCGCGCCACCCCGCGCCGGTTGCCCCGGCGCAGCAGGCCAACCCCGCGCTGCCGCCTGAAGCCGTCGCGGTGTTGAAGACCATCGCGAAAATGCAGGCCGAGGCGCTGAAGACGTCGACCTGGGTCGGCGATCGCTTTGCAAACGATGCCCGCGCGATGCACTATGGCGAAAAGGATGCCGCCCCGATCCACGGTCAGACCACGCCGGAAGAGGCGAGGGCACTGGTCGAGGAAGGTGTCGAAATCGCCCCGATCCTGTTCCCCGTCGCACCCCCGGGCAAAGCCAACTGACAGACGGCCAGACGCGGCTATTTCGGAAAACCCTGATACCAGTCGTTGCACCAGCGGAAATTGGTGAAAGTCAGCGATACGCTGAAATCGAGCGCTTCGACCTGATGCCACCAGCCGATCGGGATATAGAGGATTTCGCCCGGTTCCAGCAGGACTTCGTGAAACGTGACATTGGCCAGGCGCGGAAAAACCGTCAGGTCGATCGCGGGATCGGTGACGTCGCGGATGCGGCTGAACACGTGGCTGTCGTTGTAGAGGTCGGGAGTCTCGGTCGCGGCCGCCATCACCACCCGTTTGCGACCGACCACCTGCACCAGCAGATTGTTGGTCAGGTCATGGTGCAGCGGCGTGAACGTTCCGGCAGGGCCGATCCAGATCAGCCCGCCGTGGCCGCCATTCGCCGGAGCCAGGAATTTGTCGAGCCGCCCGATATCGGCATCGAGCGGTGCGAGCGCAGCGGCATTGGCGCCGGCGTTGTACGCGGTGACATAGGCGGCATTGCCCGCGTCGCGCGTGATGCGATCGATGAAATGGTCAAAACGAACGCGCCGCGTGTGGTTGTCCTTGTAACGTTCGAAATCGGGATCGCTGTCACGCCCGTCCTGACAGACCACTTCGCGCGAGCCGACTTTGGCGCAGAGATAGTCGGGTGTCCATCGCGTGCGGGCGGGCCAATGTTCGATTTCGCCGGCGAGCACCACCGGCTGCCCCGGCGCATAATAGCGGTCAAGGAATTCCTCCGCGCTCAGGTGTTCGCGCCGAAAGATGCCAGATGCCGCCTTGCTGAGCGCGCGCTGCCGCTGCTGGGTCGCCAGCAGCCAGTCGCGTTTGGCAAGCGTCTGTTCGTCTGCCGCAGATGCATAAGGGCGTGTTGCAACGGGCCTGGTCATCGCCTCCCGCGCGCCACCGGCCAACTCGGGATTGGCGAAAGCCTTGACCTGCAGCTTTGACTGGTGGCCGGGGAAAGGGCATGTTCCGTCGGGCATCAGGCCGCGATAATAGGATTTTTGCCATTTGTCGGTGGGCTTTGCCGGTGGATGGTCGCGCACATGTTGCTGGAACGCATTGCGTGAGGCTGACCAGGCCAGGAACCCGGCCTGCAGTTCGGGGTCTTCGGCGATCGGCACAAAGCGCGGCTCCATCGCCTCGACCGAGCCGCGTGGCACCGGCGTGATGAAGGCAATGGGTTCGTTTTCCTCGAAACGGACGACAAGGTTCGGCCGGGTGAACTGCCAGTTCATGGTGAAGGTATAAGGCGACCAGTCGGTCTCGATCACACCGGACAGCGGCGCGATACCGTGCTTGGCGCTGTTGGGTGGTCCGCCGACCGCCAGGTTCCACCCCGGAGGGGTGCGAAACAGGCCCTGGATATGAATCGTGAACGTGCCAAGCCCGAACAGCAACTGTGGCAGGTCATCCGCCCGTGCACCCAAATCGCCCCGTATAACAACGTCTTCGGGGGCAATCCCGCCGTTCCATTCCGCTTCAAAGCCACAGGGGCTCAAAATTTCCCAGCCGGACGCGTTGGCAATACCGAGCGGAAGGCATCTGTAGGGAAAGGACTCTGGCGCCTGGTCCATCCATTTCCGATGCTGGGCGGCGGGCCTGATACGAGGTTCCCAGCCAGGGAATAAATAGCATTTCAATTCCATTTCTGGCTCTCGTCTTCCGATTAATTTCAGATTTTGATGAAATATTCGTCAATCTATTGGTTAAATATTTAATATGTACAGATAAATATTGGGATAAGATTCTGACGAGATCGCAAAAAATGACGCCAAACTCGAGTGATTTTTCCGGACTGACTTATTGAAAGCACCACCTTCCGCTTTTCTGCCTGACACTCGATCGTCAATACTATCAGTTTCTTTGCGAATTTGGAGATACCGGGCTGAAATCGTTGCGCGTCAGGGCTGGCCCGTGCATCGGTGGCAGATCAGGCAGGCGATGTGCTTGATTATGCATGGGGTCGGGGCATGTACAGGCAGTTCAAACTAACGGGTAGAGTTCTCGCGATCGCGGCGGTGTCCAGCCTGGCGCTCGCGCCGGTGATCGCAGCCGCCGATCAGGACAAGTCTGGCCGTCAGGCAAACAAGCACAAGGACAAGCACCATCACGGCGGGGGCAAGTGGATGATGGGCTTGCTCGGTGCCGGCGCACTTGGCGGCGCCGCTGCGGCCGCTACAGGCGGTTCCGGCAATTCGCCCACCGCAACGCCGACGCCCATAACCACGCCGACACCGACGCCGACGCCACCAAGCACGTCGGCGCCACCGAGCACGCCGACGCCACCAAGCACGCCGACGCCACCAAGCACGCCGACGCCACCGAGCACACCGACGCCACCAAGCACGCCGACGCCACCGAGCACACCGACGCCACCAAGCACGCCGACGCCACCGAGCACGCCGACGCCACC